>LNAP01010653.1_pt1 | contig 10474 bp, 9 predicted proteins | sample 602601 | NCBI WGS metagenome assembly LNAP01 (sample SAMN02440304, study PRJNA202911) | soil metagenome | biome: Subtropical and temperate rainforests or woodlands; isolation source: soil samples (1 kg each in a 20% v/v slurry with milli Q water) were... ...
CAAGGCGATGGTGGAGACGATTTCGAAGTACAGCAGCGCATAGCCGCCGGTCTTGCCGACCGATTTCATGTTCTGCATGCCGGCGATACCACTGACGACGGTACAGAAGATGATTGGCGCGATGACCATTTTGATCAGCTTGATGAACCCGTCACCCAGCGGCTTGAGGGCTACACCAGTCTGCGGGTAGAAGTGACCGAGCAGGATGCCGATAGCGATGGCAACGATCACCTGGAAGTACAGGGATTTATACAGTGGCTGACGAGTCGTCATTGTAAGTTCCTCAAGAGTGCCTCAGTAACAACATCCATCTGTTGCCCCTGACACCTCAATTGCGAACCCTCCTGCACTGGAGGGATTTGTTTTGTCGAGCTGCACGCCGGCAGACCTCTGCGGCTTGTATCGCAAGCGCCGTGCCACCTTCGAAAAAAACCCTGCCAGCCTTGTGGCATCAATGGGTACAGGTTTTTTTGGGTCACTGACCAGCCACAACGATGTGGCGGATTTCCGCCCATCAGCCAAACCTCGTCCTGCAATTTGGCGGATATCCGCCTTGTTCATTCTCGACAGGCACCGCTACCATCCATTGCTCAGTGGACGGACCTGCCCCCTATGCGCGAACGCACCATCGCCAGCCATTTCGCCCGCGCCGCCCTCGGTGGCGCGCGTCGGCGTGGCTACGACTATTGGAGTCTGTTGCAGCAACTGGGGATCAGCCCCGAGTTGCTCGAGGAGCCGCGCGCCCGAATCGCGCCCGAGCAGTTCGCCCGATTGATCCAGGGGCTGTGGCTGGCCCTGGACGATGAATACCTGGGCTTCGGGCAGGCCCCGAGCAAACCCGGCAGCTTCGCGATGATGTGCCATGCGGTGATCCACTGCCGCACGCTGGAGAAAGCACTCAATCGCGGTTTATTGTTTTACAGCCTGTTCCCCGGTGCGCCGCGCCTGACGCTGAGCCGCGAAGGCGAGATGGTTCGCCTGAGCCTGGACGATTCGCCGCTGTGGGACCCGGACCACTTTCTCAGCGAAAGCCTGTTGGTGATCTGGCATCGGTTCGGCAGTTGGCTGATCGGCCAGCGCATTCGTCTGGAGCAGGCCACGTTCAGTTACCCGAGGCCCGAACACGGGGCCGAATACGACTTGCTGTTTTCCTGCCCGCTGAGCTTTTCCACCGTAAAGAGCACGACGGCGCAAAGCAGTCTGCTGTTTCACAGTCGCTACCTGAACATGCCGCTGTTGCAGGACGAACGAACCCTCAAGCACTTTCTCGAACGCTCCCCCGCCGACCTGCTATCGCGCCCCGACGAAGGCGACAGCCTGAGCAGCCAGTTGCGGCGCTTGCTCAGCCGCGACAGCGCGCGCTGGCCAGACCTGGAAGCGGTGGCTGCGCACCTGCATATCAGCCCGCAAACCTTGCGGCGGCATTTGCGCGAAGAAGGCACGAGTTTTCAGGAATTGAAGGACCAGTTGCGGCGGGACATTGCGATTTATCACCTGGGGCGCGCGGATCTGTCGTTGCAACAGATAGCCGAGCAGCTGGGGTTTTCCGAGCCGTCGGCGTTTCACCGGGCGTTCAAGAAGTGGACTGGCCTTACGCCTGGGGCTTATCGAGCTCAGGAGAATTGAGTTCTAGCGCTGTTTTTTTGGTGTACTCAATGGCCCCTTCGCGAGCAAGCCCGCTCCCACAGGGGATCTGCTGCGAACACATCATTTGTGAACGCCAGCAATCCAATGTGGGAGCGGGCTTGCTCGCGAAGAGGCCCGAAAAAACACCGCAAAACCTGTGCAGCCACAACAAGCCCCATTGCCACCGATCTTTTGCTTTTTCTGGCTAGCCTCGCGGATCGAAGTTATCCAGCACCCGGTTCACCGCCAGCTCCCCGAGCATGACCACCGATTGAATCCCCAACATCATGTTGCGATGTGGCATGTCCATCAATCCGGCAAACTCGCTGAGCATCATGCTGGCTGATGCCAGGGACTCGCAGGCGTTGACCAGCAGGGTTTCGTTATCGACCTCGGCGCCGACGTGGTAAATGGTGCTGGGCTTGCGCTTGGTGTCTTTGGGGATGTCCGGCTTGAGGTAGTAATCGAGGGCGCGATCGGCGGCTTCGTTGAGTTTTTTCGAATCGAGGGATTCGTAGGGGGATGCTGGATCGGTTTCAGGTGGGTTGGGTGTAGGTTTGAACATGGCGAAACTCCGTGGTTGGTTGAGCCGCCACGACCTATCGCTAAACAAGTAAAGGTGGCGGCTGTACGCAGGTTAGCGATCCGGGTCACAGAAACCCCGGGTAGACCTCGAAGGTCTCCCACGCACAGCCACCATTACGCGAATTGCAGGCACTAAAAACTGCAATCAGAACTTGGGCGCTTTTGCGTCTGTGTATGGGATCGGATCGCTAAACCCGATCGCTGATTCGTCAGCGACCGGCAAAGGATAGAGCCCACGCCCCAGGCGCACTAGCCGGCGGATTCTGGCGTAGTCGTAGGCAGCGGCGCAAGAATGTGTAGCCTGGGAGAGTATCTGGAAGTGTCGTTTAAACAGTGCTTGTTTATCAGTCTGACACCAAGACTTGTGGTGGCTGTACCGGCCTCATCGCGGGCAAGCCCGCTCCCACAGGTATCTACTTTGATCAAAAGATTTGTGAACGACACCGATCACTGTGGGAGCGGGCTTGCCCGCGATGAGGCCCAAAAGAACACCATCAATCCAAGGGATCACACCACCGGAAAATGAACCCGGAACGCCGCCCCGCCCATTGGCGAATCCCCCAGCGTCAGCTTGGCGCTGTAGCTTTCGATGATGTCCTCGACCACCGCCAACCCGATCCCCTGCCCCGGATGCTGGCGATCCAGCCGTTCGCCCCGCTGCAGAATCCGCGCACGCTGGTCCGGTGGCACGCCGGGGCCGTCGTCTTCGATACAGAGCTCAATGCCACTGAGGGTTTCGCGCACGCTGATGCGCACTTCGCCGAGGCACAGGCGATAGGCGTTTTCCAGCAGGTTGCCCATCATTTCCAGCAAGGCGCCCTGCTCGATCGGCACGTAACACTGCTCCGGCAGATCGAAAGCGACCTGCACCTGTTTGTCGCGGTAGACCTTGTCCAGGGTGTCGCAAAGGCTTTGCAACACCGGGCGCAGGCGCACTTGGTGACGCACCAGGCCGCTTTTGCGCAGGCTGGCACGTTGCAACTGATAGCCGATCTGCTGGCTCATGCGTTCGATCTGGGTTTGCAGCACCCAGGCCTGCTCGCGCTCTTGCGGCTTTTGCGCCATGTCTTCGCTGACCCCTTGCAACACGGTCAACGGGGTTTTCAGGCTGTGGGCCAGGTCGTCGAGGGAATCGCGATAACGGCTGCGCTGTTCGCGTTCGCTGTGCAACAAGCGGTTGAGCGAGCCGGTCAGGCGCAGCAATTCACGCGGGTGTTGTTCGCTGAGGCTTTCCCGGGTGCCGCTTTCGATCTGGTCCAGCTCCTGGCTCAGCGCCTGCAAGCCCCAGGTCAGGCCGATCCACAGCAAGGCGAGCAACACCAGCAAGGCTGCGCCAAAGCCCAGATAGAGGTTTTCCCGCAGGCCTTCGAGGGTGATTTCGTATTCGCGCACCGGTTGCAGGGCGACGATGCTGAACGCCGCGCTCTGGCCGCCCAGCAGTTTGACCTCGACGTCATAGACGAAGAACTCTTCGCCATTGGCTTCGCGAATCCTTGCAAACTCATTACCGCGTCCGTCGTAACGCGGTTTGTAGTTGATCTTCTCTTCCTGGGTAGCTTTCGAGCGCCAGACCAGATGACCTTCGCGGTCAAAGATGTAGCCGAGCAAACGGCTGTCGGTGAGGTTGAAGCGTTCGTCGGGCAGCTGCGTCGGCATCTGTAGGGTGTTGTTTTCCACCCGCGCGGCGGAGATCAGCGTGGTGACGTCCGACGCCAGGCGCTGCTCGATGGAATCCTGCAACGCCAGGCTGAACGCGCCCTGCATCGCCGGCAGCAACGCCAGCATGAACAACACCGCCAGGAGGGTGGCGGCGAGCATCAACCGGACGCGAAGGGAACGAATCAAGTGCAGCGCTCATTGAACAGGTAACCAAGGCCACGCACGGTATCGATCGGCTTGAAGCCGGCCGGGCCTTCGAGTTTGCGGCGCAAGCGACCGACCAGCACTTCGATCACATTCGGATCGCGCTCGCCGTCATCCGGATAGAGCTGCTCCATCAAGCGGTCCTTGGCCACCACTTGCTGGTGATGGCGCATCAGGTACTCGAGGATCCGGTACTCGTAGGCGGTCAGCGCCAGCGGTTGTTCATCGAGGGACGCCTGTTTGCGATTGAGATCGAGCAGCAAGGGGCCAGCGACGATGGTCGACTGGGTGAAACCGCTGGAGCGGCGCAGCAAGGCATTGAGCCGGGCGTCCAGTTCTTCGAACTGGAACGGCTTGACCACGTAATCGTCGGCACCGGCGGCGAGGCCTTCGACCTTGTCCTGCCAGTTGCCGCGCGCGGTGAGGATCAGGATCGGAAATGTCTTGCCCCGGGAGCGCAATTGACGAATCAGATCTAGCCCGCCCATGCCCGGCAGACCGAGGTCGATCACCGCCAGGTCATGGTTGAACTGCTCGGCCTGGTACAACGCTTCCTCGGCGTTGGCCACGGATTCGACCACGTGGCCGCTATCGGTCAGGCGGGTTTGCAGGTGATGGCGCAACAGCGCTTCATCTTCGACGACCAGCAATTTCATAACTCTCTCCTGGGCAAATCAACATCTCCAAAAACAAACTTCAATGGCTGACAGGGCGACCTGTGGGAGCGAGCCTGCTCGCGATAGCGGTGGGTCAGCCAATATTAATGCTGAAGGTACCGCCGTCATCGCGAGCAGGCTCGCTCCCACAGGTTGCGCGGCTTAACCGACTGGCCGCGAAACACTTTTTAGAAAGCGTAGTTGGCGGACAGGTAGGTCTGGGCGCTGCTGGTCAAATCCAGCGAACCCTGTTTGCTGCCGCCGCGCTCGCTCATCTCGGTGCTGGCGTTGCTGCGCAGGTAACGGTAACCCAGCTCGACCGAGGTGTTTTGCGAAACTTGCTGCAATACACCGACCTGGCCGCCAATGGCGTAACCGATATCGCTGTCGCGGCTGAAGCCTGGCGAATCCTGGGTCAGTTTGGTCAAACCAGCCGTGGCACCGCCGAACAGTTTGGTGCTGCCGCCCACCGGGTAGAACAGATCGTAGCTGCCCAGCAGGTTTTCCTGACGCAGTTTAATGCCATTGTGCGAGCCCGATACGTTGTCGTAAGTGGCGTAGTAGCGGCCCTTGCTGTCTTGCTGGCCCAGACGCACGCCCCAGGTGTTGTCCTTGCCAATCACCCCGTCGGCGTTCGGGTGGTTGAGGTTGTCGTTCAGGGCGCTGGATTTTTTAACCTTGTCGCTGGTCTGGCCAAAGGTCAGGCCGGCGAAATTGGTGGTGTCGGCGTGGGCCGCCACACTGGCGCCCATCACGGTGAAAGCCAGAAGCAGTTTTTTAAAAGTAGTCATTGGGGAGTTTCCTCATGCGCTATGTGCTTTTTGGGTACGGGGCAAGGTTACTGACCCCTCCCTGTACGGCCCCTGAACGCACTCTGAACCTGAGCTGAATCAAATCGACTACGCTGTTCTCACGATTCTTAATATGGAGATTTGATCATGCGTGTGTTCCTCGCCCTCGTGTTACTGGCTCTGAGCGGAGTCAGCCAGGCCGCCATCCAGACCCAGGAAATTCCCTACCAGAGTGCCGACGGCACCAAGCTGATCGGCTATTACGCCTACGACGACGCCATCAAAGGCCCGCGCCCGGGCGTGGTGGTGGTGCATGAGTGGTGGGGCCTCAACGACTACGCCAAGCGCCGCGCCCGTGATCTGGCCGGTCTGGGTTACAGCGCGCTGGCGATCGACATGTTTGGCGACGGCAAGAACACCGAACACGCCAAGGACGCCATGGCCTTCATGCAAGCAGCTTTGAAGGACAGCGCAGCAGCCAGCGCGCGGTTTCAGGCCGGGCTCGACTTGCTGAAGAAACAACCACAAACCGATCCGAATAAACTGGCGGCCATCGGCTATTGCTTCGGCGGTAAGGTGGTGCTGGATGCGGCGCGTCAAGGCGTGCCGCTGGCGGGCGTGGTGAGTTTCCATGGGGCGCTGGCGACCAATACCCCGGCGACGCCTGGCAGTGTGAAGGCGAAAATCCTGGTGGAGCATGGCGCTCTGGACAGCATGGTCACGGCGGAAAACGTGGCAGCGTTCAAGACGGAAATGGACAAGGCCAAAGCCGACTACACGTTCGTCACCCTCGAAGGCGCCAAGCATGGGTTCAGCAATCCCGAGGCGGATCGTCTGAGCCATGGCGACCACGGCGGGCCGGACATTGGTTACAGCAAGACCGCGGATGAGAAGTCTTGGGCGGACATGCAGGCGTTTTTCAAGAAGATATTTGGTTAAGACTCTGGATCGAGTAACGGCCTTCGCGGGCAAGCCTCGCTCCTACAGGATTGCATCGTCCTTGTAGGAGCGAGGCTTGCCCGCGAAGAACGATAACTCGGTCGAACTGCTACTACCCTCACGCGTGGCAACCCGGCAAAATGCCCGTCATGAATCCCGTCCCCGCCCTACCCGCCTGCTGCACCCCACCCGACACCCATTGGCCGCTGCCGTTTGTGCTGCCCGATACGGTCCTGTTGGGTACCCACTTCGATACCAGGCAACTGGCCAGTGATGATTTCCAGCGCAGCGCCATCGAGCCGCCGGCGAGCATCCAGCGTTCGGTGGCCAAGCGCCAGGCCGAGTTTCTCGCCGGGCGAGTCTGCGCTCGGGCGGCGTTGCAACAACTGGAAGGGCTGAGTTTCATTCCCGCCATCGGCGAAGACCGCGCACCGGTGTGGCCAGTGCACATCACCGGCTCGATCACCCACAGCACTGGCCGGGCCGCTGCGATTGTCGCGAACAAGGCGCACTGGCGCGGTCTGGGGATGGACCTGGAAAACCTGCTCGACGCAGAGCGCGCCGAACGCCTGGCCGGGGAAATTCTCACCGGGCCTGAAATGCAGCGCATGGCTGCTGGTGCTCGCGATCAATTGGCAATGCTGGTGACGTTGACGTTTTCGGTGAAGGAGAGCCTGTTCAAGGCGCTCTACCCGATTGTCCAGAAGCGCTTCTATTTCGAACACGCCGAGGTGCTGGAGTGGAGCGCGGGCGGTGAAGTGCGGTTGCGGTTGCTGACTGACCTGTCCGGTGAATGGCGTAGCGGCACTGAACTGGATGCGCAATTTGCGGTGATGGATGGGCAGTTGTTGAGTCTGGTCAGTATCAAGGCCTGAGGTGTGTAGCGCCTGTCAGGGCCTCTTCGCGGGCAAGCCTCGCTCCTACGGGAGTTGTGTGAATCCTGTTGGAGCGAGGCTTGCCCGCGAAGGCGATTGTCCAGACAACAAAAATCTCACCGCCGCTCCTGATTCCTCGGCCAGCTCAAACTGAAACAGGCCCCGCCCAGGCTTTTGCTTTTGCCGATCAACGCTCGCCCGTCATGCCAATGGATGATTCGCCGCACAATCGATAACCCCAACCCATGCCCGCCCGAAGCGCGAGTGCGGCTGTCATCGAGGCGCAGGAACGGGGTGAAGATTTTCTCCCAGGCCGTTTCCGGCACGCCCGGCCCATCATCCTCGACATCGACCCGACAGCGCTGCTGTCCGACCTGATAACTGACGGTCACCCGTGAATGGGCGTGGCGCATGGCGTTGCTCACCAGGTTCTGCAACGCCCGGTGCAGGTAGCGTGGCTCGGCCTCGACCCAGGCGTCGTCGCAATCGGCGGCCGACAGGCACAAACCGCGCTGCACCGTGATCTCGGCGCGCAACGGCGCCAGTTCTTCGATCACCTGATTGACCAACGCATCCAGATCGATCCGCTGAAAATTCAGCGCCGGCGAACCCTGCTCCAGCCGCGCATAGGTGAGCATCTCGTCGACCAGCCGATCAAGGTCCTCGATGTCGTGGTCCATCCCTTCGCGGTATTTTTCCAGCGCCTCAGGCGTGGTGGCCGAGCCGATCATCTCCAGGCCAAAACGCAAGCGCGCCACCGGCGTGCGCAGTTCATGGGACACGGCACGCACCAGCTCTCGCTGAATCGCCAACAATTGCTGCAAGTGCTCGGCCATGCCGTTGAACGCCGAGGCCAGGCGCCCCACAGAGTCCGCGCCGCGTGCCGGTACGCGGGTTTCCAGGCTGCCCTTGGCGATGCGCGTGGCGGCGGCTTCCAGCCCGCGCAAACGGCGCTCCAGTTGACGCACCAACAGATAGACAATCAAACCGATAAGGCTCAGGCCAAGGGCCGCAATCAGCACCAACCACTCAGGCGGGTACGGATTCATTTGATACAGCGGGCCGATTTCCAGTACCCACGGCGTACCGACCATGCCGGCAAACACCCGGATGGAATCGCCGCCCTTGCCCAGCGCCATCACCGTGTCGCCTTCGGATACGCGGCGACTCTGATCTTCGTCCATGTCGGCCTGATCGATCGTGACCAGCCGTAGATCAAAGCCGAAACCCTTCTCTTCCTTTAACTGCGCCAGACGCTTGGGCTGCTCGGCCACCGGGTAGCGCACCAGTTCATCGGCCAACAGGTAAATGGTCGCTCGCGCCAGTTGCTCGCTGATCTGCTGGACTTCCCCGGTGAGCACCAGTTGTTCCTTGTCGCTGACCAAGCGGTAAACCTTTGCCGCGTGCGGGCCGGTCTGCTCCACCAGTGCCTGACCGCGCAGCACGCGGGTGCGCTGGGTCAGGTCGAGGTCGGTCTGGGGGAATGTCTTCAGCGCCAACGGAATCCCGAGCAAGCGTTCCCATACCAGCAAGGCCCGGTGACGCTCGGTTTCGTTCATCGGTTGCAGGTTATCGGCCATCAACGAGAACGTGCCGTGGGCCAGACGCTCGCGGTATTGCTCGCTGCGCACCTGGTTAAGCAGGTGCAGGGCCAGCACGCCAAGCACAGCCACCAGAATCAGCGCCGCGCACATGCCGCCATAAATGCGCAGGAAGATCGAGTTCACAGCGACAAGTCTGCGCAGGCTTCGGGAACGAACAGATAGCCTTTGCTGCGGATGGTTTTGATCAGCCGCGGATGCTCCGGGTCATCGCCGATCTTCGGGCGGATGCGTGAGATGCGCACGTCGATGGAGCGGTCCTGGCCGTCATAACCGATACCGCGCAGCGCCGTGAAAATTTCTTCGCGAGACAGAATACGCCCGGCGTTGGCCACCAGCAGCCAGAGCAAATCGAACTCGGCGCTGGTCAACTCGATGCCTTTGTCATGCAGCCAGGCCTCGCGCAACGCGTTGTCCACCACCAACGGGCCGAACTGCAGACGCCGCTGTATTTGCGGGGCTGCTTCAGGCGCTTCGCTACGCCGCAACAAGGCCTGGATGCGCGCCAGCAGCAGGCGTGGGCGAACCGGTTTGCAGACGTAGTCATCAGCGCCGAGGTCGAGGCCGAGGATCTGATCGGTGTCATCGGTGCGTGCGGTGAGCATCAGAATCGGGCCGTCATACTTGTCGCGAACCTTGCGGCAAATGCTCAGGCCATCTTCGCCAGGGAGCATCAGGTCGAGGATCACCAGGTCCGGTTTCTCCTTGATGATGCGTGCCGCGGCAAGGGCGCCGTTGCCCTCGATCGACACGCGCAGGCCATTGGCTTCGAGGTAGTCGCGGGTCAGTTCGGCCAGACGCTGGTCGTCCTCGACAATCAATACCTGCCAGACTTCTTGCTCCACGGTGACCTCTGCTTGCCAACATCACTTTAAGAAAGGATCCGCCCGTCTTTTTGTAATGATTGGGGAGGATAAGAATGCATCTGCATTGGCCGATTGTATAAACGGCGCACGTCTGGAACACAAGCGGGTAAATGCGTTCGGACACAGCGGTTTTTTGTGATAGGGTTCGCGCCCTTAAAAATCCGAACGACTGTTTTCAATCGCTGAAAATCAGTGAAAAACGGTCCGCTCCAGCTAGGTCGCGGCCTACACGCTCGTTCCACCTTTCACACACAATTTACGCACAGGTTTATCCACAGGTAGTACGTTGCAACACCCTCAAAAACGCATTATCTTGTACCTCGGCGCTAAAAAAACCCTACATGTAGGGTTTTAGCTTAAAAGCCCAACCACATTTCAGACCAGAAACTCAAGTGCTTTATTGCCTGTTTATGGTTGAACCAAGCACGATTTTACAAGCCCAAACCGCATGCGCGGATGGCACCGTTTTTTCAGGCCAGAACAGCCAGAACGGTACGGGTGTTGCAGTCAAAACTGGCACCCCAGAAAGGAATCCGGTTTCGAGCCCTGGCTCGCGGCCAAAGACTTCGGCAAGGAAGCGGCATCATTAGCCTTTTTCCTACTGTCCCGAAGTTGTTATGCCCGACGCCACGTCGGTTGTAGTGCTTCAGGACAGAACGGTGGGCACCGTGA
>LNAP01006124.1_pt1 | contig 10473 bp, 7 predicted proteins | sample 602601 | NCBI WGS metagenome assembly LNAP01 (sample SAMN02440304, study PRJNA202911) | soil metagenome | biome: Subtropical and temperate rainforests or woodlands; isolation source: soil samples (1 kg each in a 20% v/v slurry with milli Q water) were... ...
CCGCTGGCGACGCCGTCGACACCGCCGACGCCGCCGGTTCGGTCGAGGAACTGATCGTCACCGCGCGCCTGCAGGCCGAGCGCGCCCAGGACGTGCCGATCCCGCTTTCGGCCATTTCCGGCGCCACGCTGGAGCAGACCGGAACCTACACCCTCGAGGACGTGCAACGCCGCGCGCCGAGCTTCACCGCCTACAACTCCAATCCGCGCAACTCGTCGGTGGGCATCCGGGGGATCGGCGTGTCGTCAGCCTCCGACGGCCTCGACACCTCGGTCGGCTTCTATTTCGACGGGGTCTATCTGGGCCGGCCGGGCATGGCGCTGGCGGACCTGATCGACATTGAGAGCTTCGAGGTGCTGCGCGGGCCGCAGGGCACGCTCTATGGGCGCAACACCTCGGCCGGCGTGGTCAATATCCGGACCCGCAAGCCCAGCTTCACGCCGGAGGCGGTCGCCGAGGTCTCGCTCGGCTCCTATGGATACAACCAGCTACGGCTAAGCATGACCGGGCCCTTGGTCGACGGCCTCCTGGCCTATCGTCTCACTGCGTTCAACACCGACCGGAACGGGACGCTGGACAACATCAAGACCGGGGTTTCCGGCAACAGCATCGGCCGTAGCGGCGCGCGCCTGCAGCTCCTCGTCACGCCGTCCGAGAACATCAGCGCCCGGGTCATCGCCGAGTACTCCCAGGAGGACGACACCTGCTGCGTCGGCGTGCTTACCGACGTGCTCTCCCCGGCCGTCGGCGGCGCGGGAACCCAGCGGACGCTGAACGCCCTGGCCGCCCTCGGCTACGTTCCGCAGGGCTCGACGGAGTACACCCAGGCCAACGCCATCCAGAACATGCGGACGGACCAGGACGCGCTTTCGGCCCAGGTCGACTGGGACCTCGGCTGGGCCGACCTGACCTCGATCACCGGCTACCGGCACTGGCATTTCGATCCGCTGCAGGATTCCGACGGCACCCCGCTGGACATCATTCAGGTCAATGTCGCCAGCACCCACACCTGGCAGTATTCCCAGGAGGTCCGCCTGGCTTCCAAGCCCGGCCGGTTCAACTGGCAGGCCGGCGCCTACGCCTTCCATCAGCGCCTGAAGGACCACTATATCCTGAACCAGTTCGGCTACGACGCCGGCGCCTTCTACACGGCGCTCAATCGCCAGACGAACCCGGACGCCCCGGAAGTGATCATCGCGCCGGGCTCGCAATACATCGGCGATACGCGCTCGAACGTCACCTCATGGGCCTTGTTCGGACAGGCGAACTTCGAGGTCACCGACAAGCTGATCCTGACCGGCGGGCTCCGCTACACCGAGGACAAGCGGACCGGCGTCACCGTCACCTCGACCCGGGGCACGCCCTACGTCCCGACCTCGATCATGTTCAACTACGACACCCAGGTTAAGGGCGACAACGTCTCCTACCTGCTCAGCGCCGCCTACAAGGTGACGCCCGACAACATGCTCTATGCCTCGTACTCGACGGGCTACAAGGCGGCGGGGCTGAACCTCAACTCGGCGGTTTCGGCCGGCTCACCGCTGGTGGTGGACCCGGAGAAGGTCGAGAACTGGGAGATCGGTTCGAAGAACCAGTTCTTCGACCGGCGCCTGACCCTGAACGTCAGCGGCTTCTGGACCGAACTCGAGGGCCTGCAGGCGAACATCGCCCTGCCCGGCGTCCGCTCGTTCCTGGCCAATGTCGGCGACGTGCGCTCGCGCGGGGTCGAGATCGAGGGCAGCTACGACATCACTCCGGACCTGAACGTCTCGGCCAACGGCTCGTGGATCGACGCCAAATACTCCTCCTATCCGAACGGCCCCTGCCCGGTCGGCAAGACCGCGCCCTGCGACCTGACCGGCAAGCGGCTGTTCCAGTCGCCGGAGTGGATCTTCAACGCCAGCCTGCGGTACGAACGGGACCTGGCCAGCGACGTGCGCGGCTATGCGCTGGCCCAGTACGCCTATCGCTCGGAGCAGGAGGGCACGGTCCAGGCCGATCCCCTGACCCGCATCCCGGCCTATTCGCTGGTCAACCTGCGGCTGGGCGCGCGCTTCCAGGACGGCAAGTACGACCTCTCCCTATGGGCGGACAACCTGCTGGACGAGACCTACTTCCAGCAGGTCGGCACGTCCTCGATCGTAGGGGCGTCGGCCTACGGGATCTCGGGGCGCCTGGGCAATCCGCGGACCTGGGGCGCGACGCTGCGAGCCAGGTTCTAGAGCGCGCGGGAGTGGCGGACGGCATCCGGCTCGAAATAGGCGTCGAACACCGCGCAGACCGACCGCACCACGAGGCGGCCGGTCTGCGTCACGGTGATCCGTCCGCCCTGCCGTTCGACGAGGCCGTCCTGCTCGAAGGGCGCGAGGCGGTCGAGTTGCGGGGTGAACGCACCCATGTCCCGGCCATGGCGGCTGCAGACATCGAACAGGTCGACATAGAAGTCGCACATCAGCCGGCCGATGATCTCGGCGCGAAGGCGGTCCTCGGAGGTCAGGGCGACGCCGCGGGCGACCGGCAAGCCTCCCTTCTCGACTGCGGTCCGCCAGGGAAGCTCCTGCGCAACGTTCTGCACATAGCCTTGCGGCAGACTGCCGATGGCCGAAGCGCCAAGGCCGAGCAGGGTCATGGCGGTGTCGGTGGTGTAGCCCTGGAAGTTGCGGCGCAGGCGCCCTTCCTGCTGAGCCACCGCCAGCTCGTCCTCGGGCAGCGCGAAGTGATCGAGGCCGATGCGGACATAGCCCTCTGCCTGCAGCCGTTCGGCGGCGCTTTCGGCCTGGTCGAGGCGTTGGCTCGGCCCCGGCAAGGCCTTCTCGTCGATCAACTGCTGATGGGACTTCATCCACGGCACATGGGCGTAGCCGAACAAGGCCAGGCGCTCGGGCCGCAGGGGCAGCAGCGCATCGATGGTCTCAAGGGTGTTGGCCGTCGTCTGGTGCGGCAGGCCGTACATCAGGTCGAGGTTGATCGAGCGGACGCCGGCGTCGCGCAACCAACCCATGCAGCGGGCCACCTCCTCGATCGACCCGTTCCGGTTGACCGCGGCCTGCACCTTCGGAGACAGGTTCTGCACACCCAGGCTGGCGCGGCTCAATCCATGATGAGCGGCGGCCTGGACCCACTCGCGGGTCAGGCCGGGGGGATCAAGCTCGGCGGCGACCTCAAGATCGCCGGTCCGCTCGAAGACACGGCCCACGGCGGCGAACAGGAGATCGAGCTCGTCCGGCTCCAGCATGTTGGGGCTGCCGCCGCCCAGGTGCACGGCGCTGACCGGCAGACGGCCCGGCAGGGCTTCGTCCAGCAGGGCGATCTCCCGCAGCAGGTAATCGACATAGTCGGCCACCGGCGAATGGCGGTTCACAGCCCGGGTGTTGCAACCGCAGTACCAGCACAGCCGATCGCAGAACGGTATGTGCATATAGAGCGAGATCGGAACGTCGAGGGGCAGCTCGGCGAGCCAGCCGCGATAGGTCTCGGCCGAGACCTGCGGGCTGAATTGCACCGCCGTCGGGTAACTCGTATAGCGCGGGGCTCGCCCGTCGTACCTCGCCACGAGATCGGCGAGCGCTTCGTTCGTTGGGCGCGGCGAATGGACAACGGTCAAGGCAAGCCTCCTGCTTTCGCGGCAGACTGCCCGGCCCGCACCAGCCGCGCCCTGACATTAATCAATCGATGGCTTGATCAATCGCTGAGCGGCCGGTCGGCGGGATCCTCGATAAGGATCCGCGACGCGTCGCCCATCGGGTCGTCGTACTGTCCGGCCCGGAACGTCCACCAGAAGGCCGCCAGCCCGATGAGGGCCAGGAAGACCGAGGCGGGCGCCAGGAAGATCAGGATGCTCATCGGCGTCCTCCGACCATCGCCATCCGCAGGGCGTTCAAGGTCACCACCAGCGACGAGCCTGACATCGCCAGGGCCGCCACGAAAGGATTGATCAGCCCCAGCATCGCCGCCGGCGCCGCCACGAGGTTGTAGAGCGCCGCAAAGCCGAAGTTCTCCAGGGCGCGGGTGCGGGCGCTGCTCGCAACGTCCAGGGCCGTGGTGACGGCGGAGAGTCCCTCGCCGGAGAAGATCAGGTCCGCAGCGTTCTGGCTGGCGTCCAGCGCCGTGCCGGGAGCCATGGCCGCGTGAGCGTTGGCGAGGGCGGCGGCGTCGTTGAGGCCGTCACCGACCAGGTTGAGCGATAGCACGGTGAAGACGATGGCGGCGCCGGGAATGGCGGTCAGCGTCCAGGCGGTGCGCAGCTGCTCGCGTCCCTCGCCGATCATGCTGCCCCAGGAGACCACGTTGGGGTCGCCCATGCCCACGAAGGCCAGAGCCGATTCAATCAGGATGGCCGTGGCCACCAACACCGAAGCCGTCACGATGACCGGGGGCAGGGCGTTGGGCAAAATTTCCTGGAAGATGATGCGCAGGTCGGAAAAGCCCTGGCTGCGGGCCGCAAGCACGAACTCGGATTCGCGCAGCGAGCGGAACTCGGCCCGCACCAGCCGCGCGATCACCGGCCACGAGGCCAGGCCGATGGCCAGCACGATGACCTTCACCGAAGGCTGGCCGATGGCCACGATCACGATCACCAGCAGGAAGGTGGGCACGGTCTGGAACAGCTCGGTCAACCGCACCAGCAGGTCGTCCACCCGACCGCCGAAGTAGCCTGCGACCGAGCCGACCAGGATGCCGATGAGCACGCTGACCGTAGCGGCCGACAGGCCCACCGCCAGCGATACGCGCGCTCCGTGCACGATGCCGGCGGCCACATTGCGGCCCAGCGAGTCGCTGCCGAGCGGGAACTCGGCCGATTGCAGGGGTGGCAGCAGTGGGCGGGTAGCCATGTCGAGCGGGTCGTTCGGAAAGATCACGCCGGCCAACACGGCCAGGCCGGCTACCACCAGCAGGATCACTATGCCGGTGACGGCTGCCGGGTTGCGCGCATAGGCCCAGAAGGCGGCATGGCGCTGCACGGGCACGGGAGAGAACGCATCCAGGACGGGTTTCTCCTGCGAGGAGGCGCGGATGAGCCGCAGGAAGCGGCTCTGGGGTGTATTGGCAAAGGTGGTCATGGCAATCCATTGCGGGCAGCAGGCGGAAAGTCGCCGAGGGGCGGTGGCCTCAGCGCACCTGGATGCGGGGGTCGAGCCAGGCATGCAGCAGGTCCACCAGCATGTTGGCCACGATGACCAGCAGCGAGGACAACAGCAAAATGCCCAGCAGCACGCTGTAGTCGCGGGCCAGCACCGATTCGAGGGCCAGGCGGCCCAGGCCCGGCCAGCTGAACACCGATTCGACCACGATGGCACCGCCCAGTAGGGTGCCGAAGTGCATGCCCGCCACGGTGGTTACCGGGATCAGCGCGTTGCGCAGCACATGCCGCAGGGTGATGGCGGCCGGGGAGAGGCCCTTGGCCGTGGCGGTACGCACGAAGTCCTGGTGGCTCACCTCCAGCATGGCGGCCCGCGTCAGCCGCGAAAAGATGGCCACGAAGAAGCCTGCCATGGCCAGGGCCGGCAGCACCAGGTGGCGCGCGGCGTCCTTCACCAGCGCCCAGCCGGTCAGCCCGGCGCCGATGGTGAGGTTGCCCCCGGTGGGCAGCCAGCCGAGCTTGACCGAGAACAATACGATGGCCATCAGGCCCAGCCAGAAGCCCGGGGTGGAATACAGCAGCAGCGCCAGCACGGACAGCACCCGGTCCTGCCATTGGCCGACCCAGGTGGCCATGATGGTGCCCAGCAGCACGCCCACGGCCAGGGCCATGCCCAGGGCCGTGACCATGAGCAGCAACGTGCTGCCCAGGCGCCCGCCAATGAGGTCCAGCACGGGCTGGTTGTGGCGGGGCGACGTGCCCAGGTGGAAATGGGCCAGGTTGTTCAGGTAGGCCAGGAGCCGGTCGAGCAGCGGCAGGTCCAGCCCGAAGTGGGTTCGCAGCTGCGCCATGGTTTCGGCCGTGGCCGAGCCCGACTCGGCGGCGATCACGTCGGCCGCATCACCCGGCACCAGCTGCAGCAGGAAGAAGTTGAGCACCACCACCCCCAGCACAGTCGGCACGGCCTGCCAGGCCGTTCTCTGAAGGGTGTGGCCGACGCGGGAGAGTGTGGTCATGGGCGGGCCCCGTTCACGGTGTCAGGGGTGGCGAAGTACAGGTCGGCGAAGGTGCCGCGGATGTGCTCGCCCGTGGGCGCATAGTCGCGCACCTTCTTGGCCACCACGGTGATGTTGGGGTTGGCCCCGAACTCGATGGACGGAATGTCGGCCGCCACCGCCTTCTGGAAGTCGAAGAACAGCTGGCGGCGCTTCGGTTCGTCCACCTCGACGGCTGCGGCTTCGAGCAGGCGGTCCACCTCGGGGTTGCTGTAGTGCGGGGCGTTCGAGAACGGCAGGCCGATCTTGAAGTTCTTGGACCAGAAGATGCGCTGGACGCCCACCGAGGGGTCGAAGATGTTGGTCAGGCTCTCGGCCGTGATGTCCCACTCGCGGTCGGTGTAGGCCTTCTTCACATAGGTGGCGAAATCGTAGGTTTCCACGGCGGCATCGATGCCGATGCGCCCGAGCGACTGGCGGATGAAGTCGGCCGAGCGGCGTTCGACGAAGGGGTTGTACAGGACACGCAGCTTCAGGCGCGTGCCGCTGGCGTCCTTCTTGAAGCCGGCAGCATCCAGCGCCGCCTCGGCCGCCTTGGGGTTGAAGGCGATGCGCTGCACGCTCGCATCGTGATAGCGGCTGTGCGCACCGATGGGCGTGGCCGATAGCTTGCCGAAGCCGTACCACACGGTGTTGTTGTAGGCATTGGCGTCGATGGCTTGCGAGATGGCGCGGCGCACCTCGATGTTCTTGAGCGCGGGCGTGTCCAGGTTGAAATACACCTGCTGATGGTTGCCCACGTAGGGGGAGATGCGGGTGTCGATCTCGATGCCCGGGAGCTTCTTGAAACGTTCCACGTCCGACAGCGGAATGCCCGAGCTGCCGCTGCCCAGGTCGATGCTGCCAGACTCCAGGCCCGCGGCACGGGCCACGCCGTCGGTGATGAAGCGCACCACGATCTTGTCGAGGTAGGGCTTGGGCTTGTCCCAGTAGTTGGGGTTGCGCTCCAGCAGCACGTGGCTGCCTTGCACCCATTCCTTGAACACGAAGGGGCCTGTGCCCACGGGGGCGCTGTTGTACTTGTTGGTGTTGACGTCGGTGCCGTCATAGAGGTGCTTGGGCACGATGGGCGACTCGGCCGCAGACAGCGCCGTCAGCAGGAAGGGCGAGGGCTTGGAGAGCACCACCACGGCGGTGTGGGCGTCGGGTGTCTTCACCTCGGTGACGTTGGCGAAGCTGCCGCGCCCGCGCGGATGGACCTGCTTGAGTGTCTGGATCGAATACGCCACGTCGGCCGAGGTGAAGTCCTTGCCGTCGTGCCACTTCACGCCCTTGCGCAGGGTGAAGGTGTACTGCAGGCCGTCTTTGCTGACGGCCCAGGCCGTGGCCAGTTGCGGCTTGGGCGCCAGGTTCCAGTCGTAGGTGAGCAGGCCCTCGACCACCTTGGGGCCGATCTCGGTGTTGCCGCCTGCCGTGGTGGTCAAGGGAACCAGCGATGAGGGCACGGGATTGACCGCCCAGTTGAGCGTGCCACCGTGGCGGGCCTGGGCCATGGCCGAAAGGCTGGTCAGGCCGGCAAGGCCGAGCAGCACGGCGATGCTTTTCCACGGGAGGGCGGTGCGCTGTGGGGGGCGGGACATGGAATTCCTTTGCATGAGAGCGTGTATATGGGCAGCCCTCAATGTAGGTAGGCCCCCCCGGCGCTACAACGAACGTTTCTGAGTAAGCAAGTGATTCTTTGTAGTTACGAAGCCGTTGTGGACGGGGCGCCTGGCAGCACCTGCCGCGCCTGTTCCACGACATGGTCGCGCACGCTGCGTGCGGGCCGGCAGAGCAGTCGCTCCACCGTGGATGCGGCCTCCCGCGCTACGCCGGCCGCAGTGAGCTGCCGAACTGCGCGTGCACTTGCGCAGTGAAATCCGGCAGGCCGGCCTGCGCATCGGCTGCCGGCCCTGGTGCCTGCACAGCCACCTTGCGGCCCAGGGCGGTACCGGCCGCGGCGGCCAAGTCACCGAAATCGAGGGACTCGGGCCCCGTCAGCACCCATGGCTCGCCATCCGGCGGCGGCTGTATGCGGTCTCCAGCAGGGCCGCCACGGCCACGCGGGCAATGTCGCGGGCATCGATACGGGCCACGCGGGCGCCGTTGGGCGGCTCGATGTCGCTGGCATAGGTGAGCGTGCCGCCCTTGACCGGGGTGGCGGCATCGGAGGCGGGTTGGGCCAGCGCGAAGGTGGGTAGCACGGCCAATGCGAGGTTGGCGAAGGTGCGGTGGAGAGCCATGGCAAAGGGCTGGGGAGTGGGTGAGGTCAACACGGTCAGAAGCGCAGCCCGGCCTGCTTGAGCAGCGGCAGGATGCGGTCACCGAAGAATTCGAGGTCGGGCTTGAAGTCGAAGAAGCTCAGTTGCAGACCGTCCACGCCCGCGCGCTTCAGGGCGACGAATTGCTCGACCACCTGCTTGGGCGTGCCGATGACTTCGATGTTCCCGCCGATGGCGCGGCGCTTGGGGGCATCCACCCCCACGCGGCCCTTCCAGGCATGGGCATCGCTGTCGAAACTGTTGAAGCCCTGGGGCGAGCGGTTGTCCTGGGCCGCGACGATGGCGTCGTGGTAGGCCCAGGTCTCGGCCTCGGTCTCGCGGCTGATCACCATGGGATTGAGCAGGGTGCGCACTTCGCGTCCCTGGGCACGAGCCGCAGCCTTCACGCGCTCGGTGTGGGCTGGCAGCGCCGCGATGGCGCTGGCAAAGTCCGAGCCCGCCGGGCTGGTGATGAACACGATGTCCGAATAGCGGGCGGCGTACTCAATGCCGGCGTCAGAGCCCGTGGCGTTGACCAGCACCGGACGGCCGTAGCGCGGCTTGGGCGAGACGAAGGCGCCCTGCAGCTTCCATGACGAATCACCCTCGTAGGAGTAGTTCTCGCTGTCGGTCCACAAGCGCTGTGCCACCTCGATGAACTCGGCCGTCAGTTCATAGCGCCGGTCGTGGTCGATGCGGTCCCAACCGAAGGCCTCGTGCTCTACGGCGCGGTGCCCGGTCACGACGTTGATGCCCCAGCGCCCGCCCGAGATGTGGTCCAGCGTTGCGCCCCATTTGGCCAGGTGCAGCGGGTGCAGCGGGCCATACAACACATGGATGGTCGAGATGAGAATGATGCGCTGCGTGACACTGGTGAGCGCCGCCGTGGTCATGAAGGAGTCGAGCGCATTGCCGTCGAACACGCCGCCGTAGCCTCCCTTGGGCAGCCACTGCGACAGCGCGAAGACGAGATCGAAGCCCAGCGATTCGGACTTCAGCACCAGGTCGCGGTTGTAGGCGAACTGCCAGTCGGTGGTGCGGGGCAGGGTGGAGGCACTCCATCCTCCCGCCTGGATGGGCAGGAACAGCCCCAGCAGGATGGGCTGCTTGAGGGCCTGGGACAAAGGGCTGTCGGAAAAATCGGTGGGCGAGGGAAAACGGTTCAGCCCGACCAGCGAGCCTGCGCGGTGTGTGATAGTGGTCATGAAGGCAATCGGCAAGCCCTGCACGATGGGCCGCAGGGCATAAATGGGTACCCCGCCATTGCACCCAATATCCCGACAGCCTGCAGCGTTCTTTTTTCATTTGCTTATGCGGATATCTGCGGTGAAATAGCTCGTGACTGCTGCGTTGGATGCTCTTGAATCGGGAGCAGCTATCGATATGCGCCGACCGAGTATGTGCTTTGGGTCCTGCTGCATATCATGCGCGGCTGACCGGTTTGCACCGCGAGATGGAAGGCCGCGCGCCGCCTTTTGCGACGCTCCGGCCCATTGCCTCGATCCCCCTTTTTGGAGTCTTCTTGACCACCCACCATTACCTGGGCCGCAGCGGCCTCAAAGTCTCGCGCCTGGCGCTAGGCACCATGATGTTCGGTGGCCCCACCGACGAGGCCACCTCGCACGCCATCATCGCCGCGGCCAAGGCGAGTGGCGTGAACTTCATCGACACGGCGGACGTCTACCAGAAGGGGCGCGCCGAGGAGATCGTCGGCCTGGGCATCCGGCACGACCGCGACGACTGGGTGCTGGCCACCAAGTTCGCCAACCGCATGGGCGAAGGCCCCAACCGCGCCGGCATCTCGCGCAAGTGGATCATCGATGCGGTGGAGGGCAGCCTGCGCCGCCTGGGTACCGACTACATCGACCTCCTGTACTTTCACCGCACCGACTTCAACGCCCCGCTGGGCGAGGCCGTGCGCGCCATCGGCGACCTGGTCCGCGCGGGCAAGCTGCGCTACTTCGGTGTGTCCAACTTTCGCGGCTGGCGCATCGCCGAAGGGGCCCACCTGGCCGATGCCGAGGGCATCGACCGCCCGGTGGGGAGCCAGCCGCTGTACAACCTGGTCAACCGCACGGCCGAGGCCGAGCAGCTCCCC
>LNAP01006127.1_pt1 | contig 10471 bp, 8 predicted proteins | sample 602601 | NCBI WGS metagenome assembly LNAP01 (sample SAMN02440304, study PRJNA202911) | soil metagenome | biome: Subtropical and temperate rainforests or woodlands; isolation source: soil samples (1 kg each in a 20% v/v slurry with milli Q water) were... ...
GTATATGGGCGGGGCGGCAAGCCTTACGCCCTGAAGGCCGGCGGTTTCATGACAACAAAAAAGCCGCAGCTGCGGCTTTTTTGTTGTCACGGGCGCGGTTCAATCATGTCGATGCCCGCGTTTATGGTGGTGCTTGCCACGATGTTTATGGTGGTGCTTCTTGTAGTGGCGGCCATCACGATAATCGTCCCGATAATGGCGTGGACCATATACCGTTACCGGTCGGTGGTATCTACGCTCCGGTACGACGATCACGCGGGGGCGTTCTACATATCTTACTGGCGGGTGATAGTAGCCAGGATCGCTGTAGATGACGCCTGGCACGCCAATGGAAATATCAACATCGACCCGCGCCATCGCTGCTGATGAACTCAGCATTGCCAATGCAGCCGCTCCAGCCAAAAACAGTCTTTTCATGACAGCACCTTATTGTTAATCTAAGTGCCTCATTGTGTCCGGGTTTCCGTTTCACAGTTGTTAGCTGGCCCGGGTAAAACGAATCCAAATGCAACCAACCGCTGTCGTGGCGCAGTATTGCTTACCTTTACTCACGGGTCATGCTTCGAACTGCGCATTGGCTGCCGGCAGGGGCTGCAGCACAGTTTGATTATCCAGGGTGACGCGGCTCGCGGCGGTATGCTGAAGGTGTATCCAGTCCACCATCGCGTCTTCCGGCACGTAACCATCAACCAGTTCGACGAATAATTGTTGTATACGCGGATAGTTGTCGTTTTTCACCGCGTTACCCAGATCGGCCAATATGGGCTTCAGTTGCTCCCAATCCAGTCGTTTCTCGTGTGCGCGCATGATCATCGGGTGTTCAGTGGGGCTCACATTGTCGCCGATGAGGAGTTCTTCATACAATTTTTCCCCTGGGCGCAGACCCACGAACGTGATGTCGATGTCGCCATCGGGATTGAGCACACTGCGTACGTTCAGGCCGGAAAGCGCAATCATCTTTCTTGCAAGGTCCGCAATCTTTACGGGTTCGCCCATATCCAGTACGAATACATCGCCGCCTTCACCCATGGAGCCCGCCTGGATGACCAGTTGCGCGGCTTCCGGTATGGTCATGAAGTAGCGTGTCATTTCAGGATGTGTGACGGTGACGGGACCGCCGCTGCGTATCTGTTGGCGGAAGAGGGGAACGACCGACCCGCAAGACCCAAGCACATTGCCGAATCGCACCATCGAATAGCGAGTCCGGTTGTGAATGGCCGGCTCTTCCTCCCACCCGTAAGGGCGGGGCATAGTCTCGTAAGCCAAGGCTTGCAGGATCAGCTCCGCAAGCCGTTTGGTGCTGCCCATGATGTTGGTTGGACGTACGGCCTTGTCCGTGGATATCAGCACAAAATTGCTGACACCGGCTCTCAGCGCCGCCTGGGCCGAATACAAGGTGCCGAAAACGTTGTTGATGACGCCTTCGGCGATATTGCGCTCCACCATGGGCACATGCTTGTAGGCGGCGGCATGATAGACGGTGTCGACATGCCAGATCGACATGACGTCGAAAAGGCGATCCTGGTTCCGTACGGAGCTGAGTACCGGTACTATCTTGATATCGGGCTGTCCGGAATAATGTATGAAAGCTTCCAGCTCGCTTTGTATGCTGTACAGATTGAATTCGCTTTGTTCGAACAAGATCAGCGTGGTGGGCCGGCTTTGCACTATCTGGCGGCATAGTTCGGCTCCTATCGAGCCTCCGGCTCCAGTCACCATGACGACCTGGTTGCGTATGCACCGCTCCAGAAGTTCTTCGTCCGGTTGCACAGGATTGCGCCCCAATAGATCCGAAATATCCACGTCGCGCAGGTCCTGTACCTTCACGCGGCCGCTGGCCAGGTCCATGAAGCCCGGGACCGTGCGAACACTGAAAGGGTAGGGAGCAAGCAGGTCGACGATTTCTGCGCGCCTTGCGCGCGAGGCTGAAGGAATGGCCAGCAATACTTCTTGTACATGGCGTTCCTTGGCCAAGGCAGCGAGTTGCTGTGCTCCGTATACCGGCACCCCAGCCATGATGCGGCCCTGCAGGTCAGGGTCGTCATCAATGAACGCAACGGCATGCCGTTCATTGCCCAGCCGCAGTGCCATCAGCAATTGGTTGCCCGCATCGCCGGCGCCATAAATTGCAACGCGGATTTTTCCGCCGGGATTGCGATCGACGTGACGAATGGAATCGGGCCGGAATGAGAGAGTAAAAGGCTTGCCGCGGAAGTACTGCTTCAGGGCGATGCGCGAACCCGCGACGAATATGATGCAGAGCATCCAGTAGATGATAACGATGGAGCGCGGAATAAGGGCGGGCGGGTCCGGGTACAGGAAAACCGCGACGGCCAGCAACGTAGCCGAAATACTTACCGCTACGGCCACGGTTGACAAGGCCTGATAGCCGACGTAGCGCAGGACGGCGCGATAGAGTCCGAATCGTGCAAGGACCGGCAAGGTAAGCAGCGGCGCGGCAATGAACAGCCATGCATGTCCACCGAAAGGCCGCGCGGCGCTCATGTCGTCCAGGCGCAAATAAAATGCAAGCCATAAGGCCAGCCAGACAAGCAAGGTGTCCGCAGCCATTTGAAGGAAGCGTTTTTGGCTCCGGGGCAAGGCTAGAAGGCGGCCACGGAAAGTGCTGCGCTTGGATGATGCAGGGAGTAACTCCGCAGGATCGCGGCCGGTTGCGATGTAGCTCATCCCTCCCCTCTCCTTTTCTTGCGCCTGATTCATTCGTTCGTATCGTTTCCTGGCTGGTGTTCGGAAACGTCTTTTTTCATACGCCAATAATAAGTAGTGTGTGAACCGCAAGACATACGCCAGACGGGCTAAGACGTCTAGCCGCGGCAAGTTCCCGAACCGCTGCGCGGATTAAGCCGAAGGCCTGATGTGCGTACATATTGTTCCTCTCTATGATGCATTCAATAACGTCTGTATCAAATACTTAACGAACAGAAGGTGGGACTCTGGTCGCCAACGCTAACGGCCGCACGCGCAGAGTTGAGAGGAGAACGTATGAAGGTTACGGTCATTGGCAGCGGCTACGTCGGGCTCGTAACGGGCGCCTGTCTCGCCGACGTCGGCAATGATGTTCTTTGTCTTGATATCGACCCCGCGAAGATCGCTTTGCTGGAGGCGGGCGGTATATGCATTTATGAACCGGGGCTCGACGAGATCATAAAAAAGAATGTAGCCGCCGGAAGGCTGAATTTTACGACGGACGTCAAGCGGGCTGTCGAATTCGGCACCTTGCAGTTAATTGCCGTTGGAACACCTCCTGATGAAGATGGCTCCGCCGATCTTCAGTATGTGCTTGGTGCAGCCCGCAATATTGGCAAGTACATGACCGACTACAAAGTGGTCGTCGATAAAAGCACCGTGCCTGTCGGCACCGCCACCAAGGTCGAAGCGGTGATCCGCGCAGAGCTGGACCGCCGAAGCGCCGACATCGAGTTCAGCGTCGTGTCGAATCCTGAGTTCCTGAAAGAGGGCGTGGCAATTGAAGATTTCATGCGCCCCGACCGTATCGTTATCGGCTCCGATGACCCGAATGCCATTCATATCATGCGTACCCTTTACGCGCCTTTCCAGCGCAAGCACGATCGCCTGCTCATTATGGATTCGCGCTCTGCCGAGCTGACCAAATACGCGGCAAATGCCATGCTGGCTACCCGGATATCGTTCATGAATGAACTTGCCTTGCTGTCGGAGAAGCTGGGCACAGACATTGAACTGGTCCGGCAGGGAATAGGTTCAGATATGCGGATTGGATGGCATTTTCTCTATCCGGGTTGCGGGTATGGGGGCTCCTGCTTTCCAAAAGACATACAGGCGCTTCTTCGTACGGCGGCAGCGGTTGGCGGGGAATTGAAGGTGCTGACCGCCGTCGAACAGGCAAATGAGCGGCAGAAATCCGTCCTGGTCGACAAGGTGGTGGCGCGTTTCGGCCCGGATCTGACCGGCCTCACTTTCGCGTTGTGGGGGCTCGCGTTCAAACCTGATACCGACGATATGCGGGAAGCGCCGAGCCGGGTGATTATTGCGGCGCTTTTGCGGCTGGGGGCGAAGGTTGTTGCTTACGATCCGGCAGCCATCGACGAGGCCCGGCGGGTATTTAGTCACCATGATGGCCAGTTGTCCTATGCCGCGCACCCCATGGTCGCATTGGACGATTCGGACGCCCTGATCATCGCAACCGAATGGAAAGAATTCAGAAGCCCCGACTTCGATGCAATTAAAGCAAGACTCAGGAATCCGGTCATTTTTGATGGCCGAAATATTTTCGACCTGCATGATGATGGCTTGAAAGGCATTGAGTACTTCGGCATTGGCCGGGCTTCCCGGGCAACTGAGTTGACTATCGAGAGGGTGGCATGACACTGAAATTCGCATTGGTCGGTTGCGGCCGGATATCGAAGCGACACGCCGAATTATTGGGAAAGAACCAGATTGCCGGCGCCGAGCTTGCGGCGGTCTGCGATATTGTCGAAGAGCGGGCGGCCAGCACCGCCGAGCATTTCAACGTGCCGGGTTTCATCGACATGCATCGCATGATGCGCGAGATCGACATTGACGTTGTTGTGGTGCTTACCGAGAGCGGTCATCATGCGCGGCACGTAAAGGAACTTGCACCCTATGGCAAGCATATTGTCGTGGAAAAGCCGATGGCCCTTACCCTCGACGACGCCGACGACATGATCAAGGCGTGTGACCGGGCCAGGATCAAGCTGTTCGTGGTCAAGCAGAACCGCTTCAATGTACCCGTCATGAAACTGCGGGAATCACTGGAGCGTGGCCGTTTCGGCAAGCTCGTAATGGGAACCGTACGTGTACGCTGGTGTCGTCCCCAGTCCTATTATGACCAGGACGCGTGGCGAGGCACATGGGCGCTTGATGGCGGCGTGCTCACCAATCAGGCCAGCCATCATGTCGACCTGCTTGAATGGATGATGGGCGAGGTGGATAGCGTCGTGGCCATGAGCAGCACCGCGCTCGCCCATATCGAGGCGGAAGATACCGCTGTCGTAATACTGCATTTTCGCAATGGCGCGCTGGGCTGCATAGAAGCGACCACGGCGGTAAGGCCCAAGGATCTTGAAGGTTCTATTTCCATACTCGGAGAAAAAGGCGCGGTGGAAATCGGGGGATTTGCCGTCAACGAAATGAAGGTCTGGAATTTTGTCGAGCCGGAACCTGAAGACGATGAGGTCATGGAAAAGTATTCGGTCAACCCACCCAACGTGTATGGGTTTGGCCACCAGGCCTATTACGGCCACGTCGTCGATTGCATCGTTAATCAGAAAAGACACATGGTGGATGGTCTCGAAGGACGAAAAAGCCTGGAGCTCATTAATGCGATCTACGAATCGATAGAAACCGGACGTGAAGTAAAACTGCATTTTCGTCCCAAATATTCGAAACTGGGGGCCTCGTAGTGAACGAGCCCAGCATAAGAAACATCTCCGTCGCCAACGTCCAGTTCGGCGCCCGGGTTACCTTGGTCAATCCAGTTAATCTCTATGGCTGCACGCTGGGCGACGATGTGTTTGTCGGCCCTTTCGTCGAAATCCAGAGCGGCGTCAAAATTGGCAACCGGAGCCGCATACAGTCTCATGCCTTTGTGTGTGAACTGGTTGAAATCGGTGAAGACTGTTTTGTTTCCCACGGGGCCAAGTTTGTAAATGACCTGTTCAGCCACGGTGGGCCTGCGCGCGGCAACAAGGCGCTGTGGATGGCGACCCGTTTAGGCAACAGGGTATCGATAGGCACCAACGCGACCGTACTGCCGGTACAGATTTGCGATGACGTGGTGGTCGGTGCCGGTGCAGTGGTAACACGAGATATTGTCGCGCCTGGCGTTTATGCAGGTAGTCCCGCACGTAAGATAAGAGACTTCCATGATCAAATTTCTTGATTTACATTCCCAATACAAACACATGCAGTCCGAAATCGATGAGGCCATCGCAGGCGTCATACGGGACTCCGCTTTCATAGGCGGTGAGGTGGTGGAGACGTTTGAGCGCAAGTTTGCCGCGTATCAGCAGGCGGAATATTGCGTCAGTGTGGGCAATGGCACGGATGCCATCGAGATCGTGCTCGAGGCCATGAACTTTCCTCGCGGCGCCGAAGTCATCGTGCCCGCCAATACCTTTATCGCCACAAGCGAGGCGGTGACCCGCAGCGGATGCAAGGTGGTGTTTGCAGATGTGGACCCCGTCACCTATACCCTCGACGCGGCCGATGTGCGCAGTCGCGTTACATCGCGAACCGTTGCCATCATCGCGGTCCATCTCTACGGCCATCCATGTGACATGGATGCGCTCATGGAAGTGGCCCATGAGTCGGGCTTGAAGCTTATCGAAGACTGCGCGCAGGCGCATGGCGCCGAATACAAGGGCCGGCGTGTCGGTGCCATCGGGCATGCTGGAACGTTCAGTTTCTATCCGGGAAAGAACCTGGGCGCCTATGGCGATGGCGGAGCCATCACGAGCAATGATGAACGATTGGCGCGGCAGTGCCGCATGATCGCCAACCATGGCCGTATCGACAAGTACGATCACCAGTTCGAGGGCCGCAATAGTCGGTTGGACGGAATCCAGGCTGCCATCCTTACGGTCAAGCTTCGCTATCTTGATGCATGGATAGATCGTCGCAATGAGGTGGCCGCGTTTTATTCGGCTCAGCTCGAGAATATCGATGGCCTGGTATTGCCTCGTATCGCCGATCAGTGCCGCCATGCCTTTCATCTGTTTGTCGTGCGTACCCCATCGCGTGAGGCGTTGGCAGCTTTCCTGAAAGAGGGTGGCATACAGACCGGGGTACATTATCCGATTGCACTACCCAAGCTTCAGGCTTACCGCTACCTGGGCGAGCCGGACCAGCATATGTTCGCCAATCGCAACGACGGCCACCTGCTTAGCCTTCCGATCGGTGAGCATTTGACCGAACAGGAGCTGGCGGATATTGCCGATGCGGTGAAGACGTTTTGCGTGCAGGCCGTGACCGCATAAGCACGAAGCCGGCGCCAAGTGCGCCGGATTATCGTGCCTGGCCCCGGCAAAGCGTTGTATAGCTGCGCTGAAACAAGTTCCACAATGGCTGTTCGGTTCCGTAAAGGCTGTGCGGTTTTGGGTCGCGACTCAGGTAGGCCGACAGGTCTGCCGTGGACCAGCCCATTTTCTTGATGAAGTATTGCTTATCGCGTTCCAGGTCTGCGTCGCTGGCATACGCTATTCCTTCAAGACCTTCGAGTGCCTGTTCGCGGCTGAGTTGCCCCGCGGCCACGAGTGTTCCCAGATGCAGGCGGCGTTTATCGACGCCGAACTTGTTCGGAAGAATATAGCCTTGGTAGAAGCGGGTGAATATGGATTCATAGTGCTTGTAAGGGTATGGCTTATAGCCATACTTCTCGGTCAACTCGGTAAGCGCCTCGAATTTATTGAACGGCATCATGTCAAGGAATGATGTCCATCGAATGCGGTTCAAGACGCGATACCGCACATAATCCATGGTACCGATCACGGGAAAGGTCTTCATCTGCACTTTGCCGAAGTTGCGGGCCACCGCTTTGATGTTTGTCTTGTCATACTTGAACCAGTTCCAGCCCGGCGGCATGCGCATGCCTTCAGTGGCCTGGTTGGTGCCCGCGAGAATGTATTGAGTGCTGTGCTGGACGGCCAGCCGATAATTCACCCCCAGCATCGCATTGTCGTAGAGCAACTCCACATCAATGACATCGGCGTCGAAGAACGCCTGCATCAGCTTCTTGTATTCGGGCCAGTCTATGACATGAGTGTGCAGATCCACACCCAGGCCTTGCACGAGGTTTGCGATATTGTGCTGTGCCAGCTCGCTGTTCCAGCCATTGTCCATATGCGCAGCAAGAGGCCGCAATCCCAGCTTGACAGCCTGATACAGCACCCATGAGCTATCTACGCCGCCGGATACGCCCACGATGCAGTCATAGCGCTTGTTTTTCCCAGCCGCTTTGATCTGGGCGACAAGGTGGTCCAGCTCCGCTTTCTTGGCGATTGGGTCCTGATGGATGACGTCCTTGGAAAGGACGAGAAATTGGCTGCAATAATTGCAGACCCCTTGGGCATCGAAATTAATATCCGACGCGGTCGTGTCCATGACACAACGGGTACATACTTGGTACGGTCGACTCATTGCTGGTGCTCCTGAAGTTTTTCAAGCTCCGCATAGGGCGGGTAAGTAATCAACACGGCCCGGTGCGGCCCATGAAGTACAAATAACGATCCGGCGGCAGCCGCCGAGGCGCCGGCGTCGATGACTGCCTTGATGTCAGCAAGGCTTCCCGCCCCGCCCAGGGCGATCAGCGGTACCTTCAGCGCTTCGGCGGCTTGCCGGACCAATGCCAGGTCGTAGCCTGTCATCGCGCCTTCACGGTCTACTGCGGCAATAAGTATTTCGCCGGCACCCGCTTTGACTGCGGCTTGAGTGAAGTCCAGCCAGTCTTGTTCGCGCTTGCGCCCGCTACGGCTTTCATACAGCATGGGCTTTTTTAGCCAGTCACGCTTGACATCCACTGAGACGACGACGCTCTGGCTGCCAAACCGATCGGCGATTCGTGAGATGAGATCCTGTTGATCAAAGACCGCGGACTGCAGGCATATTTTTTCTATCCCCAGGTTGAACAGCCGTGCGGCCTGGTCTACCGAGCGGATTCCACCGCCATAGCAAACAGGCATGAAACACTCTCCCGCGATCTGTTCTATCGTTGCATAGTCGGGTGCACGGCCGCGCCTCGATGCATCGATATCAAGCACGATCAATTCGTCCACTTCCTTATCATTGAAGATGCGGATCGCGTTGATGGGATCTCCAATGTATTTGGCGTCTTTGAATCTACGTGTCTTGACCAGGCCGCCATCGCGCAGGAGCAGTGCCGGTATCACCCGGTGCTTAAGCATGCGGAAGCCCCACGAACGCGCTGATTAACCTTAGTCCGAAACGATGGCTTTTTTCAGGATGGAACTGCACGCCGGACAAATTGTTTCGTTGAAACGCCGCCACGAACTGCCTGCCATAATTTGTGATGGCAATAGGGTCGTTCGGGTCGTTGCACGACACAAAATAGGAATGCACGAAATAGAAGCGCTGCTCGCCCTCGTCCGTCGCCAGCAAAGGATTTTCCCGGGGCACCTGAACGGTGTTCCAACCCATGTGCGGTACGCGTAGCCTGGAATCGTCCGCGAATGAAAAACGCCGAACCCGGGCATCGATCCAGCCCAGGCCGGGCATGGTGCCTTCCTCGCTGCCCGCGCACATGAGTTGCATTCCCAGGCATATTCCCAATACTGGAATAGGCCTTTCCAGCGCGATCGTGGTCAGCGCCGGAATCAGGCCGCGTGCATGAAGTTGCGATATGCCGTAATCGAAGGCGCCGACGCCGGGCAGTATCAGCTTTACCGACTCCGACACTTCTTCCGGAGAAGAGATTCGGCGTGCTTGTCCGCCAGCCCGTTCTATCATTCGTATGACAGAGTTGACGTTTCCAGTGCCGTAGTCGAGGACGGATATCTCAGCCATTTTCGGTGCATCCCGATTGTTCGTACCATTTAAGGAAATTGACCCAACGCCACACTTGTGTGGTACATGGCGCTTTACCGCTGGCAATCGAATCGAACTGACTCAGCAAGGCCCGCGCATTCAGGAAGGGGATGTCATGGCTCGTTTGCAACCACTGTCGAACGCTTTCGGATTTTTCGATAAACCACGATGATTCCGGCGTCTCGAAACCTATCTTATCTTTGCGGTCCAGTAACTCGTCCGGCACGATGCCACGCAGGGCGGCACGAAAAACGCTTTTTGTTTCGCCGCTGCGGGATATCAAATAATGCTCCGGCAGTGAAAACAACAGGTTGGCCAGGGGCAAGGTCAGAAACGGCACGCGGCTCTCCAGGGAGAACTGCATGGAATTGCGGTCGCCTTCGCGCAGGTAGCCCGGCAGATGCCGGTTTGTCAATGAACTCGCGAGTCGTTCCATGACGCGGCGGCCTTTGGCGCTGGGCAGCGTTTTCTCACGTTCAAACACCATGCTGACGCCCGCATCGGCAAGCGCCTCGGCGTTGATCCACGATGGCGTGAAACTGCGCCCCATCGCTTTGCTGGCGACCCCGAACAAGCTGTCGGGCAGAGTGATGGCTGCCAGGTATTGCCACGCCCGCCCATAGCTGCGTCCTGGCCAGCGGGCCCAGTTCCTGGCGAAGCGCTCGGCACCAGGCAGGTCGCCGCACTCGAGCATGCTCAGCATCCTGTGTCCGGGGTAGCCGGCATAGCCTGCCAATAACTCGTCGGCGCCTTGTCCTTCCAGGGTGACGGTCATGTTGTTCTCGTGAGCCAGTTGGAACACGCGGTACTGCGCGTAGGCGCTGGTGCTGGTGAATGGCTCTCCCTGGAGGTGAATCAATTTGTCCAGGTCGCGGGCCAGGTCTTCCACGTCTTCGGTGTCGACGGCCAG
>LNAP01005945.1_pt1 | contig 10468 bp, 6 predicted proteins | sample 602601 | NCBI WGS metagenome assembly LNAP01 (sample SAMN02440304, study PRJNA202911) | soil metagenome | biome: Subtropical and temperate rainforests or woodlands; isolation source: soil samples (1 kg each in a 20% v/v slurry with milli Q water) were... ...
GACCAAAAAGATGATTTCGTAATGACGCATGAATGCTCCTTACGGGTTGTAGCCTGCCGCTCAAAAACGGTCAGACAAGGAGTGAATGACACTTATGGATCTTGCCGCAGGGAGGCACATCGGTGCCTGCCAGGAAGGCAAGGGGCGCAATTGTAGAGAAGGGGGAGGAAGGGCGCAAGGTGATTGGTGATTATTTGAACAATCTTCCAGGCACCACAAAACAAAAGTGGGAGAGGGCTTGCTCCCGATTGCGGTGAGGCAGTCACATTATAGGTAACTGATCTACCGCAATCGGGAGCAAGCCCCCTCCCACATTTTGCATCTATGCCAGGCCCGACATTACTTCTTGGTCTTGGCCTTCGCACCGCGCTGGCGCTGGGCTTCGAACAGGCACACGCCGGTAGCGACCGACACGTTGAGACTGCTGACGCTGCCAGCCATCGGCAGATGAACCAGATAATCGCAATGCTCGCGAGTCAGGCGACGCATGCCTTTGCCTTCGGCGCCCATGATCAGGATGGTCGGGCCGGTGAGGTCCTGGTCATAAATGCTGACCTCGGCCTCCCCCGCCGTGCCCACGACCCACAGGCCGCGCTGCTGGAGTTTCTCCAGGGTGCGCGCGAGGTTGGTCACGGCCACCAACGGAATCACTTCCGCCGCGCCGCATGCGACTTTACGCACAACCGGCGTCAACGTGGCCGACTTGTCCTTGGGCACGATCACCGCCAGCGCACCGGCAGCATCCGCAGAACGCAGGCAGGCGCCGAGGTTATGCGGGTCGGTCACGCCGTCCAGCACCAGCAACAGCGGTGCGCCTTCGGTGCGGTCGAGCAGCTCGTCGAGCATGGCCTCGCCCCATACCTGGCTCGGGCTGACATCCGCGACGACGCCTTGGTGGACGCCTTCAACCCACACGTCCATTTCGCGACGCTCGGCCTGGCCGATCGCCACACGGTTTTCGTTGGCCAACTCGACCAGCGCCTGCACACGCGGCTCGCTGCGACCTTCGGCCAGCCAAACCTGTTTGACGCGTTTAGGGTGATGACGCAGCAGCGCTTCTACGGCGTGGACGCCGTAGATTTTTTCCAGACTCATGACTTGGCCTTAGGTTTACGCGACCCGCCGCTTTTCGCGGGGGCCGAACCCGCTTTTGGCGGGCCTTTACGGTGTTTACTGGGCTTGCTCGACGGCTTTTCCGCCGTGTGGGGCTTTCCCCCAGACGCCGCTTTACCACCGCTTTTGGCTTCGTTGAGCAACTGCTGCTTCAACTCACGGCTTCTGCGCAGTTCGGCGTTTTTCGCCGCTGCGTCGCTTGGGCGGTAGGCCTCGGGAACCTTGTCCTTGGCCGCCGGACGACGACCGGCCTTGGCCGGCGCAGGCTCGGCAACCGCTGCTTTCGCAGGAGCGCCCTTGCCTTGGGTGGCCGGCGCGGCGGTTTCGCTGCCACGTTTTTTACGGCCGATCGGCGCGGCGATGGTTTTTTCGGCCATCTCGAAGTCGATCTTGCGTTCGTCCAGGTCGACGCGCATGACGCGCACTTCGACCGTGTCGCCCAGGCGGAAACTGCGACCGGTACGCTCGCCCGCCAGGCGGTGATGCACAGGATCGAAGTGGTAGTAGTCACCCGGCAAGGCGGTGACATGCACCAGGCCCTCGACGTAGATATCGGTCAGTTCGACAAACAGACCAAAGCCGGTCACGGCCGTGATCACGCCAGGGAACGACTCGCCCACGCGGTCCTTCATGAACTCGCACTTGAGCCAGTTCACGACGTCGCGGGTGGCTTCGTCGGCACGGCGCTCGCTCATGGAGCACTGCTCGCCGAGCTGTTCCAGGGCCGCTTCGTCGTAAGGATAGATCCGCGCCTTCGGAATGGTCATGGCACCGGCGCGCTTGACGTGCGGGGTGTCCTGCTTGGAGTGGATCACGCTGCGGATCGCACGGTGCGTGAGCAAGTCCGGGTAACGACGGATCGGCGAGGTGAAGTGGGTGTACGCCTCGTAATTCAGGCCGAAGTGGCCCTGATTGTCGGCGCTGTACACCGCCTGGCTCAGCGAACGCAGCATCACGGTCTGGATCAGGTGGAAATCCGGACGGTCCTTGATGCTGGCCAGCAGTGCCTGGTAATCCTTCGGCGACGGGCCGTCCTTGCCTTTATGCAGGGACAGGCCGAGCTCGCCGAGGAAGGCGCGCAGTTTTTCCAGACGCTCCGGCGGCGGGCCGTCGTGTACCCGGTACAGCGCAGGAATTTCGTGCTTCTTCAGGAATTCAGCGGTGGCCACGTTGGCCGCCAGCATGCATTCCTCGATCAGCTTGTGCGCGTCGTTGCGGGTGGTCGGGGTGATCTCGGCGATCTTGCGCTCGGAACCGAAGATGATCCGGGTTTCCTGGGTTTCAAAATCGATCGCGCCACGCACATGACGTGCGCCCAGCAGCACCTTGTACAGCGCATACAGCTGCTTGAGATGCGGCACCACACCGGCGTATTCGGTACGCAGGGCCTTGGCTTCGCTGGTCTTCGGCGTTTCCAGGATGGTGCTGACCTTGTTGTAGGTCAGGCGCGCCTGAGAGTGGATCACCGCTTCGTAGAACTGGTAGTCGGTCATTTCGCCGGTTTTCGAGAGGGTCATCTCGCACACCATGGCCAAACGGTCGACTTTCGGGTTCAGCGAGCACAGGCCGTTGGACAGCTGCTCAGGCAGCATCGGGATCACGCGCTCAGGGAAATACACGGAGTTGCCGCGCACCTGGGCTTCGTTATCCAGCGCCGAACCGATCTTCACGTAGCTGGAGACGTCGGCAATCGCCACGTACAACTTCCAGCCGCCGGAGAACAGGCGCAACTTGCCAGGCTTGGCTTCGCAATACACCGCATCGTCGAAGTCGCGGGCGTCTTCGCCGTCGATGGTGACGAACGGCAGATGGCGCAGGTCGATGCGCTTTTCCTTGTCCTTCTCTTCGACTTCCGGCTTGAGCTTGGCGGCTTCCTTGAGCACGGCTTCGGGCCAGACGTGAGGAATATCGTAGGTGCGCAGCGCGACGTCGATTTCCATGCCCGGCGCCATGTAGTTGCCGACCACTTCGATGATATCGCCCTGAGGCTGGAAGCGCGGGGTCGGCCAGTGGGTGATTTTCACCTCCACGAACTGACCGACCTTGGCCGCGCCATTGCGGCCCGGGGTCACCAGCACTTCCTGCTGGACCTTCGGGTTGTCCGGAATGACGAAGCCGATGCCGCCTTCTTCGAAGTAACGCCCGACGATGGACTCATGGGCACGGGACACCACTTCGACGATCACGCCTTCACGGCGGCCGCGACGGTCCAGGCCCGACACGCGCGCCAGCGCACGGTCGCCATCGAACACCAGGCGCATTTGCGCCGGGCTCATGAACAGGTCGTCGCTGCCGTCATCCGGGATCAGGAAGCCAAAGCCGTCACGGTGGCCGGCAATGCGACCCAGGATCAGGTCGAGCTTGTCCACGGGCGCATAGGTGCCACGGCGGGTGTAGATCAACTGAGCATCGCGCTCCATGGCACGCAGACGGCGGCGCAGGGCTTCGAGCTGGTCTTCGGTGGTCAGACCGAATTCTTCAACCAACTGCTCGCGGCTAGCAGGCGAACCACGATCGGCGAGATGCGCCAGGATCAGTTCGCGGCTAGGAATAGGGTTTTCATATTTTTCCGCTTCACGAGCGGCCTCGGGATCGAGGGACTGCCAATCGGTTTTCACCTTGTCTATATGCGGGTTAGTTTGGCATACGCGTATTGAAACGGGAAATTTCAGGCGTCAACAAGCGTTTTAAAGCACTTTGTGACCCCCAACACGCACCTTGTACGACCATTGGCGAAATTTTCCAGGCTTTTTTCATGGCAGGGGTTTACAGTTCAAAAGCCACTCCGTATAGTGCGCGCCATCGACGACGGCAACGTTGAAGATACTGCCCAGATGGTGAAATTGGTAGACACGCCAGCTTCAGGTGCTGGTGACCGCAAGGTCGTGGAAGTTCGAGTCTTCTTCTGGGCACCAATTCAAAACTCGAGGTCAGCCTTGAGTTATCCAGAAACCCGCGAAAGCGGGTTTTTGCGTTACAGTCCTTTGATTCTTAACGAAAAACTGATTTATATTTTCGAATCAGGGGTTTACAGATCAAAAAGCGCTCCGTATAGTTCGCTCCATCAACAGCGGCAACGTTGCTTGATAATGCCCAGGTGGTGAAATTGGTAGACACGCCAGCTTCAGGTGCTGGTGATCGCAAGGTCGTGGAAGTTCGAGTCTTCTCCTGGGCACCAAATTCAGATCAAACCCGCGAAAGCGGGTTTTTTCGTTTCCGGGGTGTGAAAACCGCCCCCTGGATTTCTCCCTCATCCGCACTTGAGAAGCTTTATCGTTTATCCTTGCAACGATTTGTTGCACTCAAGCGAGGAAACTTCCGGATGATGATCCGTGGCACCCATCTCAAGACATCCCTTCTGCGTGGCCTTAGCCTCACTCTGCTCGGCCTGACCCTGCTCTCGCCCACCGCCTATTGCGCCGACAAGGTTGCCCTGACCCTGTACAACGGCCAACACAAAGAAGTCGGCGATGAACTCGCCAAAGCCTTCGAAGCCAAGACCGGCATTCACGTCAACGTGCGCAAAGGCAGCAGCAACCAGCTGGCCAGCCAGGTCGTCGAAGAAGGCGCGCGCTCCCCGGCCGATGTGATCTACACCGAAGAATCGCCGCCGTTGAACAAACTCGGCGAGCAAGGCCTGCTGGCGAAAATCGACGCCGGCACCCTCGAGGTATTGCCCAAGGATTACATCGGCAGCCAGGGCGACTGGATGGGCGTGACCGCACGCACCCGCGTCGTGGCCTTCAACCCGAAACTGATCGCCGAGAAAGACCTGCCCAAGTCGGTCCTGGATTTCGCCCGCCCCGAATGGCAAGGCAAGGTCGGCTTCGTGCCCACCAGCGGCGCGTTCCAGGAGCAAGCCGTGGCGATCATCAAGCTGCACGGTCGCGAAGCCGCCGAAGAATGGCTGACCGGCCTGCGCGCCTTCGGCAAGGTGTACAGCAACAATATGGTCGCCCTCAAAGCCGTGGAAAACGGCGAAGTCGCCAGCGTGCTGGTGAACAACTACTACTGGTTTGCCCTGAAGAAGGAAAAAACCAACCTGGACTCGCAACTGCACTACTTCACCAACGGCGATGCCGGCGGCCTGATCACCGTGTCTTCCGCTGCCGCACTGAAATCCAGCAAGCACCCGCAAGAAGCCCAGCAACTGCTGGCGTTCATGGTCAGCGAAGAAGGCCAGCGCGTAATCACCAACACCTCGGCCGAATACCCGCTGCGCAAGGGCATGGAGTCCAGTCGCGGCCTGAAGCCGTTCAGCGAGCTGCAACCGCCGAAAGTCACCCCCGCCGACCTGGGTAACGCGCAAGAAGCCCTGGACCTGGAACGTGACGTTGGCCTGAACTGATGAACCCATCGCTCCGCGCTCCCGCCCTGCGCGGGGGCTACAGCCCGCGACGCAAGCGCCCGTCGATCTGGCTGTTGCTGCCTGTGCTGCTCCTGGTGGGCTTGAGCCTGTTGCCGCTGGCGTATGTCGGGCTCAAGGCCTGGCAAGCCGGCTGGGCGGAGGCCGTGCATCTGCTGTGGCGCCCGTATGTGTTCGGGCTGCTGCGCAACACCCTGGCGCTGATGGTCGGGGTGACGCTGGCGTGCGGCGTGATCGGCCTATCCCTCGCCTGGCTGCTGGAGCGCAGCAACCTGCCGGGGCGCCGTCTCTGGGGCGTGATCCTGTGCCTGCCGTTTGCGGTGCCGGCGTTTGTCAGCGGCTTCACCTGGGTGTCGCTGAGCGCTAACTTCGAAGGGCTCGGCGGGGCGATCCTGGTGATGACCCTGTCGAAATACCCGCTGGTGTTTCTGCCGGTGGCGGCGACCCTGCGCAATCTCGACCCCTCCCTCGAAGAGTCCGCGCGCACCCTGGGGCTGAATCGCTGGGGCGTGTTCCGGCGCATCACCCTGCCCTTGCTGTGGCCGTCGCTGTTGGCCGGGGCATTGTTGATCGCGCTGCATATGCTGGTGGAATTCGGCGCGCTGTCGATCATCGGCCTGCAGACCTTTACTACGGCGATCTATCAGCAATTCGAACTGGAATTCAGCAACGCCAATGCAGCGATGCTGTCGGCGGTGTTGCTGGCAATGTGCCTGACGCTGCTGTGGCTGGAACTGCGCGTGCGCGGCAAGGGCCGACATGTGCGGATCGGCCAGGGCGCGGCGCGGCATGCGGAACAGGTCCGACTGGGCAAGTGGGCGCCATTGGGGCAGCTGTATTGCCTGGCGCTGGCGATCATCGGCAGCGGCATTCCGCTGGGGATGCTCGGCTATTGGCTGGCGGTGGGCTCGTCGGCCGCGTTCCCGGTGGCCGAGATTGGTGAGGCGCTGCTGTCCTCCCTGGCGCTGTCGCTGGGCGGCGCGGCACTGTGCCTGGCACTCGCGGTGCCGGTGGGGTTGCTGGTGGTGCGCTACAAAGGCCCGCTGGCGCTCTGGGCCGAGCGCCTGCCGTACTTGCTGCACGCCCTGCCCGGCCTGGTGATTGCGCTGACGCTGGTGTACTTCGCCTTGCACTACGTGCCGGCGCTGTACCAGACGTCGGCACTGCTGCTGATTGCCTATGCGCTGCTGTTTCTGCCGCTGGCCCAGGCGCCGATCCGGACGGCCTTGAACAAGGCGGCACCGCAGCTGGAAGAGGCTGCACGCACGCTGGGTGCGTCGTCGTTCAGTGCCTTTTGCCGAGTGACCCTGCCGATTATTTTCCCGGCTTTGGGGGCGGCATTCGCGCTGGTGTTTCTCGATGCGATGAAGGAATTGACCGCGACATTGCTGCTCAGCCCAACCGGGCTGAATACCCTGGCGACGGCGGTGTGGGCGCATACCTCGAATATCGAATTCGCGGCGGCGGCGCCGTATGCGGCGTTGTTGATTCTGGTGTCGGGGTTGCCGGTTTATTTGCTCACGACGCGGATGTATCTGAGTCGCTGAAACCGCTATCGGGGGCAAGCCCCCTCCCACAGTTGACTGGGTTCCAGCTTTGGAATGCAGTCGAATGTGGGAGGGAGCTTGCTCCCGATAGCGACGGCACAGACCACACTAAGCCCGGAACTGCCCCAGGCTCGCCTTCAACTGCGCCGCCAAGCCATCCAGCACCTTGCCGCTGGCCGTGGTTTCCACCACAGCCTGTGCGGCACGCTCGGCCTGGGCATGGATCACCTCGACCCGCCCACGCACCGCATGCGCGCCCTGGGCCTGATGCTCGGCCGCACGAGTGGCCAGGCCAATCGCCGCATGCACCTGCTCCACCGAGGCCTGCACCGTCTGCTGCAAGCGCACACTGTCGCGCAGCACCAGCAAGCCTTCGTTGGCCTGGCGCCCGGCCTTGCCGATGGTTTCGACGGCCTCGCGCGCGCCCTGCTGCAACGCCACGATATGTGCCTGGATATCGCCGGTGGAGCTTTGGGTTTTACTCGCCAGCGCACGCACCTCGTCCGCCACCACCGCAAAGCCACGCCCGGTCTCACCGGCACGCGCCGCTTCGATGGCCGCGTTGAGCGCCAGCAGGTTGGTCTGCTCGGCGATGCCATGGATCACCGTCAATACCACTTCGATCTGCTCGCTTTGCGCGGCGAGGCGCTCGATGACCTTGGAACCGGCCTGCACCTGGCCCGCCAGCGCTTCGATCAAGCTGCCGACTTCAGCCGAAGTGCGTGAGTTTTCATCCGTGGCCTGGCGAATATCCACCACCTGCTGCAGAGCGGCTTGCATCGCATGGCTTTCGGCCTGCGCCTCATCCGCCATCTGCGACAGCGCGCGCAGGCTCTCGGCCACTTCGTCGCGCTGCAAACCGGCAGCCGCATCGGCGCCGGCATTGCGCAAGGTCATCGCGCCGATTTCCACACCGGTACGCTGCGCCACATCGCCGGCCTCGCGCACGATGGGCTGCAACTTATCCACAAAGCGATTGACCGCCGACGCCATGTCGCCGATCTCATCTTTGCTGTTGATCTGCACACGCTTGGTCAGGTCGCCCTCGCCCGCCGCCAGATCATCCATGGCCGCGATCAACAGTTTCAGGCGATTGACCACCCGCCGCCCGAGCACCACCGCGATCAACAGCAGCACACCGAAGCCGACCGCCGCGAGCCCCATACCGATGCGCCAGCGCAAGGTGCCCGCCGCGTCCTGCACGGCATTGGTGGTGTTGGCGGTCATCTGGGTGGCGGTCGCCTGCGCCGACTGCAACCTCGCGCCCATGGCGGCCGCGCTATCGGCCGCCGCACCTTTGAGGCTATCGCCCACCAACTGATCGCCGCTGGCGATCAGTGTCGCAAAGCGCTTATCCAGCGCCTGCAGGTTGGCTTCCACCGACGCGGTCGAGACCCCCATGCGAACCTTGCCGATCTCGACACCGTTGGGGCTGATGGACGCTTCGACGTAGTACACGGAAGAGTCCGCCTTGGCGGCGTCCAGCACTTTATCCAGGGCGCGGTCGCCCTTGCCCTTTTCCAGCAGCGCCTGGTTGATCGGGTTTTCCCGGTTCAGATAGCGGGTCAGATGCTCACCGGCGGCGTCGTCGTAGACCACGAACAACACGTTGGGATTGCGCTGGGCCCGCCGGGCGAACTCCGACAGCGTCGGCACATCGTTGTCCCACATGGCGCGAGGCGCCACGGAGGCCAGCAGTTGCGCCATGTCGTTAGCGGAGTCTTGCAAGTCTTTTTCCAGGGTCGCACGCAGTTGCTTCTGCTCTTCCTGCAGGCGCGCGGAAAGCCCAGCGGTCAGACGCTGACGGGTACTGCTGGACAAGCTGTCCAGGCTGGATGTGACTTCCTTGCCGGCCTGGGCCAATTCGCCGGACAGTTTCTGACTGTCGACCCCCAGGCGATTGCCCAAATCAGCTTCCAGCGCCGTGACTGTGCTCCGAGTAAGAGCGACCGCCACCAGCACTTGCACCAAAAGAGCGATACCTAGGGTAACGAACACCGGCCGCAACAGACGACTTTGTAACAATGAGAGAACGGCAGACATCGGGAATCCCTCCACCACGGGTGCCATTAATTTGATAGCACCGCGAAAGAAGGAAATACAGCAAGGGTCGTGCCGTTTGGCGAACTTAAACGAAAAAGGGCTCCCTGAGGAGCCCTTTGCGTTTTACATCAACAGCTTATTAAGCGAACGGGTGACGCAGAACGATGGTCTCGTTGCGGTCCGGGCCCGTCGAAATAATGTCGATCGGTGCGCCGATCAGCTCTTCAACGCGCTTGATGTAAGCACGAGCGTTGGCGGGCAGCTCTTCCAGGGTCTTGGCACCCACGGTCGATTCGACCCAGCCCGGTACTTCTTCGTACACCGGCTGCAGACCTACGTAGCTGTCAGCGTCAGTCGGGGCAACGACCTTACCTTCTGCATCTTTATAGCCGACACAGATGTTGATGGTTTCCAGACCGTCGAGTACGTCCAGCTTGGTCAGGCAGATACCCGAGATGCTGTTCACATCGATAGCGCGACGCAGGATAACGGCATCGAACCAGCCACAACGACGAGCACGGCCAGTAGTCGCGCCAAACTCGTGACCTTGTTTAGCCAGGTGCGCGCCCACTTCGTCGAACAGTTCAGTCGGGAATGGACCCGAACCGACCCGCGTGGTGTAAGCCTTGGTGATGCCCAGGATGTAGTCCAGGAACATCGGGCCAACACCCGAACCGGTAGCGACGCCGCCAGCGGTGGTGTTAGAGCTGGTCACGTAGGGGTAGGTACCGTGGTCGATGTCCAGCAACGAACCTTGGGCGCCCTCGAACATGATGTCTTTGCCAGCGCGACGCAGGTCGTGCAGCTCGGCCGTCACGTCCAGCATCAGCGGCTTGAGCAGCTCAGCGTATTCCTTGCATTCGGCCAGGGTCTTGTCGAATTCGATGGCTGGCTCTTTGTAGTAACCCACCAGCATGAAGTTGTGGTAATCCACCAACTCACGCAGTTTGTCTTCAAAGCGCGGCATGTTGAGCAGGTCGCCAACACGCAGGCCACGACGCGCAACCTTGTCTTCGTAGGCTGGGCCGATACCGCGACCGGTAGTACCGATCTTCAGCTCGCCACGGGCCTTTTCACGAGCCTGGTCCAGCGCGACGTGGAAGGACAGGATCAGCGGGCAGGCCGGGCTGATACGCAGGCGCTCGCGCACCGGTACGCCTTTCTCTTCCAGCTTGGTGATTTCCCGCATCAGGGCGTCGGGTGCAACCACCACGCCGTTGCCGATCAGGCACTGCACGCCTTCGCGCAGGACGCCCGACGGGATCAGGTGCAAGACGGTTTTTTCGCCATCGATGACCAGGGTGTGGCCAGCGTTGTGGCCACCTTGGTAGCGCACTACGGCGGCAGCATGTTCGGTCAGCAGATCAACGATCTTGCCTTTGCCCTCATCACCCCATTG
>LNAP01006129.1_pt1 | contig 10468 bp, 13 predicted proteins | sample 602601 | NCBI WGS metagenome assembly LNAP01 (sample SAMN02440304, study PRJNA202911) | soil metagenome | biome: Subtropical and temperate rainforests or woodlands; isolation source: soil samples (1 kg each in a 20% v/v slurry with milli Q water) were... ...
GTCGCCGCCGCCGCAGGCGGCGAGCGCGGAGGCGCCCAGCGTCGAGGCGGCGCCGCCGAGAAAGCGACGCCTATCGATGATCGCCCGATGATAACGGCTGAACATGCGTCTTCCCCCCGCGCCCTAATGCTTGTTCAAGTCTGGACAGTGTTCCTCCTGCCGTGCCTTGCGAGCGGCATCGTCCTCCTGGGCTGTTCCGCCGTCCGATCCAGCCACATGCCGGCGATGTCAGCGGCCGGAGCGCAGGCTGCCGGCAAGGTGCCCACCAGGGCGGCAGTCGTCGCCGCGTGAGCCGCAGCCGCGATCTGCGTAAACATCGCGATCTCCCCGATCTGGCGGAGGCAGAGCAGCCATCCCGCTCCTGACCTTTGCGGGCATGAGGATCTTCTGGGAATCTGAATGGAGACCGCCGTTCGAGCAAGGGCCGATACGATGTCATGTCAGGCGCCCCACCATAATGTAACGCGTCGCGCGCTGCTGGGAGCTGGTCTTGTTGCCGGCGCGTTGCAGACCCTGCCTGGCTGCCGCTCGACGCCATCACCGACATATCAGGAAGCGTCTGGTGACGACGTCACGATACATTTGATCGCCGCCGGCTGGCACACGGAGATCGCGCTCGCAGTTCACGCCATGCATGATCCCTTGCGGCGGGTTGCGCCCGATTTTCCCGGCGCCCAATACCTCTCGTTCGGTTGGGGTGAACGCAACTACTACATGGCGCGGGCGCCCACTGTCGGCGATGCCATGAGTGCGCTGTTCCCCGGACCAGCGGTCCTTCTGGTGACCCCGCTATACCGCCCGCCACGGGACTCAAGGGCCAATGCACAAGTGTTCGAGCTCAGCCTCTCGACGGCGGGGCTCGATCGGCTGTCGAACTACCTCTGGGCAGCGTTCGACAAGTCGGGCAATGGGTCGCCGCGCCGCCTCGCGGCCGGCCCGGAGCCCGGAAGCGTCTTCTACGCCGCTACAGGGACGTATAGTGCGACCTACACCTGCAACACATGGACAGCGGAAGGCTTGCGCGTTGGCGGGATACCGGTGACCCCGGCAGGTGTCGTTTTCGTCAGCGAGTTGACCGATCAACTTCGGTCGTTCGGCGCTCGATAGGGCCGCTTACATATAACGGACCGGCCGTGTCACCGTCTCCGAGCCGCCGCCCCAGATCGGCAGGTAGGTCATCTTGTAGCCCGCCCCACCAGTGAGGATGGGATGGATGGCGTCGGGCGAGCGCGCGATACCTCCACTTCCGAGTTGACCCTGATCGAACATGTAGCGCTGCACGCGTAAAAGGTCCCAGCCGTCGTGACGCGCGATCTTCTCGGCCATTTCCAGCGGCAGGAGGAAGACCTGCTCGCCGCGCTCGTTCTTGCGATGCGCGCTCGACATCACGATGCCGGCGCGCATGCCTTCCACGATCGGCGACAGGATGGCCTCGGGCGTGGCGCCTTCGCCATCGCCCGGCAGCACTTCGGCGGTGCCGGAGATGCCCATCACCGTGATGGCGCTGGCGTCGGCGCCGAGGCCGCGACGCGCGGTCACGGTGGGGAAGGGGCCGTCGTCACGCTCGGCGAAGCAGAAGGTGTATTTGCCGGGCTGGCCCATGGTCGCCATGTCGCCGGTCTCGGCGCGGGCGCCGCCGATGTTGCGGATCGAGAGCTGCAGGGCGCGGCCGATGCTGGCGTTGGCGCGGTTGCCCGGGCCCAGGCAGTTGGTGCCGGCGTTGATGCCGAGCGTGCGCGCGATCGGGCCATGCACGCAGAGCGCCACGCAGGCCGTGCCGGTGGTGGTGGCGATGCCCAAAAGGTTGAAATCGGGTTCGAGCGTGGCTTCCGCTGCGGCCAGCACCACGGGGAGCTCGGCGGGCCGGCAGCCTGCGATGACACATTGATAGGCGACGGCGTCGGGGGTGATGTCGCCGAACATCGGCGGCATCATGCCGTGCGAGTTGGCGCGGCCCGAAAGACCGGCCGCCATGGCCTCGAGGCGCCGGCGTGTTGGCGGCACCAGGGGCAGGCCGTCCGACAGTTCGGCGTCGGTCAGGATCTGCTGTGCGCTTTCCCAACTCGCCGCTTCATCGACGACAGGCCAGCCGCACCATTCGCTCATGCCGGGTCGCTCATCCGGCCCCACTCATCCGGCAATCCGCACGCTGGCAACGGTCGTGCCGCCGAACGACGGGATGAAGGCCGAATGCTTGCCTGGACCGCCGGCCACGGTGATGTGGATGTCGGCGGCTGAGCGGCCGATGGTGAACCAGTCGCCGTCCGGCTTGTGGCCGGTGCTGGTGTAGGTGTCCTGGTTCTCCTTGGAGATGCGCGAGGCGTGGATGCGCGAGCGCTGGAACAGCTCCTCGCGGATGCTCTCGATGGTGAAGCCGTCGCGCTTCAGCGTAGCGGCATGCTCGGGGCCGATGATCACCAGCATCGGCCCCTTGCCGTAGACCGTGTTGGCGCCCGGTGTCGACATCGAGCCGGCAAAGGTCGTCAGCAGGCCATCGCCGGTCGTGCTGCCATGGTCGTTGAGATTGTGCGGACCTTCGCCCGACATCACCGTCACCACGTTGTCGCTCGGCGCGAAGCCGCGCTGCACGTGGTAGGGCGTCCAGGGATTCTCCTCCTCGTTTTCTCCGAAGCAGAAGGTGAACTTGGCGGGATTGCCCTGGGTCGAGCGGTCCATCTCGCCGGGCTTGGCGCCGGCGATGTTGAGCAGCATCAGGCCGAGCGCCCGGCCGATCGTGGCGTTGGGCCGCCAGCCCTGGCCGAAGCAGTTCGAGCCGCAGTTGATGCCGAGCTGGTGGCGGATCGGCCCGCTCACCATCACGACGGGCGCGCAGGAGTGCGTCGTCGCCAGCGTGCCGTGCAGATTGTACTCGGGGTCGAGCACGCCGCGCAGAGCCGCCGTCACCACCGGGAAGTATTCCGGCTTGCAGCCTGCCATTACCGCGTTGGCCGCCATGCTCTGCAACGTCGGCACGACCTGGCGCGGTGGCACCGGCGGGATCGGGCGATTGTCGCCGCGGACCGTCTCGACGAACTTCGCCACCTTCTCCTCGGTGGGGACATAGAGCGGCATGCCGTCGCTCCAGCCCTGCTCGGCGGCAAAGTCGTTGAAGGCCTCGACATCCATGTCGGCGATGTCGATCACTTCCTGCTCGGCGATGTCCTTCACTTGCCCACTCTCACTTACTCGTGGCCTCGGTCAGTCCCTTGGTTGCCGCTTCGATGCGTTCCCTGAGCTCGTCGGCGTTCAGGCCGCCGATGGGGTGCTTCACGACGATCAGCCGCGGCTCGACCTTGCGGGCCTTGGCCTGCGCCAGAACCAGCGGCTTGAACGTCTCAGTGGCGATCACGAAGGCCGTGATGCCGCGCTTCTCGAGTTCGATGCTGTCGTGGAAACTCCACGATGAACAGCTTCCTCAATCCGCTATGGCTAGAAGCGCCCCTCTGTAGTTGGCGGCGACCTTCTCGAGCACGTCGGCCGGCGCCGGCTGGCTGGCACTGTTCTTCGACAGGAAGTCGATGTTGTCGATCTGGCGGGTGGCGCCGAGCTTCTCGCGGATACCGGCCAGAAGCTCGCGGGCATTCGGCTTGGAGTTCGACACGAGCGCGATGGCGTCGGTCGCCCAGTTGACGGGCTTGAGGGCCACTTTTTCGGCTGAGGTGGCGGAAACGCCGAAGCTCGGATTGACGATACGCATGGAGGGTACTCCTCAGTTCTTTTTCAGGGCCGTCACGATGGCTTGGCCGGCGCGTCGTCCGTCGGCGATGGCGTCGGCGAGATAGTGCCGGGCGCCTGCGCGCACGTCACCCACGGCGAATACCGTGGCTGCCGAAGTGCGGCCCCCTTCGTCGACAACGATATGCCCGGTGGCGTCGCGTGCAAGCGTTTCCGGCAGAAATTCCGCAGCGGGAGACTGGCCGACATAGACGAACACCGCGCTGGCCGGAATGGTCTTCCGCGCGCCGCCGCTTTCGACGACGACCGATTGCAAGCCGTCACTGCCTTCGAGCGCGACGATGCGGCCTTCGAGCTGGTTCACACCGACGGGCAGCGATGCCGCCGGCTTGCCGATCACGGTGACATCGCCCGCGACGACCTGCAGCTCGGCCGCTTCGCGCGGCGCCCAGCCTTCGGTGCCGGCGACCACGACGGGCCGGCCGGCATAGAGAGGGCCGTCGCACGAGGCGCAGTGGGAGAGGCCGCGGCCGTCGTACTCGCTTTCCTCGGGCAGGCCGAGCGTGCCCTTGCTGAGGCCGGTGGCGATCACCACGGCGCGGCCGGTGTGTTGCTCGCCGTCGGCCGTCTCGACTGTCCATGGGCCGGAGCCGGTGAGCTTCACCACTTCACCGAAGCCCAGCTCGACCCCGGCTTCCGTCGCTTCGTCGGTCAGCTGGGAGGCGATCTGAGGTCCATCGGCATGGCCCTCTACCTCGTGCAACTCGGCAAGATTGATGAGAGCGCCGCCCGGCGCGAGCTTGTCCAGGCAAAGGGCCTTGAGGCCGGCACGCGCGGCGCCGGTTGCTGCGGTGAGTCCGGCCGGTCCTGCGCCGACCACGATGACGTCAAACGATGCGATGCTCATGGGCTCACTAACCTGTGTTCACTGGGGAAGTGCAAGCGGCTTGACGTTGCCGGGGCATATACCTAGTTATGCTAGGTATGGAAGCGGAAATGCTGAAGGGGCACCTCGATGCCATCGTCTTGGCCGCGCTGGAGGCGGGACCGGCGCACGGCTACGCCATCATCGAGACCATCAAGCAGCGCAGCGCCGGCACGTTCGATCTGCCGGAGGGCACGGTGTATCCGGCCTTGCACCGGTTGGAGCAGGCCGGCCTGCTGTCCAGCGCCTGGACGACACCGCCGAATGGGCGCCGCCGCCGTGTCTATTCGATCACCAAGGCAGGCTCGGCGGCACTCGGAGAGCGCCGCAAGGCCTGGGGCCGATTCTCGCGGGCAGTCGACACGGCACTGGAAGGTGGGCGCGCATGAGCGGCGTGATCGATGACTACGTGGAATCCCTGCGCCGCGAGCTCGACTTCGATCCCGCGTTGGCCCATCGCCTGGCGAGCGAAGTCGAGGACCATCTGCGCGATGCGGCCGAAGCCGACCCGGCCTGGCCGTCGCCCGATGCCGAACGCCGCGCGGTCGAACGCTTCGGCCTCGGCCGCGAGATCGCTGCGCAATTCGCGATCGATGCCGTCGATCGCCAGGCACGCCGGACCTGGATCACGCTTGCCGTCACGGTCGTGGTGACCTTCGTCGCCATGCGCCTGCGCGTGATCTGGCTGGATGACGACGTCCTTTCCCTGGCACCGCTGATCGATCGCTATGCGTTCATCGCCGCACTCACGGTGGGTGTGATCGCCTGGTTCGCCTTCCGCCGGTCGCTGACTGCGCTCGCGATCTGCCTGGGCGGCCTCGTGGCGTCCATCGGCGCCGGCATCGTGCGCGCCGACCTGTTCGCCAACGGCGCGCCGATCCACGTGCTGCTGTCGGCGGCCGGAGAGGTCGCGTTGATCGGCGTGCTGTCGTTCCACGTCATCGGATTGGGCCGGCGCCTCAGGCGCACGGCAGTGTTGCGGAGGCCCGAGCTGCAGAGGATGGGGCAATGAACGGATGGCGCCTGGTCGGCACCTTGTCGCTGCTTGTGGGCGCGATGACGCTCTATCTCATGGCGAGCCACGGCTGGGACATCGAGGGCGTGCGACTTGCGATCCGAGCCACGGCGCGCACCTCGCTGGTCCTGTTTGCGCTCGCCTTCACCGCCAGCGCCATGGTCGAGCTGCTGCCGTCCGGCGCGACGCACTGGCAGCGCCGCAACCGGCGCTATCTCGGCGTCTCCTTCGCCGTCTCGCACTTCATCCATCTCGGCGTGATCCTCGCCCTGGCCGCGCTCGACCGCGAGCTGTTCTGGAAGCTCACCAACGTCATGACGATCGTGCTGGCCGGCACGGCCTACCTGTTCATCGCCGCGATGACGGCGACCTCGTTCGACCGCACGGCCGCCTGGCTGGGTCCGCGCAAGTGGCGGCTGCTGCACCTGATCGGCGGCTGGTACATCTGGATCAGTTTCGCCGTCGCCGTCGGCAAGCGCGTGCCGTTCGACAGCTTCTACTGGCCGATGGCCGTCCTTGTCCTTGCTGTTGCTACGGTGCGTCTATTGGCGATGACTACGCGCAATCGCCGGCGGGTCGCTATCGACGGCCCACGAGCTCCGGCGTGATTTGGCGGCGGCCGTCGACAAGGCCCAAGACCGTCGCTTCATCGCCGCTGTAGTCGTAAATTACGACGAGGGGCTGCACGACACGAATTCGGACTTGCGGCCCCAGTGCACGACGCGGAGCGCCGGGTACCCTGCGACTGACTGAGCTTTGTCAGGATTTCACCGACGTCGAGTTTCGCTGGATCAACGATCCTGCGCGCGGTGGCGCCGGTCGTCGCGGCCAACATGCCCGCCGTCGCCCAGGCGATGCGTGGCGGCACGGACCGCAGGTACCGTGCCGCCATCTGAGGCGCGCGGAGCCAAGCATGGCGGAGGGGCGGTCGCTCAACGGGCGCCCCTTCTTTTGCGCGACACCAGTCGGCGAGCGGCTTGCCGGAGAAGCCGGGCGGGCGGCCTCAGCGCGTGACGGCGCCGCACGTTGCAAGAAAATCGAAACGAGGCGTTACGGTCGTGGATTAGGTTGGTCACGGAGCGCGGCTGCTCGGCGTCGGCCGTGAACGGCGCCCCCTGCCGCTCCCGGGACCACACCCCAAATGCCCCTCGCAAGGCCGTTGAGCCAGGCACCCGTATCCAGCCGTACATCGAACAGGTTCATGTAGTGCTCGAGGAGAAAGCCGGCGGCGAATGCCAGCATGAACAACGCTGCCACCCCGGCGGCACAAGCCAACGCAAGAGATACCGCGACGCCGACCCAGCCAGGGTTCCGTTCGGCAAGCTTTCGGGCAACAAAGTACGAGACTCCGACCCCGACCAACATCGCCAGCAACGTCGGAACCATAGGTGAACCTCTGGCAGTTGGCGGATCGCCCGTGGGAGATGGTGGAACGCGTCGGCACTATTCGCCGCGACGCAATCCGACGTCAACGCCCTGTAAACATCACCCATCGAGTGATGTGCTGTGGTCGAGCTCGTCACGACGTGCAGGCACTGCCGGCATGCCGGGACGCGCGATGGCGCAGAAAGTCGGGCAGGGACGTGGTGCCAGCATTGCTGGCACGGGGCGAGGGGCGAACCAGAACTGGTATGGGGTGGCGGATCGCCTTCCATTCATGGCGTGCCCTGGAGCGCCAAAAGTCGCCAAATCGAAATTGCGATTCCCTCTCGCCACCGGAGTTATTGCCTTGGTGGGGTGCCGTTACTTGGGTTATATTGAACCCATCGGCGGTTCGTTCAGTCACTGCAAGGTGCCGATTGTCGATCCAGGCAATTGTCCGGAGTTTTACGGTCTTACCCGAGGGGTGCAGTCCAAACCGAGGGGTAGCGCAAAATGCGGAAATCGTTCTCAGGAGTTGATTTCCAGGCCGGCGATGTCGCCACGGCGACATGGTCCGCGACTTGCACGTCGGTCGTCGCGCGTCCACCGGCCATTTCCGGCTGGCTTGGTGGATAGTTCGCTTGCATGAGATGAGGGAAGCGTCGTAGGTCGCACGAGCAGGGAAAAACAAGAGATATGGCGTACTTCACGCAACAACTGATCAACGCCATCACGCTGGGTGCAATCTACGGGCTGATCGCCATCGGCTACACGATGGTCTACGGCATCATCGGCATGATCAACTTCGCGCACGGTGAAGTTTTCATGATCGGTGCGTTCATCTCGCTGATCGGCTTCATGATCTGCAGCCTCCTGGGCATCGGCTCGGCGCCGGTGGCGATCGTGCTGGTGCTGCTGATCGCCATGGCCTTCTCGTCGGTCTACGGCTGGGCGATCGAACGAACGGCCTATCGCCCATTGCGCGGCTCGTTCCGGCTGGCGCCGCTGATCTCGGCCATCGGCGTGTCGATAGCGCTGCAGAACTACGTCCAGCTCGTGCAAGGCGCCCGGCCCAAGCCCGGCAGCCAGATCGTCTCGGGCGGCTTCAATCTGTTCAGCCTCGACGGCTTCGACGTGCGCATCTCGTGGCTGCAGATCATCATCGTGCTGGTGACGGTCGTCCTGATGGGCGGCTTCACGTGGTTGATCGCCAAAACGCCGCTCGGCCGCCGCCAGCGCGCCTGCGAGCAGGACATGAAGATGGCCGCGCTATTGGGCGTCGACGTCGACCGCACAATCTCGCTCACCTTCGTGCTGGGCGCAGCACTCGCCGCCGTCGCCGGCATGCTGTTCCTGATGTACTACGGCCTGATCGACTTTTTCATCGGCTTCCTGGCCGGCATCAAGGCCTTCACCGCGGCCGTGCTGGGCGGCATCGGCTCGCTGCCGGGCGCCATGCTGGGCGGCCTGCTGATCGGGCTCATCGAGGTCTTCTGGGCTGCGTATTTCTCGAGCGAGTACAAGGACGTCGCGGCGTTCGCCATCCTCGTGCTGGTCCTGATCTTCCGACCGACCGGACTTTTAGGCAAACCGGAGATCGAGAAGGTCTGACACGATGGATCCGCGTCTACCCCGGATGCTGAAGGACGCGGCTCTCGCCGTCTTCGTCGCCGCCGCCCTCGGCATCTTCATTGTCGGCTTCCGCACCGTCGATGTCGGCTCGCGCACCGGGCTCAGCTTCGATTACCATCTGGTCGATCTCGGCGTCGCGCTCGTCGTCATCTTCTTCGGCCGCCTCGGCCTGTCGCTCGCCGCCATGGGCCTGCGCTGGCCGGCGATCGCGCTCGGCGTCGTGATGATCGCAGCCGGTGCCTCGCCGATGAAGCTGCCGTCGGGCTTCCTGCACTGGTTCGTGGCGCTGGGTGGCGTTCTGCTGGTCATCCGTGCCGTCTGGCCGTGGGCCGACCGGGCGATCCAGACCGCGGCCCGCACGCCGACCGGCCGCGTCATCGACAAGATCGGCACCGTGTGGCTGGGCTGGGTGCTGCTGGGCATCGCCATCGTGATGCCGTTCACGCCGTTCGGCGACCAGAAGACGATGGATCTCGGCGTGCTGATCCTGACCTATGTGATGCTGGGCTGGGGCCTCAACATCGTGGTCGGCCTGGCGGGCCTGCTCGATCTCGGTTACGTCGCCTTCTACGCCGTCGGCGCCTATGCCTATGCGCTGCTGAGCACGCAGTACGGGCTGGGTTTCTGGACGGTGCTGCCGTTGGCCGGCGCCTTCGCTGCGACCTTCGGCATCCTGCTGGGCTTCCCGGTGCTGCGCCTGCGCGGCGACTACCTCGCCATCGTCACCCTGGGCTTCGGCGAGATCATCCGCCTGGTCCTGCTCAACTGGGTCGATCTCACCAATGGTCCGGCCGGCATCGGCACGATCCCGGGCCCGACCCTGTTCGGCGCGGTGTTCGCCGAGACCGCACCTGCCGGCGGCACGACCGTGTCGGAGATGCTGGGCATTCCCTTCGACGGCATCCACCGCCTGATCTTCCTCTACTACATCATCCTGGTGCTGGCGCTGATCACCAACATCTTCACCCAGCGCATGCGCCGCCTCCCGGTGGGCCGTGCCTGGGAAGCCTTGCGAGAAGACGAGACGGCCTGCAAGGCGCTGGGCATCAATCCGACCAACACCAAGCTCACGGCGTTCGCCATCGGCGCCATGTTCGCGGGCTTCGCCGGCTCGTACTTCGCCGCCAAGCAGCGCTTCATCAGTCCCGAGAGCTTCACCTTCATCGAATCGGCGATCATCCTCGCCATCGTCGTGCTGGGCGGCATGGGCAGCCAGATCGGCGTGGTGCTGGCCGCGGTCTTGCTGATCGGGCTGCCGGAATGGTTCCGCGAGCTCGGCAACTACCGCATGCTGGCCTTCGGGCTGGCCATGGTGCTGATCATGGTCTACCGGCCGCGCGGCCTGATCGGCCATCGCGAACCGACGATCCGCCTGCATCCCGTCGCCTCGGCAGGCAGCGGATGAACGACATCGCACCCCTGATCGAGATCGAGCACCTCACCATGCGCTTCGGTGGCCTGGTGGCGGTCGACGACGTCTCCTTCATCGGCCGGCCACGCGAGATCACGGCCATCATCGGCCCCAACGGCGCCGGCAAGACCACGGTCTTCAACTGCATCACCGGCTTCTACAAGCCGACCGTCGGGCGCCTGCTGCTGCGCGGCGATCGCGACTACCTGCTGGAGCGCATGCTGGGGCACGAGGTCGGCCAGCGCGCGCGGGTGGCGCGGACGTTCCAGAACATCCGCCTGTTCCCCGCCATGACGGTGCTGGAGAACCTTCTGGTGGCGCAGCACAACAAGCTGATGCTGGCGTCGGGCTACAGCGTGTTCGGCCTGCTCGGACTCAGGCGCTACCGCACGGCGGAGGACGCCGCGATTGCGCTGGCGCGGTCGTGGCTCGAGCGCATCGGCCTGGT
>LNAP01006130.1_pt1 | contig 10463 bp, 9 predicted proteins | sample 602601 | NCBI WGS metagenome assembly LNAP01 (sample SAMN02440304, study PRJNA202911) | soil metagenome | biome: Subtropical and temperate rainforests or woodlands; isolation source: soil samples (1 kg each in a 20% v/v slurry with milli Q water) were... ...
GCGGGACGCCCAGCGCGCAACGCCTTCTTGATCCGTGTGCGCGTCCCGCCCAGCCGTCCCAGGCCGCGGGACCTGAAGGTAGCTTCTCCGCGAGCCGCACCACGCGCGTTCTGTTGATCTGCGTTTCTTCTGCCCTCTGCGAAGGGTTTCCCGATGGCTTGCCAGGCTGCGCGAGCCATCGGGAAACCCTTCGTGGTCAGCGGTAATCGGTGCCGGTGCCCGCCGGTGCAAAAACGGGCTCCCTTTGTGCGCGGATGTGCGCCAGACGATGCAGGCCCCAGCCACGACATGGGCCGGGTGTGATTGCTTGATGAGCAGACGGTTCTAGCGACGACCGGGCCTGCAAATCAGCCCACGGGTGGTTTTTCTTTCCTCCCGAGCCGAAGGCCGCAGGGCCTTCGGCGCCTTTCTCCAGGCGCTACCTGTTAGGTGGTCGGCTGAAATGTCCGAGTCGCACCATGGGTGCGACAAAAATTGATTTCCTCATCGATGGCGGAGTGCTTCGCAGGCAGTGAGCTGCAGTGCAACGATCAAGCTAAAGCCGCTTCAACAATGCAGAGTAGGACGCACTGGCAGGTACCAAATCGGCCGGCAAGCTAAGTTAGGGCTGATCCAATTTTGGGAGCAATTCAAACTCAAGTGAACTTTCACATCGACGACCCGCGCTGCGCGATGGACTCACTCAGCTATGGGACTCGAACAGGGGCACGACTTTGCTGCAGATCTTCCTTATGATCTGCCTAAGCCTGCGGATCTCATGCTCCTCGGCAGCGAGAAGTGGATACCCAGTTCCTTCTGATTGAAGTCGCAAGGTACAGATAAACCAGCATCTGGATCTATTCGATCGGTGAAGTCATATATGAAGTCCATCACCACACACAAGTGCAGAGATCGTTACGTGAATTAGTTTGCTTTTCAACTAATGTCGACGGCGTTCGAGGAACAGCTAGCGTGTTCGACACGTTGCACGGTCGCGGTTTTTTCAAGTTTCAAACGCCTATAGATCAATCCCCTCGAAACGCGAAGCTCTCGCGCGGCTTTAGAAATATTTCCATCGTGTTTATTTACAGTTTGGAGAACAAGGTCCTGATCACATTCCCTCAAAGAGGCCGATGCCTTAGCTTCCATGGGCTTTTGCTGGTCAGAACATAAACTGGCATTTGTTTCGACTAGCTTGTCGTCAGATAAGGGTTCGATTCGCTCGCTCGGGACGGAGTGGGGTTTCGCGGCTAATAAGTCATGTGAAGTTCCCATTTGCGCAGGTCCTCCGCTTGACGGCTCGACGACCTGCATCCACATACTCAGACCGGCTGCGGACCGAACACTAATAATGCGGCCGCTTGATTTTTCCAGTAACGCACTGGTGTCCATGCCAAAAATGCTTGAGATATCCAGTGGCTCACAGTGACCTATATGGTTTGCGAGTCCTAGCAGTTGCTCTGCCACACGGTTTTGCCATATTACTTCGCCGGAAAAACTGCATCCGAGCAAACCTACAAAAGGGGTGTTCAGTAAAGACGGGTCCAGTTGCACGCGAATCGTCATGTGATCGATCGCGTGGGCAGCCAAGTAACGGTTTTCGATGAGTGCGGCATATAGTGAAACCAGTGCAGGTGCGTGAAAATTGAAAGGCGCGCCTTCCCTGGCTATGTTGAGCACGGCGGCGACTGTTCCCCTTGTATTTCGAATAGGAGCCGCTACACAGTGCATTCCACCAATTTGTTGGAAGAAATGCTCTCCTCCATTGACGGCTACCATCCTTCCCGTCTTGAGAGCCAAGGCTGGGGCGTTTGTGCCTACAGCTTCCTCCGATAGATTTACGCCCACACGGTGTGCGCGGTGAATTATGCTGGTTTGGTCGTCGCCTTCCCCAATACATGCGATTAAAACGCCAGTCGCATCCGTAAGTACGGCAGAACAGGACGTTCCAGCCAGTGTCTTACCAAGTTCGTCGACCTGGGTAGACCAGGCTGCGATCAGTTCGTAATTCCTCTGTTTTGCCAGTTGAACTCGACTATTTGTTACTTCATTAAACTCTGGCCTGGCTCCAGGATTTGCTCCCCGTCTCTGGCACCTCGACCATGATTCGAATATGGCGTTATCTACGACTCCCGAAGGCGCCTCGCCTTCTTCGAAATACCGTCGACGAGCCAGCGCAATGCGTTGGTCGAACGTATTAAAGTACAAAGGATCTAATGAGGATTTCACAACGCTCCTCCTTTCGGGGTTGAGGGTCGCGACAGACAGTCTCATTGGTACAGTCAGCGTCGTGTCCCGTGCCATGAGTTAGTATACGTTTTGGACGCCACTTGTTAATACACGTTCATCATTTTTTTCGGAACACCATTCCACCATAGAATCGACGCTCCCTCATCCATCCATAGTATTGGTCATCGAGGACTGTACAGCGCCTGAGCCGAGCTACGTTGCAAGTAGCTCGGCTCAGGCGCTGTACAGTCCTCCGCTTACTGCATTGCGGGCGATGCCTCCAAAAATGATCAATCGCCAGGCGTATAGGTGACCGCAAATTTCTTCATAGGAGTGAGCTGTCGGAAAGTGCCCGTAAACCCTTTGGGCATGACAAATGAGTCGCCCGCTTTGAATTTAGTGACTTTGCCAGCATTGTCAGTGATTTCGACTTCGCCTTCGATTAGGTGCATATATTCATCTACAGGAAAATCGACTACCTCAACGGTCATTTTGTCGAACTGGGCGATACCTGCAGTCAGCTTACCATCCGCCGAAACGAAATCCCGCGTCGTTCTGAATGTGGCATCTTTACCTTCTGTCGCTTTAAGAGAAGGCCGATCCTTAAAAGGCAACCGTTCTACCTTCTCTATCCCTTCAGGTTTTATAATAGACATCTCCACGTTGCTACCTCCATTTTTCTGTGCATATGCACTTCCGGTGAAATATATCGCCCCAAGCGATACTGCAACTACTGCTCTTATTGCGACTACTGCATGCAACATTTGACTCTCCCGTTAACTCCAGTGTTTCATAATCGTTCGCGCAACCTGTCTCCCGCTCGCACAGGCAGCTGCAGTGTGGGCTCCCGCCATATACTCTCCAGCAAAATAGATGCCTCGCCTGTTGGATTCCTGCCTACGGATGACATCGGCCATTTGAGCAATATAGCCACGGGGCATGTAGGCGGCCTGCTCACACCCCAATGTCACCGTATCGACAATGTTGCTCTCGAGCAGGTTCGGATAAATTGCCTTGAGCAACGGTAAGCAATAGTCGGGTTGTGATTGCCCGCTTCTTTGCCATTTCTCTACATTTTCATCATATCTATGTAGATGCACAGTTAATCGAGGAGGGTTATCTGGGTGTCTCGTACCGGCGGGGGACGTGTACCAAGCCCAGATCTGGCTTTTATGCGGATCAGGATGTGTTCTCGTATAAGTCATCCCAGCAGGATCGACGTTCTTACGCAATACAAAAGAAACACCTACCGTCTTATTGAAATCGATGCGTTTAAAGAACTCCAAATCTCTTGAGTCTAATCCTTGGATCATTTCAGGAATGTATTTCCCTTCTGTTGCGCAAATAACGACATCCGGGGTGATCGTTTTTGCCTCTAGCTCCGGTGTCAAATAGTGTATTGTGTGGCGGCCCTTTGAGTCTGCAGGAGACACATATCTCACTGTTGTTCGAGTTTGAACTCGAATCAAGTCTCCAAGCCGCCTAGTCAAAACTCCGATCCCCGCCCGCGGCGTTACCGTGGGCTGACCATGCGCCATCCATCCTATGACTGCTACGGAGGATACTTTATCTCGGGACCATCCCCAGGGATTCAAAAAGGTATCGATCCAGTAGTCCATGAATTGTGAAGCAGCGTCCCGACCCAACACCCGGACGAAGTATTCGTTTACCGTCTCCGTATCGAATTCGGCACCTGTGGCCAGCTGGGAAGGATCAATGTTCTCCTTGAAATGCGCGAGTTCGTTCTGGAGGATGGGAAGCTTTTTTAGCGTTGCATCAGAGAATCCAGGGATCTTCAAGAGTGAGGCCAAGTCAAACTTTAAGGAAGCTCGGTATACCCCTATGCCGTTGTCAACTGAATAGCTATCGCTTTCTGAAGAACCAGAAAATTCATGCGAAATACCGACTTCTTCTGCAAGTGAAAATATCTCTCTGCTTTCATTGAGTACGCCAACGGCATGCGGAGGCGTGTAGATGGGGCCAAGCCAAGCGTCTCGCATTCGGCCCCCGATATAGTCGTTCTTCTCCATAACTGAAACCGAAAAGCCGCCTTTTTGAAGCTCATAAGCCGCGCTTAGGCCCGCAATTCCTGCGCCGATGACAACAGCAGTGGGACGGTCTGCAGCCTTGACGCCAGAGGGAAGTCCGGCAGCTAGTAGCGTCGACCCTGCGGTTTTTAACATTTTGCGTCGTATGATCGAAATGCTCATTGGTCTGCTCCGCGGGCTTCTGCTTGGTATGCAGCACCAAATTCTTTTTGCCACCACTTCTGCAACGTTTTACAGGGCTCATCATCGACGCTGGAGCAGCGCTGGCCGCCGGGGTGCGAAGCAAGAGACTCAGTCAAAGGGCGCAAATCGGCCATCTTAGTAAGCAGTACATTGTTAGCTGAACTTGTTCCCATAGCTAGGTAGGGTAAAAGTTCCCTGTAAACAAACACATTCGGCTTCAGATGATCGCGTGCGTGACAAACGACACATCCGTTCTCAGCGAGTTTTGGGAGAACTGTTTGAATAAAAAATGTTTCGTTAGCGAACGACGGCAAGGGGGCGAAGAGTGCAATTAAAGCAAATGTGCGCCCGGTCTTTCTAGAAATTCTAAGTAGGTGCCTGGCTATTTGTTCCATTGAGAAGTCCTCCTTTTTTGTTCCTTATATTGGTAGGTGAATGGCTCAGTTTTATGTGCGTACTTTTTTTGTGCCTACCGTCTGTGGTCGCCAGATTTGTAGATTAGAACGGGTATTGTTGAGACTGCGGCTCGATAGTCAGCCATTTCAGTTCAGTGAACTCGTCTATTACGGCCCGGCCATCGAAGCGCCCGTAGCCGCTGGCTTTTGTTCCGCCGTACGGGGCCTGTGCTTCGTTCTGAACGGTACTGCCGTTTATGTGTACACACCCGTACTCAATCTCCCTGGCGACAGTTAGTGCTTTGTTGAAGTCTCGGGAAAATACGCCCGACGAAAGGCCGTATGCGCTGTCATTGGCCACTTCAATAGCTTCTTTAACGCCCTTTACGCGAATGACGATCGTAATGGGGCCGAAGGTTTCTTCGTCATAGATGCGCATGTCCGCCGTGACGTTATCGATGATGGTTGCAGGCATCAATGCCCCGTTGGCTTCCCCGCCACACCGTAGAACGCCGCCCTTGCTCGTCGCATCTGAAAGGAGACCATTGATGCGAGCCCCAGAGGCGACGCTTATCATAGGGCCAATAACTGCGTTGGGATCTTTTGTTGGGTCCGAGCTCGTCAACTCTTTGGCTCGTGCAACGAACTTTTCGACGAATTCGTCAGCTATTCGCTCATCGACGATGAGGCGCTCTGTGGACATGCATATTTGACCTTGATAGAGGAAGGTACCGAATATCGCTGCTTTAACGGCTTCGTCGATATTGGCATCATCAAGCACTATCAGAGGTGATTTTCCACCTAGCTCCAGTAGGCAACGTTTGACATGAACGGCGGCTTGCTGTGCGATGATGCTGCCCACGCGGGTTGACCCGGTGAAGTTGATACGGCGAATGGCTGGATGGGCGATCAGCGTACCGACGACTTCTTCAGCCTGCTCGGGGGCGTTATTTATGTAGTTGAGTACACCTTCCGGGAAGCCTGCTTCTACAAGTGCTTCAGCAACCAAAGCATGCGTTCTGGGACTGGATTCAGAGCCACGGAAAACGACGGAGTTGCCGCAGACGATTGGGTATGCAATCGCTCTCGCAGCGAGCACGACGGTACCATTCCAAGGGACGATACTGAGAATTGGGCCTGCCGGTTGGCGCAGTGTCATGGACAGTGTGTCCGGCTTATCTGTCGGAAGGGTTTCGCCCTGGATTTGGGTTGCCAAAGAGGCCGCTTCTCGGAAGGCGTTGGCGGCCAGATGGACGTTGAATCCGGCCCATAATGCGCTCGCGCCCACTTCAGCGGCCATGGTTTCGATAAATTGTGGCGTTTTCTTTTCGAGAATGTCTGCCGTCTTGAGAAGCAAACGACGTCGTTCGCTCGGTGCGCTGTGTTTCCAAGTCTTAAAGGCTTCCGCCGCGGCCTTTGCAGCGTCAATCGCGTCTGACGCATTGGCCGCCGCGCACCGGGACACCACTTCACCACTGGTGGGGTGGACGCGTTCAAAAGTTTGGCCACTACTGGACGGCATCCAGCGGTTCCCGATGAGAAGTTGTGTATCCATGAGGTCTCGTTATGTATATGGGGAGTTTGACTGTATTTCGTACTTTCTGTAGGGGACTATAAAAGTAAAGGTAAGTGTCGACGCATTTCGGGAAAACCCTTGGGAAAATCTGTTCCATGTCGGAACAGTGAATAGTTTTCGGCAACATGTTTCCAGGACGTCCGATAGCGACAGGGAGGGTCAAGTTGCTTCGCTCAAATTAGGACGACCGTCGAGCCGAGAGATATTCGCGCTGGCAGGGATTCAACGCTTGCCTGTTCTGTATAGTTGGTGGCCCGTTGATCGTCGCGTCATACGATATGCCGAGAGCACGTGTCGCTCCATCCAATCCCGAGTAATGGACTGCCCGCAGATAATCAGTTTGCGAGAGACGCCTCGTAGAGGTCGGCGGTGATAGTCCTTCCAATCTTCTGATCGGGGGTCAATTCCGAGGGGTTCGTCCGTCTCGGACGCCTTGCGGATACTCCTCATCCGCGTTACCAAGGAAGGCGGATTACTGGCGGGCCTGACTACTAAATCGGAAGCTCATGACAAATGGTTCCGAGCGCCAAGGGGCATGAAGCTCGGGCCGATGACCGGCCGAGTGTGTCACCTCAGTGGGTAACGGACGAGGCGTAAGCCTTGGACAGGAAGGAAGCGCCGTGCCCGATGTCCGAGCTTACCCTCTAGTTCAACGGTGGGACTGTGTCTGGCTTCTCAGAGGGCTAATCCAGAACGTGTGTGGCTGATCTGTAGAAAGGTAAGCTAAAAATGCAAATATAGGCGGCGCGTTGAGTATTCCTCTAAGCTGCCGAGCGTTGCTTGTCTACCTCCAAGTAGTCCACTATCTTCAGTGAACATGCGATGGTTTTAGGTAGTTGCGAATCAATGCGGTCATGCGGTCATGCTATTTACCTATGACACGAATTCAATACACATGCGACGCTTGATCCATGCCAGCTGACGTTGTCAGCGACATGCCAGGCAACCATTGGTCTTCGAGGTTGCCGCGTGGTACACGCTGCGTGACCAAGCCAGTTCGCACCGCGTCCCTGCGCGAACGGCCACCGGCCTGGCCGGTGGTGGATGCTTTTCGCCTTCTCAATCCATCGCGGGGTTATGCACTCCCCGCAGTGGGGATGGTGTGTCTCCGCTCTTTTTCTATGGAGATTCACCATGAACACTACGTCCAACAAGAAATCCTATTTCGACCTTCACACCTCGGGCATAGGCTATCTGCAGCGGGCCCGTGAAGTGCCTGTTAAGGGCGGCCGCCGCGCGCAGCCATTCTTGGCGTGCACCATCGCCGCGCTGGTTGGTCCCGGTGGGGATCAAAACTACCGCTACTTCGACGTCAAGGTCTCCGGTTCCGAGGCCAAGAAGCTCGTTCAGCGCTACATCGGCGTTGACGATCCCAGGCAGCGCCCGCTGGTGCGCTTTCGCCTCGGTGACCTCTGGGGCGATGCGTACACCCGCGACAAGGGCGAGCACAAGGGTGAGGTCGCCGCGTCTCTCAAGGCTCGGCTACTCAAGGTCGAACTGATCGACCGAGTCGAACTTGCTTCGATCAAGCAGCACGTGCTGCTCACGCGCGGTATCGGCTATCTCAATCGTCCGAAAGATGTCATCCCAAAAGCTGGTGATCCGTTCCTGTCGTGCTCCATAGCCGCGCTGGCGGGCCCTGTCGATGAACCGGAGTATCGGTACTTCGACACGATTGTCGGCACTCTGGAGGCCGAGCATCTGGTTCGCCGATGCGTACAGGCCATCGAACGGGACTGCAAGGTATTGGTTTCCTTCCGCCTCAACGATATGAAGATCGATCCGTACGTCCGTACCAAGGGCGAGCACGCCGGAGAGCCGGCCGCGAGCCTGGAATCGACTCTGGTTCACATCGGCTTCATCAAGATCGACGGCCAAAAGGTCTATCCGGCCGTTGTGGCGGACGCCTTGGCGTCTACGAGACAGGGCGCTGACGCACCACTGGGTAAAGACCACGTCGAACCGAGTGATGCTGCCGAGCTTGTCGAGTCCGTGTCGTGCGAACTCGGGCGTGAGGTGGTGGATCGTGCCCCGGCGCTAGCAGCACCGTTCTGACCTCGCAAGGGCCCGTTCCGGGCCTTGCTCTTTCTTCCATCTATGCATGCTCTCCAAGTTTTGGGGCATGGGCTCGTTTTTCTCATCCTCTCGCGGCGGGCTTGGCCATCTGGCTGAGCCCGCTGCTGCATTTGTCAAGGAGAATAGCTATGTCTATCGTTTCCCGCTTCTCGCATCGTTCGCCGGTGCTGCGCTCAGAGCGCCCACTGTCGGACGACCATATCCGAGCCGTCGCGCCTTCCATCTTCGCCGACGCTCCGCATGGTAGCCGTTCCGATCGGTATGCCTACATACCGACCGCGATTGTGCTGAGCAGGCTGCGTCAGGAAGGCTTCGAGCCCTTCATGGTGTGCCAAACTCGTGTTCGTAACGAGGACCGGCGCGCGTTCACGAAGCACTTGATTCGTTTGCGTCACGCCAGCCAGATCAATGGTTCGGAGGCCAACGAGATCATTCTTCTCAATTCGCACGACGGTACCAGCAGTTATCAGATGCTCGCTGGAATGTTTAGATTCGTGTGCCACAACGGCCTGGTCTGCGGCGATACCACCGCGGACATCCGTGTGCCTCACAAGGGCGATGTGGCATGCCAGGTGATCGAAGGCGCCTATGAAGTCCTAAAGGGCTTCGAGCAGGTGCAGGCATCGCGAGATGCCATGCGTTCCATCACCCTGGACACGGGGGAAGAGGAGATCTTCGCGCGGTCTGCATTGGCGCTGAAGTACGACGATCCGACTAAGCCAGCGCCTGTTACTGAGACTCAGTTGCTTGCGCCACGGCGCTTCGATGATCGACGCCCCGACCTGTGGTCAGCTTTCAATCGTATTCAGGAGAACCTCGTCAAAGGCGGCCTCTCCGCACGCAACGCCAATGGCCGTCGGCAGCGCACACGTGAGGTGCAAGGCATTGATCAGAACGTGCGTCTGAATAGGGCGCTGTGGGTGCTGGCCGAAGGCATGCGTCAATTGAAGGCATAGTGCCGTACGGACCTCACCCACGACGGGTGCGGTCCGTTTTTTCTTCCATCACGGTTTCCCGATACCGATCGCCCATCCTATGGAGAGCCATCTTGCCGGGACATCAGCCCCTATATCCGCTGCGCTTTTCATCGCTGCGAGTCGACGCACACAACACACCATTCGCGGCCGTTTCCTTGCCTTCGTTATGGCCTAGATGCCATGTCGCGAGCCTTTCTCTCAAGGTGTCGAAGTTCTGTATCAAGGGGAGGGTAGTGAATCAGTTCGAGCCGGTGAGGCGAGAACCAGGCCCATTTCAAGATAGTGCCTGCGCAGAGCAGTACTAAGGCCACAACGAGGGATGCCCAATTTCCTAGTGCGTTTGCCAAGACATCTATCAATCCAACGCCGGCTGGTATCCGTTGAGCAAGAATCCAATCAGCCAGCGCTATCAATAGTGCAGCGGCTGTTAGATCTCCAGCGAGTGCTATTTCCCGTTTATCTGCGTTTAATTGCTGCTCACGCATTTCGTACATACGCAGCAGAAAATCATCTTTCTCTCTCAGTGCCAGTTTACGAAACTCGTATAGGGGAACGTAGCCTACGGGTCTACCCACTAACGGGGCGTCCGGTCCTCTGAGCCAAGCTGGCAACAATCCTACGATAGCAACGAGAAGTTGTCGAAGGACGATCAGAAGAACAGGCACTACGATAGCGGCGGCGAAGCTAAATGCCACAAGGGTAACAGCAAGCCAGCCCACGTCGTTCAGCACTGTTTTCTCTACCTCCGCCCACTGCCATAGTCCTCGATGGACATGCAGCAGCATCGCTATATCGAAAAACAGCAAGATGCAGACTAAGCGTAATGCCCATTGCGCATCCCAAGCGCGTTCCAGCATTCCAAGCCCTTTCTCCATGACGGATGGAGTACCTGCCTGATTTGTGTCTTCCTTAGCCAACTCAAATCCTCCGTTTCCAAATTCGGCAGAATACCAATACGGTTAGCGTTCACGGAATCGAGCATCCAACTTTTGTTCTCTGA
>LNAP01006867.1_pt1 | contig 10463 bp, 11 predicted proteins | sample 602601 | NCBI WGS metagenome assembly LNAP01 (sample SAMN02440304, study PRJNA202911) | soil metagenome | biome: Subtropical and temperate rainforests or woodlands; isolation source: soil samples (1 kg each in a 20% v/v slurry with milli Q water) were... ...
CAGTAGTGGTGTCGATGACATTCCCACCATGAACTGCCAGCGTAGCCGCCGAAAGTGTGGACAGATTCTTTTTGTCAGGACGCATGTCTATTTCCTCCAAAGTTACTTTTTTGTTTGGTGTCATTGATTCTGAAGGTGAGTGAAAGAAGGATGATTGGTCTGATCTGCTCGGACCAACTCTTGATTTTCGTCAAAGACTAATTCACCACTCTCAATTGCACGAACGCGGCCACGAACCATGTACCAACCAACAACAAGGACGGCGGCATAAAACGGCAGCGAAGCAATCGAGTACGTACCTACGGGATAATCGAATGCGATCAGAACCAGAACCAAACCGAAGAACCCCAAAGTCGCGTAACCACTGTAAGGCGCAAACGGCATTCGAAACCCCGGACGCTCCAGATCACCTTGCTGGGAGTATTTGAAGAGCTTGATCTGACACAGGACGATTGTTGACCACGAACCGATCAACATAACGGCAGTGAGTGTCAGCGCGATTTCAAAGGCTTCCCCCGGAACAATCGCGTTAAGTACGACACCAATTAGTGAAGCAACGGTCGTCAGCATGATGCCAGCGAACGGAACACCTTGACGGTTCATCTTGGCCAGGAAGCTAGGGGCTGATCCGTTGATTGCCAGCGAGCGAAGCACCCGGCCAGTGGAGTAAATGCCAGCGTTCAGAGAAGACACCGCTGCGGTAATCAAGACCATGTTCATAATCGCGTCCGCACCCTTGACCCCCAGCGAGCCAAAGAACGTCACAAACGGGCTTACCCCCGCCGAGTACGCGGTGTGGGGGAGCAGCATTGCCAACAGCAATACAGAACCAACGTAAAAAACAATAATGCGGAAAACAACTGCCCGAATTGCTTTCGGCATGACTGTAGCGACGTCTTGGGCTTCGCCAGCTGCAGTACCAACCAACTCCACACTGCCATACGCAAATATCACCCCCTGGATCATGATTACGGCGGGCAAAAGGCCTGATGGGAACCAACCGCCATTGTCAGAAATCAGTTTAAACCCGACCTCATGGCCTGGCAGCGGAGTGCCGAACAACACCATGTAAATGCCGATCCCAAGGAAGGTCGTTAATGCAGCCACCTTGATCAGGGCAAACCAGAATTCGAGTTCACCAAAAATTTTTACCGAGACAAGGTTAATCGCAGTAACAAAACCCAGTGCTCCCAGTGCTAAGGACCATTGAGGGATGTCGCCCATGAAAGGGACATAGGCTTTGAAGAAATTCAGGTAGAGCGCTGTCGCTGTGAGATCTGCAATGGCAACCATTACCCAGTCAGTCCAGTACATCCATCCCACGGCAAAAGCCCATTTCTCACCGTAGAACTCTCGAGCATAGGAGACGAACGAGCCCGAGGATGGGCGATACATCACCAGTTCGCCCATAGCCCGAATGATGAACCACGCAAAAAAGCCACAGATTGCATAGACAAACACAAGCGAGGGTCCGGCTTCGGCGAGTCGTGCGCCTGCGCCCATGAATAGACCACTTCCGATTGCCCCCCCTATGGCAATCATCTGAACCTGGCGAGGCTTGAGCACCTTTTGATAGCCAGCATCTTCTGCGCTGAAGTCTCTCTTTCGAGTTACACCAGACGATGGCACGCGTGTGGGATTAAGATCATTCACACTCATTTTGTTACCTTTTATTGTTGTATTGGGCAAGGCTCTACCGACCAGAAGAGCCTTGCCGAGGACCCGATTTAATCCTAGGGATTCACATCGATCCTTTAATCAACTTCCGCCAACACCGTTTAAGCAGATCACTTTTGGTTGCGTCATATCTTCATACGCGAAACGCACACCTTCACGCCCCATGCTGCCGTATTTTGAACCACCAAATGGCATTGCATCAAAACGATAGTCAGATGAGTCATTAATCATGACGCCGCCGGCTTCGAGTCGTTTAGCTGCTTTCATGGCGACATTCAAATTGCTGGTAAAAATACCCGCATGCAAACTGTACTCTGGCTCATTAGCCAGCGTCAGCGCCTCATCGAGCGAGGCCACGCTTTGAAGAATGACAACCGGACTAAATACTTCCTCACACCAAACTTTACAGCTTTGGCTAACATTCTCCAGGACCGTCGGAGAGTAAAGCGAGCCTTGGCGTACATTACCAAATAACAGGTTAGCCCCTTTATCCATTGCCTCGATAACTACTTCTTCAGTGCGTTTTGCAGCAGCTTCAGTAATCATTGGCCCAACATCCGTGCTTTCGTCAGCAGGATTTCCCACGACTAAAGCACTTGTCTTCACAACGAATTTCTTTTTGAACTCTTCATATATTGTCTCTTCAACAAGAATTCGTTGGGTACCGATACAATTTTGCCCGGCAGCCCAAAAAGCGCCTGATACACAGGACTCAACGGCTTCATTCAGATCACAATCGCCCATGACGATAACCGGGGCATTGCCCCCCAAATCCATCGCCAGTTTTTTAAGGCCTGCATTGCGAGAGATCTGCTCACCGGTAACAAAACCGCCCGTGAAGGAAACCATACGTACCGCTCGATGAGCGACCAGTGCCTTGCCCAGCGCAGCCCCCCCAGTTGCAATGGACACGACCGCAGGAGGGAGACCCGCAGCGTTCAGGCAAGCCACCAGCTTAATGGCAGATAACGGAGAGAGCTCAGAGGGTTTGAGTACAACAGCATTACCGCCAGCGATCGCAGGCCCCAACTTGTGAGCGACCAAGTTGAGTGGGTCGTTGTATGGGGTAATTGCAACAATTACACCCAAAGGCTCCCGAGTAAACCATCCCTGACGGGACTCAGATCCTACATAGGAGTCAAACGGAATCACTTCGCCAGCATTACGCTTGGCCTCCTCAGCGGACAGTTTCAGCGTATTGACGCAGCGTAAAACCTCCTTTCTCGCCTGCTTGATCGTTTTTCCCGACTCGGCAACAATCAGACTGGCAAACGCCTCCTTGTCGCTCTCAACCAAAGCAGCGGTTTTTTCCAGTATGCGAGCACGTTCGTGCCTTGGAAGTTCTTTGGCAATCAGCGCACCAAGCTTCGCCGTATCAATGATCGCAGTGGCAAATGAAGCGGGTATGTCCGTCACCTCTCCAACTGCAGCGCCATCATACGGACTCAAAACTGTTATGGTTTTATAATCAACAGCGAGCGAAAGACTCAAGCTATTCATGATCACTTACCTATCTTAGTTTTGTTCTTGTGAATGCTGACGATATCCGAGAGTAAGGCGAATGCTGTTTCAAACCGACCTGCACCCGCTCCGACAACCGTTACCGGGCCCAGAACATTTGTATTAAATGTAATTGCATTCGTTGCACCACTCACACCGGCCAGTGCGTCCCCCTGAGGCAACAATTGAGGACTAACAGATGCAGTGATGGAGCCATTGCTCATTTTTTCCGCGCTGCCAATTAGTTTCCACCGGGCATTGGCTTTCGTTGCTTCGGCGATATCTTTTGACGTGATCCCCGAGATGCCTTTGCAAAGGACATCGCTCGGAGTCAACTTCGCCCCCAGAAGCTCATTCGCCAAAATGACTACTTTAAGACGAACATCATGCCCTTCCACGTCTGCGGTGGGGTCAGCTTCTGCGTAACCGAGTTCCTGAGCCTTGGCGACTGCATCAGAGAAGTCGAGACCTTCTTCCATGCTAGAAAGTACGAAATTGGACGTACCATTCAAGATGCCCTTAAACCCGCTGATTTCCGAGCCGGCCAGCGACTCTTTAGCCAGACGAATGACGGGGGTGCCGCTCATTACCGAGCCTTCAAACTCGAATTGGGCACCGGTGCTTCTGGCCAATGCTTTCAGGCTTTCAGCGTGCAACGCCACCGGCCCTTTGTTGGTGGTGACCACACTGATACCTTTCTCCAGAGCCCAGCGACAGAAAGTCGTAGCTGGCTCTCCGTCTACAGGGTTGGTGAACGTCGCCTCGGCGATAAGATCGGCCCCCGAGAAACGGATAACCGTCTCATTTGCAGGCTCAGCACTGCCCGCTGGCAATGTTCTAAACCCCCCTTTTACAGCAGGAACTGCGGCCAATTCGTGGGCATCCAACCCGTTCTTGTTGATGATGGAGCCAAAGTAAAGATCACTGACACCAACAATTTTTAGCTTAAAACCAAATTCATTAGCCCAGTGCTCGTTCTTATCTGCAATGAGCTGCGTCAACGCACGGTTTACACCACCAAAACCAAGCAAAGCAATTTTATATTCAGTCACGACATGGGCCTCATTGTTATGTTTTCGGTACTGAAATACTAAACTGCAGCAGTGCTCATACGAATATGGCAAACCGATCATTGTTGCGAGCAAAATGCTCGCAGGAGAGAGCGTTTTGATTTCCTAGCAACCTACTTCGTGCAAGACAATACAAATGACGTAACCGTATTCAGAACTCCTGGCAACGTGGATATGTCGCTCCAGACCCGATGAATACAATCCGAACTTGCCGCTTCAACTGTCACTACGATATCCAGGTCACCACTCATTACATTGCAGGACACGACCTCAGGCATTGAGACAATTGAACGCACTACTTCAGCACCACGCATTCGGTCTTTTCGATACACAAAAATAAGAGCATTAATTGGCGCAACCTCGGAAGGTGGCCCACCTTTGATTATGGTATAACCCCTGATATATCCGTCCCGCTCCAACCGTTCAATCCTGAGCCTGACAGCATTCCTAGACAAATTAACTTTCATGGCAATGTCGTTATGCGCAAGTCGAGCATTACGAGTAAGCTCTTCCAGTATTTTTTCATCCGTCTTATCTAAAACGCGCTTCATCTCTAACTCCAGGATTATAGCGAGCGAGACTTCGTGTCTTGGGATATCGTCTTGATGAGTTCCGTAAGGATGCCAACATCATTGGAAATTGAAATGCATTCGTCATTAGAGAAGGGGTGAGCACTCACCACACTCATTGGAGATTGAACATCGGCTTCAGCCAGAACTGAGGCAGAGCTTGAAGGATGCGTCGTGGCCAAGCAGATCATTGGTGTCAGTAAGCTACGCCTGTTAATTCGCGCAGCTCGTAATCCAATCGCGGTATTAGGACTGATCAAGTAACCACTTTTAACAAAGACTTCATGAATACAGGAAAATGCCTCTGCATCCTCTACCGCCAAAGAATCAAATAGCTTTCGCGCCTCTAACCACTCATCCTGTTCCAGTTGAATTTGGCCATCCGTCTCTAGTAGCTCCATATTTCTAGCCACTTTATCACTGCACCTATTGAGAATGCTCCATTGCAGCCGCTCGAAATTAGAGGCTAACGACACATTCATGCAAGGCGTGTTGGTAATACGAATCTCATTACGCCTATAGAGGTTAGACTGAAGAAAGTCATGCAAACCCGCGTTGGTATTCGTTGCTACAATTAGCTGCCTGATGGGCAACCCCATTTCCCTTGCAATATAGCCTGCATAGAGAGCACCAAAATTTCCGGTAGGCACACTGAACGCCACCTCTCTTTTAGGCGCACCTAATTGAAGCGACGAGTAGAAGTAGAAGGACAGATGCGCCAGCACCCTCACCCAATTCACCGAATTGAAAGATATTAATTGTTGACCTGTTTCGTTAATGCCTCTGTGAAATTTTTCGCACAGCTGATGACAATCGGCGTAATCACCCTCAACCAAGATATTTACAACATTTTCTTCGGCAGCGCCTAATAAGCGACGCCGATGTTCATCTGTTATTCCTCTGGAAGGATGCAGAACAATCACAGTCACACCTTCCATGCCATTGAAGGCTTTGATGGCCGCGACACCGGTGTCTCCACCAGTGCAGCCAACGACAAGCGCTTTCTTTCCGGACCTTAGTAAAGAGTATTCAACCAGACGAGACATCAATTGGAGACCGAAGTCTTGATAGACCCCTGCCGGACCATGGAATAGTTCTAATACCCACTCATTGGTAGCCGTCTGATAGAGCGGCGCAACGGCGTTACTTTTAAAACGGTCAAATGTCTCCTCAAGAATTCGAGACAGTTCATTTTGAGGGATATAGTCACCTAGGAACGGCTCGATCACATGACGTGCCAGTTCGTGAAATGGTAGCCATTCAAGCTTCAGGAGATCATCGCTTTTGAAGCGAGGAACCTTGCTAGGAACGAAAAGCCCACCATCCGGTGCGTACGCCCCCATGAGGACCTCGCTGAACTCGAATTCTTTACCAGGCGTCCGTGTGCTGACGTACTTCATGATTTGAGACACCCTCTCGCCTTTTCTGAGCCTTCCACCCATAAGGCGGCGCCCTGCTGAAATTCAGTGCTCCAGTGAGCCTTTCCTGTGCAATGTGAGGCCTTCTTCTGAAGCGTTGAGCGAGATCATCGTCATCTGCAAACGCAGATGGTGAGGGGTCGCACATCACCCGCGCCAGGCCAATCACCCATCACTCAGCTACCACACGGCCACTTTCGTCGCTTGCCGTTCAAGCTACCAACTATTGACTAAAAAAGTCAATATAGTGACTATCCCATCTATCCGACCGTGCACGGCTATCCCCCTGCGGGAAGGAGCCCTATCCGCATTCCCATCAGAAGGTCCAGGGCAGCCAGAAAATTAGAAATCCAGGAGAACGCCATGAGTGCCACGAACCTTCTTCATTCGCTTTACAAATACAAGGCATGGTCTGAGGAGGAACTGTTCAAGTGCTTGAAAGCCCCCGCGGCAAAAAAATTTCCAACGGAAATGGAGGAAGCACTCTACTGGCTAGCCCATATCAATATTGTTGACCAACTGTTCATTGCCAGACTGCAGGGAAAACCGGATGAATTTGACTCCATCCTGACCGAACAGAAACAAGACCTGGGTCGACTGGAAGAGTGCTTTTCTTCAGCGAATCAATGGTTTGTGAACTACACCCAGTCGATCACTGCAATCGAACTGTCTGATCCGGTTGCGTTTATTTTCAAGGATGGAAAACCAGGCAACATGACGAAAGAGCAGGTTCTTGCACACGTGCTATCACACGGATTGCAGCATCGAGGAAGCGTGGCGACTATCTTGCCTCGTGAGCTCCTGCTGGATCACAAGGACCATTTCACAACGTTTTTGAAGCTCTAGGCACTGATGGGCCGGCCCATGTATGGCGATGATACGTAATAGGAAATCTTTCGATGATCTGCATACCCGATCAAGCACCAGTTGCCCCCAATATGACGAGCGCTGGATGCATAAAAGGAACCTGAGACAATTCCGCTCAAATGTCGAACGAGGCTTCGGTGTGATTCAAACTGAGTAAGCCGGCCTGCCGGCCCGAAGCAGCGATCTCAAAAAAATGCCTCAGCAAGCCACCTTCTGCTGAGGCGTCCTCACTGCAAAGACAATTCATAAGTGCCGACAATTTTTATGAGGAGCGTCACGAATAGAAGTGCTCCGTTGTTTCAGGAGGCGCCTTTTTGTAAGTGGGAAGGAAGATGCTAAATGTCTTTATTATCAGCGCACTCAAGCATGGCTAATCCAATTCCTCGCTCATTACGCGAGACCAAAGCATCGCCAGCACCTCGGATATCACGGGCTTCCTCATCCTGACCGAGCTTGAATTTCCCCACCAGCCTCGTGATTTCGATCTCGACCCCTACAATTTTTTTCAGCATGGCATCTATGTACTCCTTGGGACTATCGGTCATTTTCCAAGGTGTGGGCTGAGTTGCTTCATGAGACTTGGTCAGCTTTGCTACGACACGACGCACGTACTGAGCATCATCGTGAAACGTCACACGACCAAATGCGTGCACGACCCGGTAGTTCCAAGTGGGGACTTGCTGATGGAAATCCTGTTTGCTCGGATACCATTGCGGCGATATATACGCATCTTGAGCTCGAAATATCACCAACACCTCGCTGCCCTGGGCGACTTCATGCCATAGGGGATTATTCCGCGCCACATGCGCCTGCAGCACCCCAAGCGCTCCGCTGCGGAGTACAAGTTCAAAAGGTAGGTGATTGGCGTCAATCCCATCACCCGAACAAGTGACAAGTGACCCAAGCGGATTTCGCATAATGACTTCTTGCAAAACGCCAACACGAGACTCTTCGAACTGAGGGGGGATGTACATTCACTTTGCTCCTATAACTGATCTGCTCGCTCAACATTAGGGCCACTGCGCCGGTCAAAGCCGACTAAACATCGGCCCTACCGCGCCTGCTGAGCTGTATCATTGTAAAGATGCAGCTTGGCGTTTCGGATGCATTCGCAGCACTTACTGCTCAGCTCAGTTCGAGCTCGTCGATCACCGCAGCAATTTGCTGACGCCCTGCTCCACTGATGGTTCTGAGTGGCAATGGCAAGCTCGGAGAGTGGGTGAATCCACGAAGCTCGGCCGCCGTTGCAACAACGCGGAAGCTTCCCCCAAATTGTGTGAAGAGGGCCCATAGAGGCTTCAAAGATTCGGAAAGGCGAGTCGCTTCTTCGGCGTTACCCGACAACGCAGCACGCGTGATTGCCAGTGCTGTTTTCGGGAACAAGCCCCCAATGACCGAGTACCAGACCTCACAGCCTGCGTTCAATCCAGTAGCAGCAAATACATCCCCGCTTACCCCAATCGTTACGTGCTCCGGAATCAGTGCCCGAAGGCGATCGACTCGTGCCTTGGCCTGATCTGGTGCTTCAGGAACGCCAGGGATCTTGATCGAGTGCACATTCGGCAGGTGGGCAATGCGCCCGTGAAGCTCATCAGTAAATTCGAAATGGGTGGTGCCGGGGTTGTCATAGACGCATAGCGGGACGGAGATATTGGCGGTGACCGTTTCGTACAGGGAAAAAACATCTTCAGCTGATAGCTTCTGATAGGAAACGGGCGGCAGCAACAATGCTTTGACTCCCGCCTTTTGCGCATCTTCTGCCACATGCCGCTGGCGTCGATCAGTTGCACCTTGCCTTTGCGCGCAGTGGGCTTGCGGTTGCTGATGATCCAGACATAGGTGCTGATGCCGGTGTTGTAGAACATGTCGGTGGGCAGGCCCACGATGGCTTCGCACAGGTCGTTCTCCAGCACGTAGCGGCGGATTTCGCTCTCGCCACTGCCGGCGCCGCCGGTGAACAGGGGCGAGCCGTTGAGCACGATGCCAAAGCGGCTGCCGCCCTCGGATGCCGGGCGCATCTTGCTCAGCAGGTGCAGCAAAAACAGCATGGAGCCATCGGACACACGGGGCAGCCCCGGACCGAAGCGGCCGTTGTAGCCCTGCTGCTCGTGCTCTTTGCGCACTTCTTTTTCGACCTTCTTCCACTCCACGCCAAACGGTGGGTTGGACAGCATGTAGTCGAACTTCTTGTGACCATGGCCGTCGTCGCTGAGCGTGTTGCCAAAGGCGATGTTGCCCACGTCCTGGCCCTTGATCAGCATGTCGGCCTTGCAGATGGCGTACGACTCGGGGTTGAGCTCCTGGCCAAAGACGGTGAGGCGCGCCTGGGGGTTGTGCTCGGCCAGGTATTCACCCGCCACGCTGAGCATGCCGCCCGTGCCCGCTGTGGGGTCGTAAATGGTGCGCACCACGCCGGGTTTGCTGAGGATGGCGTCGTCTTCAATGAAGATGAGGTTGACCATGAGCCGGATGACCTCACGCGGGGTGAAGTGCTCCCCGGCGGTCTCGTTGCTGATTTCGGCGAACTTGCGGATCAGCTCCTCAAACACCAGGCCCATTTGCATGTTGCTGACCGGTCGATCTGGGCGAACTTTTCGGCCACCTGGTACAGCAGCCCGGCCTTGGCCAGGCGCTCGACCTGGGTGTGGAATTCAAAGCGCTCGAACACATCGCGCACGGCGGGCGAGAACGCCTGCACGTAGCTGAACAGGTTTTGCGCGATGTGATCCGGGTCGCCTAGCAGCTTTTTGAGGTCGAGCGTGGAGGTGTTGTAGAAGCTCTGGCCCGCCTTGCGCAGCAGGAAGGGCTCGGGGTTGACGCCCAGCTTTTCTTTGTCGGCCAGCTCGGCCAGCACGGCGGGCTTGGTGGCCTCCAGCACGCAGTCCAGGCGGCGCAGCACGGTGAAGGGCAGGATGACCTTGCCGTAGTCGGATTGCTTGTAATCACCGCGCAGCAGGTCGGCGACGGACCAGATGAAGGCGGAGAGGGTTTGTTGGTTCATTGATGGTGGTTATACGCCGATCTCTGAGGCAACTTCGTGTTGTTCCGCAGGGGGACGGGTGCTCATTCTTGGACCGACGTACGGTCTGGGACGTATTCGAACAACTCACCTACCGGAACGCTGAAATAGCCGCACAAGGTGTTGATCGCATCCAGATCAACACGTGTGGCTGTCTCCTGGTAGAGCAGCGTGATCGTGTTCCTATGGAGACCAGTGTCCCGCGCAAGGTCGCTGATCTTGAGCTTTCGTTCTCCCATAAGCTTGGACAGGTGGCACTTGATCAAGACATTCTCCGTGTAGAAATATCGCCCAGAATGGCAAAAAAGCATTGACAAGGGTTATTTCGCGCTCATAATGCCAT
>LNAP01006131.1_pt1 | contig 10460 bp, 3 predicted proteins | sample 602601 | NCBI WGS metagenome assembly LNAP01 (sample SAMN02440304, study PRJNA202911) | soil metagenome | biome: Subtropical and temperate rainforests or woodlands; isolation source: soil samples (1 kg each in a 20% v/v slurry with milli Q water) were... ...
TGTATAGGCACCAGTACTGGCACTAGTGCCCCAGAACAGCAGTGACTGCTTCACATTACTGTCGTGACGAACAGAGAACTCCTGCTGAGGGATGGCTGCTCATTATGGAATGGTAGTAGTGTGGTATGTTTATGCGTGGTAGCTCAAAATTTAAAGCATCAAAGCGCAAGTCATGTATACTAATGCTGGAAGAATGGGCTTTCCAGACGTCGATTATATGGGATTGTTACGGTCGTTGACGCCTATTGACCTGTAATTTTTTTGTCTGGCTGCTGCTCCGCCTCCTCCGCGGTAAGGGTTATTTTGACAAATCGAAAGGGTTATTGTGAGGTTGAAGTTTCGCGTTCCGGAGTGGACACTTCGCTTCTAACTTCGTTGGACTTCAAGTTGAATGACTTGCGGACACTTCACGCTTCATTTTATTGATGCTTTGTTTTGAATCGAATGAATAATGGAATTGATTGTTGTTCCTTTAGTTTGGCCGCCCCGGTTGTGGGGTTGAATTGACTGTTACTGTTTGCTTGCTTACGAATATGGAATGCTGAAGTGCTCGGCACTGCATTGAAATGGAATTGCTAATGGAATTAGTAGAGGTGGTTGAAATGCATGGATTTTGAGAATACCCTGTGGAGAATTCTACCAACGTTGGTAATGCGTGAATACATTACGCACTAAACTTTCCCTGGCGAACGTGCAATACGTGAGCTACGTTGGTAACTACAACATATTTTTGGTACAAATAAATTACATTGTACATGATTACTTCCATAAAATAGGCAATTACAGTGCAGTACGAGAACTGAACAGCGTTGACCCTGGTTCATGTATACTAATGCTGGAAGAATGGGCTTTCCAGACGTCGATTATATGGCATTTTTACAATGGTTGACGCCTAATGACCTGTAATTTTTTTCTCTCGCTGCTGCTCCGCCTCCTCCTCCTCCGCGGTAAGGGTTATTTTAAGTTGAAGTTTCGTCTTTCCGGTGGATGAGTTGTGGACACTTCGCACTTCATTTTGCTGATTGAAGCTTCTGTTGGACGTTGCTTCTTCATTTCCATTGCGCTCAAACTGTTGATTTGACTCATTGGTTGCTTGATTGCTTACAATTTGCTGGATTGCTTTGTGCTACCTAAACATCGAATGGCGAGTGGAATGGATCAAAGTTATTTTCGTTTGGAGAAACTTCCTGTACGTTTCATTCCTTTGAAAGAAGGATTGAAGCATGGATTGTTGAATGTGGTCAAAGAGATGAGATGTAATGATGGAGAGGTGATTCCTGAAGGTGCTTTCTTTGTTAAAATGAATGGTATGCAATGGAGTTCGTTTGACGATCAGGAACATGTAAATGGTAGTTTGCGTGCTCGTGGCCTGTTTAATTTCGAATGGAAAGCTACCCGTTTCGAGTTTATAAAACAAGAACATGAGGAGTATGCTAGATTGCTGGAAGGGAAACGGGGTGGGAAGAAGAAGGCATCGATGCGGGTGAAAGATGGAGAAGATGAAAGTGCGATGAATGTGGAGAGAAGGGATGTCGTTGTAAGTGTACATGAATCTTCGTCTTTGCTTCAATTGAACGTGGATCGTCAACGTGAGAAAGATAGACTGCGTGCAATGAGTTCATCGCTTCGTGAGTACGATCTTGCTCGACGACGTGTAGAATCTATGAGTGAATTAGAACATGATGCACAAAATAAACGTAAACGTATTGAAAGTATGAGTGAATCTGAACGTGAACGTGAACGTGAACGTAAACGTATTGCAAATATGAGTGAATCTGACATTGACAATGAACGTAAACGTAAACGTATTGAAAGTATGAGTGAATCTGAACGTGATCGGGAACGTGAACGTAAACGTATTGCAAATATGAGTGAATCTGGCATTGATAATCAACGTAAATGTAGACGTATTGAATGTATGAGTGAATCTGAACGTGAACGTGAACGTGAACGACATAGAATTGAACGATTAACTCCTGTGCAAATTCAACGTAAACAATTACGTAATAGAATGGAAGAAATGACTGTGGATGCCAATGAAGCTCATCGTTTACGAAATCGAATAGAAGGAATGACTGATAATGAGATTGAAAATAGACGTACACGTCAAAGTGTGGAAAATTTAACGCCTGAACGTATTGAGTATTTACGAAAGAAAAAAAACATTGAATATCAACGGGATAAAATGAAACGTAATTTAGAAATTCGACGTAAAGCTGCATTAACGGAACGTACAAAATTGGTATTAAAACGTGCTGAAAAAATGCAATTTCAATCATTAAATTTAACATGGGATTTTACATGTGAACATTGTGGTTGTTTGTATTTGAATAGTATGGGACCGAGTAAACGTACGCTGTGTTGTGACAGTGGAAAATTAATTTTGGATCCAACGATGAAAAAATACGCATTTGAACCCATGGATTTGGACATGTACGAATTATTGAAAAATAATTTTGAACATTTACAGACGTCTTCGTTGTATTATAACAGTATATTAGCGTTAGGTGCTACTGCTGTTGATACACGAAACGATCCTGTTGATAGTCAAAAATGGTTACATATACATGGTGCACATGGTGTGAAAGTACATGGACGAACTACTCATTTTTTACCGTCTGCAAATTCGTCCAAAACTACAAGTGGTATTGAGTTTTTCACATTTCATAAAGTAGATGTACCTTCACTTGAACATGTACCTGAAGCTGTAAGACAACAAGTTAAAGATGAATTATTACTCGCATTTTCTAATCGTTTAAAAGCTGACAATAAATGGGTGCGCGATTGTGTCAACGTTGGTGAGTATTTGAAAGAACACAATCAACTTGAAAACGAAGATGAAGTTTTATGTAGGGAAGTAAGTCAATCAACGAGTGTATTTGATGTTGGATGTATTACTTCCGATTATCAAACTGGAAATCGTGTGGTTTTATATTTACCAAAAGGCGACGATACATGGACGATAAACAATGCACTGAGCGAAAACATGGAACCTTTATGCTATCCACTATTGTTTTTGAAAGGTGAGCCTGGATGGGGATTTAAAAAAGATAGAAAGAAGATTAACTTTCATTCATACATGTGTGGAAAAATATTTCAACCTGAAAAATTGAGTAACGGTGAATATTTAATGTATCCTAACATTAATGGTGAACTTATGAAATTGAATCGACTTTCGTTAATGCCGCGATTAGGTCAAACTTACATTGTTGATATGATGAGTCGTTACATTGATTTTAATTTGAATTTTGTGAGTAACAATCAATCAATGTTCCGTGGAAATAAACCAACTGTTGTAACTGATACTTTAAACGACACCACTAATACTAACAATGTTCATAGTTCAACACATACGACTATTAATGATGAACATGCGAATGTAAACACTACTTATGTACCTCTCAATAATATAATTGAACCTATTACAAACACTTCTCGTACTTCGAATACTACTTACAGCGTTCATCCTGCGAGTGTTTTGAACTATAACAATCTTGCAAATGATTTTGACAATGTGGATATGAGTGGCATAGAATCCAATGAAGGTCCGACTGAAAATGAAAAAGTATTTTTAAGTGATTCGTTTCACGGTGGACAACGACATTTGTCAAAATTAGCCTTGCAAGGACTACAAATTGTTAATGAACTAGGTGGACCAACTATGTTTATAACATTAACTGCTAACCCTAATTGGCCTGAACTACTTGAAAGATTAGCACAATATCAAAATGCATTCACACGAGCTGAAATTATCAATATGATATTCAACGAAAAAAAAGAAATATTGTTGCATAACTTGAAAGCTGGAAAATATACGAAAGGTGGTGTACCTGTATACATATTGCACGTTGTTGAATGGCAAGAACGTGGACTTCCGCACATACATATAGTGTTACGTTTGAGTAATCATCCTGAACCTAACTGTGAAATAGATTTTATTGACGAATTTATTTGTGCTGAACGTACACGTGTACATGACGACGACGATGAAGAAACCAAAAGGTACAAATATTATGTTGACTCTTACATGATTCATAAATGTTACTCTGTGTCGAAAGGTGGTTGTTTAGATGCGAATGGTATTTGTAAACGAGGATACAATCAACTTGAAAAGAAGGAGACTATTATTGACGATCGTGGTTTTCCACAATATAGACGTCGATTGAACACTGACTATGATGAATACCCGAACGAAAAACGTAAGGATTTAAGTGTTGTTCCACACAATAAAGATCTACTATTGGATTGGAATGGTCACGCTAACGTTGAATTTTGTGGATCCGCTTATACGTTATGTTACTTATACAAGTATCTTTACAAAGGACCAAAAGCGAAAACTGTTGAATTAAGTAATCGCTTTCGAAAAGAAAATGGTCAACCTTTACATAACGAAATAGATATATACATTCGTGGACGTTATCTATGTGCCAATGAAGCCATTTGGCGACTAATGAAACATGATTCGTATCCTTCACCATCCCCTCCAGTAATAACGGTAAAAGTGACTCTTCCATCTGAACTAGAATTAACTGTCAACGATGGAAATACTTCACATATGGAACTATATTTACGTCGACCATTAGAATATGAAGATTATACATTTAGTGAGTTTTGGTCCAAATACATGTATGACAAAAAACTGTCAAAGTTTGCCGAAAAGAATAATAAATACTTTGAAACTGACTTTACCAACAGAAAGAACTACTATGTGTATGAACGTAGTGACGTTTCCGATCGAACATTGGTACGGATTGGAACTGTGAGTTATACCTGTGGTGAAAAATTTTACTTACGACTATTAATGATGTACCGTATTATTCCCTGTGCTAAATTTGACGATTCATATACAATAGATATTAGTCTACTCTACAATAACATAAGAACAGTTGACGATATATGTTACAACACATTCCAAGAAGCAGCGGTAGCTGCCGGTATTGTGGAAAACATTGAAGTGATGGTTGAAATATTTGAAACTTACCAAACAACTTCACCACTGAATAAACGTTTACTATTTGCAAATTTAACGGTGAATGGATATCCAACAAAGTTTATATTTGACCTGGACGAGTGGATTTTACTCATGACAGATGACATGAAACAAAATTATCGTTATAGTACTAACATTGATTTGCTGAGAGAATTGTTACTTGAACATTTACAGAAAATTTTACAAACCGAATATAACAAAGAGTTATGCGAATTTGGTTTACCAACACCAAAAAATGTTACTACTGAACTGAACGAAATGTTAATACAATACAAAGCACCTGTACAACAGCAAATTTTAGATGAACTGAATGCACGTTTTCCTTTGACTGAAGAACAACAAGAAATTTTTGACACAATTACAAAATGTATTGATGAAATGATTGAAGCTCACAACACTAACTTAAACATTGATGGTATGATTTTTATGTTAACCGGACGTGCAGGATGTGGAAAGACTGTATTGGCACAAAAACTAGCTGCATACACACGAAGTGTAAGTGGTGTGGCAGTTGGTTGTGCCGCTACAGCTCTTGCTGCAACCATATACGATGACAATTGGTTAACCGCACATAGTTTGTTCGCTTATCCGGTTGACAATGAACGTGACGAAGACAATTACAATGAAGATGGAACTAAAAAAATGTTAAAATGTAGAATCAACGAACCGCGATTTAAACATAGAAAAGAACTGTTACGTGCTGCCAGTCTTATCCTATGGGATGAAGCTGCAGCAAATACACGAAGTATGTTGAACTCTGTTTACACGGAACTCAATGAACTCAAAAATACCGTAATGGTCTTAATCGGTGGATTCGAACAGATTCTACCTATAATTGAACGTGGTGCTCCAAAACAACGTATCTTGAGTGAATGTATTTGCAGATGGTCACATTGGCAATACGTAAAAGTATTTGTACTGCATAAAAGTTTACGATTAATTGATGATTGTGAAAACGAAGAAGAACGTATGAAGAGAAATGACTATGAGAAATACCTTGATGCATTAAGTGCTGGAAAAGAAATTCCACCAAACACAAACTACTTCGCTGAAACTGTGATGTTGACGGATGAAGAAAAAATTGAACAACAAACACATGTTACAGCACATGATATTATGAACGATACTATGTACTATAAATTAACGAATATGAATATTGTGATTGAAAAAGAAGACATCACGATGAATCCACCCTCTGACACTGAACAATACATTTTCAATCCAGAAATACAATCGGTGTTAACGTTTTTATACGGAAAAAACTATGAACTATTTAACGATCCATTGAGTTTAAACTGTTACATATGTGCTGCAATCAACGATCGTGTGAAAGCATGGAACAAAATTGTACAAAAGTTAAATCCTAACAAAGCTGTTATCTTCAAATCATCAAATTGGTTGGCTGATGTGGATGATATATACGGTTACTTGAAAACGATGTTTAACATTGACAAAATAAACGATGAAATGGATGATTCCGATGTACCTGATCATACCTTGAAATTGAAATTGAACGATATATGTTTATTAACAACCAATTGGAGCAAAAGATGTGGTTTAACCAAAAACACAAAGGTGAAAATAACTTACCTAGAACAATATGATAAACATAAGATTGGAATAAAACCAGTGAACAAAATGGATGGTGAAGTTTACTACATAACAAAAGTCAACCTACCATTTACCTTCCATCATGGTTGTTCATACAGAATCATTCGCAATCAATTTCCACTTCGATTGGCATATTGTTTAACTTACAACCGTGCACAAGGTCAAACGGCAGATAAAGTAACATTAGACGTTGTACATCCACCATTTTCTCATGGACAATTTTATGTAGCTTCTACACGAACACGATACTACAACAATACTATGATTTATGGACATGAACGACAACTAAAAAACGACGGGAAAATAATAGTACCAAACATTACTCATAAAGAAGTTCTTATCCATGAAAATGAACCTTGAATACATATTCAATCATCTTCATTGCACTATACATCATCTTCATTACACTATACATGTTCACAATCTACACTATACATGCGATTGTAATTACAACACTTTGAATCTTTCTATCCAATGTATTAAAGTACATTGAATGGAAATATTTCAGAGAGTTAATGGTGATAACACTCCATTCTGTATTTATGCAATGTATTGTACATACATTGCAACGATACAGAATGGAGTTGGTATGACTACTACTACGAAGGCGAAGAAGTCAGAGAGGGGTGTAAATTGCTTCTTTCTTATATTGGCCATTTCTTAACTTAAGCAAACCTTAACATTACAGAAAAATCTTATTTAAAGCCAAACCTACGTCAACATAATACCAAACGCTATATTTAGCACTTTTGCAGCGACACTCCGTGGATTCATGTCAATTTGACTTCCTACGTTGAAGTCACAATTTGCTTTTTGACATTCGTTCATTCTTTCTTGCTATCTTCTTACCGCTCTGTGAATATCATGGCATCGAATGCATCGTCTAGTGAAACCGAGCCTTCCAAGTATTCCATCGTGACTGCATTCATCATCTTCACGTATTCAGTTTGGGTGCTGTGCTTCACTGTGAGTATCAATGTGTGCAACAAGGTCCAAAATTGTCTTCTCCGTGGTGATGCATTTACAAAGATGGTGTTCATGGAATGGATTGAACCCAAGACCACAGATGTGTCGACTGCGGGAAAAGATAACAAAGGCAAAAGTACCGCTGCAGAGACTGTGAAACTCCAAATTACCAACGCGAGTACCTCCAACTCATCCACACCCAACAAGCGTGGTACGTCATGGCAGATGGATCCTCAGAGCAACAAGAGACAAGCCACAAAAGTCGCTACCATTGTACCATTACCAGCGTCAGCCATACGTGAAGTGTTTGTCGTATTCCGCGCATTTTATCATCACAACGAGTTGATGGGCTTTGGGGTGTGGAATTCCTATATTTGGAAGAACCAAATTGACTTGCAGTTTGGGTTCCCCGCAAATGCCTATCTCCGAATGGAAGACATTGGCGTTCCCCACGCAACCCTTCCACCGATTGTCGAGCAATTGGAAGCGAACGCCTACTTTCAAAATAATAACCCGACGGAACATAACCGAATCAGTTTGGCACACCTCTTGCTGTTCTCCATCGCCGAGCGGTCTCAGTTCCATTTCGGTGCCCAACTCCCAGGATTCCATTACATCACCAAACGCGGATTGGACCAAGTGCCGTTACATAAGTGGCTCGACGGTGACAATGGCAACTTCGAGGAACTGAGTGATCAAGAACTGACGACGGAACTCAACACGAGCAACATGGGCTGCCAAACCTTTCTTCTCACCCAAACGACGGCTACCCACAATCCTGCAACGCCAGGATTGTTCATGAATAATCCTGCGCGCTACACCTTAATTCGTCAACGCCGCAACATCCAAGACGGTGCGATGGATTTGTTCGATCGATTGCTGAACTACGCGCGTGGGAACGTGAGCCGTCATGTGATCATTCCCGACAACGCTCTACCAGTCGAAGTGGCCGGAGGACCAGTGTAAGTCACTTCCACATGAACATGAATGAAGGACTTTGTGTGTGATGAGAGAAATGACATGAATGACATATGAACGAATGACCAATAACAATCTACAAATGAATAACTGACTGATGTACATTGAGAGTGATTGAGTGATCTGCATTGGTTGCAAAGAATGACAATACTACTGTTTTGACTTCGTCATTCCAAATGACCACACGATGACTGACTGTTTTACCCTGTTTCAACACGATCTGTTTTGGTTGGTATACAAGTGACGACAATACATTGTATACGGTGCCCACAACATTTAGTTACATTTTGATGTACATACGACTTTTTCACATAATACACACCATGTAACTTCCAACGGATGTTTATTCTTCGGAAGGGTTTATCGAACAGCAACGAAAACACACAAATGGGTATAGGTTCAAATGAAGTGACTTACACACAAACATAGACATTCTATTTTATTCACCCGTACATTGAAGCAGTTTTCTTTGCATAAAGAGCCTGCCAGTCGCCGCCAAGTGTATTGCACGGTATATTATGTATACCGTATATATTATTATCGGAAATCATCAAATGCAGCGCCAAAAGTGTCGACGGATTGCCGACGAAGTGCATTTTTTTGACTCTAGCAGCATCTCACAAATCAAAGTATCTGTTGTCACACTCGCGATGTCTCATGCTAACGTAATCCTGCAAGCGTTGGAGCTAGCTCTGCAAGCTGAAAATGTGGCAAATTCTCCCATGGTGATGGCGTCCGATGTCGACAACGAACCGCAAGAAGAAGCACACAATCTTGAGATTATTGACCTTGTGAGCGAAAGCATCAATGAGAGCAGTGCCAATAGTAATACAGAGGATAGTGCGATTGATGCGGAGACCAGTTCTGATTCATTCTTTCCCCATATGATCCACGCCGCTTCGCAACACGACATTGTCGAGATACACGAGATGCTCACTTCGGGCCGGGGACTGTACGGACACCCGAACTGTGTTTTACGCCATCAACCATCTCTCTTAACCAACGCTGGCTACGGGATATTCTTGGCAGATGGCGCAGTTCTTCAGAATGGAAGATGCATAAGCGAATATGATGGAACACGCATGTCCTTTGCGGACTTTGATGCGTTACCTGAGGAAGATCGGTTGTATGGATTTTGCATCGATGATGTCCTAATCAGCGGTTTGCAGCAACCGATTGTGAACAGAGGATTAGGCTCTTTTTTCAATTCTGCGGTAGCAAATCGTTGCCTATCTTTTGTGCGTCCCGTCTCTTTTGAAGATCGGATATTTTTTATGTGTAGCGTGTGTGATGAATACCCACTCATCGGTCCAATCGAACTGTATTTTACGGCGGGCATTGCATGGTGGAAGTTGTTCCGACGAGTGCAGCGACATCGACAACTGGAACATCAAGCAATGATGGAATTCGAACATGCAGAGAATGATGAAGACTAATCATAATCACAATGATCGATCGATTTACATGAATGCAAATAATGACAATGACTACTACGCTGACACACGCACACACGCATACCATTTTTATCCTGTTTTGTCACTTTTCCTTTAACATACCTTTTTTTTTATCTCCCATTCTTTCTTCCTTTGAGTTCCATCTCTACGTTTCCTCCATCATGATCACTGGCGAACGTGTACTACGTGAGCTATCCGAAAAACAAAAATGCACATTGACCAATACGTATAATGGACATCAATTCAAACATTACTAATTTTGGACACATGCAATAATTATGACGCACGTACAACGTACAATGCAAATCCTGAACAGCGTTGACCCTGGTCAACGTATACTTTGGTGACTGACTGGACATGACTGGACATGACTGTGGAGAAAGGGTTATTTCTTATTTGAGTTGATTGCAATAAATGTACAGAAGTATGGGTAAACTACATATTGTTTACGCCACTAAATG
>LNAP01014724.1_pt1 | contig 10460 bp, 8 predicted proteins | sample 602601 | NCBI WGS metagenome assembly LNAP01 (sample SAMN02440304, study PRJNA202911) | soil metagenome | biome: Subtropical and temperate rainforests or woodlands; isolation source: soil samples (1 kg each in a 20% v/v slurry with milli Q water) were... ...
ATCAACGGGGCTTCCTGCCAGCGCGCGCCGCGTGCACGCAGTGCCGGTTCGAGCTGGAAGGCGAACGTGGCCGCCCAGCGCTTGCCGAACAGCGCTTCCTCCTCTTCGGTGAACCCGGTCATCGCCCGCCCGTCCACCAGCCGGCTGCCATCGCCGAGCCGCACCTCGGCCAGCGCGGCCGGGCCGTGGCAGACCGCGCCGACCACTCCCCCGTTGTCCCAGATCCGTCCGATCACCTGCTGCAGGGCGGTATCGCCGGGCAGGTCGAACATCGCGCCCTTGCCGCCGATCACCAGCACGCCGGCGTACGCCTGCGGCTGCAGTGCGGCGGTGGGCAGGGTGGCGGCGAGCTTCGCCACCGCCTGCGGATCGGCCAGCAATGCGGCATTGAAGGCCTCGGCAGGGTTGTACTTGTCGGCCTGCACCGCGCCGCCGGCGGGGCTGGCCACGTCGATCTCGAAGCCGTTCTGGCGGAGGATCAACCAGGCCTGCGCGAACTCGTCCATCTCGAACCCGGGGCGGGTCTTGCCCTGGTCGCGTCCTTCACCGCTGACCACCAGCAGTACGCGCGCAGGGGTAGGGGTGGCGGCCGTCGACGCGTTGCCGGCCAGGGGCAGGGTGGCCGCAAGCACAAGCAGCCAGCGTGGGAAATTCAAGGTCATGGTGCGCTCTCCTTCAAGGGGTGGGCGCAGTCTGGGCAGGCGATGTGAAACGGATTTCAAATGCCGGGCCGGTTACCCTGTGCGCCTGTTTCCCCGCTGCGTGCCGCATGTCCATCGTCCTCACCGACTTCGCCCGTCCCCGCCTGTTCCCGCGCATCCCACGCGGCAACACCATCCAGGACTGCACCGCCGAGCAGTTCCAGGCGCACCTCAACGCGCATGCACCGTTCAAGGTCCTCGACGGCTACGCGCCGTTCTGCAAGCTGTTCGTGTACGAGAACTGGACCAGCACGCGTTGCCTGACCGTGCCGATCACCGACGCCAACCGCCACCAGCTGCACAGCGCGTACGAAGCACGCAACCGCAACGAACTGCCGGTGCTGGTGCGCTGGTTCGAAGGTGTGGAATCGCCGCGCGCGAACTACCTGGTGGTGATCCTCTACAGCGCCGAACAGCTGGCAAAGGAAGGCTCGCCGATCGACGCCGACTGGGGCATCGTCGGCTGCATCTACACCGCCGGGCCGAACGAAGTGCCGATGGCGCCGATCACGATGATGCGCAACGCGTTGGGCGTGGACGAGGGCGGATCGGGCGTGCCGCTGGACCGTGACGCCTATGCGCGTGCGGTGGCGTTCTGGGAGAGCAATGCCAACTGGCGGCCGTAACCGTTGGATTGTGCCGGCCGGCTCGATGGGTGCACCCGCATTGTGTGCTGGTGCCGACACTGCGTCGGAATGCGGGTGACGCCTGCACCACAGCTGGCGAGTTGTGCCTGTCCCATGGCAATGACGACAGCGAGGCCCGCAGGGCGGGGGAGGGCACTTCGCAGCGGATTTTGCGGTATGCCGGCGTCTGACGGCGTGCCCCACAAGGCCCGATGCGACGGGGGGCGCTGATCGTGCGCGGATGCATGATTAGACTGGTGCACTTTTCAGCAAGGAGCGTCCGTGCGGCGGCGAGGTGTCATTGTGATGGTGGTGGGGGCAGTGCTTTCACTGGAATGTTCGCCACTGGCTGCTGAGGCAACAAAGCCCATAGCGGGTTGCCGCATGCTGCCGACGAACATTCAGTATGTGGATGCACGGGTACAGGTGTCCCGGCTGGTGCAGGACCGTACGGGATGCTACTTCGATGCGGTTGCAGGCAGCCCCGCCGCGGCACAGACCCAGAAGGCGATGCTGACCGCCCTGGCCACGCGGCGCTGTGGCGAGGTGATCGCTAGCGAGGACAGCGCGTATGTTGCCGGGGCGGTGGCCGATGCGCCGGGCGTGCCGATGCGGATCACCTTGAGTGCCGTTGCCGATACGCCGCGTTGCAGGTTTGGCGCCAAGCCCTACGTCGTGCGCACGCCAACCAGGGATGCTTCCGACATCCGTGCAGGGTATAGCCCCGCGCCGCTGTATCCATTGCGGGCGATTGAGGAGAAGCGCCACGGAGAAGCCGCGATGATCGTCCTGGTGGACAATCTGGGCAAGACAATCGGCGCGGTACTTGAACGCTCTAGTGGCCACGCCGACCTGGATGAGGCGGCCGTGGCGGCGGTGGGATCGTGGATCTTCGTCGTGGACGGCGAGGGTCCGGAGATTCACCCGGTTGAGGTGCCGATCCGCTTTCACAGCCAGTGATCGCGCGCACCGTCGCAGATGCGACGTCCCGCTCCTCAGGTCGACGGCAGCGCGCTCCACTCCCACCACGGCGCGTGATACTCGCGGTCGGTGCAGCGCCACCCGCGTCCGCACAGGGTGCAGGTGACGTCCTGCGTATCGCCCCAGCCACCTTCGGCGACGCCGGTGGCGATGGGCACCACATTACCGCTGGCGATCTCGCGCCCAGGCTCGTAATGCATCCAGTGCGGATACAGCTGGCACAGGCAGCCACTGCGATCACGCCAGTGGCGCAGTTTGCGCAGCACGAAGTCCAGTTCGTAGTGCTCGCGGATCCACTTCGGGTCGGTCGTGTAGCGTGCGCGAGCCGCCTCCACATACGGGAGCTGCAACGCCAGGTCATCCAGCAGGGCCGCCTCGCGGGTAAGGGCGATGGTGGCCGCTGCGGTGCGCAGCAGGCCGTAGTCGCCACTGCCCAGCGCCCGCAGCAGGGCGGTGCCGGGGCGGCCTTCCTGCAGCGGCGGCGGGGGCGTGCCGAACAGACGCTCGAACAGGCTGCCGATCATCGCAACTTGCCGATCGGTGCGTAGGTGCCGCCGGTGAACTGCAGCAGGTCGGCTGGCGACAGGGCCACTTCCAGCCCGCGCCGACCCGCGCTCACATGCACCACCGGCAGCGCCTGCGCGGTGACATCCAGGAAGGTGCGGTGCCGCTTCTTCTGCCCCAGTGGACTGATGCCGCCGACCAGATAGCCGGTGGCGCGCTGCGCCTGCTCCACGTCGGCCATCTCGCACTTCTTGCAGCCGGCAGCCTCGGCCAGTGCCTTCAGGTCGAGCGTGCCGCTGACCGGCACGATCGCCACCAGCAGTTCGTGCTTCTCGGTGCTGGCCAGCAGGGTCTTGAACACCTGCGCCGGATCCAGCCCGAGCTGCTGCACGGCTTCGCCACCGTAGGAAGCGGCATCGGGATCGTGGGGGTAGGACAGCACGCTGTGGGCGATGCCGTGCTTCTTGAGCAGGTTGATGGCCGGGGTCATGGGGGCATCGTAGCGTGGTGCGCGCGTCTTGCCTTGACCGAGACGACTGCTGGCCGGCCTTGACCGGGTGTGCGCAGCCGATCAGCATCTGGACGCTCGATGAAACAGTCGCAAGGATGCGCCGTGCCCCACCGCAAACCGTTCCCGCCCTTCGTCCGCGTTCCCTTGACCGATGTGCTGCGTGCGCAGCTTTGGCAGTCGCTGCGTAGCCGGTTGCCGCACCTGCTGGCCCACCTGTACGGGGTGTCGATGATGCTGGGGATTGCGGCGCTCACCACGTGGATGACATGGAACGAATGGGCGCAGTCGCCGGCCATCGCCTGGCTGTGCGGGGGATTGGCACTGGGCACACTGCTGGGCGCGTTTGTAATGGCGCGCTACATGGGAAGGAAGATCGCGCCCTTGGTCGTCGCGCTCCGGCGCGGCGAGGCCTGGGGCATGGCGTGCCCGGCGACCGCCCTTGGCCCGTTCTGGAACGCGAAGGAAGGCTGCAGCATCGCACTGGCGGGTGTCGCTCTGGCGTCACCGCTGGTGATGGTGTTGCCGGCCCGGTTCCGCCGGTTGAACGACACATTCATCACCGCGCTGGTGATGTACCCGCGCGCGACGCCGCTGCAGGTGTACGTGGAACGCGGTACGCCGGATCTTCTGCTGGGCGTGCAGCAGGCCGATGAGCCGGCACCTTCGATTCAGTGCACCCCGTTGGAGCGCTGGCCGCTGCCGGCGGTCGCGTTCACGACGGGGCAGATCCTCGGCGCGGGCATTGCGGGCAGCCTGGCGATGGCGGCCACCCTGGCGCTGACGGTCCTGGAGCGCGGCTCGCCTGCCGGTGGATTGTTCTTCGCCCTCCTCGCCGCTGTTGGCGCGGGCTGGGCCGTCTTCCGGGCGTGGCGTCCGGTGGTCATGGCATGCAAGCGCCGCGGCGCACGTCCTGAACTGCACATCGTGGAAGGGCGCGCGCAGGCCATGATGGAGATCGTGCAGTTGTGGACCCAATCGCGTGCGCACCGGCATGTGCGGCACGAACGTTGGGTGTTGCTGGGCAATCACTGGCACCTGTTGGATACCGCCCTTACCCGTGCGCCGGCGCCCGATGCACTGCCCCCGTTGCCGGCGGCGCTGGACCGGGTGCGCCTGGAGTATGCGCAGTGGGGCAGGGAGCGCCGGCTGGCGCGGGCCGTTGACGACCAGGGGCGCTGGATCGGCGGCGAACTGCGGCCGCCACAGGGCTGAGCAGAAACAAGAACGGGCGCCCGAAGGCGCCCGTTCCATCTCAACGCAACAGGATCGGCAGGCCGATCAGTAGCGGTAATGATCCGGCTTGAACGGACCTTCCACCGGCACGCCGATGTAGTCGGCCTGTTCCTGGGTCAGGGTGGTCAGCTTCACGCCGATCTTCTCCAGGTGCAGACGGGCCACTTCTTCGTCCAGGTGCTTGGGCAGCAGGTACACCTTGTTCTCGTAGCTGTCCTTGTTCGCCCACAGGTCGATCTGGGCGAGGGTCTGGTTGGCGAACGAGTTGGACATCACGAAGCTCGGGTGGCCGGTGGCGCAGCCCAGGTTCACCAGGCGGCCTTCGGCCAGCAGGAAGATCGCGTTGCCGTTGGGGAAGATGTACTTGTCCACCTGCGGCTTGATGTTCACGTGCTGCACGCCCGGGAAGCCCACCAGCGCATCGACCTGGATCTCGTTGTCGAAGTGGCCGATGTTGCAGACGATGGCCTGGTCCTTCATCGCGCTCAGGTGCTCGATGCGGATGATGTCCTGGTGACGTACAGGTCCGCACGGCCCAGGGTGGATTCGATGGTGTTGACCTCGAAGCCTTCCATCGCCGCCTGCAGGGCGCAGATCGGGTCGATCTCGGTGACCACCACGCGCGCGCCGTAGGCACGCAGCGACGCGGCGCAGCCCTTGCCCACGTCGCCGTAGCCGCAGACCACGGCGACCTTGCCGGCCAGCATCACGTCCATCGCGCGCTTCAGGCCGTCGGCCAGCGACTCGCGGCAGCCGTACAGGTTGTCGAACTTGCTCTTGGTGACCGAGTCGTTGACGTTGATCGCCGGGATCAGCAGGGTGCCGGCCTGGGCCAGCTGGTACAGGCGGTGCACGCCGGTGGTGGTCTCTTCGGAGACGCCCTTCCAGTCCTTGACCACGCGGGCCCAGTAGCCCGGACGCTCCTTGGCCACGCGCTTGAGCAGGTCCTTGATGACCTGTTCTTCGTGCGAGGCCGCCTTCTCGTTGACCCAGTCGCTGCCGTTTTCGAGCTCATAGCCCTTGTGGATCAGCAGGGTCACGTCGCCGCCGTCGTCCACCACCAGCTCCGGGCCGGTCAGGGTGCCGTCGGGCAGGGTGAAGGTCAGCGCGTCCAGCGTGCAGTCCCAGTATTCCTCCAGCGACTCGCCCTTCCAGGCGAACACCGGGGTGCCGGACTTGGCAATCGCGGCGGCGGCGTGGTCCTGGGTCGAGAAGATGTTGCAGGACGCCCAGCGCACGTCGGCGCCGATGTCCTTCAGGGTCTCGATCAGTACTGCGGTCTGGATGGTCATGTGCAGCGAACCGGTCACGCGCACGCCCTTCAGCGGCAGCGTGGCGGCGTGCTTGCGGCGGATCGACATCAGGCCCGGCATTTCATGCTCGGCGATGTCCAGTTCCTTGCGACCCCAGTCGGCAAGGGTGATATCGGCAACCTTGTAATCACCTTCGGTGGAGAAGGTCTTGGCAACAGCATTCATTCGTAAGCTCCGGTAGTGACGAGCAATGCTCGTCAAGCGAGATGTCGGCAACCCGACAACCACATGACCAACACAACTCGCAATCGCCGGGCGCCGTTGGAACAATCCTGGCCACCGAGCCTGGCCGGCCGGAAAGGGTCCGGAACGGTCGCAGCGCCCCTCGGTGGAGGGCCGCGCATTATATCGCGGCAGGGTGCGTTGGCATGAATCGGCGGCGGCCCCCAACCATCGGCAGGGGGGCGATCGGCGCCCGGCTGTTAAGGTCCAAGGTTTGCATCAGCACAGGGATCGAACATGACACGCAATGATCGTCGGCGCCGCGCGCGCTGGGGCAGCCTGGTGATGGGCATGGCGTTGCTGGCGGTAGCCCCGCTGGCGCTGGCCGCCCCGGCAGGCAAGACCTCCGCCCAGCAGGTGGCCAGCGCCAAGGGCGAGCAGGGTTACGCGCTGCCCTCGGCGGCGCTGCAGGCGGTGGTGGATGCGCCGCGTGCGCCCACGTTGAGCCTGTCCCCGCGCCGCGACATCGCCGCGATGCTGCAGACCCCGTCGCTGCCGTCCATCGCCGAGGTGGCCCAGCCCGAGCTGAAACTGGCCGGCCTGCGCATCAATCCGGCCACGCATGCCGCCAGCCGTTTCAGCTTCGGCAACAAGCTGTGGCTGCTGAACGTGGCCGACGGCAAGGAGCGCCAGATCACCGGCCTGCCGCAGCCGCTGTCGATCGCCGGTATGGCGTGGTCGCCGGACCAGCAGTACCTGGCCTTCAACCAGGTGCATGCGGCCAGCGGCGCCAACGAGCTGTGGATTGTCGATATCGCCGCCGGGTCGGCGCGGCGCCTGCTGTCGGATCTGAACACCGTGCTGGGCGATGGCTACACCTGGCTGCCCGACAGCCGCGGCCTGGTGGTCACCCAGCAGCTCAAGGGCCAGGGCCCGGCCCCGGCGGCCGGTGGCGTGCCGGCCGGTCCTGCGATCCAGCAGACCGAGGCCGATGCGGGTGTCCGTGCGATCCGGACCTACCAGGACCTGCTCAAGAACGAGGCCGATGCGCGCCTGTTCGATTACTACGCCAGCGCGCAGCCGGTGCGCGTCACGCTCAACGGCGTGACCACGCCGCTGTCCTCCAGCGGTGTCTACCTGGACCTGGACGTGTCGCCGGACGGCCGCTTCCTGCTGGCCGAGCGCGTGCAGCGCCCGTACTCCTACCTGGTGCCGGCCGACGACTTCCCGCGCCGCATCGAAGTGCTGTCGGCCGTGGACGGTACCTTGCAACACACCGTCAGCACGCTGCCGCTGGTGGAAGGGCTGCCGACCGGCAATGACGCGGTACCTACCGGCGTGCGCAGCATCAGCTGGCGCGCCGACGCACCGGCCACGCTGGTGTGGGCCGAAGCGCAGGACGGGGGTGACCCCAACCGCGCAGCCAAGGTGCGCGATGCGGTGCTGATGCAGGCCGCCCCGTTCGACACCCCGCCGATCACCCTGGCCCAGCTGGGCAGCCGCTATGCCGGCATCCAGTGGGGGCGCGGCGACCTCGCGCTGCTCAACGAATCGTGGTGGAAAAGCCGCGAGGTGAAGCAGTGGCGCATCGCCCCGGACCAGGCCGAGCAGGCGCCGCAACTGCTGTCGTCGCGGTCCTCGCAGGACCGCTACAACGATCCGGGCCGGCCGGGCCTGGTGCGCGACGTCAACGGGCGTGCGCGCCTGCAGATCACCGCCGATGGCCGCAGCATCTTCCTGTACGGCCAGGGTGCCTCGCCGGAAGGCGACCGCCCGTTCGTCGATCGCTTCGACCTGGACAGCAAGCAGGCCACCCGCCTGTTCCATTCGCAGGCGCCCGGCTACGCCGCGCCGGTGGCGCTGCTCGACCAGGAGGGCACCTCGCTGCTGATCACCCGCGAGACGCCCGATGAGCCCACCAACGTGTACGTGCAGTCGCTGGCCGAAGCCACCGCCGCCCCGCGCGCGCTGACCCACTTCGCCCACCCGCTGCCGCAGCTGCGTGGGGTGAGCAAGGAACAGATCCGCTACAAGCGCAACGACGGCGTCGACCTGACCGCCACGCTGATGCTGCCGCCGGGCTACAACCCGAAGAAGGACGGCCCGCTGCCGCTGCTGATGTGGGCCTACCCGGGCGAGTACAAGACCGCCGCGGCCGCCAGCCAGGTGACCGATTCGCCGTACCGTTTCAACGCGATCAGCTACTGGGGCCCGCAGGCCTTCCTGGCCAAGGGCTACGCGGTACTGGTGAGCCCGTCGATGCCGATCATCGGCGAGGGCGACAAGGAACCCAACGACACCTACCTGCCGCAGCTGATCGCCAATGCCGAAGCGGCGGTGGACGAAGTGGTGCGGCGGGGCGTGACCGATCGCGACCACATCGCCATCGGCGGGCATTCCTACGGCGCGTTCATGACCGCCAACCTGCTCGCGCACACGCGCCTGTTCAAGGCCGGCATCGCCCGCAGCGGCGCGTACAACCGCACGCTGACCCCGTTCGGCTTCCAGGCCGAGGAGCGCAACTACTGGCAGGCCCAGGACGTGTACCAGAAGATGTCGCCGTTCAACTACGCCGACAAGATCAAGGACCCGATCCTCTTCATCCACGGCGTGGACGACAACAACTCCGGCACCTTCCCGATCCAGAGCGAGCGCATGTTCGCCGCGGTCAAGGGTCTGGGTGGCACAGCGCGACTGGTGATGCTGCCCAACGAATCGCATGCGTACCGCGCGCGCGAATCGATCATGACCATGCTGGCCGAAAGCGAGCGCTGGCTGGAGCAGACAGTAGGCCCGGGCGCGCCGATCAAGAAGAAGCGCTGATCGGCCCTGGCCGGCACCCATCGCGATGGCGCCGGCCACGATCCGATGCGGATCCTGGTCGTTGATGCCGGCGATTGGCCGGCACGGGAAATGACGGGTAGGTACCGGCCGTTGGCCGGTACGGGAAATGATGGGTAGGTACCGGCCGTTGGCCGGTACGGATAATGATCGGCAGGTGCCGGCCAGCGGCCGGCACTACCAGATGTAACTATTTGCGCGACGCAGCATTGACCCGATTGTGGGTTAGGCTTGAGCGGATTCCGTTCCCGAGGCCAGTGCGTCGCAGATGAACGAGTACCGTAGCAGCATCGTCTTTGCCACTCCCGATATTCCCCTGCGCGACGACGTACGCCGACTTGGCGCACTGGTCGGCGACCTGCTTGCCGAGCAGGTGTCCACGCAGTTCTTCGATGATGTGGAACAGGTGCGCACGCGCGCCATCGCCCGCCGCGAAAGCGACGCCCCGCTGTCCGACCTCAACGATGCCCTGACCGGCCTGCCGCCCGAGCGCGCCGAAGCGATGGTGCGTGCGTTCAGCACCTACTTCCAGGTGGTCAACATCGCCGAGCGCGTGCATCGCATCCGCCGTCGCCGCGACTACCAGCGCGCCGGCACCGCCGCGCCGCAGCCCGATGGCCTGCAGGATGCGCTGCTCAACCTCAAGGCGCAGGGCGTGACCCTGGCCGAGCTGGCGCAGTGGCTGCCACGCATCGACATCGAGCCGGTGTTCACCGCGCACCCGACCGAAGCGGTACGCCGCGCGCTGCTGGAAAAAGAGCAGCTGATGGTCGCCAGCCTGGTGGACAACCTCGACGGCCAACGCACCCCCGGTGAAGCCGCCGCCGATGCCGCGCGCTTCCGCATGGCGCTCACCGCCTCCTGGCAGACCACCGATTCCTCGCCGGTGCGGCCCACCGTCGACGACGAGCGCGAGCACGTCGGCTTCTACCTGGTGCAGGTGCTGTACCGGGTGATTCCGGTGCTGTACGAATCGCTGCAGCAGGCGCTGCTGGATACCTACGGCGAAGACCTGCCGCTGCCGCGCCTGCTGCGCTTCGGCACGTGGGTGGGCGGTGACATGGACGGCAACCCCAACGTCGACGCCGGCACCATCCGGCATACCCTGGACGCGCAGCGCCAGGCGGTGCTGGGCCGTTACCAGAAAGACCTGCTGCAGCTGGCCAGCCTGCTCAGCCAGTCCACCGAGCGGATCGCGGTGAGTGATCCGCTGCAGGCGCGCGTGGCGCACTACGAACAGCTGCTCCCCCAGGTGAAGTCACGGCCACGCCATGCCGACATGCCGTACCGCCTGCTCAACGACCGCATGCGCGCGCGCGTGCAGGCCACGCTGGACGATGCCGACGGCGCCTATGCGTCGCCGGGCGAGCTCGAGCACGACATCCAGTTGATTCTGGACAGCCTGCACGCCAACAAGGGCGAGCATGCCGGCGGCTTCGCGGTGCGCCGACTGCTATGGCGGGTGCGCACCTTCGGCTTCCACCTGGCGCGGCTGGACGTGCGCCAGGAGTCGAGCGTGCATGGCCGCGCACTGGCCAGCGTGCTCGACGGCCAGGAGGCCTGGGACGCGGCCGATGCGGTCACCCGC
>LNAP01006133.1_pt1 | contig 10457 bp, 16 predicted proteins | sample 602601 | NCBI WGS metagenome assembly LNAP01 (sample SAMN02440304, study PRJNA202911) | soil metagenome | biome: Subtropical and temperate rainforests or woodlands; isolation source: soil samples (1 kg each in a 20% v/v slurry with milli Q water) were... ...
GCTGGTGGCCATGTACTCCCTGACGAACTTTTTCAATAACGTGTTCGACCCCGAGAAGGACTTTCCCGCCGTTGCGCCGGCTGGCTCGATCTGAACTCTGACCAGTCGCGTCAACCATCTCCGAGGGTGCTTGGAGGTTTCATGTGATGCGGGCGTAACGCCAAGGCCCGGATGCACCCACGAAAGAGTCTTGGGAAGTGTCCGGGCTTTTTCCGATGCACCGATATTTTCACGGGTAAAGCATGAACAAGTCACAGAAAGTCGTTGTCGTCACCGGTGCGTCACAAGGCATCGGCGCTAAAGTCGTAAAGGCATTCCGAAAGCTCGATTACCGCGTTGTCGCAACCTCACATTCAATCAAGCTGCCGGACGACGAGAACATCCTGAGCATCGCCGGTGACATCGGCGACCGCACAATCACCCAACGTGTCATTTCCGAAGGTGTCGCACGATTTGGCCGGATCGATACGCTGGTGAACAACGCCAGCATCTACATCGGGAAGCCTTTCACCGAACACACCGCCGAAGACTACGCCGCCGTGATGAATGTGAATATGGCGGGCTTCTATCACATCACGCAACTCGCGATTGCTGAGATGGAAAAGCAGTCGAGTGGCCACGTGGTGAGCGTCACGGCCAGCATAGGCCCCACTGCAGTCAGTGGGATCTACCCGGTCTTGGCGGCTCTGACGAAAGGCGGGCTCAACGCTGCCACGAAGTGACAGCGGGGTAGAGAGGGTACGCGAAGAACGAGGCGAGGATATCTATGATTGAAATCACCGTCGACATGGAGGCGATCATCAAGCAGGCGATACTGTCGTTCGTCGCGACAGTCAACGAGGACGGGACGCCCAATCTTTCGCCGAAGGCGTCTTTGACGGTCACGAACGGCGTTCTCTACTTCGCCGATATCGCATCTCCCCGCACGATACTGAACTTGAGGCGCAATCCTGCCGTTGAAATTAATGTAATCGATATCTTCCAGAGGCGCGGTTATCGATTCAAGGGCCGTGCGTTGATACTGTCGCCAGGCGATGACGAGTATTTGATGATCGCGGACTGGGTTCGGGCGACGAACGGCCTAGAGTATCCTGTCGATCACGTCGTCAAAATCGAGACCACTTCGATCATCCCATTGCGATCGCCGGCCCATGTCTTTGCCAACCCTCCTCGAAATCAGGACGAGATCAGAAGCACCTACTATCAAAAGTACGGTGTGAAACCCATTATGACCAAGACGACAGCAGCGAATGGCAAAGAAGCAGCCTATCATGGTGTGCCGGCGGAAGACGACTACGGCTATGCACAGGCGATCAATATCGGAAACATGATCTATGTGTCCGGCCAGCTCAGCCATGACGACAAGGGGACCATGATCGCGCCCGCTGCGCTCGATGAAACCGGTAAGCCTGTCGATTTCTCGATGATGGCAGAGCAGATGCGGGTGACCTATGCCAATGCCGCAAAGATCCTGGCAGAGTTCGGCGCCACCTTCGACAACGTTGTGGAAGAGACGCTTTATGTCCTCGATGTCGATGAGGCGTCTGCAGTCGCGGGCAAGGTGCGCAAGGAAGCCTACGCCCAAGCGCGGCCTCAGTGCGCCAGCAATCTGATTGGCGTATCGAGGCTGGCCTTCCCTGAGCAGCTTATCGAAATCGTCTTCAAGGCGGTGCTGCCTACAGTATAGGCATCCGTCATTTCAGGAGCATTCTATGCAATCGGTCGAGATCAAAGCCGTTGATAACAACAATTTTAATATTTGGCTTCCGCTGTGGAAAGCCTATCAGCGATTCTACGAAGTGGATATCCCCGAGTCCGTGACGCTCAAGACCTGGGCACGCTTCTTGGACCCAGTCGAGCCGGTGCATGCTGCGCTTGCCATGGTGGGCGAACGGGCATTGGGGCTGGTGCATTCGATCTACCATCGATCTACCTGGATGACGGGCGACGACTGCTATCTTCAGGACCTGTTTGTTGCCGCCGATGCGCGTGGCAGCGGCATCGGCCGCGCGCTGATCGAGCATGTCTATGCAGATGCGAGACGTCGCGGGGCGCCCCGTGTGTACTGGCTGACGCACGAATCCAACCATAACGCCATGCAGCTTTACGACCGTGTCGCTGATCGGTCGCGTTTCATCCAGTACCGAAAACTATTTACCTGACCCGCTGGTGCGGGTCCGTCCTTCAGGACATTTGCGCCCGTTTGACAATTGGCCTGTCACTAATTATCCACGGAAGTCCTGATTGCAAGAATTGACGAATCTTCTTGCCCTTCCCATAGCCACCCGCTCTCGGGTGACTAGGCCCATTTCCCTCTGACTCCCTTGAGGTGAATGGGCCTTCTTATTCCCGGCCACCGACCGCCCATTTCTCATCCGGGCCCGTTGGAGGTTTAGGTCACACGCCTCTAAACTCACCGTCCAGTTACTTGAGAGGAAGGCACGCATCATGGAGACGACCGTCCAGGAGATTGCCGACGGCATCTATCGCTTCTCGACACATGTTCCTGAAATCGTTCCGCCCGCCGGTTTCACCTTCAACCAGTTCCTCGTCAAGGGCGACGAGCCGTTCCTCTTCCATTGCGGCCATCGCCAGATGTTTCCGCTGCTCTCCGCAGCGCTTGCCCGCGTGATGCCTGTCGATCAGTTGCGCTGGATCTCTTTCGGCCATGTCGAGGCTGATGAATCCGGCGCGATGAACCAGTGGCTTGCAGCCGCGCCCCGCGCCGAGATCGCCTTCGGCCGGACCGGCTGCATGGTGTCGGTTAATGATCTGGCCGACCGGCCACCCCGCGCGCTCGGCGATGGCGAGGTCCTGGATCTTGGCGGCAAGCGCCTGTGTTATCTCTCTACGCCCCATGTGCCGCATAATTGGGAATCCGGCCTGTTCTACGAGGAAGAGACCGGGACATTGCTCTGCGGCGATCTCTTCACCCATCTCGGTAACGGACCAGCCATCACCGCCAACGACATCCTCGGTCCGGCGGTCGCGGCCGAAGAGGCCTTCCACGCCTCGGCGCTCAACCCCGACACCGGTACCACCCTGCATCGCCTGGCGGGTTTGCGGCCAAAGACACTGGCGCTGATGCATGGGTCTTCCTTCAACGGCAATTGCGCCGCGGCCCTCGATGCCCTCGCGGTTTACTATATGAACCCCAGTGGAGTCCCGTCGCGCTGATAGAGGGCGAATATGCCCTGCTGATCGTCTTCCTCGAAACACCTCAGCGTCTCTCTCTCGTGAGCATCTGCTGCAGGCCATCCGCGCACACGAGGATAGCGGCTCTGAGGATTTCGACCGTGTCGCGACGCCCATCAAGAATTTCGAGGTCGGCCGCACGCTCGAAATGAAGCCCATCAAAGACCCTCTCCTCCAGGTTCGTGAACCGCTTCGGCACGACGAAAGAGCGGGCCGGTGGCAATTCTGTTCCTGGTCTCGGTCGAAGCCCTCTCCATCGCTGCGTTACCTGTCCGTGGCAGGCGGAGATCTCGACTGAACGATGACGGCCGGACCACTTCCGATCAGGATTCCGCGACGGAGCAGCGCGGGGTCTGGTGCAAATGGCCCGCGCGAGCAAAGACACCTTGTTTGACATTCACAATGGTTAAAAGGACAAATATAATGAGCAGTGCTAAATTTCGATCTGATCGCGAGAAGGATACTCACGCGGCAGAATTCGTCGAACGGGTACGGGCTAACCAACAAAAGCTCACGGCTGAACTAAAGCCGCACTATGACTTCATCGTCTGCGGATCTGGCTCATCCGGTTCAGTGGTGGCGCGCCGTTTGGCTGAGAACGCGGAGGCCAGCGTCCTCCTGCTGGAGGCCGGGGGCAGCGACGAGATGCCAAGCGTCATGGAAGCAGGCCAATGGCCTTCGAACCTTGGCAGCGAACGTGACTGGGCTTTTAAGGCCCAACCGAACCCGCACCTTAACGGACGCTCCATTCCCATGAGTATGGGCAAGGTACTTGGCGGTGGATCCAGCATCAACGCCATGACCTGGGCGCGCGGGCACAAGAATGACTGGGATTTCTTCGCGACCGAGGCCCGGGACGCCGCATGGAGCTACCAATCGGTACTGAATATCTATCGACGCATTGAAGACTGGCACGGCGCGCCGGACCCGAAATATCGCGGGACGGGAGGACCGGCTTTTGTTCAGCCCGCACCAGATCCAAATCCGGTGGCCCCTGCCATGCTCGAGGGCGCACGCTCCGTTGGCATTCCGAGATTCCAAAGCCAAAACGGGCTGATGATGGAAGGTAATGGCGGTGCCTCCATCATGGACTTGCGAGTCCGCGACGGAATGCGGCAATCCGTATTCCGGTCCTATGCATTGCCCTACATGGACCGGCCGAACCTCACCGTGCTCTGTCAGGCACTGGTCACTCGACTTGTCATGAGCGGTAAGCAAGCCAGCGGCGTCGAGATCGTCCATGATGGAAAAGTTCAACGCATCGGTGTCGGAGTGGAGGTCATACTATCGTTGGGCGCGATCCACACGCCAAAGGTGCTGATACTGTCCGGAATTGGTGACCAAACCGAACTGCGGCGGCTGGGAATACCTGTCGTGCAGCACCTTCCAGGCGTTGGGGAAAACTTCCAGGACCATGTCGCCTTTGGGTGCGTTTGGGAGTATCGTCAACCACTCCCTCCACGCAACAACATGAGTGAAGTGACGTTCTTCTGGAAAAGCGATCCTGATCTCGATACCCCGGATCTGCAGGCCTGCCAACTCGAAATACCGGTCTGCAGTGCGGAGACAGGCGCCCAATTCAGCCCGCCGGCGGGTTCCTGGACATTGCTTGGAGGCCTCGTACGGCCAAGGAGTCGAGGCCGTATCCGCCTGACGGGAGTCAATCCTGGTGACGCGATCGAGATCGAGGCCAACACATTGGCGCATCCGGATGATATGAAGGCCGCGATAGCGTGCATCGAGCTTTGCCGCGAAATCGGCAACTCAGATCGACTGAGCCCTTTCGTCAAGCGGGAGGTGATGCCAGGCAATCTCAAAGGCGCCGCACTCGAGAACTTCATCCGCAACGCAGCAATCACCTATTGGCATCAGACATGTACTGCCAAGATGGGACACGACGCGATGTCGGTGGTAGATGGTTCTCTCAAGGTCTATGGGATCGATCGTCTTCGCATCGCTGATGGTTCCATTATGCCGCGCATCACAACTGGCAACACTATGGCGCCATGCGTTGTCATAGGCGAGCGTGCCGGAGAGATTCTGAAGATCGCCAACGGCCTTTGAGGTCCTGCAATCGCGATGGAGTGAAGACCGCCACGATTCATTGGCGCCGGGCCAAGCCCAACCTGACCTAGGGAGTCTTTGATGGAAATCGACAGTCAGGCGCTCACCACCTGCGAGGTCACCACCGATGGTGAAGCAATTTCGCTCGGGCCCTACCCTCTCCGGGCTTCTTCTCGGCCGCCGTCACTTCCAGCCCGCGCCGCACCGCCGGACGCGCGAGGCCGCGATCGGGCCACGCCTGCACATGAAGAAAGCGGTCGAAGCCCACGAGCTCGCGCGCTTCGTAAAAGCCAATCAGGTTGCGCACCCAGCCGAGCAGCAAAATATCGGCGATCCTGTAGTCAGCGTCCATCACCCAGTCGCGGCCCGCGAGCCGTTCGTCGAGGACACCGAGCAGCCGCGCTGACTCGGTTGCGTAGCGGTCGCGCGGGTGCTTGTCCTCATAGGCCTTGCCGACGAATTTGTGGAAGAAGCCGACCTGGCCGAACATTGGCCCGACTCCGCCCATCTGCTACATCACCCACTGGATTGGGACAAATGACTTGGATATCCTAGAGGATTGACGGGTTGATCTTGTAAGCAGGTTGCTATGCAAAACACGACCAAATCGCGGGCCAGAAGCGGACAGGGGGAGGGGACCGATTCGATGATCGCCGTCTCTGCCTCGAAGCTCTCTACCGCCGACCTCAACAACCTCATGCGGGCGCTTGAGATCGACGTCGTGGGGTTGACAGAGATCCTCGTTCCGCGCGGCCACCGGGCCGAGACAGGAATGATCGATGCGCCCGCGATCCACTACAACCTCAAGGGTTCTGGACGGATATCGATCAATCGCGGCCCGAACATGCAGTTGATGCCGCACCTGCTCATCATCGTTCCCCCGTATACGCCCCTTTCGATCGAGGTCGACGGCGGCGACGGTGCTACCCGCCTGATCAACCGCGATTGTTGGAAGCGCGACGAAGAAGGCCTCTTGCGCGCCGCTGTTCCGAACGAAAAGCCTGAAGTCGTGCAAATTTGCGGATTCTTCAACGCGTCCTTCGGTCAGTCGGTTGGTCTGTTTCGCGACCTGCGCGAGCCGGTCGTCGAGCAATTCGAACCGTCGGACATGATTGATGGCAAGCTCCGCGAGGCCATGAATGAGCTCTTGTCGCAGGAGTTCGGCATGGGAGCGATGACGGCCTCGCTTTTGAAACAAGTCATCATTGCACTGGCGCGGCGCTCGCTGAAATCATCGCAGAGCTGGACGGACCGTTTCTCCATCCTTGCCGACCGCCAGATCACGCGCGCGTTCGCCGACATGGTCGCCCGCCCTGGCGCTGCGCACACGGTCCGGAGTCTTGCCGACAGCGCGAGCTTGAGCCGTTCGTCCTTCATGGCCCGCTTCTCCGAAATCTTTGGTCGCTCGCCCATGGCCATCCTTCGCGACCTCAGGATGCGGCAGGCCGCGCTCGATCTGACGACGACTACGACGCCCGTCGATCGTGTGGCTCATAACGCGGGATATGAGAGCCGCTCAAGCTTCGTGCGAGCATTCCGCAAAGCCTACAACGTTGATCCTAGCGAGTACCGGCAGAGCGCAAATAACGGTGAGGGTGATAAGGGCGCTTGAGCCAAACACCGCGCTCCGAGTCATTCTCTCCCGTCTGGCGTGCGAGAACATCCGGGGGCGGTGTGCAAGCGACTTACGGTCGTACAAAGCCGGCAATTACAGCAGACAGGTGCTGGATTCCAAGCCGTAGGGGTGGGACGGTCAGATGTGATCGATAGGAAGCATCGTCGCCAAATTGTTCAATGCCGGCCACCGCGATCATCGCTTCAGTGAGGTTCTGGACTAGTTCGGCCTTCTGCGCGTCAGAGAAAACACCTTCGATGGTTTGATACAGAGCCGCCACGCGTTTCTTGATCGTCACGCCCCTGAGGTAGGGGAAGAGCGTCGTCATTGGCCTGCGGTTGGATCGTCGGCGGGGTTTTCATAGATCGTGTCCGTGGGCCCGTTACCGGTAATTAGCACTGTGACGGCTTCATCACCGGTCATAGCAAAGTGAGGCCGGCCTGACGGCTCAGTGTAAACGGATCCGACGGGGAGAGTTCTTAACTGGGTCCGGTCGAACTTTGGGCCGTAGCCAAACATCCAGGTCCCGCTGAGCACGGTACCGATCCGGTCACCGCCGTGGTGATGGGCCGCGATTTCCGCATGCGGTCCAACCCTGAGGAGCTGGCTGTATGGCCCGGATTTCGATGGATCTCCGAGGATGGTGACCACTTCTACCTTAGCATTTCCCGATCCACCGGCTCCGCCCGTGGCACCCGTGGCAGCCAGTTCCACCGGCGTCCAGCTCTTTTCAGGAATCTGCGGTGTCGAAGACTGCGCCAGCGCAGCCGTCGCGAACAGGGCGCCGACGAAAACAAGAACGATGTGGCTTCGGTTCATGGCTGTTCCCTCCGCGTATGAAAGCATACCAGTGCTCAGGTCAATGCTGCAGGTGCGATTACGGGTAGTTGAAGGAACTCGAGAGTAACGCCATCCGGCCCGCGTACATACACAAGGCGCCATCCGGCGCGCTCACCACCTTCGACCGTTTGCGGCTCCCCGACCTGGATCCAGCCGGCCGCCGCCATACGGGCAAGCGCACCGTCCATGTCATCGACGTAGAGAGCGATATGGACCGAACCGACGTCACAGGACCGTGGCTTGATGATCTTGCGGTCTTTCGGCGCATGATACTCCAGCAACTCGATGCGATGTCCGTAGCCTTCAACCATGGCTAACGTCACCGCAGCACCCTTCACTCCTAGGAGGTTTTCGACAAAGGGCGTGTTCTCAAAATTCCAGATGTAGAGATGTCGGAATTCTAGGAGGTTGACCCAGAAATCGAGCGAATCCTTGAGCGACGACTATCCGTCTCTCACGCTTAACCCGCTTGATACGCTCGCCATCATGGTTGGTGTGGACTTCGGCTGGCGGGCTAATACGAACGACGCTGTTTATATCACTCCGAATGTTCCAATCCCCGGCACAGCGTCATCATCCGGCCGGTACATCGGGGAGAGCTTTGTTCTGCAAGCAAGCTGGAGTGCGACCCGAAATATTTCGCTAAACGGAAGTTACGTACATCTCGACGCCGGTCCTGCAATCACAGATGCCGGTGGGAAGGACATCGACTATGTCGCACTGTGGACAAGCATGAAATTTTGATGCCACCGAGCACTTGTTTTATACGTCGCCCGCATTCCTCATTCGAGAAATTTAGTAGAGGTCTAGAGATATCCATCATTCAGAATCTAGTGATTCAGATGTTGGCAACCCTCAGCCACAGGTTGACTGGAATATGAGACATCATTGGCCGCAAGCGGCGAACATCCTACTTGTAGACAATGATCCGACTGAACGGTATAGGATCGAAAATTATTTGATACAACACGGCATGCGAATCTCGGAAGGCTTCGAGTGCCAGATTGTAATGCGGCATATTATGTCTGGTGGTTGCAGTCTAGTGATCCTCGATCAGCGGATCGACAACGAGAACGGTCTACTGCGGAAGATACGAGAGAAGTCCGAGGTACCAGTTATTCTTACCACAGCTAGTCGATGTGAGGCTGACCTTGTGGTTGGCTTGGAATTTGGTGCCGATGACTATATGGTCAAACCGATTGCTCTCCGGGAACTTCTCGCACGTGTTCGTGTGGTATTGAGGCGTCGAAAAGTGGATCACCGAGTACTGAAGCGGGGCTTGGAGCAAGGTTGCTACCGCTTCGGCTGCTGGACCGCCGCACCCGTAGGCTGACCAATTCCGACGGTGTTCGGGTCGCTCTGACGAGGACCGAATACACTTTGCCCCTGGCTTTCCTCGATGCACCGTGGCGACCGCTCACTCGAGATTACCTTAGACAGGCCACCCGGATACATAAGGATATCGCCAACAGAAGCATTGATTCGCAAGTTAGACGACTTCGCCGCAAACTGGACCCTGGTCCGGAGCCACAGAACATTATCAAAACTTGGCTGGGCGTTGGATATTTACTTGCCTTGCGAGTGGTGCGGTCATGAAAGTCAGCATCTGGTCTTGCTGCCAGCAATGATCGGCGTATCGGTGCCGCCGATCATTGCCGATAGCAGTGTTGCTGGCAGCGGGACATCGCCGCCGCGGTAGTCCCAATAGTGGACGCGCGCCCGAGGGCCGGTCGAGTGGGCCTAGTGTCAGCATATCCAGCACCTGGCGCTGCTGCTGGATCAGGCGCTGACAGCAGGGCCACGCGACCTTTCCTGCCTCTCATCCTCTCTACCGTGTGGCGACTTCCTGGACGAGTGCTTGTGCGAGATCGGCAATGATATCGTCGGCATGCTCGATGCCGATCGACAGGCGGACGAAGCCCGGCGTCACACCGGCCGCCAGCTGTTCTTCCGGGGTGAGCTGATAATGGATCGTGCTTGCGGGATGAATCGCAAGAGACCGCGCATCGCCGATATTCGCAACATGGTAAAAGAGTTTGAGGGCATCGATGAAGCGACGGCCGCTGTCGATGCCGCCTTTCAACTCGAATCCGATGAGCGCGCCATAGCCGCCCTTCAGGTAAGTATCTTGGTTTATTCGCGTTATTTGTGGGTACGCACACGTTCGCACGCATCGCCTTGCCGGCTAATGCCGCAACCCAGCCAAGCTTATTGTGCAATGCAGCATTTCCTTGAAATAGTATGATGAATTAGATACATAGATAATTGTGCAATGCAGCAAATCGGCCATAAGAGCCGAGCGCGTCGGCAGCGACGGTTCCTGCATGCCGGGAGGCGTCTTGTTATTAACGGAGGTCTCCATGTGGCCCTATACGAACGAAGAGAACGGCTGGCTGGGCAAGCGGGGCGCCTGATCGCGCTGCTACGGGTTTCCCACCGCGGGTTCCAGCCATTCCACTGATATTCCATTGATATTGACGGGCGCCGTCCGCATCCGAACTGACGTTCGACGGGCGGCGTTGGCTTGTCCGCCATCGGCGCGCCAGCGAGGCGGCCCGTTCAGTTTTCGCGCGCAGCGGCGAGACGCTGTAGGGCCTCCTGCATGATTTCGATCTGCAGATAGAGGCGTGTCAGCACATTGGCGAGCAGCGCGCCGTTGGTATCCGTCCCGAGATCGAGTTCGGCAAGCGGCGGTGCCGGCGGAAGTGCCGGCGGCGGCTGGCGGTGGCGCACGGCTTCGGCG
>LNAP01001431.1_pt2 | contig 10455 bp, 9 predicted proteins | sample 602601 | NCBI WGS metagenome assembly LNAP01 (sample SAMN02440304, study PRJNA202911) | soil metagenome | biome: Subtropical and temperate rainforests or woodlands; isolation source: soil samples (1 kg each in a 20% v/v slurry with milli Q water) were... ...
ACCTTTTGGTTCCAGGCGTTTTTTTTTGCTTTCGAAAACCTGATTGGCCTTGGCGGGTGCACCTATGAACAGCACAAATGAGCGGCAAACCCTGGTGGTTATCGGCAACGGCATGGTCGGCCATCACTGCGTGGAGCAGTTGGTGGAACGCGGTGCCTTGGCGCATTACAGCATTCATGTGTTTAGCGAAGAGCCGCTGCGCGCTTATGACCGCGTGCACTTGTCCGAATACTTCGGCGGCCGCGATGCCGAGTCGCTGGCGTTGGGTGAGGCGGCGTTGTATCAAACGCCTGGCGTGACCTTGCACTTGGGCGTGCCGGTGTTGGAAATCGACCGCGCCCGCCATGAGGTGATCACTGCCAATGGTTGTGTGGCCTACGACCAGCTTGTGCTAGCGACTGGGTCTTACCCGTTTGTGCCGCCGATTGAAGGCGCTGCCGGTGACTCGCGTTTGGTCTATCGCACGCTGGCTGATCTCGACACCATTCAGGCCGCCGCGCGCAATGCCAAACGCGGTGTGGTGGTCGGCGGTGGTTTGCTTGGGTTGGAGGCGGCCAATGCGTTGAAGTCGCTTGGCTTGGAAGCCCATGTGGTGGAATTCGCCCCACGTTTGATGCCGGTGCAGTTGGACGACCACGGCGGCCAAGCCCTTAAAGCGCGGATCGAAGCGCTTGGCGTTAGCGTGCATCTGTCACGCGGCACCCAGTCGATCAGCAAGGGCTGCGAGTATCGCTTTCGCATGAACTTCGCTAACGACGAGTTTCTTGAGACAGACCTGATCGTGTTCTCCGCTGGCATCCGCCCGCAAGACGCTTTGGCTAAGGCTTGCGAGCTGGAGCTGGGCGCCCGTGGCGGTATCGCCATCGACAGCCAGTGCCGCAGCAGCGACGCACGCATCTTCGCTATTGGCGAATGTGCCGCCTGGAATGGCAGCGTGTTTGGCTTGGTGGCGCCGGGTTACCAAATGGCCCGCTGCGTGGCCGCGCAGTTGTGTGATGCGGTGGGGTTAAGTGAAGACAGCGCGGTGCCGTTTCTCGGCGCCGATATGTCGACCAAGCTGAAATTGCTCGGTGTGGATGTCGGTTCCATCGGCGATGCCCACGGCGCTACGGCCGGTGCGCGCAGCTATCGCTTTATCGACGAAGCCACCTCCACCTACCGCCGCCTGATCAAACAAGCCCTGGGCGCGGTGCTGGTGGGCGATAACAGTTACTACGACACCCTGCTGCAATATGTGCAAAACGGCATTGCGCTGCCGGCCGATCCGGCCAGCTTGATCTTGCCGCAGGGTGCTGCCGCGCCGGCGTTGGGCGTGGATGCGCTGCCGGCCACGGCCACCGTGTGCTCCTGCCATAACGTCAGCAAAGGTGCGATCTGCTGCGCCATCGACAGCGGTGTGAGCGACCTGGCTGGGCTTAAAGCCTGCACCAAAGCTGCCACCGGCTGCGGCGGGTGCGCGGGCCTGCTTAAGCAAGTGTTCGTGCACGAACTGACCGCGCGCGGTGTAGTGGTCGATAAGAGCCTGTGCGAGCACTTTGCCTATACCCGCCAAGAGCTGTATTCGCTGGTGCGCGTGGGCGGCATTGAAACCTTTGAAGACATGCTCGCTCGACACGGTAAAGGTCAGGTCGGCTGCGATATCTGCAAACCGGCCATCGGCTCCATTCTCGCTTCGTGCTGGAACCGACCGATTCAGGAGCCGTGGCTGGTGCCGCTGCAAGACACCAACGACACCTTTATGGCCAATATGCAAAAGAACGGCACCTACTCGGTGGTGCCGCGGATTGCCGCTGGCGAGATCACTGCGGACGGCTTGATCGCCATTGGCGCCGTGGCGAAAAAATATGACCTCTACACCAAGATCACCGGCGGCCAGCGTATCGACCTGTTCGGCGCGCAACTGCATGAACTGCCGGATATCTGGAGCGAGTTGATTGCTGCCGGCTTTGAAACCGGCCACGCCTATGGCAAGTCGACCCGCACGGTGAAGAGCTGCGTTGGCAGCACCTGGTGCCGTTACGGCGTGCAAGACAGCGTGAAAATGGCGCTGTTTATCGAAGACCGTTACAAGGGCCTGCGCTCGCCGCACAAACTCAAATTCGCCGTGTCGGGCTGCACCCGCGAATGTGCCGAAGCGCAGAGCAAAGACGTTGGCGTAATCGCCACCGAGAAGGGCTGGAACCTGTACGTCAGTGGCAACGGCGGTATGCGCCCACGTCACGCCGAACTGTTCGCCACCGACCTCGACGATGAAACCCTGATCCGCTACATCGACCGTTTCCTGATGCTCTACATCCGCACCGCCGACAAGCTGCAACGCACCTCGGTGTGGCGCGAAACCCTGGAAGGCGGTCTCGACTACCTCAAAGCGGTGATTATCGACGACAGCCTGGGCCTGGGGACCGAGCTGGAAGCGCAGATGCAACTGGTGGTCGACCGCTATGAATGTGAATGGGCCAATGCCCTCAACGACCCGGAAAAACTTAAACGCTTCCGTACCTTTGTTAACGCCAAAGGCGGTGACCCGGACATTCATTTTGTTAAAGAGCGTGGGCAAATCCGTCCGATTCAACTCGACGAACTCGCGCTGATCAACGCTGTGGAGGTGGTGTGATGCAGGCCATTACAAACAGACAAGGACAAGGCTGGGCAACGGTGTGTGGGCGTGCCGATCTGGTCGCCAATTCTGGCGTGGTGTCGTTGGTAGACGGGGTGCAGGTGGCGTTGTTTTACCTGCCTGATGGCGAGCAATTGTTCGCCGTGGAAAACCGCGATCCGCTGTCTGGCGCCAATGTGATTGGTCGCGGCATTGTCGGCAGCGTGGCCGGCGATTTGGTGGTGGCCGCGCCCTTGTACAAACAGCATTTCCGCCTGCAAGACGGCACCTGTTTGGAGTACCCCGAGCAGACGTTGCAGGTGTGGCCGGTGCGCTTCAATCGGGACGTGGTGGAGGTTTACCTGTAGACGCCAGGTGTTGGCTCAGCTTTGGTCTAGAGTCATAAAGCCCTCTCGCGCGCCAACAGGCCTCCATGCCACTCAACGCCATCCTCAACGCTGCAGCGCTGGCCTTCACGTTGTTCGCCAGCGTTGCCAGCGCTGACTCCAAGGTGCTCATCATCGCCACCAGCGAGCTGCCGCCGTATGTCAGCGCCACGCCCGAGGACAGCTTTCTCACCGAGCTGCTGCCCGAAGTGGCGAAGGAAATGGGCGTGACGTTTGAGTTTCGTTTTATGCCCTGGCCGCGGTGCGAGCGTGCGGTGGAAGACCATCAGGTATGGGCGACCATGCCCTACGTGCCAACGCCCGAACGCGAGCAAAAGTTTCTATTCTCGCTGCCGCTGTATGCCAAGCAGACGCTGCTGTTTTATTACAGCCCAACGGACCAGGGCTACCCGCGCAGCTATGAACGCCTCGACGAACTTAAGCGCTACAAAATCGGCGGCGTGCGCAGTTATTACTACGTAGCGCTGTTCAATGAGGCAGGGCTGAACCTGGAGCTGGCCAGCAGTGAAGAGTCCAGCTTCAAGAAACTGCGCGCCGGCCGTGTGGATATGGTTCCGGCGGTGGATTCGGTGGGCTGGGATGTTATCCGCAAAAACTTCCCCGCCGACGAGCAGGCCGCGTTCCATGTCTTGGAGAAACCCTTGGCCGTTGGCTACAACCACCTGATGACCTCACGCAGCTACCCCCAGGCGCAGCAACTGCTGGAACGTTTCAATCAGGCGCTGGGCAAGGTGCGGCGCAATGGCGTGTACCAGCAAGTGGCCGCACGCCATGGCATAGCCGTGGAGAACTAGACGGCGTTTATTTAAAAAACTGGCTCGGGGTGGTGCCGAACTGTTTTTTAAACATGGTGGCAAACGCGCTGGGGCTTTCGTAGCCGAGGGCGCCGGCGACGTCGATGATCTTTTCGCCTAGGGCAATGCGCTCCAGCGCCAGTAGCAGCCGCGCTTGTTGGCGCCATTGGCCGAAGGTCATGCCGGTGCCTTTCTGGAACAGACGCTGAATGGTTTTTTCGTCCAGGTGCAGGCGTGCGCTCCAGTCGGCGAGGGTGGCGTTGTCGCCGGGGTTTTGGTGCAAGGTGCTGCAGATCGGCTGAATGCGCGGGTCGCTGGGTTGCGGCAGGTGCAGGGGCAGGGCCGGGAGGATTTTCAGTTCGTCGAGAATCAGGTTCATCACCCGCGCTTCGCGTGAGTTACTGGCGTAGGGTTCGGCGATGCCAATGGAGGTCTGGATCAGCTCGCTAAGCAGCGGCGAAATACTCACGGCTTTGGTTTCGCCGGGCAGCCCCAAGCTGTCGTCGGGCTGAACAAACACGCTGCGCATTTTTAGCGGGCCAATGCAGCGCAGCGAGTGCACGTGGCCGCACGGCATCCAGATGCCGCGACTGGGCGGCACAATCCATTGGTGCAGGGCTGCGTGCACCACCATCACGCCTTGAGTGGCGTAAAGCAGTTGATGCTTGTTGTGACTGTGCGGCGGGATGACCCAATCGGCTGGGTAGTCGGTGGCACTGCTACTCACCCGCCAGGCGGCAGCGTCAATTTCCAGCAGCCGTTCATCCAGGCGGTTTACATCTAAGGCTGAGATCATCTTGTCCGTTTTGCGATAGGTGTTGTCTGCATTTCGTGAGACAGGCAGTTTTAACGCCCCGTAGGATAGCGCCGACCCCCGAAATTGCCAGCGCGTGTTGCCGCGCGTTGGTCTGTCTGGAAGCTGCCCTATGTCACTCAGTACCACCGCATCCCCGGCAGTCGCTGCCGGCCCTTCGGCTGCCGCCACCGTTGCCCAGCAAGCCAGCCCCTTGGTTATGCGCGTGATCGGCGCCTGCGCCTTGGCGCACCTGATCAACGACCTGATTCAGGCCGTGCTGCCCTCGATCTACCCGATGCTCAAGGCCACCTACGGCCTAACCTTCGCCCAGGTCGGGCTGATTACCCTGACCTTTCAATTGACCGCCTCCTTGCTACAGCCATGGGTCGGCTACCACACCGACCGCCACCCCAAACCCTGGCTGCTGCCGGTGGGTTCGCTGTGCACCCTGGCGGGTATTTTGCTGCTGGCCTATGTGGGCAGTTTTCCCGCGATCTTGCTGGCCTCGGGCCTGGTGGGTATCGGCTCGTCGACCTTTCACCCGGAAGCCTCACGCATTGCGCGGCTGGCCTCGGGCGGGCGTTATGGTCTGGCCCAGTCGACCTTTCAGGTAGGCGGGAACGCCGGCAGTGCGTTTGGCCCGTTGTTGGCAGCGGCCATTGTCATTCCTTACGGCCAAGGGCATGTGGCGTGGTTTGGTCTGTTCGCGACCTTTTCCATTGTTGTGCTGTACGGCTTGAGCCGCTGGTACCGCAATCACCTGGCCTTGTTTAAGTTGAAAAGCGGCGGCGTGGCCACCCACGGGCTGTCGAAGCAGCGGGTAACGGCGGCCTTGGTGGTGTTGGCGATGCTGGTGTTTTCCAAATACATCTACATGTCCAGCCTGACCAGCTACTACACGTTTTTTCTGATCGAGAAATTTGACCTGTCGGTGACCAGTTCCCAGTTGTACCTGTTTCTGTTCCTGGGCTCGGTGGCGGCGGGCACGTTCTTTGGCGGGCCGATTGGCGACCGTATTGGGCGTAAAAAAGTGATCTGGTTTTCCATTCTGGGCGCGGCGCCCTTCACCTTGGCGCTGCCCTATGTGGATCTGTTCTGGACCGCCGTGTTGGCGATGATCATCGGCTTTATTCTGTCGTCCGCGTTCTCCGCGATTGTGGTGTTCGCCCAAGAGCTGGTGCCGGGCAATGTCGGCATGATCGCCGGGATTTTCTTTGGCCTGATGTTTGGCTTTGGCGGCATTGGCGGGGCGCTGCTGGGGTGGATGGCGGATATTCATGGCATTGAATATGTATTCCGGCTGTGCGCGTTTTTGCCGTTGCTGGGAATTTTGACCGTGCTGTTGCCGTCGACCAAAGGCGTGTAAGGGCGCGGCGATACGTTCGGCTTTGTGGCACCTGGGTCCCCGCCTGCGCGGGGATGACGGCGGTGTGTGGGCTGGTTGCGTCGTCCCCGCGAAGGCGGGGAGCCAGAATGCTTGGTGTGTTGAAGATCGCGACGGCAATCTAGCCATCGGCTGAACCATGGCCAACGGCGATACCTGCCAGCGCCATTGCCGATTAGTTTGTTTTGGCGCGCAGGTTTAGGGTCAGCTACCGCCGCTGTGTGTGAGCCGTGCCGATGCGTTACCGCCGTCTTGATCTCAACCTGTTGATTGCCCTCGACGCACTGCTCACTGAGTGCAGCGTGACGCGGGCGGCCGAGCGTTTGTGTTTGGGCCAGTCGGCCACCAGTTCGGCGTTGGGCCGTTTGCGTGAGCATTTCAATGACCCGATATTGCTGCAGGTCGGCCGCTCGCTGCAGCCGACAGCGCTGGGCTTGGCATTACTGCCCAAGGTGCGTGAGGCACTGGCGTTAACCCGGGAAATCAGCGACGCGCCGGTAGCTTTTAACCCGGCCACCTGTGAGCGGCGCTTTACCTTGGTGGCGTCGGATTATGTGGCGGCGGTGCTGTTGCCAGCGGTGAGCCGCGAGTTGGCGCGGGTGGCCCCGCAGGTACGCTTGACCCTGCGCGACTTACCCGTACCCCGCGATGGCGACGTGGTTAGCGAAGCCCTGGACTATCGCCGCAGTGATTGTGTGGTGGTGCCGCAACGCCGGCTTAACGCGGCCTATCCCCAGCAAGCCTTACTCACCGATCAACTCTGTTGCCTGGTCAGCGCCGAGCAGACGCAATACGCCGATGGCCTGAGCTTGGCGGCTTATTGCGATGCCGAGCATGTGGTACGCGAGTTTGCCGATGGCCGCCACCTGGCGCTGGATGCGGCGCATCTTGAAGAGCTGGGCATTAGCCGGCGAGTGACGGTGGGGGTGGAGAGTTTTGCCCTGATGCCGGATTTTATTGTCGGTACCGCGCGGGTGGCGACCTTGTTTCGCCGCCAGGCCGAGTTGTTTGCCCAGCGCTATCCATTGCGGGTTGTGCCGGCGCCGCTGGCATTTCCAGCGGCGACGCAGGTGGTGCAATGGCACCCGTATCAGGACCGTGATCCGGCGCTGAATTGGTTTCGCCAGGTGTTGCAGGAGCAGGCTGAGAGAGTGGGGGCAGATTCCCTCGCCCCTAGGGGAGAGGGCTAGGGAGAAGGGGTGGCTGCAAGTCGTTAGCCGATCTGCGGGTCACCGCTGTCGCCTTGCAATCCTGCTTTAGCAATGGCCAGTAAGGCGCAGCGTTCGTCGTTATCCGAGGTATCACCGCTCAAGCCAAGCGCTCCCAGCAGCACACCTTCGGCGTTGCGAATCAGCACTCCACCTGCGACCGGAATTACTTCACCACCGGTAAGGCTGTTAATCGCACTAAAAAACGCCGGCATCGCCTGCGCCCGCCGTGCCAGTTCACGGCCACCAAAGCCCATGCCCAAACAACCCCGCGCTTTGCCGGTGGCGATCTGTGGGCGCAGAAAGCTGGCGTGTTCGTCGCGCAGCACCGCCAGCGGATGGCCGGCGCTGTCGAGCACCGCGGCGGCCATTGGTTTAAGGCCCAGCTCGCGAGCTGCTTGCAGGGCGCTGCTGGCAATTTCTGCGGCGCAGGTAACGGTCAGTGCTGGCATGCTCATACGCTCCATTTGCCCAATTCGGCAACGCGCTCGCGGGTATAGAGGTCGGTCCATTTCAGCGAGTTAAAGTCCGACACCTGTTTGGGGTTGTACGGGCTGCGTTCCAGCCGCACCGGCCGGCCGGCTTTGTACACGGCCTTGAGTTTGCTGCGGTCTTGCAGCAGGCGAATATCGTCCAGCGGCGAGCCGTCGAGCAGCAAAAAATCGGCCTGCTTGCCGACTTCCAAGGTGCCCAAGGTTTCGCCGCGGGGCATGCAGCGGGCACCGACATTGGTAGCCGCATACAAGGCTTCGGCCGGGGTAAAGCCGAGGCGCGTAACCAACAGCTCCAACTCGCGCGCATGCCACTCGCCGTAAGGGGTGACGGCAAAGCCGCTGTCGCTGCCACAGGCGAACGGAATGCCGGCGGCCTTGGCGCGTTTTAATACCTGGCTGCCGACCTCCAGGGTGCGCGCGCAATAGCCGGCGTAACCGGTGCTGATGGCCGGGTCATGGGCTTGGCAGAAGTCCACGGTGTTCTGCGGGAAGGTCATGGTCGGTGCCAGAATGCTGCCGGCCTCAAGCAGCGCGTCGATGCAGGCATCGTCCATATAGAACGCATGGAACACCAAGTCGACCCCGGCCTTGGCCGCGTACATCACCGCTTCACGGCCATAGGCATGGGTGGCCACTTTGCAGCCCAGGCGATGGGCTTCGTCGACCATCTCTTTGGTTTCATCGGCGGTAAAGGCGGCGATGATTTCGCCATTGGGACGGCGGTGGGTGCCGTCCATGGCGATCTTGATCAGGTCGACGCCATCTTTAGCCTGCTTGCGCACTTCGGCCAGTGCTTCGCTGCGGCTGGTAACCAGGCGCGCGGTGAAATATTCCGGGGCGCCAACGCGGCTGGGAAACCAGTCATTCAGGCTTTGCCGATTGGTAATCACCCGGCTGCTGGCGGCAATGCGCGGTCCTTCGAAGAGGCCGGCGTTAATCGAATTGCGCACAGCAATGCTCAGTTGGCCGCTGTCGCCGGGGCAAACCATGCTGGTGACGCCGGCCGCCAATACGTGCTGAGCGAAGAACATACCGCGCAAGGCGCGGAATTCATCACTGGTCCAGATATCAATGTCTTCTTCGCTTTGCGCGTTGCCGAAGGCCAGGTGCGTGTGCACGTCCACCAGGCCGGGCATTACGAAGTTATCGCCGGCATCCACCACTTCATCGCCAGGCTTGGGCATGGGGGCGTTGCTGCGTGGGCCGACGTAAGTCAGCACGCCGTTGTCGGCCACCAGGGTGTGTTGCTGACGGTTTGTCAGCCCGGTGCCATCGAACAGGGTTTGGCAGTGCAGGTGCAGGGTGCTCATAACGGTTGCGTCACTGTAGTTATGGTTGTGCTGGCAGGCTGCCGCGGTGCACGCATAAGCACCAACAGATCACATCAATGGCCAGGCATTGATCGCTTCAATACCCGCGCCAGCGCAGTAACAACGTGGCCTGGCGGCTGGCAGTGGGCGAGGGCGGTGAGGTAGTGCGAGTGGCGATGGTTGCCATCGTTATCGACGATTTTTTCTGCCGGTGGGCCTGCGTTTATGGTCCGCGCTCTTAACCACGGAGCGTTACCCATGAGCACTGCACAACAGAAAAATCACCTGCTGGAACTGGAACAGGAACGTCGCCGCGCCTTGGTCGAAGAAGACCACGCCCGCGTTGCCGAACTGTTTGCCGATGACTTGGTGTACGTGCACACCACCGGTCTGGTGCAAGGCAAAGCCGACTACCTCGACTACGCGCGCACAGCGGTGCAATACCTGGCCATTGAGCGCGGTGAATTGCAGGTACGTTTTTTTGGTGACGCGCTGGCGGTGATGACCGGGCCGCAATGCAATACCTTGCAAAAACGCGGCGGCGATCAGCCAATTCGGGGGGAGGGGTTTGCTACCCAGGTGTGGGCGTTGGGTGATAACGGCTGGCAGATCAGCTCGTTTCACGCCACGCGGTTGCCGAATCCGTAGGTTGGGGTGAGCGTAGGTTGGGTTGAGCCGGAGGCGAAGCCCAACACGGGCCGGCCAAAGGCTGGCGCTTATCGGTCCACGCGAGATCTACAAGCGGAGCCCTATGGGCTCCCTGTTGGGCTTCGCCTACGGCTCAACCCAACCTACGCTCAACAACCTACGCGAGGGTTTCGGCAATCCAGTCGGCGATGTAGTGGCCGGCGTTGATGCTGTTGTCAAAGCTGGAGTGCTGCACGCCGCCTTCGCGTTCGGTGAAGATTTTCAGTTCGCGTTTGGGGCTGTTGGTCAGTTGCTCGTAGGTGCGCTGCGCCCATTTGAGCGGGATCTGTGAGTCCTTTTCACCATGGGTGACCAGGAACGGCACCTTGATACGATCGAGCACGCCATCGAGGTGAACGTTTTCGGCGATGGCCATAAAGTCGTCCTGGTCCTTGGCGCCCCACACCCAGCGCACATGCGCCCAGTAATGCGGTACCGGGAAGCTGCCTTCCTTTTCCAACCGACGTTTTTGCACGTCACGCCAATCGTGGTTGGCGCCCCAGACCACGCCACAGGCAAAGCGCGGTTCAAAGGCCACCGCGCGCGGGCAGTAGTAACCACCCAGCGACACACCTTCCAGGCCGATGCGTTTGGGGTCGAACTCGCTCTTGGTTTCCAGCCAATCCACCACGCGGCTGGCCCAGTGTTCGCTGTCGTAGCGGGCAATCAGGTTATGCAAACGCAGGGCTTCGCCGGTGCCGGGCTGGTCGATGATCAGCGAGGCAATGCCACGCTTGGCCAACCAGGCGGGCAGGCCGACGCGGTATTTCATTTCCTTG
>LNAP01006073.1_pt2 | contig 10455 bp, 8 predicted proteins | sample 602601 | NCBI WGS metagenome assembly LNAP01 (sample SAMN02440304, study PRJNA202911) | soil metagenome | biome: Subtropical and temperate rainforests or woodlands; isolation source: soil samples (1 kg each in a 20% v/v slurry with milli Q water) were... ...
AGTGGAGAAGTCATGTTCGACGTCAGGGCCAATCGGCGTTGAAGGTATTGTTGTTTAGTGGGCTTGCGGTATGGTTTCGATGCACAGGCAGGCACCTATTGTCGGGTTTTTAATGAAGCGTTTATGTTTGATAGCCTACGGTATATTGGCGCTGTCGGGGATTAGCCCTGGTATGGCATATGCCAGTCAGTCCCCCTTGCCGCACCGGTACATGGCTGGGGGTACTGCGTCCTCCTCGGCGGCCATACAAGAACTGGCGCCCGTACAGGTGTACGCGGCTCCCCAGCTTACTATCGAACCGCCCAGGTTATTGCCGGATCTGAATTCGCCCGAGTTGGGTATGGGCGGCGGGAAATCATTATCAGAGCGTTTTGCCGAAGCTTTAACGTCCGATTTGTCGTATATGAAAGAAGTCAGGCAATTGCCGGCCGAATCCTCTGCGGCATCCACGTGGGGGGCGCGGCATCGAAAGCCTTTGGTTTTGTCTTCGCTTAACTCAAACGCTGGCTGGTCGCTAGGGTCCGATAGCTGGCGGCTCAGGCGCTCTGATGGACTGGATCTGACGCTGGGCAGCGCTCCGTCCCGAGCGCCCGAATGGGGGAATTCAGCCCGTCTGGGCGGGATCGCCTTGTCGCGATCGCTGTCCGGCGGGGCGGTCGCCGAGAATGAGTGGCAGTACTCGGTAGCGCTGGGAGCCCTGGACTATTCGACCGTACAAGGAACTGGCGGTGAGCTCGTATTTGGTCCGACGGCAAGCGATAGCGTAATTCGATACGGCGCAAGTCCGCAATTGACTCTTGAGTCACAAGTGCAAGTGGCATCTGATTTACTCATGACGGGCGTGGGCGGCGAATACTCCTTGAACGAGTGGGGAGCATGGACGGCCGGTGTGGCCAGAGCCACTCGCAGCTTGCACGAAGGGTGGCGCTATCGGGTCGGGTACGAAGTGAGCTTAATGGATACCTTGCAGTTGTCCTGGGTGAACGAGCAGCGTAGCGGAGGGTTTTCCGATCTGACTCGTTATCAGGATTTTGCGGCGGATGCCGGACGCCGTCGCAATCTGTGGGCGGCAACCTTGCCTTTGGGGCGTTGGGGAGACCTTCGCAGCTCTTATGAAGAGATCAGCGCCGATACGGGTGCCGTCAAACAGTATTTTGGATTGACGCAGCAATTCTGGTATAGCCCGAATCTTCGGGTGGCCCTAAAGGCCGATCGCGAGTTTGTCAGCGGCGATTATGGCATTGCGGTACGTTTTTCCGTCCCTATCGATTAGGCCTAAAGCCATAAGGGCTAAAATGAATTTTTGGCGGCCTGCCCTGTGCCGCCCAACCCCGCTTTTATTTACTTTTTTCCTTGAATGCCCTCTACCAGTAAAACTGCACTTGACACGCTCCAGCAAATATTCGGTTACGACTCATTTCGTGGTGATCAGTACGACATTATCGAGCATGTCGTTCAGGGCGGCGATGCACTGGTGCTTATGCCCACGGGCGGGGGGAAATCCCTTTGTTATCAAATTCCTGCCTTAGTCAGAAAAGGGGTGGGAGTTGTTGTTTCACCTCTTATTGCCCTGATGCAAGATCAGGTCGATGCTTTGCTCGAATTAGGCGTGCGCGCTGCTTTTTTGAATTCAACTCTGGACTGGCGCACCTCGCGAGAGGTCGAGCAACAGTTTCTGGCTGGCCAGATCGATTTGCTTTATGTTGCGCCTGAACGGCTACTGACCGACCGTTGCCTCGATATGCTTTCCCAGGGCGATATTGCCTTGTTTGCCATCGACGAAGCCCATTGCGTGTCGCAATGGGGCCACGATTTTCGGCCCGAGTATCTTGAGTTGTCGATATTGTCGGAGCGCTGGCCAACGGTACCCCGGATAGCGTTGACCGCTACCGCTACGTCAGTAACCCGGCGCGAAATCGCGCAGCGGCTCGATTTGACAGACGCCAGGCATTTTGTAGCCAGTTTCGACCGGCCTAATATCCGTTATCGCATCATCGAAAAAAATGAGGTGAAGCGCCAATTGCTGCGGTTCATACAAGCCGAACACGAGGGCGATTGTGGAATTGTGTATTGCCTGTCGCGAGCCCGGGTGGAAGAAACTGCCGAGTTTTTGTGCAGCCACGGAATTACTGCGCTGCCGTATCACGCCGGGCTGAATGCCCAGGTGCGAGCCAGCAATCAGTCGCGATTTTTGCGTGAGGATGGGTTGGTGATGGTGGCGACGATTGCATTTGGCATGGGCATCGATAAACCCGATGTCAGATTCGTTGCACATATCGATTTGCCCAAATCCGTTGAAGGTTATTACCAGGAAACGGGGCGCGCCGGGCGCGACGGCCAGCCGGCCACAGCGTGGCTGGCTTACGGTTTGCAGGACGTGGTGCAGCAACGGCGGATGATCGATGAGTCTCCTGGCGAAGAACAGTTCAGGCGCCGCCTGGCTGCGCAGCTGGACGCCATGCTGGGGCTGTGTGAAACCGTGTCGTGTCGCCGCCGCCGCTTGCTGGCTTATTTCGACCAGTCCATCGAACCTTGCGGTAATTGCGATACCTGCCTGGAGCCACCCGAAGCCTGGGATGGCACCATTGCGGCGCAGAAGATACTGTCGGCAGTTTACCGGTTGTGGCGCGAGCGCGGCCAGCGTTTTGGCGCCGGACATCTGATTGATATTTTGCGCGGCAAACTCACCGATCGCATTAAGCAGTACGAGCATCAAACCTTGACTGTCTTCGGCATTGGCGCCGACTTGTCCGAGCAGGCCTGGCGCGGGGTATTGCGGCAATTATTGGCACAAAGCTTGTTGGCTGTCGATCATGAGGGCTATGGCACGCTGACCCTGACGGATGGCAGCCGAGCTGTCTTGAAGGGTGAAACAACCCTGATGTTCCGGCGCGAGCCGGAAAAGAAAGCGCGGGCGGTGCGTTCGCCGGCCTCGCGCAGCAAAGAGGCCGAGATTATTTTGCCGGACGAAGCCCAGCGGCGTTTCGAAGCGTTGCGTACCTGGCGTGCCGAGGTGGCAAGGAACCACGGTGTGCCTGCGTACGTTATTTTTCATGATGCGACTTTGCGTGAAGTTGCGCTTAATTGTCCGTCATCGCTGGATGAGCTGAGCCGCATCAGCGGGGTGGGCGTGCGCAAACGCGATGCCTATGGCGAGGAATTGTTACGCTGCGTGGCCATGGCGTAGCAAGGATATCCCGTACAGTTGTATCGTTACAACCTATTACAGTGGCCTTTGTTTATAGAATGATCATTAGATGGTTCGCCCGGGCTGCGAAGCTTAAGGCCGCTCGTCAGAATAGTTTTGCCGGTAATCATTAACCGATTACCCGTGACTGCTCGGAAAATCAGCTTATGGTGAGTTCGAATAAAAACAGGCGCACCCTGCATCGAAGGCAAGTGTTAAGCCGAAATGACCTGGGAATAGTCCTGCTGTCGCCATTGCTTTGTATTATTTTTGCTGCCTTAATCTGGTGGCTTGCATTTTCGCGCATTAACAGCGATATCAAGAAAATTGAAGACGCCGCGTTTCAAAATGCGGCATCACTATCAGCGGCCTACACGCATCAATTGACACGCACAATCGAGCGCATTGATCAAATGACGCTGAGCCTGACGTATTACTGGAAAAAAACGGGTGGTTCGCTCGATTTGCCGGAGCAACTTCAAAAGGGTTTGTTCCCTGAACCTTCGCAGTTTTATGTCACGATTGTCGGCCGTGATGGCGTGGTTGCAACCAGTACGCTCGGCGGCGCGCCCGTTCCCATAATTAACCGCGATTACTTCAAGGCACATCAATCTGGCGGTGTTCAGGGTTTGCTTATTAGCCGACCCGAGCTGGGCCGCCGTTTCGGACGAAATGTGATTCGGTTTACGCGTGCGCTCGAGGACGGAGACGGGGCGTTCGACGGCATTGTTATTGTTGGCGTTGACCCCGGCTTTTTATCTACGGTTACCGGAGAAGCGGCTTTGTCGCCTGGGGACTTTGTCGCGGCCAGAGACCTGCAGGGGCAACTGCTTGCCACTACACAAAGTTCGCCTGACTTAGCACGCGACGGCCCATTTCTTACTTCGCCGTCATTCGAAACAGGCAGTGGCGTAGAAAAACTGCCGGGCTCCGCATTTATGGACGGTTTCTCGCGGATTGTCGCCTGGCAGAGCCTTGAGAAGTACAACGTGTATTCGTATGTGGGGCTGGCTGAAAAGAATCTTTTTGCGTCTTATAAGGCTACTGCGGCCAGTTATCGCAATATCGCGTTTGCGGCCAGTATCGCGTTGCTGTTGTTTGCGATGACAGGCATGTATTTGACCTGGCGTTATATTTTAAGAAAAAGGCATGCTGAAGAGGTAAGGCACACATTTCAATTGGCGGTTGATGGCGCGCGTGAAGGGTTTTATATGACGCGGGCCTGTTATGACGACCATAATAAAATAATCGATTATCAGATTGAAGACTGCAACGAGCGGGCTGCCGAGTATTTCGATCACTCCCGCGAGGCGCTGACCGGCAGAAGAGTTTCCGATCTTTATCCGCCGGATGCCCATGGCCGGATATTGACTGTTTTTGGGAAAGCCATGCACGACGGTTTTTACGAAGACGAATTTTTGCATGCTTATAACCCGTCAAAGCCGGTCGCATGGTTTCACCGGCGCCTGGTACGGTCCGATGGCGGCTTGGCGGTCACAATCCGGGATATCTCCGAGATTAAGGCACATGAGCACGAGCTGGCCAGCATGGCAAATAAAGACGCCTTGACACAGTTGCCCAATCGATACTGGCTGGCTAGCTTTTTGCCCGCGGCACTTAGCGATGCAGTTTCCAATCAGTCAATGCTGGCTGTTTTGTTTATTGATCTGGATAACTTTAAGAATATTAATGATTCCTCTGGTCATTCGGTAGGCGACGAGGTGTTGAAAAAGGCGGCATTGCGCTTGAAGTCCTTGTTGCGGCCCGAAGATAAAGTAGTACGGCTCGGAGGGGATGAGTTCACTGTGGTGTTGTGTTCTGTCTTGAATCAACAGGAAGTCGCCCGGGTCGCAGCACGCATCACGCAGGCGTTTGCCGAGCCGTTCGAGCTGGCAGGGCGTAAAAATATCGCGGGCGCCACGGTCGGAATCAGCCTTTTTCCGCAGGATGGCAGCAATGCTGAAGCATTATTGATGAACGCGGATATCGCGATGTATTCAGCCAAGGCCGATGGCAAAGGCAAATTCCATTTTTACAACCAGCAATTGTATGAGCGCATAAAAACGCGGCTGGATACCGAGCAGCAATTGCTCAATGCGATCGAGGAAGATCAGTTCGTCGTGTATTACCAGCCGCGCGTCAATGCGGTGTCCGGGGAAATGGTTGCCATGGAAGCCTTGCTGCGCTGGAATCATCCGCAGCGGGGTCTTGTTCCGCCGGACGACTTCATTTCGCTGGCTGAGGCCTCGGGGCTTATTATTCCATTGGGCGAATTGGTAATGAATAAGACCTGTGCGCAAATCGCTGCCTGGCAACGCGATGGCGTAAATGTATTGCCTGTTTCCGTCAATGTGTCGGCCCGTCAGTTTAATGAAGGCAAAGTGCACCTGTTGCTTGCTAGCATGCTGGCCCGGCATCATGTTTTGCCGGCCTTGCTTGAAGTGGAACTGACCGAGTCGGCCATGATGGGTGATCTGGATGTGGTCCGAACTCAGATGTGTGCAATTAGCCAGCTTGGGGTCCGGATTCATATTGACGATTTTGGCACGGGTTATTCGTCGCTTTCGTTGCTGCAGGAACTCCGGACCGACGTGTTAAAAATAGACATTGCTTTTACGTCGAAGCTGGGGCAAGGGGAAGAGGCCGAGGTGTTCTTCAAGGCCATCGTCTCAATGGCCAAGGCTATGGGTATGGCGGTTATTGCCGAAGGTGTCGAAACCGGCGAGCAGTTGAGACAAGTGCAGGCATTGTCGTGCGACGAGCTTCAGGGGTATCTGGTGTCGCGGGCGATTCCCGCCGCCGACATCCCGGCGCTTATAGACAAGCGTTTTCTTTTTCATCAGTATCTTCAGAAAACCGGACCTGATCTCTCATTTTCCGCGGTCTAGACCGACGGTCCGGGCTTTTGGATTGCAACTGACGTAAACTGGTCAGCAGCGGCTATCATAGGTTTATTCGTTCACTACTCTGGAGCTCAATATGTATAAACGTATTCTTGTAGCAACTGATGGTTCGGATTTGTCCGGCAAGGCCGTAAACAGCGCTATAGATTTGGCCTGTCTGGCGGGCGCTGAATTGGTTGCGCTTAAAGTCGTTGCTCCTGCCCTGGTCAGCTACTGGGACGGCACTACGCGCCACCAGATCCAGGATTCAAACCACACGGACGAGCTTCACGAAGAGCAGGGAAGGGCTGTTGTACAAGCGGTAAAAGAAACGGCCGAAGCCAAAGGCGTCAAAACCCAGGCCATCACAATCAAGTCGGATCTGGTGGCGGAAAACGTTATTGCTGCCGCTGAAAAGTACGGTTGCGACATTATTGTCATGGCTTCTCATGGCCGTCGAGGCATCAATCGAATTTTATTGGGCAACGAAACACTAAACGTTCTAACTCACTCGAAAATACCGGTATTGGTATTACGTTAAAAACTTCTATGGCAACTTTTGATATCAGCAGTATTGTTAGTGGACTTAGCTCTGTCCGCCAGGAATGGCGCGACTCTCAACAGCGCTCGCGCGATCCGGGCGGACGAGAGCTTCCTTCTCCCGATGCGATCTCCCGCATACTTGACGACCTTAAGGGTGTGTTGTTCCCCATGCGTCTGGGGCCGCCCGACTTAAGGCAGGAAAACGAAGACTTTTATATTGGTTATACGTTGGACTGTATTTTGCATGCCTTGCTTACGCAGGTCCGGCTCGAGCTTCAGTACACAGCGCGTCATAACCGCCCTAATGATGCCGAGATCGAATCGCAGGCAGTGGCCGCTGTGAATGCCTTTGCCAGCGGCTTGCCCCGTATTCGCTCGTTGCTCGACAGCGATGTCCTTGCGGCTTATGGCGGAGATCCCGCTGCCCGCAGCGTCGACGAGGTGTTGCTGTGCTATCCCGGCGTGCTGGCCATGATTTATCACCGTATCGCTCATCAACTGTATGGTTTGGGCCTGCCTTTGCTGGCTCGTATTTCGTCCGAACTGGCCCATGCACATACGGGTATCGATATTCACCCGGGGGCGCAGATCGGCGCCAGCTTCTTTATTGATCACGGCACTGGCGTGGTCATTGGTGAAACCGCTGTAATCGGCGAGCGCGTCCGTATTTATCAGGCCGTTACGCTCGGAGCCAAGCGATTCCCCACCGACGGAAACGGCAAGCTCAAAAAAGGTTTGCCGCGCCATCCGGTGGTTGAAGACGATGTCGTTATTTATGCCGGCGCGACGATTCTGGGGCGTGTCACGCTGGGTCGCGGTTGCACAATAGGCGGCAATGTATGGCTGGTTACCGATGTGCCGCCGGGCGGACAGGTCACGCAAGCCGACTCGCAAGACATCGAGTGCCTGGCAGCGGCAGTCGCTCCACCCGGGCATTCTTAGCTGATAAGAGTCTGCGGCACAATACTTGTCTGTACTAGCGCAAAGCCAGCACCTCATACTTTGCGTCGTGTGCCTCTGGGCGCGATTGCACCAATGCAATCCTTTTTGCCTGCCAGATAATAGGTGTGAATGGCATGTCGCCAGGTGCATTGGCCTTGCGCGCCAGGGTGATGTGAGGATGGAATTCGAGACGGTCGTAAATGGGGATGTTGCTCCGTTCTAATGCTTGCATCAGTTGGCTGTGTAATTGAAACAGCTCAGGCGGAGGTTGCGTCATTCCAGTCCAGGCAACCTTGTTGTGTTCAAAGTAACCGAAACGATCCAGTACAAAGCTTGTGTTTATTGTTGGCAAGGCCTGCAAAATATCGTGCAGAACGGGGAGCAGCTCAGGAGGGCGCAGACCTAAAAACGCCAGCGTAAGATGGAAGTCGTCAGCGTGTGTTTTACGCCCCTGTATGTGTGCTTGTAGTTGTCTGAGGCTGTTGCGGGTAGCGTCGTCGGGCCAGACCGCATAAAAAAGGCGAGCCTGTTTGTTGGGGAGCGTAGCCATACTCAGTTTTCCTTGCGCCGGCGATTAGCAGCCTGTGCCTTATCATATCCGGTCAGCGTTCTTGATTGAGGTGTCCGCCATGCACGCAGGTTCAACTTCATTCCGAGGCGAGCTTGCTGGTGGGGCGTTGGGCACAACGCGCTTTACAGACAGGGGTGTTTTAAGCTTGCCAGGAATGGGCGAGGGCGCCAAATAAGGCTGCCCAAGGTTCGCAATAATGCAGTCGATCAGGCGCTTGCGCTGGATAGTGAATCCAGATCCTGTTTATCGAGTTGCAAAGTGCTGGCTTTAATAAGAGCCTGCAACTGACTGGACGACGTTGCACTGGCAATAGGCGCGCCAACCCCAGGGCGGCTCATTAGCCATGCTAAAGCAACACTAGCCGGGACGCAGCCATGCTTTTGGGCAACGGCATCCAGCGTGCCCAGTATTTTTAAGCCGCGTTCGTTAAGGTATGTTTTTACACTGCCTCCACGCGCGCTGGTGCTCAGGTCGGCCTCGGAACGATACTTGCCAGTAAGAAATCCGCTGGCAAGTGAAAAATATGTGATGGCCGTGAGGTTCTTCTGGATCGTCAGATTAGCGAGTTCGCCTTCGAACTCACTGCGATCGTACAAGTTATATAAAGGCTGAATCGTGGTGAAGCTGGCCCAATTATTAGCTGCGCTGATATCGAGCGCTTCGTTGAGGCGAGTGGCGCCGTAGTTCGAGGCGCCGATGCTTAGCACCTTGCCTTCCCTGACAAGCTGGTCAAAGGCCGACAGCGTTTCTTCAAGCGGTGTTGCTGGGTCGTCTTTATGAGCTTGATATAAATCGATGTAATCGGTTTGCAGCCTTTTTAATGATTCGTTGACCGTCTTCAGAATATATGCTTTAGACAGGCCCTTGCGGTCTGGCGTGATCTCCCAGCCGACCTTGGTTGCCAGCACGACCTGGCTGCGTTTTCCGGATTTTTTAAACCAATTGCCAATAATGGTTTCTGACTCTCCGCCTTTATTGCCAGGCACCCAGCTTGAGTAGGCGTCGGCGGTATCGATAAAATTCAGTCCGGCTTCATTTAGTTCGTCGAGCATTTGAAAGGACGCACTTTCGTTCAGCGTCCAGCCAAACACGTTACCGCCAAAAGCGATAGGAGCCACATTCAAGCTTGTTTGGCCAAGTTTTTTAAGCTTCATCAGTCATCCTCGTATTTGCAATAAGCAATCGTCAGTACCGTCTTGTGCCCGGTAAAAACGATCACAGTTAATATAGTTTGTGCTTTAAATTCGCTTTAACGGCAGACCACTCGTCAGCAACAATACTATAGACACAGGTATCACGAACGGTACCATTGGATAGAAGCTGATGTTGTCGCAATATGCCATCCAGCTTCGCGCCCAGGCGCTCGATGCCCGCGCGGCTCTGACGATTCAGAAAATGCGTGCGAAACTCTACCGCAATGCAATTCAGTGTTTCAAAGGCATGAGTGAGCAGCATCAATTTGCACTCAGTATTTAACGCTGTGCGCTGTACGCGTTTTTGATACCAGGTTGAGCCAATTTCCAGGCGCCGGTTAATGGCGTCTATGTTCATGTAGGTGGTCATACCCACGACCTGGCCCGTGGAGTTTTCAAGGACAGCAAACGGAAGCATCGAGCCCTGACTTTGCAATTGCAAACGTCTTGCGATCTCAGTGGGAACCTGCCCGGGGGTCGGGACAGATGTGTACCAAAGTTTCCATAGCTCACCATCTTTTACCGCTTCAATTAGGTCATTGCAATGTTCGACGGACAATGGCAGCAGCGACCCATGCTTACCTGATAACGTTACCGGATTTACAAAGTCCATTCACAGTCTCTTTGAAATTTAATAGTTTCCATCCTGCACAGGAACCAATGCAGGTGTACGCTATCTTATTCTTTGTACCGTTTTTTTGGCTACCCCTTTCAATGCTGGCCCGCTTGCGTTCTTCTCGACTTGGTTTTACGGCTCTTCTGTTGTTTATGGCGGCAGGAGGTTGCTATATGGCCGTTGACCGCTGGCAACGCGAAACCATTTTCTCGGTTGAATTGGGTGAAAGCCGCTGGTGGCGGGAACCTCCGGCGGGTATTGAAATTTATGATGTTTCACTGAGTAACGGCGAGCACGTCCGAACCTGGTATTTGCGGCATTCGGACGAGGCGGCACCCACCGTGCTTTATTTGCACGGCTCGCGGTGGAACTTGAATGGAAGTGTGTTTCGAATAGAGCGTTGGGCCGATATGGGGTATTCTGTATTGGCGATTGATTACCGCGGTTTCGGCGAGTCCAGCCCACGGCTGCCTTCACAAGACAGTGTGGTAGACGACGCGGCAGCGGCTCTTCAAGAGTTG
>LNAP01007669.1_pt1 | contig 10453 bp, 10 predicted proteins | sample 602601 | NCBI WGS metagenome assembly LNAP01 (sample SAMN02440304, study PRJNA202911) | soil metagenome | biome: Subtropical and temperate rainforests or woodlands; isolation source: soil samples (1 kg each in a 20% v/v slurry with milli Q water) were... ...
GCGCCTTCTGGACTTGGCTCATCAGCGTCCGCGAGCGCCTCGACGGGTTCGGCAACAGTCTCGAAGTTGACGGAGAGATCGCTTTGTTCGTCGTCATCATCCGTTTCATCTATGTCTTCGTGCTGTTCAAGAGCTTGCCGAAAGAGGATCTCCACATCTTGCAGCAGATCGACGCCATAGGCATCGATATAGGCGTGCGTATGTCGCAGGCTGGTTTTAAGTAGCTCGCGGTTCATCCGGGAATGTCCTCAAGCGTAAGGGTGCGGAGTTGGTCGCGGCTGGGCTTTTCTATTTGCGACAGGCGATTGGCGTGGGCTTGCATCACCTCCTCGAAGAACGTCCTTATTTCGCGTGCGTTGCCGTAATGAGCGCCGCGCGATTCCCAGCGATTCTTTATGGTCTGCCTGCTCTTGTGCCAGGCCTCAGCTCGAAAGCGCAGTTCGTGTCTGTCGCAAAGACGACGGAATACTTGCAGCAGGTCGGAAGGTTCGTAGTCGTCGAATTGGATGTAACGGGTAAAGCGCGACTTCAGGCCGGGGTTCGAGTCTATGAACGTCTGCATTTCCTCGGTATATCCGGCCACTATAACTATGAGGTCGTCGCGGTGGTCTTCCATCAACTTAAGCAGGGTGGCGACCGCCTCGTGCCCGTAATCGGTTTCGTGGGGGCTTTTAACCAGTGCGTAGGCTTCATCGATGAAAAGCACACCACCGAAGGCGCTTTCAACGACTTCACGAACGAGCCCGGGCGTCTGGCCAAGGTACTGCCCGATCATTCCTGAGCGGTCAGTTTCCACCAGATGGCCTTTGCGCAGCAGGCCGATGTCACGGTAGATGTCGGCGACCAGCCGGGCTACGGTAGTTTTGCCTGTGCCGGGATTGCCGGTGAACACCATGTGCATTGAAACGGGCGGAACCGGCAGGCCATTCTCCTTGCGGTTGAGGATGTAGCGGGCGAAGTTGACGCTATTGCGCACCTCGCGCTTCACGCCCTCCAGGCCAACCAAGCTTTCCAGCTCCTTCAGGGCTTCGCCGGGCGCCATTGCAGAGAGGCCGGAGCCCGGCTCGATATTCTGCACGTATCCGCAAGCCGAACAAGCCGCCACGAGCTTGCCGGCGGAAACATCCGGCGCCGGCGCCGGCGCCAGCCCGGCATCCTCGGCATAGCGCCACAAGCGGTGCGCCGTGACCCGGCTCAAAGCGGTAAGCAGGAAGGTCAGGATAGCATAGGCCGCCAGGCCCGGACCCACGCTGAGACTGGCCAGGCTGGAAAATTTCACCATGGCGACCAGCATGCCCAGCATCAGGACGGGGACCATGCTCCATGGCTCCATCAAGTGCAGAAATCGCATGCCGTGGCGGAAATCAGGCGGCAGGCGCCGCGACTGGATGGCCATCAGCGCCCACAACAGGAAAAGCAGTTGCGTCAGCGGCAGCCAGAAGCCGAACATGCCGGTCATGACCGCCAGCACCAAGTGGCCCTGCGTCCAGGTCAGCCACAAGGCCCCCGGCAGGGACGCCTGCACCGACATGCCCTGCATGGTCAGGGTGGCGACCGGGAAATAGTTGGCAATGGCGAAAACCACCAGCGCGCCCACGACCAGCGCGATCCAGCCCCGCAGCGGAATACTGCTTTGCCGGTAGAGCTCCGAGCCGCAACGCGTGCATGTAGCGATGGCGCCCGGTTCTATGGGCATGCGCTCATGCACTGTTGCGCAGTTCTCGCAAGCGACAACCGGCCCTGCCGCCATTAATCGACCAACTCGGGTTCCGGGTGCGAAGGCGAGGCGTGGTTGGACTTGGAAGGCTTGTCGGATTTCTCGGAAAACACGAGATCGACCTTGCCGTCCTTGTCCAGGCCGACTTCGACATGCCCGCCGTCGGCCAGGCGCCCGAACAGCAATTCGTCGGCCAAAGCGCGGCGTATCGTGTCCTGGATAAGCCGCTGCATGGGCCGCGCGCCCATGGCGGGATCGAAGCCCTCTTTGGCGAGGTGCTCGCGCAATTCCTGCGAAAACACCACCTCGACCCGCTTCTCGTGCAACTGGTCTTCGAGCTGCATGAGGAACTTGTCGACCACCCGCATGATGATGTCGCGCGACAGCGGCGTGAAGCCGATGATGGCATCCAGGCGGTTGCGGAATTCGGGCGTGAACAGGCGCTTGATGTCGGCCATTTCATCGCCCGTGCGGGCCGGCGCGGCAAAGCCTATGGTGCTGCGGTTGAGCGCTTCGGCCCCGGCGTTGGTGGTCATCACCAGGATCACATTGCGGAAGTCCGATTTGCGGCCGTTGTTGTCGGTCAGCGTGCCGTGATCCATGACCTGGAGCAGGATGTTGTATACGTCCGGGTGGGCTTTTTCGATTTCGTCCAGCAGCAGGACGCAATGCGGCTGCTTGCTGATGGCCTCGGTAAGCAGGCCGCCCTGGTCGAAACCCACGTAGCCCGGGGGCGCGCCGATAAGGCGCGACACCGTATGGCGTTCCATGTACTCGGACATATCGAAGCGCAGCAGCTCGATGCCCAGGACAAAGGCCAACTGGCGCGCGACTTCGGTTTTGCCGACGCCGGTGGGCCCTGAAAACAGGAAGGAGCCTATGGGCTTGTCGGGGCGGCCCAGCCCGGAGCGCGCCATTTTTATGGCGGCGGACAGGGCTTCGATGGCGGCATCCTGGCCGAAGACCACCGTTTTCAGGTCGCGTTCGAGCGTCGCCAGCTTGTTGCGGTCGTCGTTGGACACGCTTTGCGGCGGAATGCGCGCGATCTTGGCGACCGTGGCCTGCACTTCGGCCTTGCCTATGACTTTCTTCTGGCGCGAGCGCGGCAACAGCCGCTGCGCGGCGCCGGCCTCGTCGATGACATCGATGGCCTTGTCGGGCAGGAAGCGGTCATTGATGTGGCGGGCCGCGAGTTCGGCCGCGGCCGTGATGGCCGCCGCCGAATAACGCACGCCGTGGTGGGCCTCGAAGTGGACTTTCAGGCCGCGCAGAATCTGGATGGTCTGCTCGACGGTGGGCTCGGCCACATCGATTTTCTGGAAGCGGCGCGACAAGGCGTGGTCTTTCTCAAAGATGCCGCGATACTCATTATAGGTGGTCGCGCCCATACACTTGAGCTGGCCCGACGACAAGGCGGGCTTGAGCAGGTTGGAAGCGTCAAGCGTGCCGCCCGACGCGGAACCGGCGCCGATGAGGGTATGGATTTCATCGATGAACAGAATGGCGTGGCTATTGTCCTTGAGCGACTTGAGCACGCCCTTGAGCCGCTGCTCGAAATCGCCGCGATACTTGGTGCCGGCCAGCAAGGCGCCCATATCGAGCGCATAGACTTCGGAGTCGGCCAGGATTTCGGGGACATCGCCCTTGGTGATGCGCCATGCGAGCCCTTCGGCTATGGCCGTCTTGCCCACGCCGGCCTCGCCCACCAGCAGAGGATTGTTCTTGCGGCGCCGGCACAAGACCTGGATGACGCGCTCGACTTCGTGCTCGCGCCCGATCAGGGGATCGATACGGCCCTGGCGCGCTTCGGCGTTGAGGTCGGTGGCATAGAGTTCGAGCGGCGATTTTTGCTGGTCGGATTTGGGTTCGGCTTCCATAGCCTGTGCCTTGGCGGGTTCCGGGACGGATTCCTCGTTGAGTTTCGTGATGCCATGCGACAGGAAATTGACCACGTCCAGGCGCGTGACGCCCTGCTGCTGCAGGAAGTACACCGCGTGGGAGTCTTTTTCGCCGTACATGGCGACCAGCACGTTCGCGCCCGTGACGGTATTCTTGTTGGAGTTGCCCGACGACACATGCATGATGGCGCGCTGGATGACGCGCTGGAAGCCCAGGGTGGGCTGCGTGTCGACTTCGTCTTCGCCTGGGAATACCGGTGTATTTTCGTTGATGAACTTGCGCAGTTCCTGGCGCAAGACGTCAATATTGGCCGAGCAGGCGCGTAGCACCTCGGCAGCGGCGGCGTTGTCGAGCAGGGAGAGCAGCAGGTGCTCTACCGTAATAAATTCATGTCGCGCTGTGCGGGCCTCGACAAAGGCCATATGCAGGCTGACTTCAAGTTCTTCGGAAATCACGCTTCCTCCATTACATATCGGAGCGGACAAACAATTCGATAAATCCTATTCTATGACTAAATCGACCTTGCGTATCAACATTAATAAAAGAGTCATCTTAGTGTTACCGGCCAGCATCAATATGGCCGATAACCTTACTATACCCGTACTTTTTGCGGATTGCGCGGGCATGATGCAAGCCGCAAGAAACAAAGGCGGCGGCTAGGCATCGGGAGCCGGTTCCATGACGCATTGCAAAGGGTGCTGGCGGGCGTGCGCCAACTGGCGCACCATCTCGACGCGCGTGGCGGCGATGTCGCGCGGATATACGCCGCAAACGCCGCGCCCTTCGTGATGCACCTTCAGCATGATGCGCGCCGCCTCGTCCTCGCTCTTGCCAAATATACGCTGGAGCACGCCGACGACGAAATCCATGGGGGTGTAGTCGTCGTTCAGCAGCACCACCTGGTACATGGGCGGCGGCGCGAGCTTGGCGGCTTGACGATCCAGAACCGTATCGCGTTGGTTTTCGATTTGAGTGGCCATGACAATACTAGTGGTTTCCATAGTTGACTAGGTAAGGATAAATTGCGCATTATCATAGTATTCTGACTGCTCGGGGAGTATCGTTGGCAAGCAGAATACGTAGGCTAAAGCTAACCCTTGTAGTCGAGTTTCAACCTTACACTATAGTCGAGAGGCAGTCCGTATGTCTGACACAACCGCAACCTCTGCGCCAGGGGACACCCAAAAGCTGACAGGAACCGTCAAATGGTTCAACGATGCCAAAGGTTTCGGCTTTATTACCCCCGACAATGGGGGCGAAGACCTATTTGCGCACTTTTCATCCATCCAAATGAACGGCTTCAAAACCCTCAAAGAAGGGCAGAAGGTCGCTTTTGAAATTGCTCAGGGCCCAAAAGGCAAACAAGCACTCAATATTACGGCTGCCTGATCGCACGCAACAACTGGGTTTGCTTTCAATAACAATGTATAAATTTTATCCGCATACAGGGCTTGCACGCCCTGTTTTTTTTGGTATCTTCCTGATGGCGCTGCTCCTGGCCTTCGGGCCCCTGCCAGCCCGGGCGCAAAGCATGCTGCTGCCAACGGCGCAACTGATGGTAGGCAAGCACGCCGTGAACGCCGAAATAGCCGCGACCGACGAGAGCCGGTCCTATGGCCTGATGCAGCGCCAGTCGCTGCCGCCCGACCATGGCATGCTGTTCGTATTCGACGACGCGGGCATGCCGTGCTTCTGGATGAAGAACACGCCGCTGCCGCTATCGATAGCCTTTATCGACGCGCAGGGCGTCATCGTGAATATCGCCGACATGGAACCGCTCAGCCTGGACGGTCACTGCCCGTCCGGGCCTGTCGTCTACGCGCTGGAAATGGAACAGGGCTGGTTCAAGCGGCATCAAGTGCAAGCCGGCGCCAGGGTGGCGAACCTGCCGGGCGGGAAGCGCTAGGCAGCGCGCCGCCCGCGCAATGCGGGCAGCGCTTTCTTGCACGCTTATACGCGCTCCAGGATGACCGCGATGCCCTGCCCCACGCCTATGCACACCGGCCACAGCGCGTAGCCCCCGCCAGTGCGGTGCAATTGGTTGACCGCCGTAATCGCCAGCCGGGCGCCGCTCGCGCCCAAGGGATGCCCCAGCGCGATCGCGCCGCCATTGGGATTGACCCGAGGATCGTTGTCGTCCAGCCCCAGCAGGCGCAGCACCGCCAGCCCCTGCGCCGCAAAAGCTTCGTTGAGCTCGATGACGTCCATCTGGTCCAGCGTCAGTCCCGCCAGCGCCAGCACCTTTTGCGTGGCCGGCGCGGGGCCTATGCCCATGATGCGCGGCTCGACGCCGGCCGTAGCCATCGCCACCACGCGCGCACGAGGCGTCAGGCCCTGCGCCCTGGCCATGGATTCCGACGCGACCAGCAAGCCGCAGGCGCCGTCATTCACGCCCGACGCATTGCCCGCGGTGACCGTGCCATCGGGGCGCACCACCGGCTTGAGCCGCGCCAGGCTTTCCAGCGTGGTCTGGCGCGGATGCTCGTCGGCATCCACCACGATGGGATCGCCTTTTTTCTGGGCGATCAGGACGGGAACGATTTCAGACTTGAACACGCCGGCCGCTTGAGCGGCCGCGGTTTTGTTCTGGCTGGCCAAGGCGAAAAGATCCTGATCGGCGCGCGACACCTTGAATTGATCGGCGACGTTTTCGGCCGTCTCGGGCATGGAATCCACGCCATATTGGGCCTTCATCAGTTTGTTGACGAAGCGCCAGCCTATGGTCGTGTCGAACACCGCGGCGCTGCGCGAAAAAGCGGTTTCGGCCTTGCCCATGACAAAGGGAGCGCGGCTCATGCTTTCAACGCCGCCCGCCAGGACGAACTGCGCGTCGCCGGAACGAATGGCGCGCGCCGCGGAGCCTATGGCGTCCAGTCCCGATCCGCACAGGCGATTGATGGTGGCGCCGGGCACCTCGATGGGCAGGCCCGCCAGCAAGGTCGCCATATGGGCCACATTGCGATTGTCTTCCCCCGCCTGGTTGGCGCAGCCGAACAAGGCGTCGTCCAATCGGACCCAGTCCACATCGGGATTGCGCTGCATCAGCGCCTTGAGAGGCACCGCCGCGAGATCGTCGGCGCGGACCGACGCAAGAGCGCCGCCATAGCGGCCGAAGGGTGTGCGAACAGCATCGCAAATGAAAGCTTGAGTTGTCATGTTAAACCCGGGAATCAAGAAAAGAAGAACTGGAAATCGTATGGCTCATGGCCGGCGCCGACCATAAGCGCCAGGGCAACGGTTTATCTTAGCGCATTCACCGCGGCTTCTTCGCGATCGGAAGCCAGCCGTCCACGGCATGGTCGCTTACGCCGCCCGGCGCTATTCACCGCGAGGCCAAAAAGCAAAACCCCCGGAGGGCGGGGGTTGGCAACAGGCGATATGCGCCTGTGCTTGCGGGCCGGACGGACTTAGCCGAGGTTGGCCGCGGCAAATTCCCAGTTCACCAGGTTCCAGAAATTCTCCAGGTACTTGGGGCGGGCATTGCGGTAATCGATGTAGTAGGCGTGTTCCCAGACATCACAGGTCAGCAGGGGAACGTCGGACGTGGTGATGGGCGTTGCCGCATTGCTGGTGTTGACGATATCCACCGAGCCGTCGGATTTCTTGACCAGCCATGTCCAGCCCGAACCGAAATTGCCGGCGGCCGATTTATTGAAGGCTTCCTTGAAAGCGTCGACGCTGCCCCATTTGGCATTGATGGCGTCAAGCAGCGCGCCGGTGGGTGCGCCGCCGCCTTTGGGCGAAAGACTGTTCCAGTAAAACGTGTGATTCCATACCTGCGCCGCGTTGTTGAAAACGCCGCCGGAAGACTTCTTGACAATATCTTCCAGGGAAGCCGATTCGAATTCAGTGCCGGCGATCAGGTTGTTGAGATTGGTGACGTAGGTCTGGTGATGCTTGCCATAGTGAAACTCGAGGGTTTCCTTGGAAATATGGGGAGCCAGAGCGTCGAGGGGGTAAGGTAGCGGAGGAAGCGTAAAAGCCATGTTCAATTCCTTAAAAAAGCCAGTCGGAATGCCGGTGAAAAATGCATGTAGCGCGCTTGGCGCACAGGATAGCGGGTTTATAGCAAGCCATGCGCCTGTAGCACACTGACACGCGCACTGCCTTGACCCAGCTCAACGCCAAGCTGTTCGCCTATGCTCAAGTCTAACGCATTTTTGACGATTTTCCCTTCGTCGTTACGCACTATCGCATAGCCGCGCCCCAGGATATTCCGCGGACTCAGCGCCTCCAGGGTCTGGGCGGCGGCCGCCAGGCGCTGGCGCTGGCGCTGCAGGTGGTGCTGCGTCGAACTGGAGAGGCGCTGCCCCTGGCGGACCAGCGCGCTGCGCAGTTCCGGGAGCCGGGGCTCGGCATGGGCCAGCTTGGCCCTGATCAGGGCCAGGCGGGCCCGGTGGCGTTCCTGCGGACTGGAGGCGGCGCGGGCCAGACGGTCTTTCAGGACCTGCAGGCGCTCGTTTTGCTGCTGCAATCGCTGCTGCGGCGAAACCAGGGACGCCACCGCGCGGTCCAGCCGCAAGGCCGCGCGCTCCAGCAAGCGATGATGCTGCATGCTCAAGGCGCCGAACGCCGCATCCAGCTGATTCAGGCAGGTTTGCCGCGTGCGGCAGCACAGCTCCGCCGCCGCCGTGGGCGTGGGCGCGCGCAGGTCGGCGCAGAAATCGGCGATGGTGAAATCGGTTTCGTGTCCCACGCCGCAGACCAGCGGCACCGGGCTTTGCACGATGGTGCGCGCAAGCTGTTCGTCGTTGAACGCCCAGAGGTCTTCGATAGACCCGCCGCCGCGCACCAGCAAGATCACATCGATCTCAGGGTTTTGAGCCAAATCAGCCCCTGGCGCTTGTCCAGCTTGCGCGAGTAGATATAGTTTTGATAGCGCTGCAACCAGGGCCTGCGGTGCCGCAGCCCCTTGCACCTGCGCTGGCACCAGCACCACCGGGATGTGCGGCACGCGGCGGCGCAGGGCCGTCACCACATCGTGCAGCGCCGCCGCGCCGGGCGATGTGACCAGTCCGATGCCCCGTGGCTGCAGCGGCAGGGGCCGCTTGCGCGCGGCATCAAAAAGGCCTTCGCCCTCCAGCTGCGCCTTCAGCCGCAAGAACTGCTCGAACAGCGCGCCCTGCCCCGCGCGCTGCATGCTCTCGACAATGAACTGCAGGTCGCCCCGGGCCTCGTACACGCCGATGCGCCCGCGCAACTCCACCAGTTCGCCATCGCGCGGCGAAAAATCCAGCAGGCTGGCCGCGCGGCGGAACATGGCGCAACGCAACTGGCCGTTCGCATCTTTCACCGAGAAGTAGCAATGCCCGCTGGATGCGCGCGAAAAGCCCGTGATCTCGCCGCGCACACCGCGCCTCCAGCGCATCAGCAATGGCGCGGCACAGCGCGCCGACTTCCCAGATACGCGGCGTCGCGCCGATGGTTGTGGGCTCAGGCATGAGACAGCATCAGCGTTTGCGGGCCATGCACCAGGCGACTATTCCACAGCGCAGCGGGAGCGGCAGACAGGTCCACGCAGGGGGCAAAAACCTGCCGGAAAACACGAAAATTCGTGCAACTTGTTGATTTATAACGATTTTTCACTGATTAATTTTTCATCAATCTGTTGAACCCACGGTGTGGCGCCGCTTTGCGAGGCCCTGCAGCCCAGTTGCCCACAAAGTTATCCACAGATTTTGTGGGTGAGAAAAAGGCAAACGGCCGGTACATTCACGCCAACTTTTGTGTCATGGAATGCCGGAGCACCTGGGCCATAATCGCCCATTGCCTTCACCCGTGCGGAGAGAGAATTGCTGTCCATCATACAAGCCGCAGGCTGGCCCATCTGGCCACTGATTGCCTGCTCCGTCCTGGCACTGGCGCTGATTTTCGAGCGCTTCGTGGCCCTGAAAACAGCACGCGTCGCCCCCCCCAAGCTGCTGGATGAAGCCATCACCGTCTCGACCAAGACCCTTCCCACGCCCGACGTGGTGAACCAGCTGGCCCAAAACTCGGCGCTGGGCGAGGTGCTAGCCAGCGGCCTGCGCGCCTTCAACAACAACCCCCTGTGCACCGAGGCCGATTTGCGCGCCACCATGGAAGGCGCGGGCCGCACGGTGGCGCACCGGCTCGAAAAATACCTCAACGCGCTGGCCACCATCGCCTCGGCGGCGCCGCTGCTGGGCCTGCTGGGCACCGTGATCGGCATGATCGAAATCTTTGGCTCACAGGTGGGCACCGGCGGCGCCAGCCAGGCCATGGGCGGCGGCAACCCGGCGCAGCTGGCGCACGGCATCTCGGTGGCGCTGTACAACACGGCGTTTGGCCTCATCGTGGCGATTCCGGCGCTGATCTTCTGGCGCTATTTCCGCAGCCGCGTGGACGCCTACCTGCTGACGCTGGAGCTGGCCTCCGAGCAGTTTGTGCGCCACATCCTGCGGCTGCGCAAGCTGAAATGATGGCCCCCACGGTCGGCCCGCTGCGCGTGGCTCCCTGCCCCCCAAGGGGGCCGCATTTCGCCTTGGGGCGGCCCGGCGGCAAAATGAGCGCCCCCACGGTCGGCCCGCTGCGCGTGGCTCCCTGCCCCCCAAGGGGGCCGCATTTTGCCTTGGGGCGGCCCGGCGGCAAAATGATGGCCCCCACGGTCGGCCCGCTGCGCGTGGCTCCCTCTGTTTGAAAGACGGATCGCATGAATTTCCGCCCCCGTGCCAAGGACGAGCCCGAGATCAACCTGATCCCGTTCATCGATGTGCTGCTGGTGATCCTCATCTTCATGATGCTGACCACCACCTACAGCAAGTTCACCGAACTGCAACTGACGCTGCCCGTGGCCGACGCCGAGCAGCAGCGCGACCA
>LNAP01006134.1_pt1 | contig 10452 bp, 8 predicted proteins | sample 602601 | NCBI WGS metagenome assembly LNAP01 (sample SAMN02440304, study PRJNA202911) | soil metagenome | biome: Subtropical and temperate rainforests or woodlands; isolation source: soil samples (1 kg each in a 20% v/v slurry with milli Q water) were... ...
GCCGTGGCCAGCCTGCCCGCCGAGGAGCAGGGGGCGGCCGCCATCGCCGGCAAGGACGAGCTCAAGCAGGCGGCCAAGCGCGTGCGCGACGCCAGGCGCAAGCCGCGCGAGGAAACAGTGGAGTCCGCAGGTGATGGCACGCCCGACACCGTGGCCGCCCTGCAGCAACGCGTGGCCGAACTGACGGCCGAAAACGCCACCCTACGCCAGCAGGTGGCCGAACTCAGCGCACGGCCATAACTATGCTTTCAATAGCTTCCAGTGCTTATCCATAAAGCGCTGAAGGCCAATTTCATCGTTATTTTCGAGCCACTACGGGCTGGCGTTCTGCCCACAGCCAGAGCGCAACACCGCCCACGATCATGGGCAGGCAAAGCCACTGGCCCATGCTCATGCCCAGCGACAGGATGCCCAGGAAGGCATCGGGTTCGCGGAAATACTCGGCAATGAAGCGGAACACGCCGTAACCCACCAGAAATGCCGCCGCCACCTGACCCTGGCGGCGTTCACGCCGGGCATACAACCACAGCAGCACGAACAGCAGCAGGCCCTCCAACAAAAACTGGTACACCTGCGACGGGTGGCGCGGCTGCATCGAGCCGCTGTGCGCAAACACCATGCCCCAGGGCAGGTCGGGACTGGCAAAACGGCCCCACAGCTCGCCATTGATGAAATTGCCCACCCGCCCGGCCGCCAGCCCCGTGGGCACACAGGGTGCCACGAAATCGGCCACCTGCAACCAGGAGCGCTTGCGCGAATGCGCAAACCACAGCATGGCCGCGATCACGCCCAGCAGCCCGCCATGAAAGCTCATCCCCCCCTGCCACACGGCAAAGATCTCCAGCGGATGGCTGAGGTAGTAACCCGGCTTGTAGAACAGGCAGTAGCCCAGCCGCCCGCCCACCACCACGCCGACCACGCCCAGAAAAAGAATGTCCTCGACATCCCGGCGCGACCAGGCACCCGGCCCGGTGATGGAGGCAAAGGGTTCATGGCGCAGGCGGCGGATGCCCAACAGCATGAACAAACCAAAAGCGGCAAGATAGGTCAGGCCGTACCAGTGAACGGCCAATGGGCCGATCTGCAGGGCGACGGGATCGATGTGGGGGTAGGTCAGCATGGTGGGCGGTATTGTGCCCGGCACGGCGCACCGGGGGGAGCCAGAGTGGAAATGCCCTGATATTCCAAGAAAATTGACCTGTAACGCTTACGAAATAAGCGCCAACAGCTATTCAAAACAGAGCATAAAAAAACCCACCGGTCTAACGGCCGGCGGGTTCATGCACACGGCGCCTGTACGCCGAGTGGTGTCAGTCCAGCAGCGACAGGTCGCGCACGGCGCCCTTGTCGGCCGACATCACCAGCTTGGCGTAGGCCTTGAGGGCGGCTGACACCTTGCGGGGGCGCGGCTGGGCGGGCTTCCAGCCCAGTTGGTCCTGCTCTGCGCGGCGGCGGGCCAGTTCTTCGTCGGACACCAGCACGTTGATCGTGCGGTTGGGGATGTCGATACGGATGCGGTCGCCGTTCTTCACCAGGCCAATGGCGCCACCGGCGGCGGCCTCGGGCGAGCAATGGCCGATCGACAGGCCCGAGGTGCCGCCCGAGAAGCGTCCGTCGGTCAGCAGCGCACAGGCTTTGCCCAGGCCCTTGGATTTGATGTAGCTGGTGGGGTAGAGCATTTCCTGCATGCCGGGGCCGCCCTTGGGGCCTTCGTAGCGCACGATCACCACATCACCGGCCTTGACCTTGTCGTCCAGGATGTTGGCCACGGCTTCGTCTTGCGACTCCACCACATGGGCGGGGCCTTCGAACACCAGGATGGAGGCATCCACACCGGCGGTCTTGACCACGCAGCCATCGAGGGCGATGTTGCCGGTCAGCACGGCCAGGCCGCCCTCCTGGGAGAACGCGTGTTCATTGGCGCGGATGCAGCCGCCCTTGCGGTCCAGGTCCAGGCTGGGCCAGCGCGCGGCCTGGCTGAACGCCACCTGCGTGGGAATGCCGCCGGGACCGGCCATGTAGAAGGTCTTGACCGCATCCGACGGGTTGCGGGCAATATCCCATTCGTCCAGCGCGTCCTTCATGGTTTTGGCGTGCACGGTGGGCGTGTCGGTATGCAGCTTGCCCGCACGGTCGAGCTCTCCCAGGATGGCCATGATGCCGCCCGCGCGGTGCACGTCTTCGATATGGTATTTGTCGGTGTTGGGCGCCACCTTGCACAGTTGCGGCACGGACCGTGACAGGCGGTCGATGTCGGCCATGGTGAAGTCGATTTCGGCTTCTTGCGCGATCGCCAGGATGTGCAGGATGGTGTTGGTGGAACCGCCCATGGCGATGTCCAGCGTCATGGCGTTTTCAAACGCCTTGAACCCCATGGAGCGGGGCAGCACACTGCTGTCGTCCTGCTCGTAATAGCGTTTGCACAGCTCCACCGCCAGGCGGCCGGCGCGCTTGAAGAGCTGCTCGCGGTCGGCGTGCGTGGCCACCACCGTGCCGTTGCCCGGCAGCGACAGGCCCAGGGCCTCGGTCAGGCAGTTCATCGAGTTGGCAGTGAACATGCCAGAGCACGAACCGCACGTGGGGCAGGCAGAGCGCTCGATCTCGGCCACGTCGGCGTCGGACACCTTATCGTCGGCCGCCATCACCATGGCATCGATCAGGTCCAGCTTCTTGAAGGTGACGGCGTGGGTGGTGGGGTCGATCTTGTTGACCTTGCCCGCTTCCATGGGGCCGCCCGAGACAAACACCACGGGGATGTTCAGCCGCATGGCGGCCATCAGCATGCCGGGGGTGATCTTGTCGCAGTTGGAGATGCACACCATGGCGTCGGCGCAGTGCGCGTTGACCATGTATTCGACCGAGTCGGCAATGATGTCGCGGCTGGGCAGCGAGTACAGCATGCCGTCGTGACCCATGGCGATGCCGTCATCGACCGCAATGGTGTTGAACTCCTTGGCAACGCCGCCAGCGGCCTCGATCTCGCGCGCCACCAGCTGGCCCAGGTCCTTGAGGTGCACATGGCCGGGCACGAACTGCGTGAACGAGTTGACCACCGCGATGATGGGCTTTTGAAAATCGTCATCCTTCATGCCGGTGGCACGCCAGAGCGAACGGGCGCCCGCCATGTTGCGGCCGGCGGTGGAGGTTTTGGAGCGGTAAACAGGCATCGTGATATGGGTGTAGGGTTATCTGAATTCGGAGGGCAAGGTCTGCGCAATTATCGCGGTGGGAGGTGGCCAGGCAATGCCGCCATGCCTAGCGCGGCTTGCGCGGCTGGATCCCCAGCGCTTCCTTGTGCTTGTTGATGCGGTCTTGCTTGCGCTGGTCCATCTTCTCCATGGCCTTGCGTTTCGTGTAACCCGTGGCGTCAGCCCAGACCCACCACAGGGCCGTGATGGCAAACGGTGACAGCACCCACCACCACGACCACGCGGCCACCGGACCGATTTCGAGGTACTTCAACAACGCCAGGAAGAGCCCCAGGCCTAACAGGTACATGATGCACTCCAAAAAATGCAAATCCGATGAATGAATTGACAAAAGGCATGGAAATGTCAACCCAAATCACTACAATTTCGTTGAAGCACTGTAACTCAACCAGAGGAAACCCCACCATGAAGCGTACCCTGATCACTCTTGCCATGACACTGTCGGTGGCAGCTCCCGCAATGGCCGACTTGGCACTGGCCACCTCGAAAAATTGCATGGCCTGCCATGCAGTGGACAAGAAAATGGTCGGTCCCTCTTACAAGGATGTGGCTGCCAAGTACGCTGGCCAGAAAGACGCTGTTGACAAGCTGGCCCTCAAGATCGTCAAGGGTGGTTCCGGCGTGTGGGGCCCGGTTCCCATGCCTGCCAATGCCCAGGTCAATGAAGCGGACGCCAAGAAACTGGCTGCCTGGGTTCTGGCGCAGAAGTAATTCGACCCATTCCCGCTGCGAAGCCTAGTGCTTTGCATCCTCTGGCCGCTTCTTCCCTCGGGAGACGCGGCCATTGTTTTGGGTGCCACCCGCATCCATCACCCCGCTTTTGCGGCGCGCCACCCACGCCGCGCAGGATGTCAGACAACGCTGGTGCCGGGGCGCCCCCGCAATTGCTGCTCCAGCTGGCCCACATAGGCAGCCGTGGTGTTGTCGGATTCGTCGGCCCTTGCCGCCAGATGCGACTCCAGGCTGTCCAGGCGCGCCAGCAAATCCGCCTGGGACTTCAAATGCTGCGCCTCCAGGAAGCTGCGCAGCTCGGTGAAACGCGATGCTTCGGCCTTGTCGGCCAGTTCGCGCTGGGCCTGCATCTCCTTGGTGTGGCGACGCGCCTCCATCAGCACCGAGCCCTGCAGGGAAAGCACGTAGGCCACACCGAACACGCCCAGCAGGGTGGTGAGGCCCAGCATGAGCAACCCCAAAGGCGCCTCAAAGGTCATCAACCCCAATGACACCTGCGTGGAAGCCGCCAGCAGCCCCCAATTCAGGGCGGCCAGGGCAGCAATGGCCAGCACGATAAAAAGCAAGATGGTCGATCGCATTTGCATGGAGGTACTCCTTTGGACAACTGTCGCCCCAACCGGAATCGCGGGGGAGCAGATACCGTGTTGTACCCCATGGCTGCACCACCCCGGCCGGAAACCCCGAAGCGACCGGCAATGTGCTGCCGTCGCAGGACTGAAGGGCTTGGCTGAAGTGCCGCGCGCCGGCGCCTGGCAGCGCCCTTCTGGATCAGTTGGTCTGCGCCAACTGGTCCAGAATTGCCGGATTCTCCAGCGTGCTGGTGTCCTGGGTGATGGCTTCGCCCTTGGCGATGCTGCGCAGCAGACGGCGCATGATCTTGCCGCTGCGGGTTTTGGGCAGGTTGTCGCCAAAGCGGATGTCCTTGGGCTTGGCAATCGGCCCGATTTCCTTGGCCACCCAGTTGCGCAGTTCATTGGCGATCTGCCTGGCCTCTTCGCCGGTGGGGCGCGAACGCTTGAGCACCACGAAGGCACAGATGGCCTCGCCGGTCACGTCGTCGGGGCGGCCCACCACGGCGGCTTCGGCCACCAGGTCGGTCTTGGCCACCAGGGCCGATTCGATCTCCATCGTGCCCATGCGGTGGCCCGACACGTTGAGCACATCGTCGATGCGGCCCGTGATGCGGAAGTAGCCGCGGTCGGCGCTGCGCACGGCGCCGTCGCCGGCCAGGTAGTAGCCCTTGAGCTCTTCGGGGAAGTAGCTCTTCTTGAAGCGCTCAGGGTCGTTCCAGATCGTGCGGATCATGCTGGGCCAGGGGCGCTTGATGACCAGGATGCCGCCCGCGCCATTGGCCACATCGTTGCCCGTTTCGTCCACGATGGCGGCGGTGATGCCGGGCAGTGGCAGCGTGCAGCTGCCGGGCACCAGCGGCGTGGCACCGGGCAGCGGTGTGATGACATGGCCGCCGGTCTCGGTCTGCCAGAAGGTGTCCACGATGGGGCAACGCTCGCCGCCGACGTGCTTGTGGTACCACATCCAGGCTTCGGGGTTGATGGGCTCGCCCACGCTGCCCAGGATGCGCAGGCTCGACAGGTCGGAGCGTGCGGGGTGCACCGCCGCGTCGCCCTCGGCCGCCTTGATGAGCGAGCGGATGGCCGTGGGGGCGGTGTAGAAAATGGAGCACTTGTGGCGTTCGATCATCTGCCAGAAGCGCCCGGCATTCGGGAAGGTGGGAATGCCTTCGAAGATGATCTGCGTGGCGCCCGCAGCCAGCGGACCATAGGTGACATAGGTGTGGCCGGTGATCCAGCCGATGTCGGCCGTGCACCAGAAGATATCGTCGGGGCGCAGATCGAACGTCCAGTCCATGGTGACCTTGGCCCACAGCAGGTAGCCGCCCGTGCTGTGCTGCACGCCCTTGGGTTTGCCGGTGGAGCCCGAGGTGTAGAGGATGAACAGCGGATGCTCCGCGCCCACGGCCACGGGTGCGCACTCGGTGCTCTGGCCAGCCAATGCCTGGGCAAAGGTCTTGTCGCGCCCCTCGACCATGTTGCACGCCGTGGGGGTGCGCTCGTACACGAACACATGGCGCAGCGTGTCGCAGCCGCCGGTGGCCAGCGCTTCGTCGATGACGGCCTTCAAGGGCAGCTCCTTGCCGCCGCGCATCTGGTAGTTGGCCGTGACGATGGCCACGGCACCGGCGTCAATCACGCGCTCGTGCACCGCCTTGGCACTGAAGCCGCCAAACACCACGCTGTGCGTGGCGCCAATGCGCGCGCAGGCCTGCATGGCGATGACGCCCTCGATGGTCATGGGCATGTAGATCAGCACCCGGTCGCCCTTGCCCACGCCATGGGCCTTGAGGGCGTTGGCAAACTGGCTCACGCGGGCCAGCAGTTCCTTGTAGGTGATGCGGGTCACCGCGCCGTCGTCGGCCTCGAAAATGATGGCCGTCTTGGCCTCGGTGGGGGTGCCGATGTGGCGGTCCAGACAATTGGCCGAGGCATTGAGTTCACCGTCGGCAAACCACTGGAAGAACGGCGCGTTCGACCCATCCAGGGTGCGGGTGAAGGGCTTGGTCCATTGCAGATTCTCGCGCGCCAGGCGGGCCCAGAAACCCTCGAAATCCTTGTCGGCCTCGGCGCACAGCGCTTCGTAACCCGCCATGCCCGAAATGCGGGCGGCCTTGGCAATCGCATCCGAGGGCGGGAAAACGCGGTTTTCAACCAGCACGGACTCGATCGAGGAATTGGGCGAACTCATGGTGTTGTCTCCTGGGTCTGATGGAACTGGGCGGTACTGTCTGCCACCCCACTTACAAGCCACTGACGGGCTTCAGCTTACAACCTGTGCGCCCATGCACAACCTAAAATCTGGCCTCATTTCATTTCCTGCACAGGCCTTCATGTCCACCCCCACGCCCAAAGCCCCGTCTCCCCTGCGTCCGCTGCCCGCGCTGATCTTTGCCAGCCGCTGGCTGCAGTTGCCGCTTTACCTCGGGCTGATTGCGGCGCAGGCCGTGTACGTATGGCATTTCCTGCTGGAACTGTCGCACTTGGTCGAGGCCGTGTTCGGCAGCCAGACGGCGCTGCAGGCGCTGGTCACCAGCATCGGCTACAAGCCCGAGGTGCAGATCACCGCACTGAACGAAACCGTGATCATGCTCGTCGTGCTGGCGCTGATCGACGTGGTGATGATCTCCAACCTGCTCATCATGGTGATCGTGGGCGGCTATGAAACCTTTGTGAGCCGGCTGGGCCTGGACGACCACCCCGACCAGCCCGAATGGCTGGGACATGTGAATGCCTCGGTGCTGAAGGTGAAACTGGGTCTGTCGATCATCGGCATCAGTTCCATCCACCTGCTCAAGACCTTCATCAACGCCGCCAATTACGACGTGAAGGTGCTGATGTGGCAGACCATCATCCATGTGGTCTTCCTGGCCAGCGCACTGGCCATTGCCTACACCGACAAGCTGCTCAACAGCGGCCACGACAGGCATTAACTTCTGGTTTTGAACGAAATTAGCTGTTAGCGCTTATGAATAAAGCGCTAGCAGCTATTTTTTTAATAGCATCAGAATACCTGTCACGGAGAGGGCCGACCGACATCCCGGGGTATGCGGGGGAGTTCATTGGGTTGTTCCAGCGCGCGACTACCACAATGAAAATAACCAGTGTTTTGACTCAAAAACACCAAATTCATATAATTCAAAGCTGATTAACCACCTGCAACGCAGGTAATTCACCCGAACTCGGGATGAATGTCTCACTGGCGTGGCCCTTGCGGTCACTCCAGTCCGCCGAAGTTTCGGCCCTGATGCCCCGCCACCGTGCCTGCGCCCGGTGGCAACCGTGGTCCAGGAGTCCCCACCCCGGCTCCCGCGGAACACCCCTCAGGCCCTTGCGCACCACCTTGCGTGCCATCCGGGCCGACCTGGCGCCGCCAGGCTTCTACCTTACGCACCGTCCTCCGTGCTGATCGCAGCCGGGGTTGGCCGCCGCATCAGGGTTTCGCTTGGTTTCCGAACCTGTCCGCCCATGGCGGACAGGGCTGTGTTCCATCCGTTCAACGAGGGAGATCCACCAACGTGGCCAAAAAAATCACCATCGACCATGTCTTCAAAATCTTCGGCGAAACGCCGCAGAAGGCACTGGAGCTGGTCCGCCAGGGCTGCAGCAAGCAGGAAATTCTGGAGCGCACCGGCCACTCGATCGGCGTGTTCGACGCCACTTTCACCATCGAAGCCGGTGAAATCTTCGTGGTCATGGGTTTGTCGGGTTCGGGCAAATCCACCCTGGTGCGCCTGCTCAATCTGCTGATCGAGCCCAGTGCCGGCCGCATTCTGGTGGATGGCACCGACATCAGCCGCCTGACCAGCAGCCAGCTGCGCGCCCTGCGGCGCAAGGACATCAGCATGGTGTTCCAGTCGTTCGCACTGATGCCGCACATGAACGTGCTCGACAACACCGCCCTCGGCCTGGAACTGGCGGGCGTGGGCCGGGCCGAACGCCAGGCGCAAGCCGCGCTGGCGCTGGAACAGGTGGGCCTGGCCAGCTGGGGGGCGAGCTACCCCGACGAGCTTTCGGGCGGCATGCAGCAGCGCGTGGGCCTGGCGCGCGCGCTGGCATCCGATCCCTCCATCCTGCTGATGGACGAGGCCTTCTCGGCGCTCGACCCCATCATCCGCACCGAGATGCAAAGCGAGTTGCTGCGCCTGCAGCAGGTCAAGCGGCGCACCATCGTCTTCATCTCGCACGACCTGGACGAGGCCATGCGCATCGGCGACCGCATCGCCATCATGAAAGACGGCCAGGTGGTGCAGGTGGGAACGCCCGACGACATTTTGCGCAACCCCGCCAACGACTATGTGCGCAGCTTCGTGCGCGGTGTGGATGCCGCCGCCGTGTTCAAGGCAGGCGATATTGCGCGCCAGCGCTTCACCGTGGTGTCCGAGCACAGCGACCGGGGCTCGCGCGCCGCACTCAAGCAGCTGGAGGAGCAGGACGGCGACTTTGCCTACGTGGTCAGCCCCACGCAGCGCTACCTGGGCACCGTGTCGGCCGACTCGCTGCGCGCCGCGCTGGACGGCCATGTGGGGCCGCTGGGCTTGCAGCATGCCTTCTTGTCCAACGTGGAGCCCATTGCCGCCGACGCGGCCGTGGCCGACCTGTTCGGCCAGGTGGCACAGGCGCCTTGCGCCCTGCCGGTGGTGGGGCCCCAAGGCCACTTTCAGGGCGCCGTCAGCAAAACCACCCTGCTGAAGTTTCTGGACCGCGACACCCCGCCGGTTCCGCCCTCGCCGCTCCCCGTGGCAACCCGTGCCCCAGAAAGGAGCCTCGCATGAACGATGCACTGCCCACACCCGAGGCCTCCGTGCTGCCACCGCCGGCCGATACCGATCCGTGGGCGACAGCCAGCGAATCCAGCCCGGCCGTCACCCCGTGGGACCAGCCTGCAGCCGCGCCGGATGCGCCCGTCCTGGCCACCCCCGCTGAAAGCCCCGACCCCTGGGGCGCCACCCCGGCGGAGACCGCCACCGACAGCGCCAGCAGCTGGCTGGATGCCCCGGCGCAAGCAACAACCACCCCCTCGACCGGCGGTGATGCCGCAGCCGACGCCTGGCAGGTGGGGCAACTGTGGGACGGCTCCCTGCCCGTGCAGGCCTGGATCAACGAAGGCCTGGGCTGGGTGGTGCAGAACTTCCGTCCGTTCTTCCAGACCGTGCGCGCGCCGATTGACGGCACGCTCACCTGGGTGGAAAGCCTGCTCACCAGCGTGCCCACGCTGGCCATGGTGGCGTTGATGGGTCTGCTGGCGTGGCAGTTCGCGGGCCGCGCCATCGCCTTGGGTACCGTGGCCTCGCTGATGGTGGTGGCCCTGCTGGGCATCTGGTCCGAAGCCATGGTCACGCTCTCGCTGGTGCTGACCTCGCTGGCGTTCTGCATCGTGATCGGTCTGCCGCTGGGCATTGTGCTTGCAGCCAGCGACCGCGCCCAGCGCTGGATGCGCCCGTTTCTGGATGCCATGCAGACCACGCCGGCCTTTGTGTACCTGGTGCCGGTGGTGATGCTGTTTGGCATTGGCAACGTGCCGGGCGTGATCGTGACCATCGTGTTCGCGCTGCCGCCGCTGGTGCGGCTGACCAACCTGGGACTGCGCCAGGTGCGCCCCGACCTGATCGAGGCCGCGCGGGCCTACGGCGCATCGCCCTGGCAAATGCTGGTCAAGGTGCAGCTGCCGCTGGCAATGCCGTCCATCATGGCGGGCATCAACCAGGCGCTGATGCTGTCGCTGTCGATGGTGGTGATCGCCTCGATGATCGCAGTGGGCGGGCTGGGCCAGATGGTACTGCGCGGCATTGGCCGCCTGGACATGGGCCTGGCCACCGTGGGCGGCCTGGGCATTGTGCTGCTGGCCGTCATGCTGGACCGCATCACCCAGGCCATGGGCCAGCCGCGCCGGGGCGTGCGCCATTGGTGGCAGACCGGCCCCGCGGGCCTGGCCT
>LNAP01006135.1_pt1 | contig 10452 bp, 9 predicted proteins | sample 602601 | NCBI WGS metagenome assembly LNAP01 (sample SAMN02440304, study PRJNA202911) | soil metagenome | biome: Subtropical and temperate rainforests or woodlands; isolation source: soil samples (1 kg each in a 20% v/v slurry with milli Q water) were... ...
GTAGACTTCCCCATCGCGGGTCAACACTGCGGTGTGCTCGCATCCAGCCGACATATGGGTCACAAATAGACGCTTTTTCGGTTCGTTTTTGGCACCCAAAGTGTCTTTTTTAGTGTCCTTGGGGTTGTTACACTCATCGTCACTGTCCAGAGTGGGAATATAGCACGGCAAGGACACGTTTTCTTCGGTGCCCAAACCCAGTTTGCCGTTCTGCCCCGAGCCCCAGGCCAAGACCTTGCCGTGCTCGTCCACCGCCAGGCAGTGATCCCACCCGCACGCAATATGAATGATCTTTACCGACTCAATCGAAGCGATCAATTCGGGGCTCTGACGGACCTCGTTGTGCCCCAGACCAAGCACCGGCGGCACCACGCCACGGCGGTTGTCCTTGTATCCCGAACCCCAGCTGTAAATCGTGCCTTCTTGCGTGAGGGCCAAAGAGTGCTCCCAGCCTGCCGCCAATTGGATAATCACGTGCTCCTCGAGCTTGCGGATCAGCGTGGGTTTGATGTGGTCGTCAATGTTCCCATGGCCACATTGTCCTTGGGTGTTTTTGCCCCAGCTGTACACTTTTCCCGAGGAGGTAAGCGCCATGGAATGCGAAGCCCCGCACTGCACCGCCGCAATGCGCTCATGCTGCAGCAGCACCACTGGACAGGCCTCCGAGCGGTCCTGCCCATCGCCCAGACCGAGCCGGCCGTTGCCACCATTGCCCCAGGAATACACTCTTCCAGTGTGGAGCAAAAACAACGCATGCCCCAGGCCACAGGAGACATCGATTACCTTCGCATGTAACGGCAGCGCCTCGAGCAGCTGCGGCTGAATGTCGGTCTTGCTGGATTGTACGGCGCCGGCGGGCCCACCAGTGCCCCAGACATACACTGCGCCTTCTGTGTCAATCGCGACGGAGTAGGTGCTCATACTGGCCGTTTTGCGAATCTCAACGTCTTGCAGAGATTCGATCAGGGTGGGTACCAAGCGATGCAGTTGAACATCGCCATGTCCGAGCTTGCCTGTGTAAAGGTAAGAATCAATAATAAAGACATTTTAAAGATTGATATTTCTACAGTATGACAAGACGGTTAGATGGAGCAAACTACTTACCATGATCAGCTTTTCCGAAGCTTAGCACCATTCCTTTTCTGTTGGAGCCAAGACTGTCACCGCACATTCGGTCCTCTAATGCACCACGCGAAAGTAGTGGATCCTTTTCGTAGCGTACCACTTCACTTTCTTGTTCTGCGTCCGTGCCGTGTTCGTTGCTTTTAATGTGTAAAGCTACCGCAGGCTGAGCTTGTTGTGTCAGTAAATTTAGAATGTCCTTCAAAGGATCCAAGTCGATGCTGATATAAGGCGCCTCGGGGTCACAGCTATTCAAAATCACCGTCGATATCATAGAAGCCACGTGCAATAGAAGACTAGCTCGGCCGCTTTTGACCGCGACAGCCAGACATGCGGACATTAAGACCGATTGGTTGTATGGACTTGCATCAACTGTGTAGGCTGCTGCGACGCCGTAAAGATTGTGGATCACTTGCAGTGGATCATGCTTATGATCGATACGCTCGTCAAACTTCAAGTAGTTGAGTTCCGGGATACTCATGAGATTATTTGCAGACTTCTTTGCGTCGGACGTATTTCCATCCTGAGACACGACAGGGATCGTTGGGACGCCAACAATGCTTTTAAACGTATATTGGTCTGCATTCTGAGAAGCTAAATAATTGGAGACTTCTTCCCAGTATGTGCTCAAGGAGAGATTGGGCATGGTTTTCAACGTGGGAAGAAATTTCTCGTAGAAGTCAACCACCGACAAACCATCAATATTCTTTATTATATTGAGCGTCCGCCACAGCAGAGCAAGCTCAAATTGCAAATTCACAGGAACTTTGCTCATTTCGTATAGATTCAGTCAGATTCACGTTCTCGTTTCAGGAAGAAAAGCAGAAATAGTTTGAATTGTAGATTTGATGCTCGGCGGTTATGCCAAATCTCCGGTTAACATTACTTTTCGTATGTACTCAGTACAGCGACTTTCCAGTCCAGACCCAGGGCCCGTGGGGATGAAATAAAACTACCTGCAGTGCCTACTGTATTTGTGTGCACGTGCAGTGTTATCAATGGAAGAAATAACTTTCCAATATGCCTTAAGTCTATGGGACGAGACTGCTGTTGCGGTGGGTTTGACATCGTTTCAAATGGTTGTAGTTGTTGGTATGCTGTTTACGGGTATGTTCGTCCAATGGCAGTTCCAACATGAGAATCACCATCATCACGATCACGACCACTAAAGCAAGAGTTAAGGCGGAAATGGGACTCTGGTCGTCGATGTTGACAGTTGCCATTGTCGGGTGCTGTGAAATGTGTAGCTAAAGGCGACCACGAGAGCGCGCCGGATATCGCCACCTTTCGTTTCAAGTCGTTTGTATATATTTGTATACAGTGTAAATACAGCCAATGTAATGTATTTCCTACTGAATTTCTTTCCTTTTGCTGCGAGAAAGTAAGGATGGCTTTTAGCAATTGGCAGATATCAAGTAGACAGATATACTGTAATGCCAAATTTTCTTACATAAATCATGTGAAAAACCTAACTTCAGTATGATATACAAGCATGTGCGAGTGAAATTATAGTGTGGCAAACTCTTCACACTTCCACTTTCGTCATCGAGTGCTGAACATTGTCAAGTTGTACACAAGTACTGGTACAGTACAGTAGTGATCGCAATGCAGTTAAATTACTTCACAAGCTCAGCAGAGACCTGCAATCCACCTATAAGAAAAGGAGATACTTTTTGATCAGGAAATTCAAACTTAATGCATTGCTATAGACAGACACCAACGTAATGCTACGTCTCGACGTAACCATGATTTAAAAAAGAATCTATCATACAAGGACAAACTGACCTTTGATGGGCAGGGTGAGTGTGCTGGCATACGTAACCGAATCCGCCGGCTGCTGCAGAGTGAACTCGAATTGACTCACCAGGCGCGCCAAGGTGCACTTCATCTCTAAAATCGCAAAGTTCTGACCCAGACAGGTGCGAGGTCCAGCCTATCAAATCGAAGAAAAAACATTCGAAATTCGAGAAATCAATAATCGCATGAAACCCATGAAGACAAGAACATGCGTAGTCCAAAAGTCAACATATGTACATTCACTAAACAAAAAATCACCTGGAATGCTGTGAACACAAACGGATTGGGCTTGGTCTGCTCTAGAAACCGCTCGGGTACAAAATCCAACGCATTTTCGCCCCATAGCGTTGGGTCGCGACCCATGCTCCACGCCTGAAAGGACAGAATATCGCCTTTTCGCACCTGGGTGCCGTCGGGCAGCACTTCATCTTGCATCACGCATTTGGCTTCCTTGGGCACCGAGGGATGCAAACGCAGCGCTTCCATGCACACAGCTTCGGTGTAGCGGAGCTGCTGCAGGAACGCGTACGAGTAGGTGTCGGGGTTTTGGAGCGAAAGATGGGTCTTTTCGGACGCGGCCCGCAGCTCTTCGCGGACTTTTAGCTGCACCTCGGGGTGGATGCAGAGGCGATAGAAGGTCCAGCTGAGCGCCTGCGCCGTGGTGTCCCGCCCGGCAATCACCATGTTCAAGATCACGTCCCGCAGGTTCTGGTCGGTGGGCACCATTAACGCACCGGAGTAGCCGCCGCTGCTCTTCTTCTCGCTTTCGTCGTCCTCTCGATCCTTGCGGCTGAAGTTGTCACGGTTCAAATACAGACTGAGCAAGTCGTTACGCGGTTTGGACGTCGCATCGCTTACTGCGGCCATCTGTGCGCGACGTTCTTTGATCAACTTGGCCGCAAATTTGTTCAGGCGCCGCAGGGCCGCAAAGTATTTCCACCCGCCAGGAGTGAAAAAGCGCTCAAAGATCCAAAAGGGATTGATCATGGAGTCGTTAATGCAGGCCGTGCAGTAGTCAAAGTCGTTGGCAAATTCCACTTCGTTGTCAGAAATGCAACCCAACTGCAATCCAAAAGCAATCTGCGAAATCGACTCCAGAGTAAACTTGTGCATCAATCCTTGGAAGTCAAACGAATCGTTCTTCTTGGATTTGATGTAGTCGATGGCGATGGTGAGATCGTGGTTAAAAATATCCAGCACGGTGCTTTTGAATTCGCTGAGCTTGAACAGATGCGCAGAGGTCTTACGGTGCGCAAACCATTGCTGACCATCCGCATTGAAGATGCCATCACCCAGAAGACCCTGGAACTTATTCTTAAAAATAGGTGCACTCTTGCCGTAGTTCTCGAAATTGGTCTTCAGCACGTGAGTGACGTTGGCGACATCCACGGTCATAACGAAAGTCGGCAGACCAATAACCTCAAGAAGAAAAGTCTTTTTCTTCGTCTGCTCATATGTTAGATCGAAGTATTTCTTGCATATCTCCAGAATAATGTCTTGACTCTGAGCAAGGATGATGGTGTTCTGAAATGGATAAGATTCCTTCACTGCACCAGGTCTTGGGAATAAAAATATCTTGATGGCTTTCAACACGAACACAAGCGCGACAACAAGCAGCGCCAGGCCGACATTTCTGAAAGTAACATGACTTAAGGCACTCTCAACAAGACTCATTTTTCTTTGTGTCCAAAATGCTGATGAGAAATTTGGATCCGAATGTTCAATCCACGAACCCATAATTAAGTAACAAATGTTATCAAACGTCAGTCAGTTTCTGATTATTATAGAATGTATCAACAACACATACTGTAGGTTATTGCGCATCTACAGTCAACAACTCGAAATAGTCATCTAAATGCATTAGTGACATCTAATATCCCAATATACACACAATACAATATATGAACGATGTTGAGGAAACTGTAGTTCCAGAGAACTTTATTCCCCACTTACAAGTTGAGCAGGGCAATGATGTCCGGTAGCACACGGGGATAATCTGTGTGTGAAGTGATCAAACGCGACACATCAAAGTTCTCTACCTCGAACGCACTACCGTGGTGCTTGTTCAACAAACGGGGCCTTGGCGGAACAGCATTATTGGTTACGTTGGAATTATCAGGAGGAGCAGTATGGACAGGTACAGTGTTGGTTATCGTAATGGTAGCTTTCGCACTACTGGAGCTGCCACTAGTGCTGAGATGGATGGGATACAGTCCAGCGACACCGATCTCATAGCTCTTTGACCTATGAAAAGGGGAATGTCATTACAAAAATTTCATTAATAAACAGCGCAAACGATTTGCAGTAATGACACGTGTTTCTAAACTATAAACGCAACCCTTTCCGTAATGTATAGATGCAGAAATGAACACTCTAAATAAACACATCAAAGTATACCTGTACAGAAGAGCCAGTATCCAGTCGTTCCAGGCATAGCAGTTGACCAGTCGGCCTGCCACGACACCGCGCGCTGCCCCCCACTTGCTCAGGTCCATGCTTACGGGGGCACCTACAGATAAGATTGCGAATAGAGAATAGATATTATGATTCATTACATACTCAATACAAAAAGCACTCATATCAAACTTTGACTAGAGTGACAGGTGAATACTTATGCAACGCACAAAAATCAAACTGCTCACAATGTTACACACACTTATAGAAAAAAGACACAAAAGTAAACGCATTCTTACTCACCAATCAACACCGCATTTTCCACAATGCCCCTGGCCTCAGTACCTCCCTCGGCAGCAAGGGTCTCCAGACAGTGGAAGATCAACCTGGCCCCCATGCCATAACCCACAAGAGTGATTGGTCGACCCGTGAGGCGCGACGCAGTAGTATTGGTAGTAGTTGTGGTAGTAGTGGTTTTGGTGGTAGTAGTTTCTGTGTTGTATAGTAGTTGGTAAAGAACGTATAAGTCGATGCTTGAACAGATCACTGCAAAGAGTTCGTGGGACTCAGTAAAAAACTATCCGTTTCAAGTAAAATTTGGCTGTGTAATAAACCAATTAGATGCACAGCCACATACATAACACAAAAAACGCACCTATCCCAACCCCCTTGTTGCGTCGATGCTCCGCCAGCAGCACTCTCGCCAGTAGTTTGCCAGCTTGAGCCGCGCGGTCTGTGGCAGTGACCCAGGGATCATCCAGTTCCTCGATGTAGCGCATCACCATCAGAGGTAGTGAAGCGGCCGCGCGTACCCCAGGAATAGGCGTGAACTAGTGTAGTGTAGTTGTAACATGGTGACAAAAAATGTGAGAAAAAGTAAAATGCAATAACATGGTTGGTATCTGAGTGCTCAACTTCTATTGGTTTAAACTCATTGTAGTGTAAACCAGCATTTTGTTGATTTTAATAGAAACTCCACCTATAACATACAACATATAACTACATATAGATATAGTAAGTTACCTTGAGTATTTCTCCTTTGACCATGCCTTTCAGCTTGCCAAACACTTTATCCAACACTATGCGCTGCAGGGAATCGTGCAGCTTCTCCAGCACCGACGGTTCCCACTGTAGAGCAAAGAAAACCACAATGAAATGAAACATAGATTAGCATTTGCAGATTTCCAAGTCATTCATTCCTGTACTAAACTGTTCAAAACAGCAAATGTATTCAAATGTATCATAAAAACGAAGATTTTACAGTACCTGCAGTAAGTACTCTTCACCGTGGGAGATGTGCCCCCGCCACCAGCCAGTATAGTGTGGCGTGATGGCTTGCCAGTCAGACAGAGACTCTTCTACAGCGACTGGTTCGGCCAATGTAGTAGTGTCTGCAGTAGTGTCTGCAGTCATGTCGGCAATAGCTGTTGGTGTCGTTGATGTTGTGTCCACAGATGTAGCTGTATTATGGTAAGAAGGTAGGGTGGTGATAGCAGAGGTTGCAGTGACAATGGTGGTCGTTTCAGTGACTACACTCGTAGTAGTGGCTAAGTTAATCTTCCCGTTGGTATCAGTACTACTTACAGTGATTGTAGTCGCATCTACACTATCCATTGCGGCACTATCTACCCCTGTTCCTTCTTTTACACTCACCGACTGTACCATACCAGTCAGCGTAGAAGTGGCCGTGCCAATTGCTGTATCCACAATACTCTGGATAAAACCATTCGCCCCCCACATTTGTCTCGCATCAACTCCGCGCTCCAGATGGCCAGACACCAGGATAAACACCGGGGCATGGGCTTTGTTCCCACTTTTCGCTGGTGTATTTGCATTCCTGGACGTATTTTTATCACCACTATTGATATCGCTGCTTACTCCACTTGAAATAGACTCTGCCTTCACCGGGCTGACCACTGCGCCGTTGGCATCGAGCGGTTCGAAGTTGTCCCCATCTTCCATATGTAACGGTTTAAGGGCGAAATCTTTGAGAGGCGCGGTGCGATGCAGCATCTTCTGACCCGCCACCGCCGCTCCATACGAACTCATTATGCCTAGTGTAATAGATATGCAAATAGTGACATGAGGTCTGTGTGTATGTATGGTCCAATGCCAATACATGCTCACAGTTTTATTGGTAGCGAAGTTCTGGCGTAACAAACTAAGGTATTGAAATCAAAAATCATTTACGCACTTGCAAACATACCTGGGATGAGATCTAGACTCGTAATACCAAAGCAACTCAATGCTGTGTTCAGCCCAACAGACACCTGTCCCAGTGTGTTCGACGCACACAACAGCGGCATCACCGTGCTCATAATAGCTGGCGCCGCGAGAGCCCCCGTGAGAGCCATCAGCGCCCCACCACCTGCAGCAATAAAGGCCACGCGCCAAATGCGAAACGAAGCGAGAATCGAGGCGCGCGGAACCTTCTTGCTGTCCCGGTTGAACTTCTCGTAGAACTTTCTTCGTGCTTGGGCTTTGAGGGACTCTTCTGTTTGTTCTTCTTCCAGGTCCTCACTTAGACTACGTGTCACGAGGGAAGCGGCTTCCGTATCCCAGTGTGTACTCTCCAGCTCACTGAATTCCGCTGCTGTGATGTTCAATGCGTCACACATTCTGCGGGCGATGACGCGCGTTCTAGCATCGTATACGTCATCCGATTGACTGCTCAGGACAAAGTGAAAGAACTTGTCCATGTACGCACGCAAGGAGGATTCAAAGTTGATGTCTGTAGACTCAATCTCGTTTAGAATAGAGCTCAGAAGCACTTCGGCCGAATGAACCAAAGTGTAATCCTCCAATTCCGGTTCTTCCAAGATCAAACTAAGGCCGTGACCAATAAGAGGACAAAACTTTGAGTCAAGTTCTTCCAAAATTTGTGCACTGTTATCCTTCCCGAACTGTGCCTCCACCGATATCGCTATGAACGGGAGGCCCCACTCACGGTATTCTTTTTCATCTTTGACTACATTCGCCACCAAGTATGCCACCAAACGACATATAGTTAACGTCAAATTTTGATCTGCCATAATACTTTATCGATATTTCTACACTCAGAAGTTCCTATTCAGTCGACAAAGGAAGTTCCAGATAACTTTATCTGTTGGATGAGTCAAGTGAAACGATTCGAGCGACTTCAACTTCTCCTGGCTCACTTCATCGCATGATTTCATAAATATGCATTATAAATGCATAATTGTATGTTTGAGACGCAATTCTTTAAGTTCATGGCACCCTGATGCGACCAATCGAGATTTGAACAGCGGAAATATTCTCTCGCATCTCATCTGCTGACTCTCGCTGTCTGTACAACTGATCGACATAGACATAGGACGACACGAGTAATCATGTTATATAATCCTACTGTCGAGTTCACGGCAGAAGATTACATCGTCACTTCCACAGGAAATATAATAAGCCGCAAGGCCACTATTTGCAAGCCACAAACAGTTGAGATCCCTCTTGGTCGTTGCATTATATGTCCTGACGTCATTATACGAGGTGATCTAGCCGCTGTTCAATTGAATAGATACGTTCTAGTTGGAGCCAGGACGGTTCTGCACCCATGCTATACAACAACCACTTCGGCCACTGGTGTAAAAACACTCAAATTTATTGCGCAAACTATCGGTGCAGATACATGGATTGGAGAAGACTGCGTAATAGAAGCAGCTGTATTAGGAACTGGCTGTGTTGTCGAAAGAAATTGTGTACTATCTAAACGTTGCATACTGAAAGACTATGTGCATGTGCTGGAGGGCTCGGTGGTGCCACCTGATATGGTTCTCCCTCCTTTCAGTATTGTGGCTGGTAATCCAGCTCAAATAGTGGGCGAAATGCCTGAAAGCACGTCTACGCTGGGTCATCGAGCTGCGGTGGAGAGATACAAAGCATACGAGTTAAAGAGCTAATTAACTACATACTGAACGTGGAGGAATGTTTGAGGTGTATAAGACATAAGAGCTACACCCGTATGTTTCTCTTTTGCTAAGTTTCTCTTTGCTAAGTAAAGTTGTAGGTTGCGTTTATATTAACAATTATCTTATACCAAGGTATGCAACGCAACTTCTCCATTGATAGAAAGTTGACAGTACACTTTGTTGAGGATGGCTCCATTTTACAATACGCATTGCAGTTTAAGCAGATACGAAAACTAACATGCACAAGATGAAATCTTTTTCAAACTTTGCACTGCAGTGCAGGTGCTATCGCCTAGATCGTATACCAAATGGTACTTCGCAAAAAGTCGGATATTTGTACATACCCTGCGCTATTTTCAACTAGAATTGCTCCAAGAGTCGTTTTGAATCACGATTCTGTATCCATCCAAGTCTTGAAAGGTTTTACCGTTCATATCCCAGTATGGGTTAAACGACTTTACCTCTTTAAAGCCAGCCGTCACCATGGCTGCACATCGACTTTCCCACTCTGATAAGTCGGGGATATAGAATACGACAACGTCTTCAGGCGTAGAAACAGGAACAACAGGATGGTGACGGCAAACGGTAAACTCGAAATGGTAATCACAGTGTTCACTCCCCAGCATCACGCCGTCAAAACCTTCGTGGTTCTCGAATGAACCCACTACAGATAACCCCAATCCAGAACAGTACATCCTCTGCGTCCTCAGAATATCAGCAACCGGCTTTGCAACTCGCAAATGACTCTTCATTATTCCAAGTAGTTCTTTCAAAAGTAGCTGCCTTTCTGCTTTATTTCAATTGAGAAAGTTGAAAATCTAAGTATCTTGCGACACACGATCGTCAGAAGTTGGAAGTGTAAGGATAAAGTAATTCCGGCTGACTAAGGTTTGTACGTACGTAACCAATGGAGGATGTGCGCCAAAAGTATGCGTAGACTATAATGTGTATACATATAACAACGCTCATTTTCGCACTTATTTCCAGGAGCCAATCGTCGGCCATGTCTGCAGCGTCACCAAGTCTGCTAACTTGCAGGAATAAACCGCGTCCGTTCATCTCATATCAAGTATCGAGGTGCGCCATGGATGTTCCAGTAGTTGATGGGAAGATCCCGTCTTTTTCTGCGCCTTTTGTCGACCCCAATGTTCGTCTGCGCCTGCAGCACTTAGTTGCACCCCATGTGGATAGTTTTGACTACTTTCTTGAGTATGGA
>LNAP01014199.1_pt1 | contig 10451 bp, 11 predicted proteins | sample 602601 | NCBI WGS metagenome assembly LNAP01 (sample SAMN02440304, study PRJNA202911) | soil metagenome | biome: Subtropical and temperate rainforests or woodlands; isolation source: soil samples (1 kg each in a 20% v/v slurry with milli Q water) were... ...
GATCACCTCGGCGCCAAGGTCCGCCAGAATCTGCCCGGACCAGGCCCCGGCCACCCATCCCAACGACTCGTTCCTGACCCGCCTGGGCCGCAAGATCAAGTCGCTGGTCGGCGGCTGATCGACCGCCGCGATGGCCGCAGCGAACCGGTCGCATCGGGCGGCCCGTTTTCGTTGCAGGCGCGCGGTGGGTTGGCCGGGTGCCGGCTGGATGGCGTCGAGGGTGGCCATCGCCGCCCACCGCTCACGAGGCGATAGGCATAATCGCCGCCCATGACCGTCCTGCGCTTCGAAAACGTCAGCAAGCAGTATCCCGGCGGCCACCAGGCCCTGTCCGAGGTGAGCTTCGAGGTGGCCGAAGGCGAGATGCTGTTCGTCACCGGCCACTCCGGCGCCGGCAAGAGCACCCTGCTCAAGCTGGTCCACCTGAGCGAGCGGCCCAGCCGCGGCGCGGTGGTGTTCGGCGGCCGCAACCTGCTCAGGGTGCGCGGCGGCAGGATCCCGCTGCATCGCCGGCATGTCGGCGCGGTCTACCAGGACCACCGCCTGCTCACCGATCGCACCGTGGCCGAAAACGTGGCCCTGCCGCTGATCCTGCGCGGCGAGCGCCGCGGCGAGATCGGCAAGCGCGTGCGCGAGGTGCTGACCCGCCTGGGACTGGGCCATCGCGAGCGCGCGCTGCCCACCCAGCTCTCGGCCGGCGAGCAGCAGCGGGTGGGCATCGCCCGGGCGATCGTGTCCGAGCCGCAGCTGCTGGTGGCCGACGAGCCGACCGGCAACCTGGACCCGACCCTGGCCGCGGAAATCATGTCGCTGTTCGCCTCGATGCCCGAGCGCGGCACCTCGGTGCTGGTGGTCAGCCACGACCTGGCCCTGATCAAGCGCATGCGCAAGCGCGTGCTGATCCTGGACCACGGCCGGCTGATGGACGACATCAACCCCGACGATCTGGCCGAATGACCGCCATGACCTGCGCATCGACAGCGGTGTCCCACCCATGAGCGCGCCGGCCCCCGCTCCCAGGATCCAGACCAACCAGGCCGCGCCCGGCCCGCGCTCGGGCCTGGGGATCTGGCTGGACCAGCACCTGTACAGTTTCGTCTCCAGCCTGGGCCGCGCCTTGCGCCGGCCGTGGTCCACGGCGCTGACCATCGGGGTGATGGCGGTGGCCTTCGCCCTGCCGCTGGGACTGTGGCTGGCGCTGGTCAACGTGCAGCATTTGACCGGCACCGTGCAGGCCTCGCGCCAGATCGATGTGTTCCTGAAGACCGACACCTCGGCCGCGCGCGCCCAGGCGCTGGCCGCCCGGCTGCGCGGCCACGGCGACGTGGCCAGCGTCCAGTTGCGCACGCCGGAACAAGGCCTGGCCGAGTTCCGCAAGCTCAGCGGCCTGGAGGCGGCCATCGATGCGCTGGAGGACAACCCGTTGCCGGCGCGCCTGATCGTGATCCCCAGCGGTGACGACGCCGCGCTGGCCGCCGAGCTGCAGCAGCTGCCCGAGGTCGATCTGGTCCAGCACGATGCGCTCTGGCGCCAGCGCCTGGACAGCTGGCTGCGCTTCGGCACGCGCCTGGTGTGGGTGCTGGCGGCGCTGTTCGGTCTGGGGGCGCTGCTGGTGGTCGGCAACACCGTGCGCCTGGACATCCAGTCCCGGCGCGAGGAAATCGGCGTGCTGCAGTTGCTGGGCGCCACCGATGGCTTCATCCGCCGGCCCTTCATCTACCTGGGCGCCTGGTACGGACTGGGCGCCGGGGTGCTGGCTTTGGCCCTGGTGCTGGGTGCCGGATTTGCCCTGCGCGCGCCGCTGGATGCGCTGGCCCGCAGCTATGGCAGCCGCTTCGCGCTCGACGGGCTGGACCCGGTGCGCGCCGGGCTGGTATTGCTCATCGGCTGGCTCGGGGCCTGGTGGGTCACCGGGCACTTCCTGCGCCAGACCCGCCCTACCGACACCTGACCTGAGCTCGCCGCCCGCCATGCCTCCACACGACCTGCGCCACCTGATCAGTCAGACGCCCCGGGTCATGGTCGTGGACGGCTCAAGAATGGTGCGCAAGCTGATCGGCGATGTGCTCAGGCGCGAGCTGCCGCAGGTCCAGGTGGTCGGTTGTGCCACCCTGGCCGAAGCGCGCAAGGCGCTGGCCGAAGGGGCGGTCGACCTGGTCACCACGGCGCTGTCGCTCAAGGACGGCACCGGCCTGGAAGTGGCCCGCGCAGTGCGCGAGACCGCCGGCCAGGCCTACGTGCCGGTGATCGTGGTCTCCGGCGAGGCGCAGTCGCATCTTGAGCAACGCCGCTTCACCGAGTTCGTCACCGACTATTTCGACAAGGCGCTGGGCCACGAGGCCCTGGCCGCCTTCATCCAGGGCTACGTGCAGCCCGAGGCCATGCCCGGGGCGACCGTGCTGTACGTGGAGGACAGCCGCGTGGTCGCCGAGACCACCCGGCGCATGCTCGAGCGCCATGACCTGAAAGTGGTGCACGTGCTGCGCGCCGAGGACGCCTTCGCCCTGCTCACGGCCGAATCGCTGGGCATGTCCACCCACCGCTTCGATCTGGTCCTGACCGATGTGACCCTGAAGGGCGAACTGAGCGGGGTGGACATCGTCCAGCGCGTGCGCATCGATTTCGGCTACGGCAAGCGCCGCCTGCCGATCCTGGTGATGACCGGCGACAGCAACCGCGACAACCAGGCCGAGCTGTTGCAAAGCGGCGCCAACGACCTGGTGCTCAAGCCGATCGAGGAGCGCCTGCTGGTGACCAAGGTGCTGTTCCAGCTGCGCCTGGCGCGCATGGCCGGCCCGCGCGTGGACGACTGAGGTGGCGGCCGTGGCGGATGTGGTGTTCATCGATGGACTGCGGGTGCAGGCGCTGATCGGCGTCTACCAGGCCGAACGTGGCGCGGCCCAGCCGCTGCTGTTCGACGTGGAGATGACCCTCGACACGCGCAGCGCCGGCGGCAGCGACGCACTGGCCGACACGGTGGATTACGCGGTGGTGGCGCAGGCGATCCAGGCGACCTGTGCGCAATCCGGATTCGCCCTGGTCGAGGCATTGGCCGAGACCGTGGCCGCGCAGCTGCTGCGCGATTTCCCGATCCAGGCGGTGCTGCTGCGGGTGACCAAACCGCAGGCGGTGCCGGCCGCGCGCGGGGTGGGCGTGCGGATCGTGCGCACCAGGGACGCGGCATGACGACCCGGCGCTACGTGCTGCTGCTGGGCAGCAGCCTGGAATCACCGCAGGTGCTGCGCCTGGCCGCCGAGCTGCTGTCGGCGCAGGGCCTGGTCGAAGCGACCTCGCGCTGCGTGCAAGGCCCCAGCGTCAGCGCCGGCGATGCGCGCCACTTCCACAACCAGGCGCTGGTGTTGGCCTGCGGGCTGAGCCCCGATGCGCTGGTGCCCTGGCTGAAGGCGATCGAAGCCGAACTGGGCCGCGTGCCCGGCCAGGCGCAGTGCGTGATCGACATCGACCTGGCCTGCGAATGCGACGCACACGGCATCGTGCTGTGGCGCGACGATGCCAAGCTCCGGCATCCGCTGTTCGTCAGCCTGATGCAGGAGGTACTGGACCAGCTGCGCGGGCAGCCTGGATCGTAGGGCGGGTCTCGACCCGCCATTGCCATGCCGGACGAACCGGTCATGGCGGGTCAAGCGATGCCGGACGGGCCGGTCATGGCGGGTCAAGACCCGCCCTACACGAACGCCATTGCGATGCCGGACGAACCGGTCATGGCGGGTCAAGCGATGCCGGACGAACCGGAAATGGCGGGTCAAGACCCGCCCTACGAACGCCATTGCCATGCCGGACGAACCGGTCATGGCGGGTCAAGACCCGCCCTACACGAACACCGAGCGGCCGCCGTCGATGGCGATGACCTGACCGTTGACATAGCCATTGCCATCCAGCAGCCAGCGCACGGCCGAGACGATGTCCGCCGGCGTGCCCTGGCGTTGCAGCGGCACCCGTTCGCGCAGCACCTGCCCGGTCTCGGCCTTGACCGGGTTTTCCGACCACAGGATGTTGCCCGGCGCGATCGCGTTGACCCGCACGTGCGGGCCCAGTTCGCGCGCCAGCGACTGGGTCATCATCACCAGCGCGGCCTTGGCCATGCAGTAGAGGGTGTGCTCGGGCAACGGCCGCTGCGCGAAGATGTCGGCGATGCTGACGATGGAGCCTGCGCTGTGCTTCAGATGCGGTGCGGCCGCCTGCGAGAGGAAGAACGGCGCGCGCGCATTGGAAGCGAACAGCGCGTCCCACTGCTGCGGGGTGGCCGTGCCCACCGGAGTGGCGTAGTAGGCCGAGGCGTTGTTGACCAGCGCATCGAGCCGGCCGAAGCGCTCGACAGTGCGCGCCACCAGCAGCGGCAGCCGCTCGACCTCGGCCAGCTCGGCCTGCAGCACCAGCGTGCTGCCGGGCCGTGCGGTTTCCAGTTCATCGGCCAGCGCCTGCATCTCCAGCGCCGAGTTGCGGTAGTGCAATGCCAGCGCGTAGCCATCGGCGTGCAGGGCGCGGGCGATGGCCGCGCCAATCCGCTTGGCGGCACCGGTGACCAGGGCAACACGGGCAAGATCGGACATGGCGGCGAGCTGATGGGGAAATGGAACCGCGATTGTGGCATTGCCGCGGTATGCCGCCCCGGACTGCCGACAGAGCTGATGTGGGACTTCGCCCGGCAAGTGCCTTGCCGGGAAAGCCCCATCGCCGCTGAAGCGGCTCCCACGCAAAGCATGTTGCTGCCCGGCCAACGATGCGTCATGGGGTTTTGGATCGCTTGCTTGACGCCCATCATGGTTTGCGGGCATGTTGCCTGACATCCCCTTTTGCACCGCTTTCCGCTGGCTGCAAGGGTCGACGGAACGGAGCGAATGGACTGGGAGAAGTACCGCAGTTCCACCTTTGATGAGCTGATCCAGGCAGACGGCCAGCCGCGCCCCGCCGCCCGTCGCCTGGTCGAATATCTCGGCGGCCTGTCCGGCCGCGAGATCGCAGAACGGCAGCTTGCCGCCGATGTCGTGGCCCGGGTCATGGGCATCACCTTCACCGTGTACTCGGACGGTCGCAACGTCGACCGCACGCTGCCGTTCGACCTGATCCCGCGGGTGATCCCGCGCAAGGAATGGGAAGTCACCGAGGCCGGGTTGAAGCAGCGCATGCGCGCGCTGAACCTGTTCATCGGCGACATCTACGGCAAGCAGCAGATCGTCAAGGACAAGGTGTTCCCGGCGATGCTGCTCAAGGATTCGGTCAATTTCCGCCCGCAGTGCGTGGGCATCACCCCGCCGCTGGGCGTGTGGGCGCACATCTGCGGCTCGGACCTGGTCCGCGACGGCGACGGCACCCTGTACGCGCTGGAGGACAACCTGCGCATTCCCTCCGGGGTGAGCTACATGCTGGAAAACCGCATGGTCGCCAAGCGTGTGTTTCCGGAACTGTTCGAGACCAGCTCGATCCTGCCGGTGGACGAATACCCCAGCCAGCTCTACGACACCCTGGCCGCGCTGTCGCCGCGTCCGGGCGATGCGCCGGTGATCGCCCTGCTGACCCCGGGGGTGTTCAACAGTGCGTACTTCGAACATGCCTACCTGGCCCAGGCGATGGGCATCGAGCTGGTCGAAGGCTCGGACCTGTTCGTGGCCGACGACGACTGCACCTACATGCGCACCGTGTACGGCCCGCAGCGGGTGGATGTGATCTATCGGCGCGTGGATGACCTGTTCATCGATCCGGAAGTGTTCCATCCCGATTCGCTGCTGGGCGCGCCCGGCCTGATCCGCAGCTGGCGCGCCGGCAAGGTGGCGCTGGCCAACGCGCCCGGTGCGGGCGTGGCCGATGACAAGGTGGTGTTCGCCTACGTGCCGCAGATGATCAGGTACTACCTGGGCGAAGAGGCGATCCTGCCCAACGTGCCCAGCTTCCTGTGCCACGACGAAAAGGACCTCAGGCATGTGCTGGCCAACCTGGACAAGCTGGTGGTCAAGCCGGCCAACGAGTCCGGCGGCTACGGCATGCTGATCGGCCCGCGCGCCAGCCAGGCCGAGCGCGAGAAGTTCCGCGCGCTGATCCAGGCCGATCCGCGCAACTACATGGCCCAGCCGACCCTGAACCTGTCGACCGCGCCGATCATCACCGAGCAGGGTCCCTCGCCGCGGCACCTGGACCTGCGCCCGTTCATCCTCTCGCGCGAGGACACCTACGTCACCACCGGCGGGCTGACCCGGGTGGCGATGACGCCCGGCTCGCTGGTGGTCAATTCCTCGCAGGGCGGCGGCGCCAAGGACACCTGGGTGGTGGATGCCGATGACCAGGGGACGCACTGATGCTCTCGCGGGTGGCAGACAATCTGTACTGGTTCAGCCGCTACATCCGCCGCGCGGAAAACACCGCGCGCCTGGTCGGGGTCGGCAGCATGCTGCAGCTGGACCTGCCGCGCTCGGTGCGCTTCAGCTGGCGGCCGATGATCGACACGGTTGGCTCGGGCGAGATATTCACCGCGCTGCATCCGGATGCCGGCACCGACGTGGCCGATGCCGAGGTGGTGCGCTTTTTGCTGCTGGACGAGCAAAACCCTTCCTCGCTGACGGTTTCCATCAGCGGTGCGCGCGAGATCCTGCGCAGCATCCGCGACACCCTGCCGCAGGAGGTGTGGGAAGCGGTCAACGATCTGCACCTGTACCTGGGTGGCAGCGGCGAGCGCGCCCTGCAGCGGCGCTACCGGCTGGAATTCATCACCCGGGTGGTCGATGGCTGCCTGAAGGTCTCCGGCCTGCTGTCGGCCAATGTGAGCCGCGACATCGGCTACCAGTTCCTGCGCCTGGGCACCGGCATCGAGCAGGCCGACATGACCACCCGCATCATCGATGCCGGCGCCTCGGGCCTGATCACCCCGCGCAGCGAGGAAGATCGCGAGGCCTTTCGCAACATGCAGTGGATGGCGGTGCTGCGCTCGCTGGCCGCCTATCAGATGTACCGGCGCCACATCCGCCAGCGCGTCAGCGGCGAGCATGCGCTGCGCTTTTTGCTGCAGAACACCGAGTTTCCGCGCAGTGTCCAGTTCTGCCTGGCCCGCATCCAGCACGTGCTGCCGACCATGCCGCCGCGGCCGGGCGTGGACCGTCATCTCAACCGTGTGGTCGGCATGCTTCGCAATGCCGATCCGGTGTGGCTGGCGGCGCACGACCCGGCCGCGTTCATGGACGAGATCCAGGTGCACCTGAGCAACCTGCACGGCGCGGTGGTCGAAGGGTATTTCTATAACTGAGCAGGAGTGAGCCAAGAGGAGCGGGCAGTGGGCAAAGCGGCCGCCTTGCTCGCTGTTGCTCACGCCTCACTCCTCTCCACTCACTCCGTGCTTCACTGCTGGCCGGCCTCGTCGCCCGGGTCCTGGCGCGCGGCCATGCGCCGCGGTGGGGCGATCACCTGGGCCAGTGAGCGCTGGTCTTCCTCCTGGCCTTGCTCCCACGGGAAGCGGGGCAGGGTGCGCACGGCGTTTTCCAGCTTGCGCGACCAGGTGTCGTGAATCTCCGCGTAGAGCGGGGTGTCCGCTTCCAGGCGCATCTGCTGGGTGATCCTCAGGTCGCCGGCGCGGATCAGGGCCAGATCCAGTGGCAGGCCCACCGACAGGTTGGAGCGGATGGTCGAATCCAGCGACACCAGCGCGCAGCGCGCGGCGTCTTCCAGGCTGGTGTCCGGCCGCAGGATGCGGTCCAGGATCGGCTTGCCGTACTTGGATTCGCCGATCTGCAGGTACGGGGTTTCCGGCGAGGTGGCAATGCAGTTGCCCAGCGGGTAGACCATGTACAGCCCGTGGCGCTCGCCGGCGATCTGGCCACCCAGCACCAGCGTGGACTGCACGCTGACCCCGCTGTGCTGGGCCTGGTCGTTGACCGCCGACTGGCTGGCCACCAGCACCTCGCCGACGTATTCGGCCACCTCGAACAGGTGCTTGAAGGTGCGCAGGCTGCGCGTGCAGGACGGGTCGTCCGCGTCGCGATTGAGCCGCGACATGGTCAGTTGGGTGGTGGCCAGGTTGCCTGCGGACAGGATCACGAACACCCGCTCGCCCGGGTACTCGAAGATGTGCATCTTGCGATAGACGCGCACGTCGTCGAACGAGGCGCTGGTCCGGGTATCCGCGGCGAAGACCAGGCCTTCGTCCACTTCGATGCCGACGCAGTAAGTCATGTCACAACCGGGGAAGAGTGCCCCGCGATCATAGGGGCGCCCTCCGGCGCTGGCTAGGGCCGGGCGGCGGTCGGTACAGGATATTCCGGCCGCACCGCCATTGCAGGCAGCGCGTGGAACCGGGTCGGCGGCATGAAACCCCCTCCCCGCGGCGTTTGCCCTGCCACCGGCACGGCGCGCCGGCCGGTTGCGCGATGGCGCCCTTGCGAGCTGCATTCAGGCGCCGCCCGGCCGGCTTGAATGGTCGCCTCGCACCGGCCTGCGCTGGATCCAGGCGCCTTTGCGCCTACGGTCGCAAACAGGCGCCCAGGTACCATGGCCACCCCTGCCGCCCTGCCCTGTTCCAGATGACCGACCTGCCCCTTCCCGATGCCGACGCCCTGGCCCACAGCGACCAGCTCGGCGCCATGATCCGCGGCGAAATCGTCGCCTCCGGTGGAGCGGTGCCGTTCTCGCGCTTCATGGAGCGCTGCCTGTACACCCCGGGCCTGGGGTATTACAGCGCCGGGGCGACCAAGTTCGGTGGCGCCGGCGACTTTGTGACCGCCCCGGAGCTGGGGCCGCTGTTTGCCGGTACGGTGGCGCAGGCACTGGCGCCGGTGCTGCAGGAGCTGGGTCCGCAGGCCTGTTTCCTGGAGATCGGCGGCGGCAGCGGCGCATTGGCCGAAGTCATGCTCAAGCGCCTGCTGGCGCTGGATGCGATGCCGGCCAGGTACTGGATCCTGGAACCCAGCGCCGACCTGCGCCAGCGCCAGCGCCAGCGCCTGGGCCAGCACCTGCCCGGGCCGGTCCTGGACCGCGTGGAATGGCTGGATACCCCGCCGACCGGCGAATGGAACGGCGTGGTCTTCGCCAACGAGGTGATCGATGCATTGCCCACCCCGCGCTTCACCCTGCGCGGGGGGCAGGTGTTCGAGGAGCACGTGGCGCTGGATGGCCAAGGCCGCTTCGTGGCCACCGATCGCCCGGCCGACCCGCTGCTGACCGCCGCCGTGCGCCATGTCGAGGGCGCGCGCGAGGCGCCTTTCCAGGACGGTTACCGCTCCGAGCTGCTGGCGCAGCTGCCCTACTGGGTGCAGGCGGTGATCGGCAGGCTGCAGGCCGGGGCGCTGCTGTTTTGCGACTACGGCTATCCGCGCAGGGAGTACTACCTGGACCAGCGTGACGGCGGCACCACCCGCGCCTTCTACCGGCACCGCATGCACCACGATGTGTATCGCTGGCCGGGGTTGCAGGACATCACCGCCTCGGTGGATTTCACTGCCCTGGCCGAAGCCGGCACCGGCGCGGGCTTCGACCTGGCCGGTTATGCGAGCCAGGCCGGCTTCCTGCTCGGCAACGGCCTGGCCGACCGGCTGGCCGAGGCCGAAACCGGTGCCGACGCCGCGGGTGTGCTGCGCCTGCGCAACGCGTTCAAGCAGCTCACCCTGCCCAGCCAGATGGGCGAGCGGTTCCAGTTCATGGGCTTTGCGCGCCAATGCAATTTCGAGGCGGCGTTCCTGTCCGGCGACCTGACATGGCGACTGTGAGCATCGGCGCGATCAAGCCGGTCCGCTGGCCGGCACTGTGGTTCGGTGGCTGGGTGCTGGCGATGGTGCTGGTGGTGACCACCTGCCTGCTGCCCGGCGAGGATCTGCCCAAGGTCGCCGAAGGCATGGACAAGCTCGAACACGCCGGTGCGTTCGCGGTGCTGGCGGCGTGGGCGGTGCAGTTGTTCGCCACCCGGCGTGCGCTGCTGCGGGCGGCGGCCTGGCTGGTGATCCTGGGCGTGCTGATCGAGTTGCTGCAGGGCTGGTTCACCGCCGATCGCACGCCCGATGCCATCGATGCGCTGGCCGATGCCAGCGGCGTGCTGCTGGGTTTGCTGGTGGCCCTGACACCCGCGCGCGACCTGCTGCTGCGCTGGTTTCCGCGCCGGAGCCACTGACCATCGCCCGGCAGGCCGCCGAGGACATCGCCAGGCACGCCGCGCACCCAGCCCGAAGGCACCGAGGCCGGCATGCCGGCGCTGGTCCAGGCGCTGCGCGGCGGTGGCGCCAGGCCATCAGTGCGCTGGCCCTGGCGCGCGGGCACAATCCGGGCATGCCGCCGCACCTGCACAAGGTCACCGGGACCCCATGAGCCGCTTTGCCCTGGTCAACGCGCGGGTGCTGGCCGAGGCGGGCATCGTCGATGGCGGCGCGCTGGTGATCGAGGACGGCCGCATCATTGCCCTGACCGATGCCGCTGGCGCGCGCGCCCAGACCGACGACCTGCGCGACCTGGGCGGGGCGTGG
>LNAP01006136.1_pt1 | contig 10450 bp, 5 predicted proteins | sample 602601 | NCBI WGS metagenome assembly LNAP01 (sample SAMN02440304, study PRJNA202911) | soil metagenome | biome: Subtropical and temperate rainforests or woodlands; isolation source: soil samples (1 kg each in a 20% v/v slurry with milli Q water) were... ...
GGTGCAGCGCTGGTACAGGTGGGTCAGCCAGAAGGTCAGCAGCTGCAGCTCCGACATCTTCAGACCGATCTCGTCGTGGAGAAGGATGTACTTGGTGGGCTTGGAGGTGCCCAGCACAGGAGCGTGTGAGTTGAGGTAAAACTCATTCAGCTGCGCGCCCATGATGCAGCCGATGGGGTCAGCGCCGGCCAGCTGGGCCGCGTCGGGCACATTCAATGGGTTTGAGGCGTCCGGTCCGAAGCCCTTGGAGTCTACACACAGACCCACGCAGACGTTCTCGTACTCCTTGTGCGGCGCGCTCTGGTGGAAGAAACGCGTATGGTGGCGCTTCTGGCACACGACAAAGCTGATCTTGCCGAAATCTTCGGAGCGATTGAAGCTCTCGACCGCCTCGCGCAAGGCAGCAAGCTCCGAGTCCAGAGTGGACACAAACTGGCTATCGGCCACGCCATCGCGGTATACAATGATGTTGCGGGGAAACTCTCCGTTGTTGCGAGCACAAAAAGCAGTCAGCAACGCGTGGAAGGACTCGTACAACGAATTGACCGGCTCGCGGTTGGCGTTGCAGCTCGAGATGTGGGCGCAATACTGACCCAGCATTCCGTCCATCGATGCCACCACCGCCACCACGGACTCCTGTGCGGAACCGTCGGGACGTAGCTCGGAGTGGTTCACATCAATGCCGATCACCATCGTGGGCTCGTCGAACAGCCACGAAATGGACTGCGGAGGGCGCTGGAAGACGTCTGCGTCAACATTCGCCGCACCAGATCGTGCTCGGGAGGCCAAGGTATGGTTCGTGCCGCCCATCTTCATGTTCATCTTGACCAGCAGACTCACGGCGTAGTTGCGCGGCGGCGGGGTCTTGGTGACAATCGAGTTGCGAGCGCACTGCGTGGGTAGGCAGAGGCGGTCCGCCAGGAACTTGACGGTCGGGTAGAGATGCTCCTCCAGCAGTACCACCACCACGATGCGGGCGCCACGGCCTTTCAGTTCCTCCAGAGCGTTTAACAACTCGTTGGTAGTGGAATTGACCACTTTGCAGCGATCGATTAGGTGCAGTGGGATGCCCAGAGTCACAGACTCAACCTCCACTTCTCTCGCCAACTTCTCCACCGTGGAGAGATACGCATTGCGGTCAGCATGGTGGGGAATCTGGCCGTGCACAAACAACGCGCCAAAGGGATAAAAAAGGTTCCCGTTTCGGTCAGTCAGAGGAGAAGGGGCTTTGTGAGCGAACTTAATGCCACCCGCGAGGTTCCAGGCTCCTTGAAGCTTTGGCTCCACCACGCGGTCACCTCCGTAGAGAAGCTTTGCGGGAGGCAAAATGGTCCCTTTGACACGCATCGGCAGCGGCGCCACACCGCCGGGACCACCAGCGGTGGGAAAGCTGTGAATACCGAACTGCTCGGCATCGTAATCCTCCTGCAGCGCGGGGAAGATGTAGTTCTCCGAGGTAAGCTGCTTGAAACGCTCGTGAGGACGCATCGCCGCGGTTTTGATGATCTGCGCAGTAATGTCGCCGGTCATGTGGCGGTGGCGGGTTTGTCCGGCCACAATTTCCAAGTGCTCCAGGGGAAGCAGCATGCGGCGGTTCTTGGTACCCAGGTTGCACGTGGGCAACTGAGGCCCGCGCAGACGCAGCTCGTGCGCCTCGAGGAAGTACCGCTCAACATTCATAACAGTGCCGTTGAACTCAAACTCAGACTCGATGCTGTTGGCAGCCGGACCAAAAGCGCGAAGTTTCTGCGTCATCTTCTTGTTCTTAATGTGGGTGAGACGAATCTTGCAGCCCTTCAACAGCGCCTCCAGCTCGGCCACTTTGCGGTTCGAAGGGTTCCACTGGTACGCAAGCTCTGACTCGTTGCAGCGCAGAAACACGCACACAAACGCCAACAAATTGCCACCTTTCAGAAAGCACGCCGCAGAGATGTCCGTCACCAAGGCAAGGCCCGACAGACAAGCGCGGAAGCTCGCATGGTACCCCATCATACCCACAAAAGACGGATTTCTCACGTCAAACGTGCGGTCTGGCTTGAACACACGGTTTCCGAGAAGGTGCCAGCTGCCATTGAAAAGCATCTTCCTGGCGAACCCCAACAAAGTCACGTCGAGGGCACGCAGACCTTCACGCGAATCGCGTATGGTGGTGGCCGACTCAGCACCTCCCGCGCGGCCACTCCACTCCGAGATGGGCAGGTGAATCTCACCGGTGTAGTTAAACACGACACAGTACATCGGGCGACCGTTGGATGCTTCTAGAGGCGTTTCGTAACGAGTGGTAGGAGGGTATTCTGTCCACATCACTCCTGGAGTACTATCGGGCCCACCGGTTTCGCTAGAAGGAAAAGGAAGCTTCTTCGTAGAATACACAGCACTCTTTCCATCATGGGCTAGGCCAATACCCTCCCAGATCTCTTCGTGTCGCATGAAAACACCAGTGACGATTCGAGTATTCAGCTCAACGTCGTTCTTCAGCGCAATGTCCTCAGAGTCGCGTCTGAGAACAAACTCATCATTTTCAAACACAAATTTGAGGATCGTGACATTGTAGTGATGAAGCACTTCGGGGATGGAATTGGTTGGAGTTTTGAAGAAATTCGACCGAATGATGGGGCCGGAATGAACCTTGTCCAGCTGTAACCCGACAGCATCAGCATTACGCCACGCGGACAAAGCAGGCATGCCATGCGAAATCTTCTTCTCCATATGCACAGAGCGATCTCGCTCGTGGTAAGGCGGGGAAATCACCTTAAGACAGGCGGCATCGTCGAGGAATCCAGAGTATCGGCTCATCAAATCCAGCAATTCGCCATGACTTTGTGCGCCACCGCGTCCGCCTCGACCACCCCCGCCTCCACCCCGGCCACCATACTGCTCTCGTCCAGATCCACGGCCACCACCTCCTTCCCTGCCACCACCATAATAACCCCCGCCGGGATGATGGTTTCCGCTACTACGCCCTTGGTCGTTGTTTCCGAATCCGGAACGTTTGCGATCGCTGTCGTAATCACGGCTCCCACCCGCACCGCCTCGAGGACCGTAATGACCACCTTCGTCAGATCTGGGATACTTGTTGTTGCTCATATCTTTTGTGTGCAACAGGATGATCCAACGACGAAATCGTTCGGTTGTCACTGTCGAACTGCGCAGAGGGTAAAAATGGATCGAAAACACTCTGTTATCCGCTCGCTCGGTGCTACCAAATCAGTACATTTTTCTGCACTAAAGTCATCCACGAGCAGATTGCAAAATATTTATGCATAGTTTGTCTATCGGTAATCCTCCCCTGCAACAGCCAACGCAATGAATTTACGAATGGTTGTACAGCCCATGCGTATGCCTGTACTGAGAAACAGAATGTGTTCCTCGTCAACACCTACAGGTAATCAAGAGGCACGAGCGGCTAGGAAAGCGCGTACCACAGCAACTGCGACTGCGCCAGAACAAAGCAGAAAGCCTAGTAGTGGTGTATACGGCGGCATATTAGGATTAACTTTTCTGGTGGGAGCGGTTGGTTACGGAGTCAATGACATTGTTAATAATCCGACGGGGTCGATTGGAACCGCGTACTATGGAAGTTTTATCGACACCAACATAAAAGCAGTGTACCATGCGACTCTTGGTCATTTCGACGATATAAACGAGCCAATTTCGGACAAGATTCTTCCTGATTGGCCCACGGCTCCTTGCTACGCTAACATTGCTCCTGGGACGCCTTGCCCTCCCACATTGATTGTCGATTTAGAAAAGACACTTATGCACTCTGTGTACGACGTTAAGCATGGCTGGAGACACGTTCGACGCCCAGGCTACGACAAGTTTTTAAAAGCAGCTACGGACCACTTCGAAGTAGTGATCTTCAGCGAATATGATCTTGGTGTGGTGCAAGATATCCTCGAAAGCATCAATCCAGAGCATACTTGTTTCCCAATTGGGCGAGATGCTGGGGAGCTTAGAAATGGAAAAGTGCTCAAACGGATCGATTGCATGAACAGAGATCCCCGCCGCATTTTGGTGATTGACGACAACCCTGAGTCGGTCGAGCTGTGCATGGCCAACACATTGTTGGTGCCTCCTTTTGACGACGTCAATGACGTGCAGGATCGCACTCTGGAGGATCTTATCCCACTGTTGGAGGCATTTGTATACGAAGATTCGCCTGAAGATTTCCGGGAAACGCTCGAGATATTGCGAACGCACGATTCAAAGAAAGCTGTTGTTAATTTACCGTACCTACAAACACGGATATTAATAGCACAGGCACTGAAGCAAAACGCTCAGCAGCCCACCGGTACTGATGCAAAACCTGAAGTAGTTGGTGTAGTGCTGTTGAAACCGGACAAATCACCTTAAGGTGCATATTAGGATGTGCTTTTTGAGTAACACCGAACCAACGTAACACTTAACCAACGCTTGAATCTTTTGAACTGAACCATTACAATCATGTATAATGTTCTTTTACAATTGTTTGTAGCATATTTTTGTCAAACGATACCTCCTGTAAACCTATAGATTTTTAAAACTCGCGGTCTCTATACGATATCACAAAATTACCTTTTTATGCACCAAACTGAGATACAAATATGACACTTTTGCGTATGCAACACCACACCATCAAAATCGCGGATGCTCAGAATTTCCAGAACTTTGAGAGCGTTCTTTGTCAAAAGAAGTAAACGGTCAACATGAGCATAAGACTAGCGTTTCGTCCGCTTCGTGCGACGGTGCTGAGAAACAAAATGAATTTCTCCTCAGTACCTTCCGGTAATCAAGAGGCAAGAGCTGCCAGAAAAGCACGTACTCCCACCACCGCCACCGTGCCAGTTCAAGGCACGAAAGCCAACAGTGGAGTGTATGGTGTTCTGTTTGGCCTTTCTCTTTTGTTGGGTGGCATTGGGTACGGAGTAAACGACATACTAAGAAATCCCAAGGGCACATTGGCCACTTCCTACAAAGGAAGTGCTGTGGAATCCACTGTTAAAGCTTTGTACAACCTCACACTTGGTCGCGTTGGCGAGATATTTGAGCCGATGTCAGACAAGCTTCTTCCTGATTGGCCTACAGCTCCTTGCTATGCCAATATCCCTCCTGGAACTCCTTGTCCGCCAACATTAATTGTTGACTTAGAGAAAACCCTCATGGGCTCAGTTTACGACGCCAAGCATGGCTGGAGACACGTCAAACGCCCAGGATATGACAAGTTTATTAAAGCTTTGTCTCAGTATTATGAAGTGGTGATTTTCAGTGAGAACGACGCCGGAATGGTACAAGAGATTGTGGACAGCATTGACCCGGAAGGGCAGACTCACAGACTGGGCGCCAGTGCGGCGGAAATTAGAGACGGGAAGGTGTTGAAGCGTCTGGAGTATATGAACAGAGATCCCCGTCGCATTTTGGTGATTGATGACAACCCTGAGTCTGTCCAGCTGTGCATAGCCAACCCACTTTTGATGCGTCCGTTTGACGATGTCAACATCCTGCACGATCGCACCTTGGAGAATCTTATCCCCCTGCTGCAGGCCTTTGTGCACGATGGCTCGGTGGATTTCCAGCGCACCTTGGCGGACCTGGGCACGCACGAGGCTGATGAGGCCGTGGCAGAGTACCGCATGCGACTGAGTGAGGTGAAGAATGCCGAGAAAAGGCGCCGCAACCGCGGCCTTGGTGGTCTGCTCCGCGGCCAGGCCAGCGCGGTGAGCGAGGACGATGGCTTTGGTCCGCGCTCGGCGGTGCTGTCGCCGTCTGACATTGTGGGCAGCTCGGCCGCCGAACTCGCCCTGAACACCGCACAGATCCGCGAGGGGGCGGTGCCGTTGGAGAAGAATTACTTCCACAAGGACAAGCCCAAGCCTTCAGACGTGAAGAAGAAAGGTGCACTGATGGCGTATCTGGAGAAGCAGGAGGCGCAAAAGGCCGAGGAGGAGAACATCAAGCGCAATAAGATGAATGAGCTGTACCAGCAGAGAATGGCGGCTAAGGCCGCTGCGGCGCAGCAGGCACAGGAACAGGATTAAGATACTTTAGTCCTGGGTTTGTCTTGGTTTGTTTGCTTGTATTTTTGGTCCATGCATGTTAATGTCTTTGCACTTAAGTTGATTAAGACCAACCTGCTGGTGTTTACAAATTTGTTTGGATGATCCGAATTTTAGTTTCAGACAGGACATCTTGCGAACGAGGTTGCCACTTGGAAATTTTGAACGAGTCATTAGGATTTCAAGTCATTTTGTTGAACTTGAAATAAGCCGTCGGCTGTTTTCAGACTTATGGCTGAAAGCGACTTTCCTAATAGTACACTAAACGAGAAGCTACTGCATCAAAAGGTTGGTATGGAAGACCGAGAAAGTGAAGCGCAGTATGCCAGTTATCAACGACCTTCCTTGAGAGATATCACCACCAGAGAGTTCTACCAGAAAGAAGGATGGTTTGAGGGCTTGTGTGAAGCCTTGTTCAAGATTAAAGGACGTAATGTGACCATTGGCTCTGAAGTGTACAATGGAGTAATTCATTTCATTTCGTGCCTCTTCTGTCTCGCAGTGGTTCCTCAGCAGCTAAGCGGGGCCGGTTACAACAATAAGAACACAGCAGTAGCGGTGGCTCTCAGCAGTGGCTTAGGTTCCATCTGCTGTGGATTGTTTGCCAACCTTCCTTTCGTTTTGGCGCCTCCTACCGCTGTGACGATCTTCCAGTCAGTCTATCTGCAACAGAACGGCATTGGTCCGAGAGAGGGCAACTACGGAGTGATCATATCCGGTGCATTGCTAATGTTGGTAGGCTGGAGACCCCTGGGCAATCTAATCAAGCAGCTGATCCCTTTGCCGATTCAAGTCGGAACCGTCGTGGGTGTAGGCCTGCTCACTACCCTGGCGGGTTCTACTGAGATCAATTTTGTAATCGGCGGCACCTATAAGATCTTACGTATGGGACATATCTCCCAAGAGATTGTCATTGCGTTCTTTGGCGTGATTATGATCTGCGTGGCGATGCGCTACCATATCAAAGGATCGTTCTGTCTGGCCGTGATTTTCTGCTCGATTCTGTGGTGGCTCTATGACAATTCTTTCCCCAGTGACATATTCTCTGTGCCGACCGTAACCACTGCGACATTTAACGACCAGGTCGACAACTCGCACTTGCCGCTGCTGACCGTGGACTTGTTGTTTCTGTATGTGCTGTATCTCAACGGTCTGGTCAACTCGCTGAGTAGCCTCGCCGTGCTGACGCGAGAAGATGGCGCCACCCCGAGAGGTCGCTGGGTGTTTATCCTTTCGGGTTTCTTTACCGTCTGTGGTGGGTTAATCTCCTCTGCACCCATCTTAGTGTCACCGGAGTCCTCCGCGGCTATCAAAGAAGGCGCCAAAACAGGTCTCAGTGCCCTTGTGGCCGGAGTCCTGTTCTTGTGCGCAGCATTCTTGGGTCCACTCTTTGAACGCGTCCCTGCGGCTGGCACGAGTCCAGTGCTGATCATGATTGGGTTGATTTTGTTCCAGAACGTGAACCGCATTGACTGGAGAAACGTGGCTGACGCCGCGCCTGCCTTTGTGGTGCTGTTTTACATCCCGTTCACTTACTCCATCATTCAAGGTATGAGAACCAATATGTGCCAAGGTCATATCTTCCCTTATTTTGCTATATATTTCTTTCTTTCTTTTTATTTAGGAGTAATTTTGGGTTACATTATGTACCTGTCCATTACGATCTGCACTGGAGAGGCCCTAGAGAATTTGCTGGTGCTGTATTTGCACTATTTTCCCAACATGGAAGAAAAACTTGCACGCTCGCCGTTCCTGGCACGCTACTTGCCCCCGCACCACGAGCTGGACGTAGAAAGTGGCGTGAAAGTTGTCAACGAGACGAGTGGCCTGATTACCGAGGAGTCTGGAAGCCACCGCAGACAGTCCGTGTCTCGGGACGGTACCGGTACTGGAGAGGTCTCCCCACAACCCTTTCCAGCCTCCAGTGCCAACCGCCGCGCCTCGCGTGCCTATGCGATCCGTACTCAGAGTGATATCGACGTGCTGACGGGTGCACAGGGTGCGGTGCAACCATCGTTCGGTGGAGACATGGAGGGCCCCACCACCAATTCCGGCCGTCGCAAAAGTCGCCTCGACAGTGCTGCACCGGAGTTCTCGACGCATTTTAACCTATTCGATGAGGACACTGGCGCTGAGACTCCGGGTACATCAAGTAAACGGAACGCTTCGACGAACAAGGACGATGGCTATTTAGGAATATAATGGATATGTGAAGTTTGTCTGTGGTTTATTACTCTACTTTTCACCAAGTAATGAAAGAGTATTGCTAACAAATCGTTTGAGTAAGAATAAAGCGTATGCGTTTGTTTAAAATTACAGTATGTATATTATGTATATCAGATGAACACCCTCAGCGCACCAACCATTTTGCGGAATCATCTTTCTTGCAACCCATCATTGCCTCCAACTCAGCTTTTTGCCGTAGATAAGATGACTCGTTGCTGTTATCCACAGAATTTTCACCGACAGTGCTTGAACTAGATGTAAACCGCTTTGCGATTGACTTCTTTTTACCATCATCCTGGACAGATGCTATTTCATTGCCAGTGGTGGTGGTTATGGCGTCAGCACGGTTCCTATCATTAGAGCTGTCCAATTTGTGTATTTGAGTTGTTGGAGCAACACTTTCGTAACTGTATACGGGTAATGGATCCAGCTGATACCCTAAAAATGGGGCAACGTGGACAACTCCGTCCTCAGGCGGTTGCCACGATGAGTGGTCTAGACTTGAGTTATAAAAGAAGGTTAAGCCTTCAGCAGTGAACTGTTTAGTCCACATACCCTGACTCATTTTTTAACAACAATCACAACAATCCAATATGTATTCCAGTATTGTCTCGTCCAAGAAGACTTGGAGACTGGACTTGAGAAATAATCACTTCCCCTCACAGCCAGGATCGGGGCATAAATGAGCAATTTTGTATTCAACCATGAACACCAAATCAGCACATTTTGCACACTTTGTGGGCGAGATCCGCGCGTCAGCAGATATTTTCAACGCAACTTCATCTGTCAGAGGTTCGGTAAGAAGGCAGAATGAGATTGGGAATTGCTCTAGGTAGGCATTTGATATATATCTCTTGAAACTTCGAAGTCTAACACTCCACATTCTTCTTTAGTGTGGACGCTGACCTTGATTGTTAAGTGTGCCCGCACTCAACAATCATCGGATGGTGGTAGCAAGGAGGCCCTGCTGAAGATTGCCCGCGACTACCGGTTAGGACTCATTTCTTAAGTTGCTATTTGTTCGTATGTTATGTCGTTCGGTCGTTCGCTTTTTGTTTCACAGAGATGGGGCTGATGGAGTGCAGAAGAGCCCTCTACGAGCAGCTAGATTCTATGAATTTATTATCGATCGTAGCAGCAACAGTGTTGAAAATATTACCAGCATTAGTGATGCTACTGCAGAATTTGAACTTTCTGAGCTGCTAGTACAGGATCCAACTCTATCTACCAAGCATTCGTACCTTACGACGTTGATCCGGGCAGCAGCTGGCGGACACCCCGAAGCCCAACACAAGCTCTCCGTAGCCTACGGAACAGGCATTGCAGCTCGTGATATTACACCGATGGATGCTGGCCGAGCTGTGTACCTGGAGTACATGGCCGCTTTGTCGGGCAATGTATTGGCGAACATGGGGATGGGATATAGATACTTCCAGGGCATTGGGGTGGCCGAATCCTGCGATGCGTCGTTGCCACATTATGAATTCGCCGCCAACGTTGCCGCGCAGGCGATCGAAGAACAAGGCCTGCAAATCACCCAACCAGATACTTTGAAATTGTCCGAAGCAAACGACCCTGCCGGCAAGTGGTCGAAACGCGAAAGCACTCAAGAGCTGACGGATTACTACGCCCAGCTCGCCGAGCAGGGTGATGTCATGGCCGCACTTACCTTGGGCAACATGCTTCTCGTCGGCACGCGCATGGCACCCGCCAACATCACCCGGGCTTTGCATTTTTTGGACCTCGCGGCAGAGGCTAACAACCCTTCCGCGGCTGGGCTGCAGGGGTATGTGATGCTCCAACAGCATTTGCACGCTGCGCGCCGCGAAGCCACCCTGCACAACGGAGACCTAGCTGCGGCACAGCGGTTTAGCCAGTCTGAAGCGAGCGAATCCACCATCGCAAAAGTGCTGAAACTATTGCGCATGGCTGGAAAGAAGAACGATGTCAACGGCGTACTAGGACTGGGCCTGGCTTATTTTCACGGAGTAGGAGTGTCAGCCAATCTGACCAAGGCTGTGGAGCACATCCAGCGCGCCGTGGGGGTACACATTGATGCAGGCTACTTCCTGGGCGAGATCTGCATGGGCCTGCAGAGCATGGAGTTGAGTGTCACGTCCCAGTTTAGTCGCTCGTATGCCTCAGCCAGCAGCAGCGATGTAACCACGGATGGTATCGTCAAAGGCAAA
>LNAP01008593.1_pt1 | contig 10450 bp, 22 predicted proteins | sample 602601 | NCBI WGS metagenome assembly LNAP01 (sample SAMN02440304, study PRJNA202911) | soil metagenome | biome: Subtropical and temperate rainforests or woodlands; isolation source: soil samples (1 kg each in a 20% v/v slurry with milli Q water) were... ...
TCTGAAGAAGGTGCGCGAGCAAGTGGTAGAGAAGTCGGCGCGCGACCTGAAGGCGCTTGACGACCAGATCGCGAACTTGCTGTGCCTCACCAACGAGGCTGCATGAAGCTGCGCTACTGGCTCTTAGCCCTCGCTATCGCCCTTCTGATGGCCTACACGGGCGATGACACCGACATCGAAGAGCGCACATCGCTCACCGTTTCCGATTCGATCAACGCGGCCAATGTCGCATCTAAGGAATAGCCATGGACTGGATCAATGACTACGAAGAGCGGCCAGTCATTCAGGCTGCCAAGCGCTGCGGCGTTCAGTGGTGCCCGTGGATGGGTGACTGGTTCACCTCATGGTCTCCACGCAACGACAACCGAAACGCTGAAGGCACCTGGGAAGACTGGGTAACGCTTGCCAAAGCAATTCTGGCGCATGAACTGACTCGCGATCCATCGCTTCGGACTGCTGACGCCATGGACAAGCTCTTTCCTGCGCAGGACCCCATCGCATGACCTTCCTTCTCACAACCTGGAGAACCGCCATGGAACGCTACCGCGACGAAGGCGAATGGAACTACCCCTGCACTCCTGCCGAGAGCGGGCTGATGACGGCTCTGGTGTTTGCTTTCCACATCGCGCCGGTTCTGGCGTTCCTCTACTTCCTCTTTTTCTGATCATGACCGACGAAAACAAAACCCATTGGAAGCTGCTGATGAACCCCGATTACATCGGTGCCTACTGGCTGCCTCCGGGCGAAGACGTGACCGTCACCATCGACTTCGTGGTGCGCGAGATGATCACCGGCACGGGCGGCAAGAAGGAAGAATGCACCGTCGCGCACCTGGCGAACGGCGTTAAGCCCTTCATCCTCAATGCGACGAACTCAAAGTCCATTGCGAAGCTCTACGGGAACTACATCGAGGACTGGGCCGGCAAGAAGATCACCCTTTTCGCCAGCACTGCGAAGCTGGCCGGCGAAACGGTTGAGTGCCTGCGTATCCGGCCGAAGGTGGCGGAGCGCAAGAAGCAGACCATCACGCACGCGCGCCTCCTGTCGGCAATCGACCAGATCATTGCCGGCGCGTACACGATCCAGAAGCTGAAGGCGAATTTCGACCTGACCGATGACCAGCAAAAGGAACTCGACGAGCGCCTGCTGGAGCTGGCGCAGAAGACGTTCCCCGATCTGCCGGCTGTTGAATCGGAGATGCAGGAATGAATCCGGTCCTGTTCCGCGCCTCGAAGATCGCCGAAATCATGGGCGACGCGCTGACCATCGATCCTCAGTACCTCACGGACGAACTGTCGACGATCAGCCGCAAGACCAAGAAGTCCGATGAGGAAAAGGCCATTCTCGCCCCGCTCAAGATGATGAGCCTGTCGGCTGGCGCCAAGACCGCGGTCGAGTGCATGGCGAAGGAACTGGTCTACGGCTACACCCGGACGTTCTCCAGCAAGTACACCGAGAAGGGCCTGACCGTCGAGGATGACTCGATCGCGCTCTACAACTCGGTTTTCTTCACCAACTACGCCAAGAACACCGAGCGGCGCTCGAACGAGTGGGTCACGGGCGAGGCCGACATCGTGGCGCCGGCCAAGATCATCGACATCAAATCGTCATGGTCGCTCGACACGTTCCCGGCCATCGCTGCGTCGGGCGCTGATACCACCTACGAATGGCAGGCCAGAGTCTATATGTGGCTCTGGGAGAAGCCGGCCGCCGAGATCGCCTACTGCCTGGTCAACACGCCCGACGAGCTGATCGGCTACGAGCCCGCCGAGTACCACTACGTCGACGAGATTCCCGAGATCCTGCGCGTCACCCGCGTTCACTACACCCGCGACCTCGCCGCCGAGGAGCGCATCAAGGTCAAGGTCGAGGCCGCGCGCCGCTACCTCGCCGAACTCCTTCAAACAATCGCGGCTGAGCACGCCGCCTGACGGATGAACATCATGCCCAAGCACAAGATCATTTCCGCCTACGTCCGCTCCCGCGAGCTGGCGCCGAACCATGAGCAGGCCTGCGCAGCGGTGGCGCAGTCTCTCGGCGTGGACTTCGACACCGTGAGCGAAGTCGTCGCAGAAGCCGAAGCCCTCAGCCACGGCGAACTCTCCTAAGGACCACCATGACCAATCCATCCAACATCAGCAGCGGAGAGCGCGCGAAAGCCGAAGCTGCATACACCCTGGCCGCCTACAACTACCCGAAAGACCCGGTTGGCTCGCGCGACTGGACCCTCTACTACGGCGGATGGTTGCACCGCGCAGCCCTTGCCACCCAGCCTGCCCCTGCTGAGTTGCAAGTTCTGCGAAGGCACCGGCAACGATCCGGGCGGCCTGCCAGTGTGTCGTGAATGCCGAGGCCTTGGAAAAATCACAACTCCCGTCGCCCAGCCTGCCGAGAGCAAGGCATGCGCCTCTGTGGGAGTGGAGCCGATCGCCGAAGCTCTTCGCCCTTTCGCCAAACTTGGCGGCCCGTGGGACTCGTACTGCTTCAAGGCTTTTCAGGACCTGGAAGACGATGTCGTTGTCTACAGCAATTCAGGCTCTGGCATCACGGCAGGCGATGTGCGTGCGGCTCGCAAGGCATTGGAAGGCGTCGCCCTTGCTTCTCCCGCCCCCTCTGTGGTGGAGCCGGTATGGATGACGGCTTTTGACGACGCGCGAGACACCATTCTTCACGGGCGCGACGCCTTGGAAGGCGCTCTCGACAACGACCAAACCAACGCCGTGCTGTCCGTCCTCGACGACTACTTCATGCCATTCCTGCACCGTGGCGCCACCCCACCAGCGGCACCAGCCGCCACCGAGGCGCCGAGCGACTGGCGAGCAGGAGTCGCCGACCTGATCCTGCATCTGCACCAATGGCAGGCCGCCCCTGTTGGGAACGAATCCACGGCCGCGTGGGACCGGCTCCAAGGAACGATCAACGCCCTCGCAACCCCTGCACCTGCTGCGCCTGCGAGCGTGCAGCCTGTGCTGGCGAGCTTGAGCGATGAGCAGCCCATGTCGTTGATCGATGCAATCCACGCGCTCGACATCCACAACCGCTCGGCGAAGCAGATGGCCGTGCGCATTTCCCAAAATCCCGGGCTGTTGATTGAAGCACTGCGGGGGCTGTCATGAAGGCCGCGCTGATCGGCATCGGCTTCGGATGCGCTGTGTTCATGATCGCGCTCTGCGTCGCTGCAAGCATCCGCTGGGTGCAATACCGCCTCGCCGCTCTGGCTTCCTCCACTCCCACCAAGGGCGGGGAGGCGTCATGAGCACCGAACTCGAACTGGTGCGCGGCCGGACCTACCGCGCCAAGAAGCCGGCGAACAGCGGCGGCGTCGTGAACGACCGGACCCTGTTGCACGTCGGCATGTTCGAGGTGCAATACGACGGGCCTGCGGTGCCGCTTGGTCGAAAGTACCCCAAGGTGACCATCGAAGCATTTCGCAAGTGGGCTGACCGCGATGTCACCGACGAACTGCCGCCGGGCGAGTATGTCGCGTGGCCGCTCCCGAAAGCCGCATCCCAGCCCCCAGGGGCTGTCACACCCAAGGAGTCCGGCAATGTCTGAGCGATTCTTGACTAAGCCGGCGGTGGTGGCTGTGGCTACCATCCAAGTGACCGAGGCCGAAATGCGCGCGCTGGAGGCCATGGTGGGGTACGGCGCCGACTCGTTCATGCGGGTGTTTTACGAGCATCTCGGCAAGCACTACATGACGCCTCACGAGGCCGGGATGCGCTCGTTCATGGCCTCTGTGCGCGACGAAATCCCGACCATCCTGCGCCGCATCGATGCAGCCCGCGCCGCCTTCAACCCCAAGCCGGTTGCCACACCCAAGGGAGGCGAATGATGAAGGCAATCAGTATCCGCCAGCCTTGGGCCAGCCTCATCGTGCTCGGCATCAAGGACATTGAGAACCGCACCTGGCCGACGCGCATGCGCGGGACCGTGTTCGTGCACGCCAGCAAGGGCATGACGCGCGACGAGCACGCAGACGCCATCGACTTCGCGGTGGAGGCGATCCGCGCCGACCCGCGCAATGTCGGTGCCACGAAGATTCGGACCCTGCGCGAGCTGGGCTTCGCCTTCGACGATCTGCAGCGCGGCGGCGTCATCGGAACCGTGGACATCGTTGACTGCGTGAGCCGCAGTGAATCGCCGTGGTTCGTCGGCGACTACGGCTTCATGTTGCGCGACCCGAAGCCGCTGCCATTCCAGCCGCTGAAGGGTGCGCTCGGCTTCTTCGATGTGCCCGACGACTTCGCCACCCAGGCCGCTCCAGCGGCGGCCAGTGCCAAGGAGTCCGCATGAGCGCCGAACTCCACCCATGGCCGAAGGTCGCTGGCCGCCCCGAATTCGAGCCGCCGAAGCGTCTGATGCGCCCGTGCGATTGGGGACTACTAGGCGCTATCAACGGGCTCGAAACACAGCTAGGCACCATCGAAGCCTACAACCGTCTCGCAGAGGCTGCTCATGCGCTCAAGGCCAAGATCGACGCCGGGCACGCCGAGCCGCAGAACCCGATGTACGCAACCAGCACAGGAGCACGCGATGACTGATGTAGCAAAGGCCCTGCGCCAAGCGTTCAACCTGGGCCAGACCTACTGGCAACAGGCCGACAGCGAATCCAGATCACAGTGGCGCAAGTCCGACGAGACGCGCGCCAAGTTCGACGCGCTTGTGATCGAGACGCTTGCTGAGCTTGAAGCCACTCGGGCAACCCCCGCACCAGGGGCGCCAGCAGGGTTCAAGCTGATGCCGATCGAAGCGACGCCGGAGATGATTACCGCGGGCGGCCAGACGCCAGGCATCCGCGCCATCGACGGCGCATCGGCAATGCACCAGTTGCGCGGCAACCCCCTGCCGGCCGAAGCCTTCGCCACCGGCTCACCACTGGCCCAGGCGTGGCGCGCCATGCTGGACGCTGCACCAGGGGCGCCAGGGCAGGAAGCTGCAGCAGTGCAAGCAGTGGGGTCGTGGCCCGCTGAACTGCCGTTGCGCCTCCAAGTGTCGTACTCGCCGGGCGACTGGGACACGTTCGTCTATGGCGTCTCGGGCCATCTCTCAATGGAGGTGCTCACGAACATCGAGGCGGCCATCCGCGGTGAAGATTCCGAAGCGCTGTTCGATCTCGGCCCGGGCGATTACCTGCTGAGCGCGTCGTATTTCGCGGGCCAGTATGGGCCGGAAGGCCGATGCGAATGGGCTCCCTGCTGGGAGTTCGACATCGAAGGCTTCCGACCTCCCGCCGCTCTTCCTCCATCGGGTGCTGTTGACATTTCCCCCGCTCTAGAGAGCGAGGATTCCCTCATCAGTGGCTCGATGTCCCGAGCCGCGCCGCAGGATGTTTAACGCAGCATTTTGGTCCCGATCATGATCGACACCGCAACTACAAATCCAACGCCGCTCATTCAGACCCGCACGCCCTTTCGGGCCGGCGATCACGCCACATACGTTGCAGGTCTGGGTACTCCAACTCTCGTTCACTTCCTCGAACCGCGCGCCATGCTTAACAGCCTTGTACGCGAGTTGCGCCCGGAAGGACGACCAGCCAGCGTCCAAGACGCTTTTTGCCATGCTGGTTTTGGCAAGGTTCGAGGCCGACACGTTGCCGACCGCGATGTAATCGAACTCTCCGACCAGCCTGGTGGAGAGCTTGTGCAGGAAGTCGCTTCGGCTGTTGGTGATCTTCGCGTGGATCGTCTTGGCCTGGCGCTTCTTGTTGCCCCTCTGCGCCTTCGCAAGCCTCTCTTGGAGCACGCGGAAATGGCGCGGGTTGTCGATCGTCTCCCCGGTGCTCAGGGTTGCGAACGACTTCAGCCCGAGGTCGATGCCGACGCCGCGCTCGACTTGGCGCGCAGCGGCGTCAGGCACTTCAATGCAGACGTTCAGGAACCAATTACCGCGCGTGTCACGGCTGAAATTCGTGCCGTCCTTGATCTTTGCGCCAGCCGGCAAGTCACGGCTCTTGAAGACCTCGAACTCGCGGCCATGGAAATGGAACCCGCTCGGCGTTTCTCTCAGATCACGGCCTTTGAGAGGAATCCATCCGAGCGATTTCTGGCTTCGCCAGCGAAGGTACGGTCGCTTGCACTGTTTTCTGGCCTTCGCATACTGAGCGCAGATGACCGTGAGCGTGTCGGAATGCAGGCCCAGTTCTTTGCTACTGCCGGCCGTGAGCTTCTCAAGGTCGAAGCCGGAGGGCCAGAGTTTTCCCCACTTCAGGGCGTGCTTCTGGGTCTCGTTGCAGAAATTGAAGACGTAGTTCACTGCACGCGCCTGCTTGTTCAGCAGCCCGTTAAGGGATTTGACGCGGTAGCGATAAACGAGGTTCACTTTTGCCGCTTCATGAATTCGTCTACGGCCCGGCGCACCAGCTCGGCAACCGAGTATCCGGTCTTCTCGGAAAGCTCACGGAGCCGGATCAAGACCTGCTCTGGAAGAAATAGGCTAGTGCGCTTCATAGGCATACATCATATGCCGAACAGGGCTGGTGCTGGGGAGAAGACATCGTGATCGCGGCGTTGATGTCGGCGGTTGCCGAATACCGAAAGGCCAGCGCAGCCCTATTGGTGGCTCAAGCAAGGGCGCGCGGGGTTGCAGACGGGCCGTGCTCGCTCGTTGTTCCGCTTCCAAGCGAGTGGGGAGAGGAATTCATTGCCGCGTTCAATGCCTTCAAGGCAGTGGAAGCGGCACACGACGCGGCTCTTGCCGGGGAGAAACCGGAATGATCGCCGCGTTGTACGTCGAGACCAGTGGCGGCTACATGGGGCTGCCTGGCGTGGACCCGTGGGACGAGCCGCGCGACGCGCGCAAGTACGCCGGCCCGTATCCGGTGGTGGCGCACCCTCCTTGCCAACGCTGGGGCCGCTTCTGGCATGGCAGCACGCGCAAGCCGCACCAGTTCAAGCTGGGCGACGATGGCGGCTGCTTCGAGGCGGCGTTTAAGTCGCTGCGGCGCTACGGCGGCGTGCTGGAGCATCCGGCCGACTCCCACGCATGGGAAGCCTTCGGGCTCGCCAAACCGCCGCGCTCCGGTGGCTGGGTGCCGGCTGGTCATGGGCTCTGGACGTGCTGCGTGTATCAGGGCAAGTACGGGCATCTATCAGGCAAACCGACATGGCTGCTGGCATGCGGCATGCAGCCGTCAGAACTGCCGCAACTGCGCTGGGGCAAAACCGAGCAGCGCATCCACCCGCGCGCGCTGGAACTGCACGGCTACGAGAAGGCCCGCCGCATCGGGATGATGGCCATGGTCGGCGGCAAGGACAAGACACGCATCCGCAACGCGACGCCGCCCGAGTTCCGGGATGTGCTGATCGCCATCGCGCGGTCGGCAAGGGAGAAGCCATGAGCCTCGTTCTCAGCAACGAAGAGATCACCGAACTGACGGGCTACAAGGTGCCGGCGCTTCAGTTGGAGGTACTGCACCGCCGCGGCTTCTACCGGGCCTGCATGGGGCGCAAGGGCGTCGTGCTGACCAGGGCGCACTTCGATTGCATCGAGCACGGCGAGGACAAGGCTGTCCCGCCGCCGCGTAAAGTCGCCAACCTCACCCACCTGAGGCCAGCATGATCCGCGCCAGAAACGTTCCTGACGGGCTTCCCTTCCGGGTCTACCAGACCTATGGGAAGCGCATCTACAGCATCGGCTACAAGCTGCCTTCCGGCCGCTGGGCCTTCAAGTACCGCTGTCCGGTGGAGGACGCCAGCCAGATTCGCAAGCTCCGGATGCGCGCGATCGAGGAATCTACCCGCGTGATTCACGACGCGCCCGAAGGTGGCTTCAAGGGCTTGGTCGACGCCTGGTTTGCCATGCAAGAGCGCCTGCCGGTGGGCGATGCCGACAAGCGCGCGGCCAGCACGATCGCGGAGAACAAGCGGGAAGCCGCCATGCTCACCCATGCATGGGGCCACTTCGAGGTTGAAGAGATCACCGCGGCGATGGCCTATTCCTACCTCGATGCCTGCAAGGCAAAGCGGCCGATCAAGGGCAACAAGGAAATCTCCCTGGCCCGGCTGATCATGGAGTACGCCGTGCGCAAGGGTCTGATCTCCGCCAACCCGCTCAAGGACATCACCCGCAACAAGCGCGTCGAGGTTAAGAAGCGGTACGTGACCAACGAGGAAATGGATCTGGCGGTGGAGATGGGCCGGAAGTTCGGCGGCGCGCGGCTGATCGTAGCGCTGGCGCTCAAGACGGCCTGGCTGTGCGTACGGCGGTCCTTCGAGGTGCGCCGGATTGAGCGCAGCGCCGTGACGGCTACCGGCATCCTGTGGACGGATTCCAAGGACAAGAACAAGCCGCCCGTGCTGATCGAGTGGTCACCCGAGCTGTCGGCCACGATCTACGAGGTGATGGACGTGACGCGCAACAAGGACGCCGGCACGAACTACCTGTTCGGCAACCTCAAGGGCGAGCCGTACACCAAGGGCGGATGGAAGGCGATGCTGGACGACCTGATGCGGGAATGCATCTTGGAGGCCAAGCGCCGGAACATGCCGTTCAAGAAGTTCAGCCTGCAGGACTGCCGGCCGAAGGGTGTCACCGACAAGCTCGAGCGCGGAGACACCGACACCAAGGAAGCGACCATGCACAGCTCTGACGTGATGATCGCGCGGCACTACGACCGCTCACGAAGCAAGAAAGCAACGCCTGCGGGCTGAGGACACCATGAGCAAGTTCTACAACGTTTGGTGGCCTGATCGGGGCCAAGATTTGGACGACAGCCAGAAGGTCAAAGCCTTTGACGCAGAAGATGCCGCCAGCAAATGGGCCGATTGGTACGACTACCACAGCAACGATTACTCCATCGTCGGCGGCGAAGCGGCCGAAGTGATGGTGCTCGAAGAGGGGTGCGTCGCCCCTGTCGCTGTGACGGTATTCGGCGAGATGACGCGCAGCTACCGCGCCAGGGAGGGCGGCCATGTCAAGGCGTGAATATCCGCTTCGATTCCAATGCAAGCACCCGGGTTGCGCGGAGTCGGCGACCTACCGCTACAGCACGCGCCGCGACCTCTCCGAGAGCTTTGAGCTGCGTCACTACGGCAGCGGCAAAGGGTGGCTGTGTCTGCGGCACAGCGAGCCGGATCGGGTGCTGTCTGCCGACAACCCAACAACCCACTTCGAGGTGGTTTCCGACGAGCGCCCGCATGGCCGCTACTTCGGACACAACGGCCTTGTCACAGGCCCCGGATTCTTGGCCTATGCGTCTGACCTTCCGGCCGGAACGAAGCTCATCATCACTGCGCGCATCGAGCTTCCATATTCCAAAGTCGAAGAATCGAATTCCAGAAACGACAATGGGTCACAGCCGTGAAGCTGCAACCCATTGATTTCTCTAGGAAATTTGGCGGAGTGGACGGGACTCGAACCCGCGACCCCCGGCGTGACAGGCCCGGTGTCGGACCCAACAACGGCGCGGGTTCCGCCTACTTTCCGTATTCCAACAACGCAGCGATTCGCGCTGGGTTTCCCTCTGGGCGTCTCGCCCGCATTCCAAAGAAAGTGAGCTGAAAATGACCAAGGAAGAACTGGCCGCGCTGCTGAACGGGCGCGAGTACGGCGAAGAAATTACCGACGCCGAAGAGGCTCAGGCAAAGGCAGCCGGGCTGCTTGTAATCTTCGGCGCGAGCGATGATCTAGTGGAGCTTCGCGGCACCCTCAGCGACGAAGCCGGGGCCTACAACGGAACCACGGTGCGCATCGACAGCGAAGGGTTCATCCCGGACTGGGATTCGGTCGACCACGACGACGAGGAGGAATGCGCGCGCTACTTCAAGCGCAAGGACGGCGGCTTCCAGGTGGAGGCGAAGTGGGACTGCAAGGGCTACTCTTGGTGGATCGAGACGGATCGCGAGCACGCGACCTTCGACATCATGGAGGGGCCGGACACCTTCTGCCGCGGCATCGTTGTTTCGGCCTGACCTCCCCCGACTGATCCGGCCCCTTGTGCCGAAAGGAATCGAAATGACGAACGACCGAGAGCTTTTGGAGGCTGCCGCGAAGGCGGCGGGGATCAAGCTGGCCGACGAGATCGACTCGCACATTCCGAGCGGCGGTCTATGGATCGTCAGCAAGAGCGGGCGCGATGCGGTTTGGGATCCGCTACGCGACGACGGCGATGCCCTGCGGCTTGCTGTGAAGCTGCGTCTACGGATCGACATAGACGACGAAGCAGGCACGGTTTTTGTCAGCCGGCCATGGAACGCCGACGCAGAAGCCGAAGAGGCGCTTTTCGGCGATTCCTACGCCATGGTTCGCCGCGCAATCGTCAGGGCTGCCGCGGCGCTGCCGTGGACCACTCCCACCCCCTGATAGCACCCCGCCGCCAAGTTAGCCTCCAGCGATAACTTGCCGAACATCGCTTGATGCGTCAGGGCTTCAGCTTGCCACCAAGGCTGTAATCGACCGCAGACGCAGGCCGCCGGCCAGCAAGCGCAGCGGCCCGGCATTCCGCATACTG
>LNAP01006137.1_pt1 | contig 10449 bp, 8 predicted proteins | sample 602601 | NCBI WGS metagenome assembly LNAP01 (sample SAMN02440304, study PRJNA202911) | soil metagenome | biome: Subtropical and temperate rainforests or woodlands; isolation source: soil samples (1 kg each in a 20% v/v slurry with milli Q water) were... ...
CCGCGCCTTCAGGTCGCCGGAGCTCCCCAGCGGCGGCAGGCCGAGCGGCGGGTGGCCGCCGAGGACCAGCTGAAGCGCATCGACCTCACCGCACCGCAGGACGGCAGGATCTTCCAGCAGGCCGTCCACACGGTCGGCGGCGTGATCCAGGCCGGCGAAGTGCTGATGCTGGTCGTGCCCGACGCCGACGAGCTGATCATCGAGGCCAAGGTCGCGCCGCAGGACGTCGACCAGATCCATGTCGGCCAGCCCGCGGTCGTGCAGTTCGCCGCCTTCAACCGGCGCACCACGCCCGAGCTGAACGGCGAGGTGATCGGCATCGGCGCCGACATCACCCAGGACGACAAGCGCAACGAAGCCTACTACGCGGTGCGCATCCGCATCTCCGACAAGGAGCTGGCCCGCCTGGAAGGCCTGCAGCCGATGGCCGGCATGCCGGTCGAGGTCTTCATCAAGACCTCGCCACGCACGGTGGTGTCCTATCTCACCAAGCCCCTGCGCGAGCAGGTCGACCGGGCGTTCCGCGGGCGGTAATCCGACCTCACCCTGGGTGCGCCGCACGGCGGCGCGTCCGGCGACGTCGCTACGCCCCTTTCTTCCTTCTCGTCAGCAGCCGGAAGAACAGCGGCACGAACAGGATGGCGACGAAGGTTGCCGCGAGCATGCCGCCGATCACGCCAGTGCCGATCGAATGGCGGCTGGCCGAGCCAGCACCGGTGCTGATCGCGAGCGGCAGCACGCCCAGGATGAAGGCGAGCGAGGTCATGATGATCGGCCGGAAGCGCAGGCGGGCGGCTTCGATCGCCGCGTCGTAGACAGAGTGCCCCTGCTGATGGCGCTGCGAGGCGAACTCGACGATCAGGATGGCGTTCTTGGCGGCAAGCCCGATCAGCGTCACCAGGCCGATCTGGAAATAGACATCGTTGTCCAGGCCGCGCAGCCAGATCGCCAGAAGCGCACCCAGCACGGCGAAGGGCACGGCGGTCAGCACCGCGAGCGGCAGCGACCAGCGCTCGTACTGCGCAGCCAGGATCAGGAACACCATGATCAGGCCGAAGACGAAGCCCAGCTGGCCCGAGCCGCGGGTCGCCAGCTCCTGGTAGGCCGAGCCGATCCAGCCGATGGTGAAGTCAGGCGTGAGCGTCTTGGTGACGACGTCCTGCATGACGGCGATCGCCTGGCCCGACGAGTAGCCCGGCGCCGGCCCGCCCAGGATCTTGGCTGACGGGAAGATGTTGAAGCGGTCGACCGTGTCGGGCCCGAGGATGCGGGTGAAGGTCACCAGCTCGTTCAGCGGCACCATGGCGCCGGTGTCGGAGCGCACGAAGACGTGGCGCAGGTCGTCGGGCGATTCGCGGAAGTCGGCCTCGGACGACAGGCTGACACGATAGGTACGGCCGTACAGCGAGAAGTCGTTGACGTAGAGGCTGCCGAACGAGCTCTGCATGGTCTCGAAGATGACGTTGATCGGGATGCCGAGTGCCCGCGCCTTGTCGCGATCGACGTCGGTGCGGTACTGCGGCACCGATGCCGTGAAGGTGGTCTGCACGCCGCGCAGCTCAGGCCGCTGGTTGGCCGCCGCGACGACCTTGTTGGTCGCCTCGGCAAGGCTGCTCAGCGAGCCGCCGGAGCGGTCCTGCAGGAAGAATTCGAAGCCGCCGGTGACGCTGATGCCCAGGATCGGCGGCGGGTTGAAGCCGACGACGACGCCGTCCTTGAAGTTGGCGTTGATGGCCGCGAGCGCCGGCGCGACGTTGCGCGCATCCTCCTTGGGATCGGTGCGCTGCGACCAGTCCTTCAGGGTGACGAAGGAGATGCCGGAGTTGGATTTCAGCGCACGCGACAGGAGGTCGAAGCCGGAGAAGGTGACGACGTTGGCCACCGCCGGATTCTTCATCAGCGCCGCCGTCGCTTCCTTGGTGACCTCGCGGGTGCGCGAGATGGCGGCGGCAGGCGGCAGCACCGTCACCATGAACACGTAGCCCTGGTCCTCGGCCGGCACCAGGCTGCCCGGGATGCGCTGGAACAGGGCGAACACCGCACCCAGCACCAGGGCGAAGCCGACGCAACCCAGCACCGTCCGGCGCAGCAGGAAGCCCACGCCGGCGGTGTAGCGCGCCGTCAGCCAGGCGAAGAAGCGGTTGAACCAGGCAAACGGCCGCCACGGCGGTCCGTGCGCGGGCTTCAACAGCAACGCGGCCAGCGCCGGAGTCAGCGTCAGCGCAACGATGCCCGAGATCACGACCGAGACGGCGATGGTCACGGCGAACTGGCGGTAGAGCTCGCCCGCCAGGCCGCCCAGGAACGACACCGGGATGAACACCGCGCACAACACCAGGACGATGGCGACGACCGGGCCCGTCACCTCCTGCATGGCCTGGATGGCGGCATCGCGCGGCCCCTTGCCTTCCGTCGACATGATGCGCTCGACGTTCTCCAGCACCACGATGGCGTCGTCGACGACGATGCCGATCGCCAGCACCAGGCCGAACAGCGTCAGCAGGTTGATGGAGAAGCCCAGCACGTACATGCCGGCGAAGGTGCCGATGATCGACACCGGGATGGCGATGACCGGAATGATCATCGCCCGCACGCTCTGCAGGAACAGGAAGACGACCAGCACGACCAGCGCGATCGCCTCGGCGAAGGTGATGGCGACCTCCTGGATCGAGACCTCGACGAAGCGCGTGGTGTCGAAGGGAATGTCGTAGCGCAGGCCGACGGGGAAGCGCTTGGAGATGCGCTCCATGGCCTCCTTCACCGTCGCCGCGACCTGGATGGCGTTGGCGCCGGGCTGCAGGTAGACCGCGACCGGAACCGCCGGCGAGCCGTTGAAGGTACCGGAGAAGCCGTAGGTCAGCGCCCCCAGCTCGACGCGGGCCACGTCTTTCAGCCGGAGCGCCCCGCCATTCTCCTCCGAGCGGATGATGATGTCCTCGAATTGGGTGCGGTCGACCAGGCGCGGCGGGGTCGTCACCGAGTAGGTGAAGACCTGCGGCTTGTTCATCGGCTCCTCGCCGAAGCGGCCGGCGGCGAACTGCTGGTTCTGCTCGCGCACTACGCCGGCGACGTCGGCCGGCGTGAGATTGTACTGGGCGAGCTTGTCGGGCCTGAGCCAGATGCGCATCGAATAGTCCGACGCGCCGAACAGCGCGGCATCGCCGACGCCCGGCAGGCGGCGCAGCTCGTCGAGCACGTTCACCAGGGCGTAGTTGCTGATGTAGATCGTGTCGTAGCGGTTGTCCGGCGACGACATGGTGATGACCTGCAGGATCGAGGTCGAGCGCTTCTGCACCACCAGGCCCTGGCGGCTGACCTCGCCCGGCAGCAGCGGCAGGGCGCGCTGCACGCGGTTGTTGACGTTGATGGCGTTCTGGTCGGGATTGGTGCCGATCTCGAAGGTGACGGTGAGGCTCATCGTGCCCGAGCCGGTCGAGGTCGACTGCATGTAGATCATGCGCTCGACGCCGTTGATCTGTTGCTCGAGCGGGGCGGCCACCGTGGCGGCGACGGTTTCGGCGGTGGCGCCGGGATAGGTTGCCGAGACCACGACCTCGGGCGGCACGATCTGCGGATACTGCGAGATCGGCAGCACGCGCATCGCCACCAGGCCCGCCAGCACGATCACGATCGACAGGACGGACGCGAAGACCGGCCGGTCGATGAAGAACTTCGAGATCATGGCTTGGCGTCAGCCGAGGGCTTGCCGGCCTCGGCGGGCGGCCCCGCGGCGGGAGGCTTGAACGGCACCGGGTTGACGACATTGCCCGGGCGGACGCGGATCACGCCGTCGACCACGATGCGATCGCCCGCCGCCAGGCCCTTGCGCACGATGTAGCCGTCGGGCAGCTCGCGGTAGATGCGGATCTGCCGCGCCCGCGCCACGTTGTCCTTCTCGATGACATAGACGAACGGCCCGAGCGGACCCTGGGAGATGGCGATCTTGGGGATCACGATGGCGTTGGGCATGACGATGCCGGTCATCTTCACGCGCACGAACTGGCCGGGCAGCAGGGCGCCGTCACGGTTGGGGAAGATGGCGCGGGTCAGGATGGTGCCGGTGCGCGGATCGACGGTGCGCGAGCGCGTGTCGACCGTGCCGGTCTGCGGGTAGACCGCGCCATCGCCGAACTGCAGTTCGACCTTGACGTTCTTGGAATCGAACAGCTCCTCCGGCGACTTGTCGATCTCCTGCAGCTGGCGCAGCTCGGAGTCGGTGAAGGTGAAGTTGACGTAGGCCGGGTCGATCTGGGTGATGGTGGTGAGCAGGGTCTGCTGCGCCTGGATCAGCGTGCCCTCGGCCGGCGACACCAGGCTGGTCGGTCCCTTCGCCGGCGCCTTGATGGTGGTGAATTCGATGTTGAGCTTGGCCGTCATCACGTCGGCTTCGGTCGACAGCACGGCCGCGCGCGCCTGGTCGCGGACGGCGACCGCGTCCTCGTAGGCCTTCTGCGTTGCGACCCTCTGCGCCGCCAGGCCCTCCTGGCGTTTGAAATTCTCCTCGGCCTGGGTCAGCGTCGCCCTGGCCTGGGCCGCCTGGGCGTTGGCGCGGGCCAGCGCCGCCTCATAGGTGCGCGGGTCGATGCGGAACAGGACCTGGCCGACATCGACGACAGCGCCTTCCTGGTACTCGCGCTTGAGCAGCACGCCGCTCACCTGGGCGCGGATCTCGACGACGCGGAAGCCCGCGACGCGGCCGGAAAAATCGAGAGGGAGCGCCACGTCGGCGGCCTTCACCTCGACCACGCCGACCTGTGGCGTCGGCGGTGCCGTGGCCGCCGGCGCAGGCTTGGGCCGGCTCCACCAGAAGACTGCAGCGCCCACGATCGCGACGACGACGGCGATCGCAACGATGCGCCCCGTCCAACGCGCTATCATTGACTCATTCCCTTCCCTGTCGCCTGGCTTTAACGTCCCCCTTTCGACCGAGGGGGAGCCGCCATGGCACTATACGAACTCAGAACATACACGCTCTATGTCGGCAAGATGGCCGAAGCCGTCAAACTGTACCAGCAGTTCGGCTTTCCGGCGCTGCAGAAGGGCGGCCACGACAAGCACCTGATCGGCTACTTCCAGGGCGACACCGGGACGATCAACCAGCTCGTCCATCTGTGGAAATTCGAGGACGACGCCGATCGGCGGAAGCATTGGGCGGCGGTGTTCGCCAACACCGACTTCACCGAAGGCTTCGCCGCCAAGTTCCGGCCCCTGGTGATGACACAGGACGTGAAGCTGCTGCACGCCGCGCCCTGGGGGCCGCACCCTTAGGCCGCAGCCCGCTCCTGGCTGATGGCACGGGGCTTGCTGCGCTGCACACGCCCCGTGTTGTCAGAGGAGCGTGTGATGGACATCGGCGTCTTCATCCCGATCGGAAACAACGGCTGGCTGATCTCGACGACCTCGCCGCAATACATGCCGACCTTCGAGCTGAACAAGCAGATCGTGCTCAAGGCCGAGCACTACGGGCTCGATTTTGCCCTCTCCATGATCAAGCTGCGCGGCTTTGGCGGCAAAAGCGAGTTCTGGGACCACAACCTCGAATCCTTCACCCTGATGGCAGGATTGGCGGCTGTCACCAAGAGCATCCAGCTCTACGCCTCGGTCGCCGTGCTCACCATCCCGCCCGCCATCGTGGCGCGCATGGCGTCCACTATCGATTCGATCTCGGGCGGCCGGTTCGGCGTCAACATCGTCTCGGGCTGGGCCAAGATGGAATACGAGCAGATGGGCCTGTGGCCGGGCGAGGCGCACTTTGCCAAGCGCTACGATTACAGCACCGAGTACGTCACCATCCTGCGTGAGCTGTGGGAGAAGGGCTCGTCCGACTTCAAGGGCCAGTACTTCCAGATGGAGGACTGCAAACTCTCCCCTCGCCCGCAGGCCGACATGAAGATCGTCTGTGCCGGGCAAAGCCCGCGCGGCATGGAATTCGGCGCGACCTACGGCAACTACAACTTCACCCTGGGCAAGGGCGTCAACACGCCGACGGCGCATGCGCCGACCAACGAGGCGATGGCCGAGGCCGCCGCCAAGACCGGCCGCGACGTCGGCAACTACGTGCTGATGATGGTGATCGCCGACGAGACCGACGAGGCGGCGATGGCCAAGTGGCGGCACTACAACGAAGGCGCCGACATGGGCGCGCTGGCCTGGATGGCGGGCGAGGCCAATGCCGATCCCAACGCCACCGACGACGGCACCGCCAAGCGGATCTCCGCGCCCGAGGGTGCCATCAACTTCAACATGGGAACGCTGGTCGGCTCCTACGCCTCGGTGGCGCGTATGCTCGACGAATGCGCCACGGTGCCTGCCACCAAGGGCATCATGCTGACCTTCGACGACTTTCTGATCGGCCTGGAGCAGTTCGGCGAGCGCATCCAGCCTTTGATGAAGACCCGCGCGGCGAAGCTCAAGCAGGTCGCCTGACGCAAAATGGACGTCGGCATCTTCATCCCGATTGGCAACAACGGCTGGCTGATCTCGACCAGTTCGCCGCAATACAGGCCGACCTTCGAGCTGAACAAGCAGGTCGTGCAGCGGGCAGAGCACTACGGCCTCGACTTCGCCCTCTCCATGATCAAGCTGCGCGGCTTCGGCGGGAAGAGCGAGTTCTGGGACCACAATCTTGAGTCCTTCACGCTGATGGCGGGCCTCGCTGCCGTCACCAGGCGGATCCAGCTCTATGCCTCGGTCGCCGTGCTCACCATTCCACCTGCCATCGTGGCGCGCATGACATCGACCATCGATTCGATCTCGGGCGGCCGGTTCGGGGTCAACATCGTTTCCGGCTGGGCCAAGGCGGAGTACGACCAGATGGGCCTGTGGCCGGGCGAGGCGCACTACAACAAGCGCTACGACTACAGCACCGAGTACGTCACCATCCTGCGCGAGCTGTGGGAGACCGGCACGTCCAACTTCAAGGGCGAGTACTTCCAGATGGAGGATTGCAAGCTCTCGCCGCGCCCGCAGGCCTGCGTCAAGATCGTCTGCGCCGGGCAGAGCCCGCGCGGCATCGAGTTCGGCGCGGCCCACGGCGACTACAATTTCGTCGCCGGCAAGGGCATCAATACGCCGACGGCGCATGCGTCCACCAACGCGGCGATGGCCGGGGCCGCCGCCCGGACCGGCCGGGATGTCGGCAACTACGTCCTGCTGATGGTGGTCGCCGACGAGACTGACGAGGCGGCCGAGGCCAAGTGGCGGCACTACAATGACGGCGCCGACCTCGACGCGATGGGCTGGCTGGCCGGCCAGGCAAATGCCGACGCCAACGCGGCGGCGACCAGCACGGCCCGCCAGATGGCGGCGCCAACGGGCGCGGTCAACTTCAACATGGGGACGCTGGTCGGCTCCTATGCCGCAGTGGCGCACATGCTCGACGAATGTGCCGCGGTGCCCGCGACCAAGGGCATCATGCTGGTGTTCGACGACTTCCTGATCGGCCTGGAACAGTTCGGTCAGCGCATCCAGCCGCTGATGAAAAGCCGCCGGCACAAGCTCAAGGCCGTCGCCTAGTTCGCCGGTTGATACTGCTCCATGAAGGCCAGAACCTCGGCGACCGGAAGGACGTCGGCGTATTTCAGCGCCATGTCGTAGAGGTTGGCGAAGTGCGGGCTTTCATGGCGATCGGCGACGCACTCCTCCGGCACCACGGTGCGGAAGCCGCGCGACAGGCTGTCGACCACGGTGGCGCGCACGCAGCCCGAGGTCGAGCCGCCGGTGACGATGACGGTGTCGACCCTGTGCCAGGTGAACAGCGAGCCGAGGTTGGTCTCGAAGAAGGCCGAGGCCATGCGCTTGTTGATGACGATGTCGCCGCCTAAGACCTCGCAGCGCTCGTCGAGGCCGGCGCGGCGCGAGCCTTCCTTGATGTTCTGCAGCGAATCGGGCGTGTCGCTCCTGGTACCCCAGACGCCGCAATCCTCGCCCGTCGGCAGGTAGGCGACATAGGTCCAGATCACCGGGCAGGCCTTGGCGCGGAACAGGCTGGCCAGCGCATTGACGTGCTCGATCTGCCGCGGATCGGTCTCGTAGGCCGTCGGGAACTCTTCAGGCCTCGTATAGGCGTTCTGGAGGTCGACATTGACCAGCGCCGGCTTGCGGCCGAAGCCGAAGCGCCGCCGGCCGCGGTCGGCCTTGACGATCTCGTAGAGCTCGCGCGCGGTCTTGCTCGAACTCTCCATCAGCCCGCCGTTGCCATAGCCGTTCCCGCCGGCGCGGCCTCCTCGGCGATCGGACCGTCTTCCAGCAGCTTCACATCGGATGCCGACCAGCGCGCCACGACGCGCTCGCCGATGTCGAGCGGACCGGCAAAGAACGTCTCGTCCAGGACATGGGCCACGAACTCCTCGCTGTCGGCGAGGTCGAGAGTCACTTTCACGTAGGATCCCTGATTCTCGAGCGTATGGACCTCGCCCACCACGGCGTTCAATCCGCCGGCGAGCTTGGCGCCGGGCGCGATCTTCTCGATGACGATGCGATCGCGCCGGATCGAACCCCACAGCGGCGAGCCGCGCTTGGGATGGCGGCTGCCCACTGGAATGGCGTAGCGCGCGCCGTTCTTGCCGGCGACGGCGGCGACGCCGTTCATGACGCCCTCGACCGAGCCGGTCAGCACGTTCTGGCCGCCGACGAAGCGGGCCACATAGGCATTGCGCGGCGCCACGAAGATGTCGCGCGCGCTGGCCGCCTGCTCGATGTGACCCTGGGCCATGACCACGACCGTGTCGGCCACGGCGATGGCCTCGAGCTGGGTGTGGGTGACATGCACGAAAGTGATGCCGAGCTCCTTCTGCACGCGACGCAACTCTCCACGCATGCGCAGCCGCAGGTATTCGTCGAGTGCCGACAAGGGCTCGTCGAGCAGCAGCACGCGCGGGTTGGTGATCAGGGCGCGGGCTAGCGCCACGCGCTGCTGCTGGCCGCCCGAAAGCTGGGCCGGCAGGCGGTCGGCGAACTTCTCGAGCTGGACCTTGGCCAGAAGCTCGCGGGCCTTGGCGTGCCGGTCGGCCGTGCTGGCGCCGCGCATCTTCAGCGCAAAGGCCACGTTGTCGAGCACGCTGCGATGCGGGAAGAGCGCGTAGCTCTGGAACATCATCGCCGTACCGCGCTGCATCTGCGGCAGGCCGAGCACCGACTGGCCGCCGATGCGGATGTCGCCGCTCGTGGGCTTCTCGTGGCCCGCGATCATGCGCAGGATGGTGGTCTTGCCGCAGCCACTGGGCCCCAGCAGGCAGCAATAGGAGCCGTGCGGGATGGTGAGGCTCAGATCCTTGACCGCCGTGGTCTCGCCGAAGCGCTTGGTGACGCCGACAACCGCGACCTCGCCGCTCGCCATGGATGTTTGGGGGGACATGAGCCTTACTCCGTACGCATGCCGGCGGCCGCACGCCGGCGCTGGACGAGGGCGATCGAGCCCAGCGCGACGATGATGACGATGAACGACACGATCGTGGTGACGGCGCCGACGGCATAGAGCGTCGGCGAGGTGACGTTGGTGGTCATCGCCCAGATCTCGAGCGGCAGGGTGTTCTTGGCGCCAGCGGCGAGTGCGGTGCGGGCGATCTCGTCGTAGGACAGGGTGAAGCCGAACAGCGCGACGCCGATAATGCCCGGCAGCAGGATCGGCAGGGTGACCTCGCGCACCTTCTGCCAGTTGGTGGCGCCGAGATCGGTCGCCGCCTCCTCGTACGACCGATTGAAGCGCCCCAGCACGGCGAACATGATCAGAAGCCCGAACGGCAGGGTCCAGGTGAGCTGGGCGCCGAGCCCGGTCGTGTACCACTCGGTCGGCAGACCGAGCAGCCGGAAGGTGAGTGCGATGCCGAGCCCGACGAACAGGCCGGGCATGATGAGGCTGGCGATGGCGAGATAGAAGGCGAAGGCCGAGCCGCGGAAGCGACGTCGGAAGGCGAGGCCCGCCAGCACCGACAGCACGACCGTCACCACCGCGACGATCGCGGCGAGGCCGATCGAGCGCACGAAAGAGCCCGCTATGTCGCCGACCCGGGTCTGCGAGATCAGGGCGTTGAACCAGTGCAGCGAGACGCCGTTCAGGGGGAAGGTCATGCCGCCGTTGGGGCCCTGGAAAGACAGGATGTAGATCACGATCATCGGACCGTAGAGGAACAGCACGAACAGCGTGAAGAAGGCCGCAAAGGCGTAGAAGGTCCAGGGTCGGGTGTCGTCGCCGTGCATGTCCCTCCCCCGCCAGTTCCTTGCGCACGTCGACCACGCGCAGGATGCCCGCCACCATCAGGGTGACGATGATCACCATGATGACCGCGCTCGCGGCCGCCGGCGGATACTGCAGCGCCGCCACTTCGTTCTGCAGCGCCGACACGACCGAGGCGCTCTGGCCGCCGCTCATGGTGCGCACGACGAAGGAATCGCCCATCACCAGGGTGACGACGAAGATCGAGCCCAGCGCGATGCCGGTGCGCGACAGCG
>LNAP01006077.1_pt1 | contig 10448 bp, 9 predicted proteins | sample 602601 | NCBI WGS metagenome assembly LNAP01 (sample SAMN02440304, study PRJNA202911) | soil metagenome | biome: Subtropical and temperate rainforests or woodlands; isolation source: soil samples (1 kg each in a 20% v/v slurry with milli Q water) were... ...
GGGCCGGATAGTCCTTGACCGACACCACCGCCCCGAAGGTGGAAGCGCCGCCCTGGCCGGGGCCGAACTCCATGGCGTCGAGGCCGAAGCTCAGCCGGCGCGAGGCGATCGCCTGGGCGAAGTCGCCGCTGGGCGCCAGAACCGGCCGCAGTTCGCCGTTCAGGATCAACCCGAGGAACTCCGCCGGCTCGGATCTTTGCGCGCCGCCGGCCGCGGCGTAGAGGCCGATCGTGCGGGCGCCGTAGGGGGCGAGCGCGGCGGCGAAGGTCTCACGGATCGCGTGCAGTTCGCGCAGGTCGCGGCTGATGTCGGCGTTGCGGTTCCGGGGGCCTTTGAGCAGCCGTTCGACCAGGCCCGCCGACCCCTGGGTGGGGCGCAGGACCAGGGTCAGGAAGATGTCGTTCACATAGAGCCGGCGGCTGGCCAGTTGCTCGCGCCAGTGTTCGTCGAGGCCGGCGCAGAACGGCTCCTCGGGCCCGGGCGGGAAGGCGGGGTTCACGCGCCGGCGGACCACATGGTGGTAGAGCGCCAGGCGGGAACTCGCCGAGCCGCGCAGCACCGTCTCGCGGACCGTCTTGCGATAGTTGAGCTCCTCGTCCGGCGCGGTTTCGAACGGGAAGCCGGCCAGATGCAGGGTCTGGATCAGCAGGCCGTCCTTGGTGCGCAGGGTCACGTCGTCGGCGTGCGCAAGATAGGGCAGCCGGTCACCCACCGAGGCCTCGCGCGGCGCGAGCACCTTCGAGGCGCCGGTGGTCACGTAGGTCGTGCTCATGGCCGATACGAGTTCCCGCGCCAGAAGCTGAAGTTCTTCACGCGCGGGCAGGTGGAGAGCTTCGTGACCCACAGGTCGAAGAAGCGCGGTTCACGCAGGGAGCCGACATAGCCCACGGCGTGAACTCCCACGGCGATCAGCAAGGCCCAAAACGAGCGCGTTATGAGGAAGGCCTCGGCGGTGATCACCAGGTTCAGCACCATGTAGGGATAGGTCACCCCCGCGATCATCTGAGGTCGCGTCAGGGCTGCGAACACAGGATCGGAGGCCAGCCGGCTCATCGTCTACATCCCGCCGGCGAGCGAGCGGAGGCCGGCGACGATGGTCACGGCGCCGAAGATGACGAAGATGCCCACGAGCGTGACGACGCCGCGCCGCCAGTCGAAGCGGCCCACCAGCATCATGTAACCAATGATCGCCACCGCGATGACCGCGGCGGTGGTCGCCAGGTTGCCGAGCAGGGTGCCCTGCACCCAGTTGAGGGCCGCCAGCAGCGGCGACGAGCCGGCGGGATCTCCGGCGGCCTGGGCGTGAGCGGGCCCGCCGACGAGCGCGGCCGCTGTGATCAAGGAGGCGAGTTTTTTCATCGGCTTCACTCGGCGCGAGCGCCCAGGTTTGAGGCGCTTGCCAGACGCGCCATGATGGCGCGCACATAGGTTTGCGTTTCGGCGTAGGGCGGGATCCCGCCATACCGGTCTACAGCGCCGGGCCCGGCGTTGTAGGCCGCGAGCGCCAGGCGCAGGTCTCCGTAACGGGCAAGCTGCTGCGCCAGATAGGCGACGCCGCCATCGATATTGCTCTTCAGGTCCCGCGGATCCACGCCGAGGTCGGTAGCTGTCTTGGGTGACAGTTGCATGACGCCTTGCGCACCCTTTCTTGACACTGCCGCGTGATTGAAGCGCGACTCCTGCCAGGCCACGGCCTCGACCACCGCCGTGGGAACGGCGTGGCGGACGGATGATTCGCGTATGAGGCGGATCACTTCCTCGGGGGGCGCGGCGAAGCTCGGAATCGGCTCCGGCGGCGCGATGGCTGTGGCCCCATCCTGCGTGAAGACCATTGGGCCCGAATAGGTTGTGACAGCCCCGTCATCGCCGATGGAGAGCACCTGCGCGTACGCTTGCGATGACAGCATGGTCAGGCCGAGCATCGCCCCGACAACCGCGAGGCCGGCCGTTTTCGCCCCCAATTTCGCCCCCATATCCGATGACGCGACACCCGCTTCGCCGCGCGGCGACGTAGTCGCCTCGCCGCCGCTCAAGGTCGTCGCAAGTTCAGTTTCTCGATAGGCCCGCCTCACGAAGGGCGGCCGGAGTACTGAAATAGATACGTCATATATGTGTCAGTCGGATGTCACGGCCCATCCTTAAGAACACCCCTCAGCAGCGGGGGCGGGTCTGGGGGATAGCTTCGTACGACCTTCCCGCATGCATGCATTAGCGCATCGGCGGGAGATCGAACGTATGACCGGTAAGAAGTTCAAGGTGCTCGTGATGGCCTCGATGAGCGCGCTGGCGCTCGCGGGCTGTGGTGCGGACGACATTTCGTCGCCCGGCGCCGGCGGGGACGTCATCATCAATCCGCCGGCGAACGGCGGCAATGGCGGCACCCCTGGCACCCCTGGCGGCGGCGGCGCTCTCGTCACGCCGGCTTCCGGCTGCCCCACCATCAGCGATCCGCAGGGCCTGAAGGACGACGGCACGATCACCGGTCCGACCGGCACGTACCGGGTCTGCACGCTCCCCTCGCGTTTCAACACTTCGAGCCGCCTGACCAAGGTCGCCGGCCTGCTCTACCAACTTTCGGGCCGCGTGGATGTGGGTAAGGACGGTGGCTTCACCGCCTCGGCGGCCGACACCAACGTCACCCTGACCATCGATCCGGGCGTCATCATCTTCGGCGGCGCTGGCCAATCGTGGCTGGCCGTGAACCGCGGCAACAAGATCAGCGCTGTCGGCACCGCCACCCAGCCGATCATCTTCACCAGCCGGGATAACGTCCTGGGCCTCAACACCGACTCCTCGCAAGGCCAGTGGGGCGGCGTGGTGCTCATGGGCCGCGGCCGGGTGACTGACTGCACCACCGGCTCGGTCGCCGCGGGCACGTGCGAGCGTCAGACCGAAGGCTCGGCTGACCCGGCGGTCTACGGCGGCGCCAACGACGCCGACAGCAGCGGCCGGATGTCCTACGTCCAGATCCGCTACTCCGGGTTCGTCCTGGGCGCGAACGTCGAACTGCAGTCGCTCACCACCGAAGGCGTCGGCTCGGGCACGGTGCTCGACCACATCATGAGCTTCAACAGCTCCGACGACGGTTCCGAGCACTTCGGCGGCTCGCCGACCATGAAGTACTACATCGCCGTCGGGGCCGACGACGACAGCGTCGATGTCGACACCGGCGCCCAGGCCAACTTCCAGTACGGCCTGCTGATCCAGCGCCCCGGCGCCGGCGACGCCCTGATGGAAATCGACAGCAACGGGTTCGAGGCCGACACGCCGCGCACCAAGCTGCAGGTCTCGAACTTCACGATGGTTCAGGGCCAGGTCAGCAGCAACAACGAAGCCAACGACCAGGCTTCCGTGCTGTACCGCGGCAACTCGGACGTGACGCTGGTGAACAGCATCATGGCCACGCCGAACAACGAGTGCATCCGGATGAACGGTTCGGGTACGACGCCGTCGACCCTCACCGCGCGCTCGGCGGTGCTCACCTGTAACGCGACCAAGTACATCGGCAGCGGCGCCTACACGGCCGCTCAGGTTGCGACCTTCTTCGGCGCCGGCTCGAACGGCAATCGCGACGACTTCACCTCGACGCTCTCCAACGGCTTCGTCAACGGCTCCAACGAGATGGGCGTCGCGGCGTTCAACGTGAGCGGCCTGGGCAGCGCCTTCACGGCCGTGACCCACATCGGCGGCGTCAAGGACAGCACCGACACCTGGTACGCCGGCTGGACCTGCAACAGCAGCACCGCGAACTTCGGCAGCGGCAACACCGGCCTCTGCACCTCGCTGCCGACCACCTGATCCGCCGCGAGACTTTGTTCCGGGGGGGCGGCCGGCGACGGCGGCCCCCCCTTTTTCAACAATCGAGCTTCCTGAGGGGGACCGGAAATGATCACGCGGCGGCTCACGTCCTTATTGCTGCTTTCCACCGCGCTGACCGCGCCGACACTGGCCCACGGCGCGGAGCCCGCTGCGCCGCCGGCCGCTTCTTCCGCGGCCTCCGCCTCTACGCCGGCCGCGGCGTCCGAGCAGGAGGCGCCCGAGGTTTCGATCCCCGGCGTGTCCGAGGTCGTGGTCGTCGGCGAGCGCACGAACGTCGTGCGGTCCACCACCCAGGTCCTGTCGGTCCTGTCGACCCAGGAACTGGCGCGAAGCGGCGAGGGCAACATCGCCGGCGCGCTCACCCATCTCACCGGTCTCAGCCTCGTCGGCCGGGGCTACGTCTATGTCCGCGGCCTGGGCGACCGCTATTCGCTCGCCCTGCTCAACGGCTCGCCGCTTCCGAGCCCGGAGCCGCTGAAGCGGGTCGTCCCCCTCGACCTCTTCCCCAGCAGCATCGTCTCGTCCGCCCTGGTGCAGAAGAGCTACTCGGTGAACTTCCCCGGCGAGTTCGGCGGCGGGGTGATCAACCTCACGACGCGCTCGATCTCCAAGGACGACTTCTTCAGCATGGATGCTGGGATCTCGATCGACACCGAGACGACGAACCAGCTCGGCTACACCTACTACGGAAGCAAGACCGACTGGTCCGGCTTCGACAACGGCGATCGCGACAAGTCGCCGGCGCTGAAGGCCTTCCTGGCGAGCGGCGAACGCATGAGCTCGGGCAAGGTGAATACGGGCGCGATCGCCCGCGAACTGGTCACCGGCCGCAACGCGGTCCTTCAGAAGGATAACCACCTGCCGGCCAACTTCTCGCTGGGTCTGGCGGGCGCCAAGTCCTTCGAGCTGGACACCGTGAACCTCGGCCTGATCGCCGCCGCCGGCTACAGCAACAAGTACCAGACGCGCGAGGCCATCAACCAGATGTCGCTGCAAGGCGACCTGTCGGACCTCGAAACCAACTTCCGTCGCATCACGACGGATAACCGGATCGTCTGGAACGGCCTGTTCGGCCTGGCCGCCGAGTTCGGCGACAACAACCAGCACAAGGTCCGTTGGACCAACGTCTACATCCACGACACCGTCAAGGAAGCCCGCCTCGGCATCGGCAATCGCCACGGCACCGATGTCGACTACATGCCGCAGGACACCGCCTGGTACGAGCGGCAACTGGTCAACACGCAGGTGGTCGGGGAGTTCAAGCCGACCGAGAATCTCGACGTCGACGTCCGTGCGAGCTACGCCGAGACGAAGCGCGATGCGCCCTACGAGCTGACCTTCGAATATGTCCGCACCAACGCGGAGGCCGACCCCTTCGGCCAGTACTTCATCAATCGCCTGAACAACGGCAACAACGGCGACGCCAAGGTCAGCTTCTCCGAGCTTGACGAGCGTCTCTGGTCCGGTGGCGCCGACGTTTCCTACCGGTTCTCGCCCGATCTCGCCGCGACCGTGGGCTACGCCTACAACGACACGCGCCGCACGAGCACGCGTCGCGACTTCCAGTTCCAGGCCCCGAACACGTTCCCGGCCGGGGTGGACATGTTCCGCCCGGATCTCCTGCTGCAGCCGTCCGTCGTCGACACCTTCGGCATCACCATGGTCGAGGCCAACGAGGGGACCCCGGCCTTCCTGGGGACCCTGAAGAACCACGCCGGCTATGGAAAGCTGACCGGGCGGCTGCTGGACTCGCTGAAGTTCGACGTCGGCGTCCGCTACGAGACCGCCAAGCAGTCGGTCTCTCCGATCCAGGTGTTCAACATCCCGGGCGCCTCGACCGCGGTGACCGATCTCGAGAAGGACTACTGGCTGCCGGCCGCGACCCTGACCTGGGAGGTCCGCGACGACATGCAGGTCCGCGCCAACGCGTCCAAGACGCTGGCCCGGCCCCAGTTCCGAGAACTGATCTACCAGTTCTACTTCGATCCCGACTCCAACCGCATGTATCGCGGCAACCCGCTGCTGACGGACAGCGAGCTGACCAACGCCGAGGTTCGCTGGGAGTGGTACTACGACGCCGATCAGCGCATCTCCGCGGCGGGCTTCTACAAGCACATCGACCGGCCGATCGAATCGTTCGTCTCCGGCGAGTCCTTCACCACCAGCTTCGCCAACGCGCCCAAGGCCGACCTCTACGGCCTGGAGCTCGAAGCCCAGAAGTATTTCGAACCGTCCGACTGGCTGAGCGGCGACTTCTGGTCGACCCGGCGCCTGCTGGTGGCCGGCAACTACACCTTCTCGAAGTCCGAGCTGAAGGTGTCGGCGGACGACTCGGTCGCGGTCTTCGCCTCGAGCTCGACCCTTGCCACCGACTTCTTCCGGGACGGCGCGCCGCTCACGGGCCAGTCGCGGCATATGGCCAACCTCGAGATCGGGTTCGAGGACAGCAAGGGCCTGTCGCAGCAGACCCTGATGCTCAACTACGCCAGCAAGCGGGTCACCAGCCGCGGCCTGGCCAACACCGGCCAGCCCGACATCTACGAATATCCGGGCCTCAGCCTCGATCTGGTCCTGCGCCAGGGGATCGAAGTGGCCGGCCACGAAGTCGAGCTGAAGTTCGAAGCCCGCAACCTCACCGGTCGCAAGTACAAGGAGTACCAGGAGACTGACGGCGCCCGCGTGAACGTGAACACCTACCAGCTCGGCCGGATCTTCAGCCTCTCGGCCAAGACCACGTTCTGATTCCAGGCCAACGGAGTAGCCCGCCAACTCCTCCAACGTGCGCCGCTCCGGTCCTCCGGGGCGGCGCTTCTCGTTTCAGAGCGGCCGCAGCCCGGGGCTGCGCCAGCGCCGCGAGGAGGGGACAGATTTCAGGGATTAGGTGGCGGTGACGGAGGGATTCGAACCCTCGATACCCTTTCGAGTATGACGATTTAGCAAACCGTTGCCTTCAGCCACTCGGCCACGTCACCAGCCCTGATCGGCTGCGGCTTCGGAAAGCCTGCGGGCCAAATCGGGTCGCACTCCATAGCCGAAACCGGCGGCCGGGAGCAACGGCCCTGGGCAAAGAAAAAGCAGCCTCGCTGTTTCCTCCGCGTTCGAGGCTTGAGCGTGGGCCCGTTAGGGTTAAGTCTGCGCCTCAAGCCAAGGCTCGGACCCATGACTGAAGGCCTCCAGAATCGCCTGAACGCCAAACTCGCCGAGCTTCGCGCCGCCGGCCGCGTCATCCTGCGCATCTCGGCAAGCGCGGACAGCATCGAGCGCCTGTTCGTGGAGGGAGGCGACGGCGCGATCCTGCTGGACTGCGATCCGCAGCGCGACACCGCCTGGTACGGCGACGTGGAACTGCAGGTCTCCGACGTCCCTGGCGCCTGGGTGATCGTGGCGGGGGAGGGCGGTCCCCAGCAGATCGCGGTCTGAAGGCCTAGACCTTGTCTTCGGGCGGGGTTTCGCCGCCTTCGCTCTCCGGCGCCGTCAGCGGGCCCTGCTGGTTTCGCCAGTCCGCGAAGCTGCGCTCGAAGTGGTCGCGGCGCTGGGAGCGGAAGGCGACATATTCCGCGTCGTACTTGCGCCGCTGTTCGTCCCGCCAGTCCGCATACTCGCGGTCATGGGCGCGGAGCTGTTCCTCGCGCCAGTCCAGATAGTCGAGTTCGAACTCGATGTCCGAATCCGGGTGATAGGCATAGTCGGCCGGCGGTCCGAACTGCCGGACCCCCTTGTCGGTCGGGTCGATCTCCTGGTCGCCATAGGGCATCTCGGGCCTTGTCCTGACCGGTCCTGGGCGACGCCGGACGATCGGCTCGCGGTGGCCGTGCGGCTCGATGCCGAACTCCTGACCGCCGTGCGGGCCTTCGAGGCTGTAGTAGCCGCGGGTCAGGGCGTCTTCCTCGTCATAGGGAAGCTCCAGGTCCGGCTGGCGCCCCGCATCGTAGCGGCCGCGCCGCCACGCCGGCCGCTCGCCGATCGGCCGGTGGGTGGCCAGCGAACTGAACGAGCGGTTGTCAGCCCCGTAGTAGCGGGCCTGGTCTGACGAATAGCGGCCTTCCTCGCCGAAGCTCCGCTGAGGATCGCGCTGCGATGCGCCGGAGCGCGGGGCGTTGGCGCGCGGGTCGTCGGGAGAGCGATTTCGCATCGTTTGATCCTCCTCGGCTCTTGAAGAGAAACGATATGGCCTGGGTCCCCGTTCCGGCGCGCCGACGAGCCTGATCAGTCCGTCCCGGCGACCGCCAGTATGGCGGCCAGGCCGACGCTCATCGCCTTGGCGCGGCCTTCCTTCGCCACGTCGATCCATTCGTCCAGGGAGTGGGCACGCCCGCCCTTGCCGCCGCCGCCGATGGTGATGGCCGGGACGCCCAACGCCATCGGGGCGTTGGCGTCGGTGGAGGAGGCGTCATACTGGGGCTCGTAGCCCATGGCCTCGATCGCGGCGGCCATGCTCTGCACCAGCGGCGTGTTCTTTGCGGTCTGGCCGGCGGGGCGGTCGCCGATCGGCTTGATCTCGACGCTCACCTTGCCGACGCTCGTGGAGCGGGTGGCGTTCTCGTGGTCGACCGCCTGCTGCATGATGGTCTTGAAACGAGCGTCCAGCTTGGCCAGTTCGCCGGCGTCGGCCGAGCGCATGTCGAACTCGGTGAAGACCTTGCTGGGGATCGCGTTGACCGAGGTTCCGCCGCCGGTCACCGAGGCGGAATAGGTCACTTTCGGGCTGGTCGGGACCTGCACCTCGTAGAAGTCGGTGATCGCCTTGCCCATTGCCGCCATCGGATTGACGATCCCGAACGCGCCGTAGGAGTGGCCGCCGGGGCCGGAGAAGGTCACGCGGTAGCGCTTCGATCCCACGCCGATGTGGGTGATGCCGCTGGGGCTCAGTCCGTCGACCGAGAAGAACGCCTTGGTGCGGTCCTTGTACTTGCCCTGATTGAAGAAGTAGCGGACCCCGCGCAGGTCGCCGGCGCCTTCCTCGCCCACGGTGGCGACGAACAGGATGTCGCTCTTGGTGCGGATCTTGGCCGCGTCCAGAGCGCGGATCCAGGCCAGCAATACCGCGAGATTATGGGTGTCGTCGGCGACGCCTGGCGCGTAGAGCTTGGTTCCCTCGCGGCGCACCTTCACGTCGGTGCCTTCCGGGAAGACGGTGTCCAGGTGGGCCGAAACCACCACGACCGGCCCCCCGGCAGTTCCCTTGCGAAGGCCCATGACGTTGCCTTCAGGGTCGATCTCCACATCGGTCAGGCCGTGGGCCTCGAGCATCGCCTTGTACGCCTTGGCGCGCTCGGCCTCCTTGAGCGGCGGGGCGGGGATCTCGGTCAGGGTGACGATGTCGGCGACCGTGCGGTCGTGGTCCTTGTCCAAGGTGGCCGTCACGGTCTTGAAAGCTGGGCTCCTGACGATCTTCGCCACGTCGTCCCTTGGCGCGGCCGTGGCGGAGGAGGCGGCGATGACGGACAGGGCGAGCGCCAGGGGCAGGCTGCGGGACATGGAGGCTCCGGTCGAATTCGAGTCGACCGGCATAGTAGCGGTGGTGACCTCCGCCGCTAGGCCCGGCTTGCCTCGGGGGTGTCCTGCGCCATGACGTCGGAGGCTTCCTCGGCGTCCATGATCTTCAGGAGGCGCGCGCGGGCGCGGTTGACCCGGCTCTTGATGGTGCCGAGCGCGCAGCCGCAGATTTCGGCCGCCTCCTCGTAGGAGAGGCCCGCGGCGCCCACCAGAATCAGCGCCTCCCTATGCTCGGGCGGCAACTGCGCGAGGGCTGACTGCAGCGCGCGCATGGCGACGCTCCAGTCCTGGGTCGGGGGGGTGCGGACGTTGTTGGCGTACTCGCCGGATTCGTCGCGCACCTCGCGGCGGCGGCGGATCACCTGGGTGTAGTAGGTGTTGCGCAGGATCGTGAACAGCCAGGCTCGGAGATTGGTCCCGGGCTCGAACTTGTCGCGGTTGGTCCAGGCCTTGATCAGCGTGTCCTGCACCAGGTCGTCGGCGTCGGAGCCGTTATGGCTCAATGACCAGGCAAAGGCCCGCAGCGCGGGGATCATCGCCACGACCTCGCTGCGCCATTCGCCGTCACCGCCCATGCTGACCTCAATTCGCCCGCCTTGGCCTGACGCCGGCGCGCGATTGCGTGGCCTTTCAACGTTCCCTTTGATCAACCGTTCCGGCTTGCGCTTCGTGGTTCAGCCACCAGATTTGGGAACCAAGGGCCGGTTGCCTGCGCTGCGGTCCTGTCGGGGTGAAGGGCGCCTGACGCCGGAAACCAATGACCGTGGAGCAGACGATGTCACCGACCGACAAGGCGATCTTCAGTCCTGCGGCAGAGCGGCCCACCGACGCCCGCGGGGCGCTGGGCCGCTTTCGACGGGTCCGGGAGGCGACCCTCGCCCTGGCCGCGCCTCTGTCGCCAGAGGACCAACTCGCCCAGTCGATGCCCGACGCCAGCCCCACCAAGTGGCACTTGGCCCATACGACCTGGTTCTTCGAGACCTTCCTGCTGACGCCGCATCTTGCGAACTACCGGCTGTTCGATCCGGCGTTCGGCTACCTCTTCAACTCCTATTACGAGGCCATTGGCCCGCGGCAGCCGCGCCCGCAGCGCGGCCTGCTGACCCGGCCGCCGCTGGAGCGGGTGCTGGCCT
>LNAP01006138.1_pt1 | contig 10448 bp, 7 predicted proteins | sample 602601 | NCBI WGS metagenome assembly LNAP01 (sample SAMN02440304, study PRJNA202911) | soil metagenome | biome: Subtropical and temperate rainforests or woodlands; isolation source: soil samples (1 kg each in a 20% v/v slurry with milli Q water) were... ...
AACGCGACCGGCAACTGGATCAAAGTGGTTCAGCGTCTGCCGGTTCGTATCGAACTTAACGATCAGGAAGTGGCTGAACATCCGCTGCGTATCGGTTTATCGACACTGGTAACGGTTGATACTCAGAATCGCGATGGCCTGGTGCTGGCCGATAAAGTCCGTACCGAACCGTTGTATCAGACTTCAGCACTGACGCTGGATCTGGCACCGGTTAACGCCATTATTGCTGACGTTATTCATGCCAATGCAGGCTAAAACATCCGGAGGCCTCTGTGGCAAATAAACCGCTGGTAGGCGCCCCGCTGGCCTGGATGACGGTGGCTTTGTCTATGGCCACCTTTATGCAGGTGCTGGACTCGACGATCGCCAACGTGGCGATCCCGACCATCGCCGGGAATCTGGGTGCCTCGAACTCACAGGGTACCTGGGTTATCACCTCATTCGGGGTGGCGAATGCCATCTCGATCCCGATCACCGGCTGGCTGGCAAAACGCATCGGTGAGGTCAAACTGTTCCTGTGGTCCACAGTACTGTTCGCCCTCGCTTCATGGTTGTGCGGGATGTCCAACAGTCTGGAAATGCTGATCTTCTTCCGTGTGTTGCAGGGCGTGGTGGCAGGTCCGCTGATCCCGTTATCACAAAGTCTGTTACTGAATAACTATCCACCGGCCAAGCGGAGTACCGCGCTCGCGCTCTGGTCGATGACGGTGATCGTCGCCCCGATTTGCGGGCCGATCCTCGGCGGGTATATCAGTGATAACTATCACTGGGGATGGATCTTCTTTATTAACGTGCCGATTGGTCTGGCCGTGGTGTTCCTGACGCTCAGAACGCTGAAGGGACGCGAAACCGCCACGCAGATCCGTCCGATCGACAGTGTGGGATTAGTGCTGCTGGTGCTGGGTATCGGTGCCTTGCAGGTGATGCTCGACCGGGGTAAAGAACTCGACTGGTTTAACTCGACGGAAATTATCGTGCTGGCGGTCGTGGCGGTGGTCGCGGAGGTGCGGGCGGTCGTGAGACCGGTCGCGGTCATCCGGACGATGCGGATGAAGTGCAGGGACGTCCCGCGCTCGAGGATCGCTTCAAGGCGCCGGAGCGTCCGCCGGTGCAGCCGTGGCAGTATGCGTTGCCGACGGATGAGCAGCTGCGCAATCCGCTCAGCATCATTCCGCCGGATCAACGTCCGCGAGTAGCGCTGCGGTATGGCGCGCAGAACGAGCTGCTGGTGTCGGGCTTGTTGAGTGGCGGTGGCGACATCGCGCAGCGGCCGGCGGTGGTGGATTCACCGCTGGGGCAGGGGCATGCGGTGTTGTTCGCGATCAACCCGCTGTGGCGCGGGTACACCGTCGGCAACTATGCGATGGTGTTCAATACGATCCTGCATTTCGACAATTTGAATGCCGGAAGAAGGCTCGACTCCAAGTAGCCACGACTCAAGCCCTATATACTCGACGCCGGCGATAACATCGCCGGCGTCTTACTTACCGGGGACCTCTGAGAAACAAATGGCGAGCACAACTGGTGGACTAATCGGTAGTCTGAATGAGGGTGGGCAGGTGCCGACTTGGCTTGAACTCCCTCCTCAGTCGGATATTGCCCCACCCATTGTGACAATGGCCGACGAACTCCCGCTGCAAATGTTGTCTTGGCAAGACTTCGAACGCCTGTGTCTCCAACTCGCCCGCCGCGAGTCGGATGTCGTAAGTGCTCGCCTTTACGGCGAGCCTGGCCAAGAGCAGAGCGGAATCGACTTCTACGCGCGACTCGCGGCATCGGAGCAATATCGCGTCTATCAATGCAAGCGCGTGAAGAACTTCGAACCGAATGTGATTCGAGATGCAGTTAAGCGATTCCTGTCGGATGAGTGGGCCAAGCGCTCTGCGGAACTGGTGATTTGCACGTCGGACCGGCTTCGGACGACTCAACGCATCGAGGAGTTGGAGACTCAGCGCAAGCAGCTTTCCGAGCTTGGTTTCGGTCTTGATGTCTGGGCCCGAGAGGATATTTGCGAGCGTCTGCGAAGAGCACCAGAATTGGTATTTGACTTCTTTGGCCGCTCCTGGGTGGAGCTCTTCTGCGGTCTTTCGATCGATGCGACCTTCGCCCGTAGGATTGGTCCCGCGCAAGTGGCGGCGTTTCGGCGACGCCTCTTCAGCTTATACGGGAACGTATTTCTTTCGCATGATCCCGGCCTGATTACGAGCAATGAGGATCATCCGTTGTCGATTGCAGAGCGCTATGTCGTTCCGGATGTTTTCGAACTAAGGGACAGTTCGGCGGAGGAAGACCCCTCGGTCCGTCCATACGAGTTTCACTCATCCGATCCGTCGCACGACGAGCTGCGAGCCGGAGCGTGGCCATCGCGGCGAGTCGGCTATCAGTATCGACGGATGCCGACGGTATCGTCAGAACGTCGCCGAGTCCCTGTTGACCACCATTTTGCTGGCGCTCCGGACGCGCGGCGTGTTCTTATTGGCGGGCCTGGAACAGGGAAGAGCGCGCTGCTTCGATTTGTCGCCCTTGACCTTTTGAGTCCTGAGCCGCGTCTCGGTGGGCTTGCGCGAACGTGGGGCCGTCACTTGCCGGTCTGGGTCCCATTCGGCGCCTGGGTCGATCGAATTGCTCGCGGTGGCACTGACGTGTCGCTTCGAGACGTGCTTCGGGAATGGCTGGCTCAATGGGGCGAAGAAAGTCTCTACCCGTTGATCGACGCGGTGCTGGAGGATCAACGACTACTGCTATTAGTCGACGGACTAGATGAGTGGAGTTCAGAAGATGCCGCTCGAATCGCTTTAGCTCAACTTCATGTTTTCGCGAAGCAACAGGAATGTCCGGTTATCGTGACATCTCGACCGCACGGGTTTGAGCGACTTGCAAGTGAATTCGGCGGTTGGACCGTGGCAGACCTCGCACCACTGTCGCATGCACAGCAGGTCGCGCTTGCCCGGCAGTGGTACGACCGTCGGATCGTCACAGGACAGAAGAGTAGCGAAACGGCGCGAACAGGCTCGGATGCACCGAACGGTACCGTCGACTTTCAGCGGTCGAGTCGCTTGGCTCATGACGCCATCGCCGAAATTCATGAAATTGAGGAACTACGCTCTCTTGCGGAGGTCCCGCTGTTGCTGTCGGCCCTCCTGTTGTTAAAGCTGCGGGACGCCGAACTGCCGCGTGATCGTTTCCGGGCATATGAGGAACTCACACATCAACTCATTACGGTTCAGCCGCGCCGCCGTCGCGCCGCTGCGCTTCAGACGGGTGGACCAGCCGCTGGCGTTCGTGACGAGGAACGTCGGCAGTCCTACGCCTACTTGGCGTTTCGGGTTGTACTTGAATCGCCAACGGGGCTCATAGAAGAACGTGTTGCTCGGCAGCACCTCGAGCTTGTGCTTCAGAATGAAGACTTTGGCTTGGGATACTCGCCCGACGATGCCCGACGCCTTTCACGCGAATTGATCGACGTTGGAGAAGAGGTGAGCGGCATTTTGGTCAAGCGCTCGCAACGCGACTTAGGGTTTTATCATCGTGCGCTGCAGGACTACTTGGCTGCTGTGCATCTGTCATCTCTGCCAGAACGCGACCAACTCGCGGCGGTGGCAATCAACGCCACAAATCCCCAGTGGCGCGATGTCATATTGTCGCTGGGCAGCCTAATGCGGTCCCAAGAACTGGTAGGCCGTTTGGTCGACGCGATTCGTGCCTCCGCGCATGAATCCCCAGGCTTGGATGATACGCACGTCGCAGAACTACTCACTGAAATCGCCACAGGTTCATTTCTATGTCCGCTCGCTGCCGCGCGACAGATCCTCGACGAGGCAAGCGCGATCGTCGAGACCGGATGGTGGCTTGAGCATCGTCGACGCGTTCTCGGCATGATGCTATCCGGTCTCCGCAATCGTCGAACGATCCGCCTCATCGTGCCCAGGTTGCGAGCGTGGTTTCCCGAACGCGTGTGGTATCGTCCGTCGCTTTTCGCAACGACCCGGCAGTGGGAACTGGATGAGGCTTGGCCGGTGCTCCGCTCTGCGCTGTACAATGCAGATGATGAATTCAATAGGATCGCCGCCGCAGAGGAGTTAGCGGAGCATTTCGCCGGAGAACCTCGTATAGAGCATGAGCTCGAGAAGATGGCGCGCGCGCCGTACAGTCCGTTTGTCCGGGCCGCTGCGCGGCTCGCCCTCGTAAGAGGGTGGGCGCACGCCCCTTCGATTAGTGCCGTCTTCCAGGCGCTTGATACAATCATCTCCGCCGAGCTCAATCTCGCCCGACTACTGTGGAAGTGCGCAACGGGCGATCGTTCTGACCTCGTCCGTGATTCGCTCATTCGGGCTTTGGTTCCGCTTGCCGCGCATTATTCATGGCAGGAACTGGCCGAACAGGAGCTAATCAGAAGTTGGCGCGGCGATGCGGAGCTCAAGTCGGCGTGCTTGAAATCGGTGAGTGCGCGATATGCCGGGGGCCACGAAGAGGTCATCGGCTTCGAGGAAGCGTGGAACATCCTGTTGGAGGCTTTTCCTGGAGATGACGATGTCGTCGAAGCGATTGCACTTGAGCTGCAGGATGAACATCCGACTTTCAGGTCTGTTGATTGGTCCGTGCTGCCTAAGAATTTTCGCGACCATCCAAGACTTATCGAGGCGCTCGACGCATGGATTCCGAAACGCTCAATAATCGCAGATCCCGCGCTCGCCGGTGCCGCACTAGTTGGGCGTACAGATCGGGCGAGATCGGCTCTTCTAGAGGCGCTATCCGAGCGGAGAACAACTTGGTGGATTGCTCCGGCTCTGTTTGAGGGATGGAGCGAGGATCCAACAGTGCTCGTAGAATTGTCGAACCTGGTCCATTCGGACAACGCTTCGGCCGCCGAAATTGGGTTCCTAATTCCTCGGATTCTGAAAGATCCGAGCCGGGCATACTCGCGACTTATGGAGCTGCTCGCAGACCCCGCCGTCCGGCGCATCGATTTCGTCGTTAGCGGCCTGGCGGAGACGAATAGGCTAGCGAACAACCCAGAATTTCTAGCGGCGGCGCTCACAAGGATTCATGGCTCGGATAATCGGTACGGGGATCCTATCCTACCGACCCTGCTGACCTACTATGCCGATGAATCGGAGGTGCAGCAAATTGGAATTCGAGAGTTGTACAAGCCGGAAGGCAATCATGTCGCCGTAGGGAATGCCTATTGTGCAGTACCGAGTGTGAAGGCGCGCGTGCGCGAGCTGCTGACGCCGTTGCCAGAGCCGCTTCGACTGGCGATTTCCGAGTCGCTTCAGAGTTTGTCTCACGTCGATTCCAGCGTAGCTGGATTGTGCGCGGAGTATTGTTGGGAGCGGAATGCGGAGATCGCGGCTGGATGTTCGGTTGCATACCATCGCGGCCGAGTTGCGCTGCGAGAACTTGACGATAGCGATTTAGCCAACGTTCGACGTGAGCTCGTGGCGCTTGGTCCTAACTATGAGACTCGACGACAGGCTGCTGCTGCTGGAATCCTGGCGATTGGACATTTGGACATTTTGGACCAAGACCGCGAAACCATCGGAGAGCCGACGTCGCCCCGGATAACCCTGCGCGCCTTTCAGGGGACAAATCGTGCGCTCGCGAAGCAGATCGTTCAGTCATGGTCTGCTTTACGGGCACGATACGGTGACAATCTGCTCAATTGCTTTGCAAGATCTGGCGATGCGCTTTCGCGAAGTGAAGAGGCAGAACTCTGGGAAAGCCTTGCAGCCGATATCGACGGACACTCGGCGGCGGAGGGCGATCTGCGTCATTTCCTCGATGGCCCGAAACTGCCTCTCGGTGTTGAACTACTACAGTACCTCTCGAGGACTGAGCCGCGAAGCCTTCGATTGCGCGAGGCTTGTCTACGTGTTCTAAAAGATCCCCCCATGACAGCCAGCTTCCAGCTCGAGTCGGTCCAGCACGCGGCTGATTTGCTTTTGGCTCACTTCCCCGATGATGCCGAGCTATGGAACGAGCTGGTTGCGAGGCTTGGGCGGTCTCCTCGTGACCAGGCATTGTTCGTGGCGCTCGCGCGGGCCCGCCCGAACGAACCGGCAGTACTGAAAGCAGCCCGAGATTTGCTCGAACAGGGTCCTGGTCTAGCAGACGCGGTTTTTCATGCAATGTGCATTGCGCTGCCGGAAGGCGAACTATCAACTGAGGCCGTTGTGCGTTGGTCGTCGGGTGATCGAATGTCACGTTTTCTCCTTCCACCGTTCGTAGCCCGTTTGGCGCGTGATGAGTCTCTACGGTCGCATTGTGAAAAGACTATGACTGCTGACAGCGACGTCGTCTCATTCATTCCGCTGGCGCGGGCACTCGCTGTCGGAGGCGCTATGCCGGTTGCCGCCATTGAGAGACTGCAAAAGCGCCTAGTGACTGAAATCACTGGTGGGGTTGCGGCTATTGCCTTCGATCCGCAGTTCGGGTCCCCGCGTTCAGCTGCCCAGATTCTACTCGACATCCTTCGCGGAAATCGCACTCCTGCCGACCCGAACGCGGAGTTGGATGGCTTGTAACCCAAGGCGGTTCTCAAGCCGTTTCGGTGGGCAGCTTGTCGGCGACACGATATCCTCGGCGCGTGCGCAATTGCCGAACTCTCTGCCGAGGAACTATCCTGTGTCCATGCCCGCGGCGCGCACTGATTGGACGGTCGACATGCTCGACGCCTTGCCCGACGACGGCAAGACGTACGAGCTCATCGACGGCGAGCTGTTCGTGACACCGGCGCCGTCGGACGTGCACCAGTTGGTCGTTTCGGCAATCGAGAGGCGCCTCTGGTCTTACCTGCGTCCATCGGCGATCGCCCGGTCGTTGCAATCGCCTGCCGATGTTCGGCGGGGCGACAAGCGTATCAATCGTTTGCAGCCCGACGTGTTCGTCGTCAGGCTGATCGATGGCCGTCGCCCGTCGTACCCGTTCGAGCTCACCGATTTGCTGCTGATCGTCGAGGTCGAGTCGCCCAGCAATGCCGCGTACGACTATCAGACGAAACGCCGCCTGTATCTCACAAGCGGCGTCCCGGAATACTGGGTCGTGAGTCCCGAGGCGCAGACATTCGCGCGGTGGCGTGGATCGGAAGACATCGGCGAACTGCTGTCGACTCGAATCGAGTGGCGGCCTTCCGGGATGGATCCATCGCTCGTCATCGACATCCCGGAATTTTTCGCCGACGCCCTCGGCTAACCGCCTCAGCTCATCTTCGACTGCAGGCGGCGGTCGATCGCGTCGAGGAAATCCTCGGTGTAGAGGAACGGCGCTTTCGGATCGATGAGGATCGCCAGGTCCTTCGTCATCTGGCCGCCTTCCACGACTTCGATGCACGCCGACTCGAGCTTGCCCGCGAACGCGACGAGCGGCTCGTTGCCGTCGAGCTTTCCGCGATGCGCGAGTCCACGCGTCCATGCGAAGATCGACGCGATCGGATTCGTCGACGTGCGGTTGCCCTTCTGATGCTCGCGGTAGTGGCGCGTCACCGTGCCGTGCGCGGCCTCGGCTTCCATCGTTTTTCCGTCCGGCGTGAGCAGCACGCTCGTCATCAGGCCGAGTGAGCCGAAGCCCTGTGCGACGATGTCCGACTGCACGTCACCGTCGTAGTTCTTGCACGCCCACACGTACCCGCCCTCCCACTTGAGCGCCGCCGCGACCATGTCGTCGATGAGGCGATGCTCATACGTGATCCCGCGTTTGTCGAAGTCCGCCTTGAACTCGTCGGCGAAGACCTGCGCGAAGATGTCCTTGAACGCGCCGTCGTACGCCTTGAGGATCGTGTTCTTCGTGCTGAGGTACACCGGATAGTTGCGCTGCAGGCCGTAGCGGAAGCTGGCGCGCGCGAAATCGCGGATCGAGTCGTTGTAGTTGTACATCCCCATCGCGATGCCGCCGTCCGGGCCGAACTTCGCGACCTCGAACGTCTGCGGCTCCCCGCCCTTCGGCGTGTACGTGATCGTCACCGTGCCTTCGCCGGGCACCTTGAAGTCGGTGGCTTTGTACTGGTCGCCGTGCGCGTGGCGTCCGACGACGATCGGCTTCGTCCATCCCGGCACCAGCCGCGGGATGTTCGACATGATGATCGGCTCGCGGAAGATCACGCCGCCCAGAATGTTGCGGATCGTCCCGTTGGGGCTCTTCCACATCTTCTTGAGGCTGAACTCCTTCACGCGCGCCTCGTCGGGCGTGATCGTCGCGCACTTCACCGCGGAGCCGTGTTTCTTCGTCGCGTTCGCGGCGTCGATCGTGACCTGGTCGTTCGTCTCGTCGCGGTGCTGGATGCTCAGATCGTAGTAGTCGATCGGGACGTCGACGTACGGTAGGATCAACTTCTCTTTGATGAACTTCCAGATGATCCGCGTCATCTCGTCGCCGTCCATCTCGACGAGTGGGTGCGCAACCTTGATTCGGGCCATTAGCGTGGGGGAGGGAGTCGCGACAAAGGGACCCCCAAACTTAGCGGCTGAGCGCTCGGGAGAACAAAAAACGCCCGCACATTTGTGCGGGCGTTTTGTTCTTCAACGACCTGGCGGTCGGTTACGACTTGAAGTTCGGATTGTTGCGGGTCTCGACGTCCGGGAGCGGCACGCACGTCAGATCGCTGTACGTGTTGCCCTTGAGCGTCGTTCCCTTCGTGAACGGCAGATTGTAGCGGAGCATGTCGCCGTAGCGCTGTCCTTCACTGAACAGCTGGCGGCGGCGCTCCTCGAGAATGAGATCGGTGTACGCCTGACCGGTCGGCACTGGGCCGGTCAGCACCGGCACGGCCAAGAGCGCCGACACCAAAGCGCTGGAGAAGCGCATCGAAGAAGCGCTGGGCCTCAAGGCCGACCTCAAGCTGCGCGGTCTGGGCGAGCAGAGTCTGCTCACCCTGGAGATCCGCGACTTCGATCAGCTCGACACGGTGGTGGAGCGGCTGACGCGCCGCTGAATATCCGCACTCTGTTCATCCGGAGCGCAGCGAGGGACGTTTACTGTGGCCGCAAAGGCCCCTCGCTGCGCTCGGGGTGACAGCGCTGGGCCGAGTTTCGAAACGGGGAACTCCAACCTCTGCGCGGCGTTTACCGCTCCAAGCGGTCGGACTAGTGTTCGCCCGAAGGATGGAGGGCGACCGTATGTCGAGTGAATCGCTGCATGAAGACGCCGGCAAGCTCGGCCCGGAAGTCATCGACCAGCACCGCGCCATTGTTTCGCTGATGGAGGAGCTGGAGGCGGTCGACTGGTATAACCAGCGCGCCAAGGCGACAGGCAATGCCGAGCTGCGCGCCATCCTCGAGCACAATCGTGACGAGGAGAAGGAGCACGCGGCGATGGCCCTTGAATGGCTGCGCCGCAGCGATCCCACTTTCTCGAAGCATCTGAAAACCTTCTTGTTCACGGAAGGCCCGATCACCGGCATCGAGGCGACGATGGACGCAGCCGGCGGCGGCGCCGATGATGGCGGACCAAGCAGCGACGGCAGCCTCGGCATCGGCAGCCTGCGTTCAGCCAAGCCGGAGGGCCGCAAATGAAGAACCATCTTTTCCGCGATCGCGCGCCGATCACCGAAGCCGGCTGGGAGGAGATCGAGAAGGAAGCCAAGCGGACGTTGCGTGGCATGCTGGCCGCCCGCCGCGTGGTCGACTTCCGCGGGCCGCTGGGCTGGGACGATTCCGATGTCGAGCTCGGTCGCGCTGACCCCATCTCCTCGCCGCCGAGCGGTCCGGATGTGCAGGCGCGCCTGCGCCGCGTCCAGCCGCTGGTCGAAGTGCGCATCCCCTTCGAGGTGAGCCGCGCCGAGCTCGACGCCATCGATCGCGGGGCGCGCGATCCCGACCTCGATTCGGTGATTGCCGCGGCGCGCCAGATCGCCATCGCCGAGGACCGCGCGATCTTCCACGGCTACAAGGCCGCGCACATCAGCGGCATCTGCGAGGCCGCGGCATCGACGGCGGTGCCGCTCGGCAGCAGCCATGCCGACTATCCCGGCGCGGTGTCGGCGGCGCTGACCAAGCTGCGCGACGAGGGCATCGAAGGCCCCTTCGCCATCGTCCTGAACGAACAGCTCTACAAGGACCTCGCGGCCCGCACCGACTCGGGCTACCCGATCCTGAGCCACGTCCAGCGCCTGGTCGACGGCGACATCGTCTGGGCGGCCGGGCTCGATGGCGGCCTGGTGCTGTCCAAGCGCGGCGGCGACTTCGAGCTCACGGTCGGCCAGGATTTCTCGATCGGCTACCTCGAGCACGACCTCGAGCGCGTGCGGCTCTACATCGAGGAGAGCTTCACCTTCCTGGTCCTGACCGATCAGGCCGCCATTCCCCTGACCATCGGTAGCGGCAAGAAATCCTAACGGCGCCGGCGCGCGCCCGCCCCTGCTTGCGCCAATCGTTGGCATAGTCGACGGGCGATTGCCTCATCGGGGAAACCCGTCGACTTGCATTGGATTTCCGCCTCCAGAATCACTTGGAGGG
>LNAP01006139.1_pt1 | contig 10448 bp, 8 predicted proteins | sample 602601 | NCBI WGS metagenome assembly LNAP01 (sample SAMN02440304, study PRJNA202911) | soil metagenome | biome: Subtropical and temperate rainforests or woodlands; isolation source: soil samples (1 kg each in a 20% v/v slurry with milli Q water) were... ...
GGGTGAGCGACTTCACCTACGTCTCGACCTGGGTCGGCTTCGTGTACGTGGCCTTCGTCATCGACGTGTTCGCGCGCCGGATCGTCGGCTGGAAGGTGTCGGCCTCGGCGCGTACCGACTTCGTACTCGATGCCCTGGAACAGGCGCTGCATGCTCGCCGACCAAAGGACAGCCTCATCCACCACTGCGACCGCGGCGTGCAATACGTATCGATCCGCTACACCGAGCGGCTGGCAGACGCCGGCATCGAACCCGCCGTCGGCAGCGTGGGCGACAGCTACGACAACGCGCTGGCCGAGACGATCAACGGGCTGTACAAGGCCGAGGTCATCCATCGGCGTTCCTGGAAGAACCTGCAGGAAGTCGAACTGGCCACGCTGGACTGGGTCGACGGGTTCAACCACAAGCGGTTGCTGGGGCCCATCGGCAACATTCCACCTGCCGAGGCCGAAGCGGCTGACTATCAACAAACCCGTGAGCTCGCCATGGCGGCGTGACTCACACCAGCGAGTCTCCGGGAGTCCCGGGGCGGTTCACCATGACTGCAAGTACGGCCGCCAGGTAGAGCCGTGCACCGCATGCGGAGATCGACACCTACCTACCAAGCCGCTTGGCGTCGTCCGGTGACACCAGCAACCAACCGCAAGCCAATTACCAGGTCCATGACATTCGTACCGGTCGGTCCAGTACGGATCAGATCACCACTGGCGCTGAGAAAGTATCCCGCATCGGCTCGGTCAAGGCAGTTTTTCGCGTCAACTCCGGCGGCTGCTCCGCGCAGCAGGGTCCCGCCATCGACGAGCGCACCCGCATCGGCGGTCGGTCCATCTCGTCCATCGGTACCGAGTGCAAGTAAAAACAATCCCTCGTGGCCTGCCAGCACCTCAGCCGCAGCGAGCGCGAGATGTTGATTGCGCCCACCCCTGCCGGGCCGCTTCGGCAAAGTGACCACAGTCTCCCCTCCATAGATGGTCATTCCGACCGGCATGGCAAGCAGCGCCTCGGCGATTTGTCGCCCTTGAGCGCGTGCGTCTCCGTTTAGAGGGGCAGGCGCGATACTCGGCATGAAACCCAACTCGCGCGCACGTTCCGCCGCGCCCGCCAAAGCGTGGCGATTGCTGGCAACCACCTCCACATCCAGTTGACCGAAAACCGGGTCATCAGGCGCAGGTCCGGGTACCGCCCGCCCCAACATGCGAACCAGCCAGGACGGCAGGCCCAGTGCCTTCGGCGACAGCGGTGGACCGGGATCGGCCACCAGCAAGCCCGAGCCGATATCGCCGGGGCTGTCGCCCGGCACATCCGACAGGAGCAGCACGTGCGCGCTGCGACCGCCAAGATGGCGGGCCAGACGACCGCCTTTCAGATTGGAAAGTCCCCGCCGCACCGAATTTACGGCATCGATGGCCAGACCGCTGCCCAGCAGCCAGGCGTTCGCTTTACGCCAGTCCGTCAGCGTGAGGCCATCCGGCAGCCGCTCGACCAACGCTGAAGCGCCGCCGGAGATCAGGAATAACAGCCGCCTATCCGGCGCTGCAGACGCTATGAAATCAACCAGTGCCTGCCCGGCGTCCAGCGAATGACGATCGGGCAGTGGATGGCCGGCGGTCAGTATCCGCACACCGGGGTGTGTCGCCGATTCGGGGCTTTCTACCCCGTGCGGCGCAATCACCAATCCCCGCTCGACGACTACCCCAGGGGAGTCGAGCGCGCCGGTCGCCATCGCATCGGCCGCCTTGCCGATTGCGACCAGATCGACGGAGCCCGAATACCCGGCCAGGGCATGACGTACTACTGTCGCCCCATTTACCGCAGCCAGCGCAGCGCGGGCGACGTCGAGCATCCGGGCACGAACCATCACCGCAGGTATCGGCAAGCCGTCGCCCTGCCCGGCACTTTCCTGACTCATACCCATCCAAGCAAGGAGCAATCGGCGTGTACTTGCCGGATGTAATCAGCCGGCATTGCCCTGCACTTCACCCAGCGCTGTTCGGGCGCCGGGCGGGCACGTAGACCCGCAGCTATGAAAAACGCCGCCAGATAGCCTGTGGCGAAAAGAAAAGACATTACCGTGCCCATCATTACGCCGTACCGTGGATAACTCATGGCAACTGCCACAACGTAGGTCAGCAGCGAACCCATGCCGGCCGGAAAATTCTTGATGATGGCCTGCACCTGGGCTGGTCCGTAGGTAAGGTGGAGAATGACCAGAACCAGCAAAAGCGTGATGGGAAAAGCCGAGAATACCCCCGTCCACCGCTCGCTGATCATCCCCACCAACCCAGTAATCACCAGCACTATCGCGGCGGCGGCGAGCGCCCTGACCAGAAACACCAAAAAGGTCGGCCGCATCCCCTGATCGATGGCGACGTTTGCGATGTATCACAATCGCCGATGGAAAAAACAAAATGGCGCCCGCCGTGAGCAAGGCACCGCTCCAAAGCCCAAACGGCATGCGCTGCAAGACAGCTTCAGCCAGCACGAACGCCGCCACCGCCGCCGAGGAGGCCACCAGAACCACCTGATGCCGTTTCACGTTAACAACGGTCCAGTGATACACGTAGACCAGCTCCAGCCATGCGGTGAAGCCTGCCGCCGTACAGACCGCGCTTTGTGCTGCGAGCCGGGCACCATTCTCCACGCCCACAAAAAAATGCCAGAGCAACGCCGAGCGGGTAACCGGAAAGAATGCCGGCAACCCTGGGGCTGGCGCGCTCGGCGATCAGGGTGAGCCCCAATACCATCGCGGCGGAAACAAACACCTTGACGAACAGAAACAGTATCATAGTTCAGACCCCTGCGCCTTACGGATCGACAGCAGCCGAGAAACCCACTCAGCGCAAGGCGTACGAATTTCCGCTCATCTCCTCGTTACGGTCCGTTGCGGGCGACGGCGTACGGGACACTGCGCTGATTTCCGCGCGCATTTCGTCGGTCAGCTTGATTTCCCGTACTGCAAGACTTGCCTCGAGCTGTGCGACGTCACGGGCTCCAAGAATCACCGAGGTTACAGCCGGATTGGCGGCCACCCAGGCAATCGCCAACGGTACCGGATCGATGCCCGACCGGGCGGCGTAAGCGACAAACCGCTTGGCCGTTTCGGCCATCCACTCCTCGCCGTAGCGCGTCTGGTATATCGAGTTTTCCACTAATCGTCCGCTGCCCGGCTTGTCCTGGCCAGCGTATTTGCCGGTTAAAAGGCCCGCTGCCAGCGGACTGTAGCTGAGGACCGCCAGATTTTCCGACATCGCCAGAGGCAGCAACTCCACCTCGGCCTGCCGCTTGACGAGGTTGTACATGGGCTGGATGGTACAAAGCTTCGTCCAGCTATTTTTTTCCTGGATGCCCAAGACCTTGGCTACCTGCCAAGCGGCGAAATTGCTGGCGCCCAGGTACCGCAGCTTGCCCGCTGTGACCAGATCGTCGAGGGCGCGCAGGGTTTCGTCAAGGGAGGTCCGCTCGTCGAAGCGGTGCATATAGAACACGTCGAGATAGTCGGTCCCCAGGCGCTCCAGGCTCGCTTCCACCGCCTGGATCAGATATCGCCGGGACAACCCGGCGTTGTTGACTCCCTGCCGGATGGGGAAATAGGCCTTGCTGATCAGGATCACCTCGTCACGGACGCCCTGCAGCGCTCTGCCGAGTATCTCCTCGGCACGCCCGCCGGAGTAAAGATCCGCGCAGTCAAAGCAGTTGATGCCGACATCCAGGCACCTCGAGACCAGGCGTTTTGCTTCAGGCCCCTGCGTCTCCTTGCCAAACGTCATTGTTCCGAACGAGTATTCGGACACCTGTACTCCGGTAGCGCCCAGATAGCGATATTGCATGAGACTTCCTTCCGTCGTTTGCTCGAAATGGCGTGCCGAGAAGTTCCTAGTCCAGCCGAGGCGGCTTGCGGGCCTGGGTCAGCGCCTCGAAGCTGTAAGCCAGGTTGAGCAGCGTCGCTTCCGAATAAGCCTTGCCGAAGAACGTAAGGCCCACGGCGGTACCGTCCTTCTTGTAGCCCGCCGGGACGGCGACCGCCGGATAGCCCGCCTTGCCGAGCATCTTTGCAGCCCTCGCCTGGGGCACCAGCAGGGCATCCAGGCGATACGAGTCCATCGCGGCATCGATGCCGGCCGTACGCGACAGCACAATGTCCTTGAAACGGTCCGCTTGATAGGTGGGCGAGGCGACTCCCGGCATGTTCACGGCCACTTCGAACAGCGCCTGGCCGCACGGCATGCGCACCTCCGGATCCTGCCGGTTGAACTCGATGAGCGCCTGCAGCGAACCCACCGGGGCGCGCTCGCCCAGCGCATGCAACCAGGCGTCGATTCCGTCCTTGAATTCGTTGCGCAGGACGCTGGAACGGATGGCCGCGACTTCTTTTGCGGTCGGGATGTCCACCGGGTCCAGGATGACGCAGCCGAAATCCCGCATCGCATCCAGGCACTGCTCAGTGATGCGCAGTTCGTCCTCATCCAGCCCGTCGAAGTAAACGTCACGCGCAATGCCCACGCGCGCGCCAACCAGACCGTCTCGGCGCAAGCCGGAAACATAATCGTCCGAGGCGCGTCCCGCCGCCGTCAGGGTGAGGGTGTCATCGAAGTCCACGCCGGCGATCACGCCCAGCAGCAAGGCGGCGTCCGCCACACAGCGGGTCAGCGGCCCGGCGACGTCCTGACTCAGGCAATTGGGCACGATGCCTGCCCTGCTGACCAAGGGCACCGTGGGCTTGAGCCCCACCAAGGAGGTGGTACAGGCCGGATCCTGGATGGAGTTGATAGTCTCGCTGCCGATAGCCGCAGCACAGAAGCCAGCCGCGACGGCCGCTGCCGGTCCCACGCTGGAGCCGCCACCCCGACCGTACTCAAAGCCGTAGGGATTCCTGACCCTGCCCCCTAACGCGCTGAAATCGGACGCCATGCGGTCTGACATCACGTCGGTGAATTCGGTGAGGTTGGCCTTGCCCAGGATGATCGCCCCAGCCTCACGCAACTGCTTGACGATGAAGGCATCCCGTGGCGGCAGAAAATCGGCGAAAGCGACCGCGCCCACCGTGGTACGCATGCCGTCCGCGGTGCAAATGTTGTCCTTGAGCGCAACCGGTATACCGTGCAGCGGTCCGCGCAGTGTGCCCCGGGCGCGCTCGGCGTCGAGAGCTGCGGCATCCTCCAGCGCGCGCGGGTTGACCTCGCGGATGGCATTTATGTTTGCCCCTGCTTGGTTGTGCTGCGCGATGCGCGCCAGATAAAGCTCGGTCAGCTCCCGCGCACTAATACGCTTCTCATGCTGCGCCTGTAGAAGTGATGAAATAGACATCTGCAAGAAATCCATCTTCTTCAGCCTCACGGGGTATAGGGAAACGCTGAAAAATTCCATCCCTGTAATTTTTCAGCTCGCTGCATCGCGGTACACGCCCGCGATGCGCTCCATGGATCAATGGCTTACGCCATCGAGCCCTGTCGGGGCGTCCTGCCCCGGACCGCAAGCGCGGAATAAATAAGCGCTTCCATAGGTAACTGTCGTATCCCGGACGTTTCCCTTGTGGGCACGCGAGGTGGTTTACTGACGGCCCGTGGGGTGCTGCGTGAGGTGCTGGGATGAACATCAAGCTGCACAAGAATGCGACCACCACGCCGCGCATCCGGGCGCTGATCCAGGCCAGTGACGAGCCCCAGACGGTGCTGGCCCGCCGCTTCGGCATGACCGTGGAGACCATCGCCCGCTGGAAGCACCGCGATTCGACCCTGGACCGGTCGCACACGACACACCGCCTGCAAACCATACTCACGCTTGGACAGGAAGCCATCGTGGTAACCAAAAAGGCATATGCCTATGTAGTGTGAGGCAGGCTGGTCTCAAGAGTCAAGTGCAACGTTTTCGTGAAATTTCGCCATTTCCTGGGCCATGGCTTCTTCAGGCGTTTGCCAGCCCAGGGTTTTGCGCGGCCGGCCGTTGAGCAGGCGGGCGATGTCGTTGAGTCGCGTCTGGCTGACGGTGGACAGGTCGGTGCCCTTGGGCAAGAACTGGCGCAGCAGGCCGTTGGTGTTCTCGCTGCTGCCGCGTTGCCAGGGCGCGTACGGATCGGCGAACCAGATGTCGAGCTTCAGCCGCTGGGCCAGCGCCTCATGACGCGCCATCTCGCGGCCCCGGTCGTAGGTGAAGCTCTCGCGCATGAAGGCCGGGACCTTCTTCATCTGCCGCGTGAAGCTCTCCAGCGCCGCATCGGCGCTGCAGTCGGTCATCTTGCAGAGGATGACGAAGCGCGTCTTGCGCTCGACGACGGTGCCCACCGCCGAGCGGTTGTAGGCACCCTTGATGAAGTCGCCTTCCCAATGTCCCGGCAGCTTGCGCTGCGCCACATCTTCGGGACGGTGGATGATCCGCAGATCCTCCGGTATCACCATGCCGCCCTTGCCGGCGGCGGTACGCCGTTTCTGGCCGCGCTTCGGCTTGTGCTGGCGCAGGGCCTCGACCATGGCCTTGTTCAGCGCCCCCTTCGGGTGCGCGTAGATGGCCGCGTAGATCGTCTCGTGGCTGATCTGCCAGTCCGGGTCGTCGGGAAACATGTACGCCAGTCTGCAGGCGATCTGCTCTGGCGACCAGGCAAAGTAGATCAGGCGGTCATGCACGTACTGCCACAGCGGCGTGCCCGCTTGCAGCTTGCCGCGCCGTCCGCAGCGCTGCCGTCGCTTCCGATAGGCCGTGCTCGCGACCGTGGCGTCGTAACGGCCGCCAACCCACGCGTTGTGCCGAAGCTCGCGCGCTATCGTCGACGGCGAACGGCCCAACCGCCGGCCGATCTCCCGCAGCGTGACCTTCCGCTCAGTCAACAGCATGATCGCCGCTCGTTCTTCCGCCGACAGATGTCGGTAACGTCTTGTTGTCATCGCAACACCGTACCTGCTTCAGACTTGGGTGTTGCACTTGGTCGTTGAGTCTAGGCTGTTCTTGTGATGTGTAAATGGACGGGCTGAGCGGGGCCGTGTCCAAGCCGAAACGCAGGGTCCATTTGTCGGCGCTGGTATTCATCGTGACGGTTCCTTAGTGCTTCGGATCAGCCACGCGCTCGGAAAAAACCAGAGCGAGCGCTCGCTCGTCTGTAATTTACGCACCCTTCATGCCAAATCGCACAACGCGCGGCCAACGCGTGCTTCTGTCAGTTCAGCATGGGGACGGTAGCGATCAGCGAACCAAAACTGGGCCGCAGTGGCGCCGCGTGCACCGAAGATGACCAAGCTCGGTGCCGAACAACGAGCGCACGGGGCTGGAGCGGATTTGCTTGACCGGGCACAGGAAACGAGGGCTCAATACGTGTATAAAATAGCATTCTCTTCATCAGGACAGGCTGAGCCTCGTTATCTGCGGTCGAGCCGTCTCGTTGCCGGCCTCCTCGGACCGACCAAATTCCTCAAACGCGCGCCAAGTGCGTCCACTGATCGTTTAAGTGGCGCGGCTATCACGTCGCCCGGCATGGCCCATTTCCCAATGAACACCACAAGACCGGAACTGAAGCGATGGCCAGCCAGGCCCGATACCCAAAAGGCGATTCTCGACGCAGCCATACGCCTGTTTGCAGAGCTGGGCTTCAGTGGCGTCACCACGCGCATGATTGCGCGTGAAGTGGGCATCGGCATCGCAACGCTTTACCACCACTTTCCGGACAAGGAACATCTGTACTTGGCCGCAGTAAGGCACGCCTACTCGGATCGTGCCCGGGAATTCACCGTCCTTTCACAAGCGCACGCACCACCAATGCAGCGGCTGCGTGACATGGTGTTCCGCTTCGCGCATGTGGCGGCTACGGATACCTACTTCACCCGGCTGGTCAAGCGCGAACAGCTCGAAGGCGACCCGGTGCGCATCCGCATGCTGGTGGAATCGACGCTGGGTGAACAGGTGACAGCGACCTATCGCCTGATCGAAGACTTGGGCACCGACTACGACCCGCACCTGTTCATGATGTCGCTGCTCGGCATGATTCTGCACCACTACGAGGCGGCGTCCATGTCGCCGTTCTTCGGCCATTTCGACCCGAGCCACCTGGACCCGGAGGTGGTCGCCAGCCATGTGTTCAAAATGCTGACTCAAGGCTTGGTTGTTGCCGCAGCCAAATCCCCAGACGAATCACCGCCGGCCTGACGCGACAGCACCCCCGGTTCGCGCATGGCAAATGTCGCCATGACGGGGCACTAACCCGGGACGTCGATACTCGGCTCGACACTAAAACCGCTGTAGCCTGCGTCTGCCACTCGACGCAGGCGCCCGAAATAACCGGGCGCATCCAGATGCACCGGAAACTGGCGGTGCTTGCCCGGGATGTTGGCGCCGGTGTACCAGGAGTCGGTGCGCGGGAACAGGGTCTGGTCGGCAATCTCGGCCACCGTCCGGCCCCAGTCGGCGTCGACACCGGGCGTGGCCTCGATGGCGCCCACGCCGCGATCACGCACGGCGGCGATGCAGTCGCGAATCCACTCGGCCTGCCGCTCGGCGCCGAGCGGCATGTTGTAGAGCACCGATGGTGACTCCGGACCGTGGATCATGAACAGGTTCGGAAAGCCGGGCACGGTGAGTCCCAGATAGGTGCTGAAACGCCCGGCCCAGGCATCGGCCAACGGGCGGCCGCCGCGTCCACGGGGATTCAGGCGCAGCATCGACCCGGTAATGGCGTCGAAGCCGGTGGCCAGCACCAGCATGTCGAGCGGGTGCTCGCCGCGCTCGGTGCGCACGCCGCGCTCGGTAATCTCGACGATGGGGTCGTCGCGCAGGTCGACCAGCGTCACGTTGGCGCGGTTGTAGGTCTCGAAATAGTCCTCGTCCAGAATCAGGCGCTTGGTGCCGATGGGATAGTTCGGCAGCAGGCGGCGGGCGGTGTCCGGATCGCGCACGGTGCGCCGAATCTTCTCGCGCACGAACGCGCACAGCGTCTCGTTGGCTTCGGCGTTACTCATCAGGTCGCCATAGGTACCGAACGCGATGCCGAGGCCGCCGCGCTGCCAGTGTTCCTCGTACAGCGCCTCGCGCTGCTGCGGGGAATCGTCCAGCGCCGAGCGGGTCGGCGTCGGAAACGGCGTGCCGGCGAGCGTCTCCAGCATCATGGTGCGCAGCTGCGGCCATTGCTCGCGCGTCTGTTGCCGGAAGGCCGCGTCGAACGGGCGGTTGCGGGCCGGGATGGCGTACTGCGGCGTGCGCTGGAACACCGACAGCTGCGCCGCCGCGCGGGCGATGACCGGGATGGCCTGCACGCCGGACGAGCCGGTGCCGATGATGCCGACGCGCTTGCCGGCGAAGTCGACCGGCTGCTGCGGCCACTTGCCGGTGTGGTAGCACTCGCCGGCGAAGCGGTCGAGGCCCGGGATATTCGGCCGGTTGGCGGCCGACAGTGCGCCGGTGGCGCAGACCAGGAACTGCGCGCTGACGCGCTCGCCGGTGGCGATGTCGAGCTGCCAGCGCTGCGTGCTCTCGTCGTAGCGGGCGCCGGTGACGCGGGCGCGCAGATCGATGTCACGGCGCAGGTCGAAGCGGTCGGCGACGTAGTTCAGATACGCCAGCACCGAGGGCTGGTCCGGTTGCGTTTCCGGCCAGTCCCACTCGTTCACCAGTTCCTGCGAGAAGGTGTAGCAGTAATAGGGGCCGCCCGGGAAATCCACGCGCGCGCCCGGATAGCGGTTCCAGGACCAGGTGCCGCCGACGCTGCTGGCGTCGTCGTACACATGCGCCTTCAGGCCCAGCCCGCGCAGCAGGTGCAGGGCGTACATGCCGCCGAAACCGGCACCGATGATGGCGGCATCCAGGTGACGCTGTGCCTCGGCCATGGTTCTCCTCCGTGTCGACTGGCGTGGCCAGGGAAGCGCTGATTCGTTCCGCGCTTCCTGTCCGGGGCAGGATGCCCCGGCTTGGGGTCGGTGGCGTAAGCCATCGATCCATGGAGCGCTTCGCGGGCGTGTGCCGCGATGCAGCGAGCTGAAAAGTCGCTCAGGACAGGATTTTTCAGCGTTTCCCTACGTCGAATTGTGCCGCGCGCGTCGCCGACAGCAAGCGGCTCCCTACTCCGTGCGCTTGAGCAACAACAGCCCCGACACCGCCTTCACGCACAGGTTGCCGGCGGCGTCGAGGATTTCGCCTTCCACGTAGCCGGTGCGGGCGCCGACGCGCAGCACCCGGCCGATGGCGGTGATATCGCCGCCGGTGATCGGGCGCAGGTAGTTCAGCGTGAGGCTGGTGGTGGTCCACAGGGTCTTGAGGTCGGGGAAGGTCGCCATCATGGCGTAGCCGACCGCCTCGTCCGCGTACACCGCCAGCACGCCGCCCTGCACCGACCCGCGCGGATTGCACCAACGGGCGTCGAACGGGAACACCAGGCGCGCGAAGTTGGGGGCGGACTCGGCGATGTAGCCGCCGAACTGTTCCATCGTTGGCGGGCGACTCAGGTCGATGCGCGTCAGATCCGGGCGGTCGGTGGC
>LNAP01006141.1_pt1 | contig 10445 bp, 12 predicted proteins | sample 602601 | NCBI WGS metagenome assembly LNAP01 (sample SAMN02440304, study PRJNA202911) | soil metagenome | biome: Subtropical and temperate rainforests or woodlands; isolation source: soil samples (1 kg each in a 20% v/v slurry with milli Q water) were... ...
GGCGTGTAGTCCGACTTGATGACGAAGCGCTGCCCGCCCTCGGATTTTTCCGGGCGCGGCGGGCGATGCGGAGTCCACACCTGCCCGTCGACCTCCGGCCGGCCGGTCTCGATCAGCGCGGACAGCGCCGCGACGGTGGCGGAGGCGCCCGAGGTCGGCGCCACGCCAAGCTTCTCGGCGAGCGCGGGATCGAGCGTAGCGGACTGTGCGGGTTCGAAGGCACGCTGCGAGCGCTCCCCGAATCCGCCGGGACGAGCGGCTTTCGGCATGGCGCGAATATGGGGTGAGAAGCGGCGCACGAAAAGGGGAGATCCTCGATCGAGTCCCCTGCGCACGGTTAGGCGGCAGCGCGCGCGAAAACGACCATCGTGTAGGCAATCGACACAGGCCCGAGAAGGGGCGGCATTGCTGCGAACCGGCGCAGATTCAAGCTCATTCCAAATAATGTCTAAAATTTAAGCTATGGCACGCTGTATGCATACACCAATGTATGCAACGAGCGGCGGCGCGCCCGCTTCGTCTCCGCGCATGGATTTTGCAGGCCCAAGAGAGGGTCCATGAGATCGCCACGCGGAGATGCCGATGCCCGAAGCCCTGCTTGCCGCCGAACCGTCCGCCCTCGCCTTCGATCCCGCGCGCACGGCGCTGGTGATCATCGACATGCAGCGCGACTTCCTGGAGCCCGGCGGGTTCGGCGAGACGCTGGGCAATGATGTCTCGCTGCTGCAAGCCGCTGTAGGCCCCTGCAAGATTGCGCTGGAGGCGGCGCGCGCCCAGGGCATGCTCGTCGTCCACACCCGCGAGGGCCACCGCCCGGACATGGCCGACGCACCGCCGGCCAAGGTGGAGCGCGGCGATCCGACCACGCGAATCGGCTGCGCCGGGCCGATGGGGCGCATCCTCATTCGCGGCGAGGCCGGCCACGACATCATCGCGGCGCTGTATCCGGCGCCGGGCGAGCCGGTGCTGGACAAGCCCGGAAAGGGCGCCTTCTACCAGACCGACCTCGAATTGATGTTGAAAAACAAGGGCATAGACACGCTTCTGGTGTGCGGCGTCACGACGGAGGTCTGCGTCCACACCACCATTCGCGAAGGCAATGACCGCGGCTATCGCTGCGTCGCGCTAAGCGATTGCTGCGCCTCCTACTTCCCGGAGTTCCACCGCGTCGGCCTGGAGATGATCAAGGCGCAGGGCGGAATTTTCGGCTGGGTTTCCGATTCCACCGCCCTTGTCGCCGCCCTCGGCAACAAGGCGAAAGCCGCCTGATCCGACCGCAACCGTTTTCAAGGGGACGACCTTCATGGCTGAAAACGACATGCTCCCGATTTCGCCCTCGCGCATGGGCATGAGGCCGGTGCTCTGGACCAAGGGCGACTGGAACGCCCTGTTCGGCTTCGGTACCAACATCCTCGTCAACATGCTGGTGCTCACCGGCCTGCTGCAATTCGTGCTGAAGATGCCGTCCGACATCGTGTTCGGCCGCATCCTGCCCGCCGTCGGGCTGATGATGTTCCTGTCCACCGCCTATTACGCCTTCCTTGCCTGGCAGCTCGCCAGGAAGACCGGCCGCGACGATGTCTGCGCGCTGCCCTCGGGCATCAGCGTGCCGCATATGTTCGTCGTGGTGTTCGTCATCATGCTGCCGATCGGCGCAGCGGCCGGCGACCCGGTGCAGGGTTGGGAGGCCGGGCTGGTCTGGGTGTTCTTCCAGAGCTTCATCCTGATGATCGGCGGATTCGTCGCGCCCTATATCCGGCGGATCACGCCCCGCGCGGCGCTGCTCGGCACGCTGGCGGGCGTCTCCATCGCCTTCATCGCGATGCGCCCGGCCTTCGAGATCTTCATGACGCCGGTGATCGGCCTCACCTGCTTCGCCATCATCATGGTGAGCTGGTTCGGCGGCGTGCGGTATCCCAAGGGCATTCCCGCCGGCCTCATCGCCATCGCGGTCGGCATGGTCATCGCCTGGGGCTCGAACCTGTTCGGCCTGAACTATGGCGGCATGAGCCTGGAGAAGCTCGGCGCCTCCTTCGCCAATTTCGGCTTCTCGGTGCCGCTGCCAGCGTTCGACCATGTGTTCCACGGCTTCAAATATCTCGGCATCATCCTCGTCACCGCTATCCCGTTCGGCATCTACGATCTGGTCGAGGCGATGGACAATGTGGAGAGCGCGGAAGCCGCCGGCGACCACTTCCCCACCACCCGCGTGCTGACCGCCGACGGCGTCATCAGCCTGATCGGCTGCCTGATGGGCAACCCGTTCATCAACGCGGTCTATATCGGCCACCCCGGCTGGAAATCGATGGGCGGCCGCATCGGCTATTCCGCCGCCACCGGGCTGATGGTGATCGTGCTGTCCTGGTTCGGCATCATCGCCGTGCTGCTGGCGCTGATCCCGGTCGTCGCGATCTCGCCGATCCTGCTCTATATCGGCATGCTCATCGGGGCGCAGGCGTTCCAGACCACGCCGAGCCGCCACGCACCCGCGGTGGTGCTGGCGCTGACGCCGCATCTGGCCGCCTGGGCCAAGCTGCTGATCGACAATTCGCTCGGCATGGCCGGCACCTCGGCCGCCGCTATCGGCATGGACAAGCTGGGGGCGGTCGGCGTGCTCTATCACGGGCTGGAGGTGATGGGCGGCGGCGCGATCCTGGTCGGCCTGATCCTCGGCGCCATCGGCGTGTTCGTCATCGACCGGCGCTTCACCCATGCGGCGGCGTTCGCGCTGGCCGGCGCGGTGCTGACCTTCTTCGGCTTCATGCATGGCGAAATGGTCGGCATCGGCATGACGCCCACCGTCGCGGTGGCCTATGTGCTGGTCGCCGGCTTCCTGTTCGGCTGCGCCAAATACGCCGCCGTCGCGCCACTGCCGGACGAGGTGCTGATGGAAGGCGGGCACGCCGCACCGGCGGAGTAGTCCTTTTCCGGAAATCTCCCCTTTCCGGAATAATCCCGCTTCGCGCCGGGGGCGGAGCGAAGCGGCTGGATGCGGCTCGGTCATCGTCAGGGATGGCCGAGCCGCTCTTGTCTTGGCCGCTCAATCTTTTCTTGGCCGCTCAATCTTTCCGACATGCTCCTGCAAGATAGTTCCGGCACCTTCTGCCCTCCACCGCGTTGTGTACACGTTCAAGAGGTGGCGCCGGGGTCGTCCGCTCTTTCCGACGGGCGGTCCCGGCGCGTTGCCATATGAGAGGGCGACCCATGTCGATATTGAAAAAGGGACTGGCCGGCGAGCCTGTCAAAATCCTCCAGCAGAAGCTCGGCGTGCCGGCCGACGGCCAGTTCGGGGCGAAGACCGACGAGGCCCTCAAGGCCTACCAGAAGGAGCATGGCCTATCGGTCGACGGCATCGCCGGTCCGGACACCTTCGCCGCCATCGGCCTTTACGAACTCATCCTGCTGAAGGTCGGCACCTCCGGCGAGAGCGTGAAGAAGCTGCAGACCGCGCTCGGGATCAGCGCCGACGGCAAGTACGGCGCCGGCACGCAGAAGGCAGTGAAGGAATATCAGGCCAAGAACGGGCTGGAGGCCGACGGCTTTGCCGGCCCGGCGACGCTCGCCAAGCTCGGCATCTTTACCGAGATCACCCCCGCCACCGTATCGAAGTCGCAGATCACCCCCGGCGGCGCGCCGGTGGAAGCTTCCGTGGCGGGCGAAGCCCCCACGAGCAGCATCTGGTCGACGATCAAGGGCTTCTTCAGCTAGGCCGCGCCGCTCAGAGTCCGTCAGAACGTCGTGGCCGGAACAAGCCCGGCCACGACGTTGCGATGTTTGGCACATCGCTCCGTCGCGGGGATTGCCTTGCGCGCCCGATCCGCCGGATGATGACGCCCCGCCATCCCCTCCCCGGATCGAACCCATGTCCTTCCTGCTTCGCTTCGATCTCGCCGATCTCGGCCCGCCCGAGGAAAGCGCGCCGCTGCCCGAGCGCATCGTCTCCGGCGACCCGCGCTCGCGCACCTGGAACCTCGAGACCCTGCCCGACGGCGCATTGTTCGCCGGCGTGTGGGAATCCACCCCCGGCGCCTGGAAGGTCGATTACGAGGAATGGGAATTCTGCAGCCTCACCGAGGGCGTCTCGGTGCTGCATGAGGAGGGCAAGGCCCCGGTGCGGCTGCAGGCCGGCGATACCTTCGTGCTGCGGCCGGGCTTCAAGGGGATCTGGGAGGTCATCGAGACCACCCGAAAACTCTATGTCGTCCGGCTGATCTGAGCGCCGGCCAAGGTCGGCCAGCCAGGCTCAAAATGCCTATCAACGCGGCGTCCTCCGTGTGGTATGGTGGTGGCATGTCGTGGTCCTTCGCCTCATGGGCGCACGGCGCCCCCCGCTTCACCAGACGCTCCGCGACACGCGGCGGCGAGATAGCGGGGCTGACCCTCGCCATGCTGCTGATCGCCTGCGCGGCCGCGGCGGCGGATTGCACCTGCCGGGCGCAGGGGCGCGACTATCATCATGACCAGCGCGTCTGCCTGTCGACGCCATCCGGTCCGCGCCTGGCGATCTGCGGCATGGACCAGAACGTCGCGAGCTGGATCTTCAGCACCGAGCCGTGCGCCTTCTCGGCGCGGGCGCCCTCGATCACGCTTGCCGCCGCCGCGCCTCGCCCCGGCAACTGAACCGGAATCCGCCGCCACCGTTTTTCCGCCATGTGTGGCAGAGGTGTTATTGACCGGCTGGTGCGCCCGACGCATGTTCGCCGCAGGTATTTGGGGAGATGTGCGATGCGTGCCGATCGGACGGGAACGGGCCGGGGCTTGTTGACGCGGGCGATGACCGCGATGGCGGCGGCAGGCATGCTGGTCGCCTCGCTCAGCGCCGGGCAGGCTGCCAACTTCTTCGAGAAGAATTTCTGGCTGTCCGGCCCGAACTATAGCGGCGTGGTGCCGGCCTGCGACCTGCCGGGCGCGCTGTCGCGCATCCAGAGCCACTTCGCCACCACCGAATCGCGCTTCTGGTCCTCGACCCTGAAGATCGACGGCTTCGAGCGTGTCCGCGAGATCGCCTTCCGCCCCTGGGGCGAAGAGTTTCAGCCCCGCCGCTATTGCGTGGCCGACGCCTATGTCTCCGACGGCAAGCGTCACAAGGTGTATTACTCGATCATCGAGGATGGCGGCTTCATCGGCTTCTCCTGGGGTGTCGAATGGTGCGTCGAAGGCCTCGACCGCTCCTGGACCTACCAGCCCAATTGTCGCATGGCGCGCCCGTGAGGCTTGAGGCTTTGGCGCGGCAGTTTTTTGCCGCGCTTGCGCTGGTCGCGCTGTCGTTTGGGGTTTCCAGCGCGCGCGAAAATGATGTGCCGGGCCGGTTCGACCATTATGTGCTCTCGCTCTCCTGGTCGCCGACCTATTGCGAGGCCAAGGGCCGCGACGCCGAGCCGGCGCAGTGCTCCCGCGCGCGCCCGTTCGCCTTCGTGGTGCATGGGCTGTGGCCGCAATATGAGCGCGGCTGGCCGGAAGACTGCCAGAACCCCGCCCCCTTCGTGCCCGAGCAAACCGTGCGCGGCATGCTCGAACTGATGCCGAGCCGGCGCCTCGTGATCCATGAATGGCGCAAGCACGGCACCTGCTCCGGCCTCACGCCGAATGCCTATTTCGACAAGGTACGGCAGGCCCGCGCCGGCGTCGTCATTCCCGATCCGTTCGTCCGCATCGATGATTACAAGATGGTGTCGCCGGCTGAGGTCGAGGCCGCGTTCCGCGCCGCCAATCCGGGCCTGCAGCCGGACATGATCTCGGTGGATTGCGACGGCCGCCGCCTCACCGAGGTGAAGATCTGCATGAACCGGCAGCTAGGCTTTACGCGCTGCGAGGAAGTCGACCGCCGCGCCTGCCGGGTCCAGCGCATCGTCATGCCGCCGATGCGCGGCGGCTGAGAGACGCCTTAATGAACTACCGCCACGCCTTCCACGCCGGCAATTTCGCCGATGTCGTCAAGCATGTCGTGCTGGCGCGCATCCTCGCCTATCTCGGGCAGAAGGACGCCGCCTATCGCGTGCTCGACACCCATGCCGGCGCCGGCCTGTATGATTTGCAGGGCGACGAGGCGCAGCGCACTGGCGAGTGGGAGACCGGCATCGGCGCGGTGCTGCGGGCGAACTTCACGCCGGCGGTCGAGGCGCTGCTGGCGCCTTGGCTGAAGGTGGTGGCGGATGTGAACCCCGGCGCCGGGCCGGACCTCGCCGGCAATCTCCGGCACTATCCCGGTTCGCCATTGATCGCACAGGCGCTGACCCGCGCGCAGGACCGCCTGCTGTTCTGCGAGACCGAGCCGGGCGTGCGCGCTTCGCTGGAACAGGCGACCGGGCGCGACAACAGGGTGAAGGTTCTCTCTGTGGATGGCTGGCAGGGCATGAACGCCTATCTGCCACCCAAGGAGCGGCGCGGCGTGGTGCTGGTCGACCCGCCGTTCGAGCAGCCGGGCGAGTTCCACCGCCTGTCGGAGGGGCTCAGCGACGCCTATCAGCGCTGGGCCACCGGTATCTATGCGCTGTGGTACCCGATCAAGGATGTCCGCGCGGTCGACGCCTTCAAGCGCGACCTGGCGCGGGCCCATATCCCGAAGACGCTCTCCATCCAGGTCGACATCCGCAATGTCCGGCAGATGGACACGCTGTCGGGTTGCGGCATGATCATCGTCAACCCGCCCTTCACGCTGGCCGACGAGCTGCGCAGCGTGCTGAGCGCCCTCGCCCCGGTGCTCTCCACCGATGGCACGGGACGCGTGCGGGTGAGCTGGCTGATCCCGGAACGCTAGGCCGCAGGCCGTCCGGCATCGGTTTTGCTTGGGTTCCACGCTTGGGAGACGACTTCCCGAGTTCAGGAGCAGGCGTGATGGCGATGATGGGCACCGTCAAGTTCTTCAATGGCGACAAGGGTTATGGCTTCATCAAGCCGGACGATGGCGGGCGCGATGTGTTCGTGCACGTCTCGGCGGTGTCGAAGTCGGGCCTCGGCGATCTGGTCGAGGGCCAGCGGGTGAGCTTCGAGATCGAGCCGGACAAGCGCGGCAAGGGGCCGAAGGCCATCGACCTGCAGCCGGCCGACTGATAATCGTCGCGCGAAGCCCCGGCATCGTGCCGGCGGCCGGGCTGCGGCCATGGCGCTTCTCCAGCGCGGCGGCCGGCCAGCCCCTCGCAATACGATGTGCCCGATGAAGCTCCGTTCGTCGCCCGCCTCGCCGTTCGGCCGCAAGGTCAAGATCGGCGCCCTGCTGTGCGGCATCCATCTCGACATCGAGTGGGCCGACACCACCAATCCCGCGGATTCGCTGCGCAGCCAGAACCCGCTCGGCAAGATTCCCGTGCTGCTGCGCGAGGGCGCCTGCCCGCTCTATGATTCGCGCGTGATCCTCGAATATCTCGACGCGGAGGCCGGTGGCGGCTGCATCCTGCCCGCCTCGGGCGAGGCGCGCTTCGAGATATTGGCGACACAGGCACTGGCCGACGGGCTGATGGATGCCGCGCTGCTCGAGGTTTACGAGACCCGCTTCCGCGACGAGGGCGCCCGCAGCGTCAAATGGGTCGACAACCAGGCCGGCAAGGTCGCCCGCGCGCTTAAGGCATTCGAGGCCAGCCCGCCGGCGACGGCCAAGGTGTCCGCCATCGCCGATCTCGGCGAGATCGCACTGGCCTGCGCGCTCGGCTATCTCGATCTGCGCTTCCACGGGGCATGGCGCTCGGATCATCAGGCGCTAGTCGAATGGCTCGACGGCTTTGCGGAGCGCGTGCCCGCTTTCGAGGCAACCCGCGCCCCGAGCTGATTGCCGCTCCATATAAGCCAACGAAAAAGGCCCCGGACGTTCCCGTCCGGGGCCTTTCTCATTCAAGCGACCATCGGCCATAAAGGCCGACGACCTGCGTTCGATCAGAACTTGTAGTTCACGCCGACGCGGGCGACGCTCGCGGTCAGGCCGCTATTGTCGCCGATGCTGGCATAATAATCGTCGCCGAGATCCATGTAGAGGTACTCGGCCTTGACGGTCCAGTTCTGGGCAAAGGCGTACTCGACGCCGCCGCCGACGGTCCAGCCAACGGCCGTGTTGTCGGCGGTGAGGCCGAGAACAGTGTCCTTAACCTCGTTATGACCCCAGGCGAGACCACCGGTCACATAGGGCATCACGTTGTCGAAGGCGTAACCGAGGCGGGCGCGCACGGTGCCGAAATAGTCCATCTTGGACTCATAGCCGAAGCGGTCGTCCTTGACGTCACCACCCTGGAAGTCAGCCTCGACGCCGAGGACGACGTTGTTGGCGAACTGGTAGTTGAAACCAACCTGACCACCGCCGATGAAACCGGAGGGATCGAGGCCGAGCGTTTCGGCGCCTTCTTCACCCGTGCCCCAGGCATAGCCGGCATTGGCACCGAGATAGAAGCCGGTCCACGAGAACACCGGCTCGGCGACGACCATCGGGGCCTTGGTGGGATAGGGCTGGGCGATGTCGGCCGCAAACGCCGGTGCCGCAACGAACAGGGCGGCGGCAGCGACGCCCGAGCTGATGATCTTCTTCATGCTGTACTCTCCGAGGCAAACTCAACTGACACGCAGTCGATGGTTGAGATAGAAGCGCCCCAAGGCAGGTCGAGGGCAGGAATGCGGCAGAAACAGAACGTGATCGCCACGTTCCTATTTCACGCTTCCGTGAATTCACCCAGCAAATGGCCATGGACGCTACGTCCGCGGAGGTAATCGCGGCGGTGGTCCAAAGTTCCATGCCGCAACAATTTCGCCATGATCAAACAGCGAATGCCGATTACCTGTTGCGCAATCACAACAGAATTCCAATACACAGCGTGTGTTTGAGGTGCACAAACACCAACGGCTGCGGCGTTCCCGGACCAGGATCGCCGCAGCCGCTGTTGTTCCGGAGCCATGAGGCGCCGGCAGGCACGTTCAGGCACGTATCAGAAGCGGTAGTTCACGCCGGCCCGCAGGATGTTGGAGGTGAGCCCGACATCATAAGCGCCGTTGATCGTGGTGTAGGTCTCGGAGCCGAGGTCGAGATAGAGGTACTCGGCCTTGACGCTCCAGTTCGGGTCGATGGCGTATTCGGCGCCGGCGCCGATGGTCCAGCCGACATTGGTCTGGTCGTTGGACAGACCGGCGAGTTCGAAGGTGCCGCGGCCATAGGCGAAACCGCCGGTGCCGAACAGCAGGAACTGGTCGACCGCGAAGCCGGCGCGGGCGCGCACGGTGCCGAAATAGTCCAGCGTGAACGCGCCGCTCTCGATGTTCGAATATTGGAGGTCGGCTTCGACACCGATCACGAACGGTCCGCTGAGCTGGTAGTTGTAGCCGGCCTGGATGCCGCCGAGGAAGCCGTCAATGTCGCTGGAATGGTCAGCCTCGCCCCAGCCATAGCCGGCATTGGCACCGAGATAGAAGCCGGTCCAGGTGAAAACCGGGGCAACCGCATAGGCGGCCGGGGCAGGATAAGAGAGGTCGGCAGCGGCCGCCGGCGTGGCGAGCACAGCCGCCAGACCCAGCCCCGCAATGATCTTGCTCTTCATAGTCGTCTCCTACGTCACGCATTGGCGCCGAGCGCCTGTTCTCGAATGGGTAAGGACGACACTCTCATAAATGTATGATCAGAATCTTATAGTAGTTGGTAACGGAGCGTTATGATTAACGGCAGGTTTACAGATATTACCCAATTACCTGAGCGTTAGTTGCTTCAGGAAACGCGGAACAACTCGCGAACGACATCTGATGATCAACACGAATTAGCGATTTCATGGTTACGCAACAGCTAACACTGCCAATCCTCGGATACCGCCTGCGGCGGGCCGGCGCACCCGATCACGGATGCGTGCGGTGCGAGGGGCGATGGACGCAGGCGCCGTTGCGGGCCATTAAAGGGCATGTCCACGCCCCTCGCCCCCGCTGTCCGTCCTGTCGCGCTTGTCACGGGCGGCGCGGTGCGCATCGGCCGCGCCATCGGCCTGCATCTGGCGGCGGCGGGCTATGATGTGGCGATCCATGTGCACCGGCTGGATGCGGACGCCGAAGCCGCCCTTGCCGCCATCGAGGCTCATGGGGCCCGCGCGGTGCTGTTGCCGGCCGAACTCTCCGACCCGCAAGCCGTCGCCGCGCTGATGCCCGCCGCCCATGCGCGGCTCGGCACGATCGGCCTGCTGGTGAACAACGCCTCGGAATTCCACCCGGACGCGGTCGGTGGCCTCGACCTGAGCCTGTGGGACCGGCACTTCGCGGTCAATCTACGCGCGCCGGTGTTCCTCGCGGAGGCGCTGGCCGCGCAGCTCGGCGCGCATCGGACCGGCTGCGTCATCAATCTGATCGACCAGCGGGTGCTGAAACCCACGCCGGCCTACCTCTCCTACAGCCTCACCAAGAACGCGCTGTGGGCCGCCACGAAGATGCTGGCGCAGGGTCTGGCGCCGCGCGTGCGGGTCAATGCCGTCGCGCCGGGGCCGACGCTGGCCAAT
>LNAP01019479.1_pt2 | contig 10445 bp, 13 predicted proteins | sample 602601 | NCBI WGS metagenome assembly LNAP01 (sample SAMN02440304, study PRJNA202911) | soil metagenome | biome: Subtropical and temperate rainforests or woodlands; isolation source: soil samples (1 kg each in a 20% v/v slurry with milli Q water) were... ...
GCCATGGTGTTCGTCAACAGCGAATGGCAGTTCTACGTGCTGCGCTTCGTGATCGGCGCGATGGAGGCGGGTTTCGCTCCGGGCGTGCTGTATTACCTGACCCTGTGGTTCCCGCAGCACTATCGCGGGCGCATCACCTCGATGCTGTTCCTGGCGTCGGCGTTCGCTGGCCTGGTGGGCGCGCCGTTCTCCGGCCTTGTGCTGCAACACCTTGACGGTGTGCTGCAAATGCGTGGCTGGCACTGGCTGTTCCTGCTCGGTGGCGTGCCGTGTATCGGCCTCGGTTTGCTGGTGCTGACCCTGCTCAAGGATCGCATCGAAGACGCCCATTGGCTGACGCCTTCGGAGAAGACTTTGCTGGCAAGCCGCATCGCTCAGCATGAGCCGCACAAGAGCGGTGGTTCGCTGCTCGCCGCCCTGCGGATTCCGGGCTTCCTGACTTTGGGGCTGATCTATTTCCTGATTCAGGTGGCGTCCTACGGCTTGAATTTCTGGGCGCCGCAACTGATCCGCAGCGCAGGTACTGAGAGTCCGGTGATGATCGGCTTGCTGACGGCCATCCCGTACATCTGCGGCGCCATCAGCATGGTGGTGATCGGACGGCTGTCCGATGCTACTGGCGAGCGGCGCAAGTTTGTCGCCGGCCTGGTGGCGGTTGGTGCGGTCGGGTTCTTCTGTGCGGGGATCTTCGCCAGTCACACGACCTTCCTGATTGTCGCGCTGGGCCTGCTCGGTGCCGGGATCATCGCCTCCATCCCGAGCTTCTGGACCCTGCCGCCGAAACTGCTGGCCGGTGCCGGCGCGGGCGCGGCCGGCGGGATTGCGGTGATCAACACCCTGGGCCAGTTCGGCGGCATCGTCAGCCCGGTGATGGTCGGCCGAATCAAGGACCTGACCGGCAGCACCACGCCGGCGCTGTATGTCATTGGTGTGTGTGCGCTGATTTGCTGTGGGGGTTGCCGCAGAAGTTGCGGACGTTGGACAAGGCCTGATAGCAAGGGTGTCAGACAGTTGCTCCCACAGGAAAATTTGTGTCGATCACAGACCAATGTGGGAGCTTGCTCGCGATGACTGACAGTCGACATCTGACGGTTGGTTGTCCCCTCAACCGGCTGTCACCAATCCTTTGGCCGGTGCATCAAAAAATTGAATCAGCACCACCCCGGCCATCAACAGCACCACCCCGAACACCTTGGGCATGCTGATCGGCCGCTCCGCCAACCCGAACCAGCCGAAGTGATCCAGCAACAACGACGCCACCACTTGCCCCGCCAGCGCCAATGCCATGAACCCCGCGGCACCGAGTTTGGGCAGTAGCACCAATGCCAGTGAAATAAAGCACACGCCAAAAGCGCCACCTGCCCACATCCAGAGCGGCGCCTGACTGATGAATGTCCGAGACGGCAACGGTAAACGCATCGCCACGATGATCGGCAACAACACCACAACGCTCACCAGCAACGAGGCGAGCGTTGCCCACAACGGATGACCCAAGCCGCGTCCAAGATTGACGTTGATCGCGCTCTGAAACGGCACCACCGCCCCGGCGATCATCGCCAGTCCAATCAGACCGGCCCAATGCAACGTACTCATGATCGATCTCGACTCTAGGGTATTCGTCGCGCAGATTTAAATTCCGTTTTGTTATCCAGAACATGCAACAGATGAATGAGCTACGACGTATCGACCTCAACTTGCTTGTGATTCTCGACGCCTTGCTCAGCGAGCAACACGTGACCCGGGCGGCCGAGCGTCTGCACTTGAGCCAGCCAGCGGTCAGCCATGCACTGGCGCGGTTGCGCGACCTGCTTGGCGATCCGCTGCTGGTGCGTGCCGGTGCCGGTCTTGTGCCGACTCCGCGAGCACTGGAACTCGTGGTACCGCTGGCCGCAGCCCTGGCCCAGGTGCAAGCGCTGCTGGCGCCGAACGCCTTCGATCCCGCGACCACCCAGCGCACCTTCCGTCTGGCGATGTCCGACTACGGCGCCGCCATTGTCTTGCCGGGACTGATCCGAACGTTGCGCCGCGAAGCGCCGGGCATCGACCTGCAAATCAGCCATGGAAGCCGAGAAAGCATGCTCGAAGGGGTGCTCAACGGTGACATTGATGTCGCCGCCGGTGTGTTCCCGGAAATGCCCCATGAGTTGCGCAGCACGCCCCTGTTCGAAGAGCAGTATGCCTGCCTGGTGGACGGCAACAGCCTGCCCGCCGATGGTGGCCTCGACCTGGCCACTTACCTGGCTCGGCCTCACGTCCTGCTGGAAATGCGCGGCAGCGGCACCCCGGAAATCGAACGTGCATTGACTGCATTGCGCGAACGTCGTCGTGTGGCTGTCAGCCTGCCACACTGGAGCGTGGCCCCGGAGTTCATCAGCGGCACCGACCTGATCCTCACCGTCGCGTCGCGCGGCTTGCGCGATATCGATCAGTCTTCATTGGTTGTCGTGCCACCACCGTTTCACATTCCGTCGTTCACCTTTGTGTTGGCGTGGCATAAACGGCGGGGTGGGGATCAGGCGTTGAACTGGTTGAATCGCAGGATTGGGGAGGGGATCGAACGCTAGAGGCTTTTCTAAAATGGCCTTTACCAATTGGAAGGTGGCAGGCGACGCGTATGAAAAATCCGTAGTACCTGAAGCCGACCTTGGCGAACCCGGTAGGGAATCAAATAGGGGCGATCAGGCATGACCCATTCCCGGGTACCGGGTAGGCGTCCTTCACGGCCCGTCGCTGGAAATCGGGTAAGGTGATCGACACTGGCGAGAATTGCCTGGACAAAATCTGCTGCAGCTTTTGGATTCTCGATGGCAATGTACGCGGCTTCGTCATCCAGATTCTTTAACGCCGTACGCAACCACTCAACGCGCATTCGCCGTCCACTTGTCTGCAATAGCGTTCACTTGTTCTTGTGTCGCGAAGTCACCTTCATCGGCTTCTTTCAAGGCTTTCTGAATTTCCTCGATTTGCCACGCTTCACGGGCCAGGTACTCACGCAGCGCATCCACGGCCAGAAATGATTTGCTGCGGCCTGTTGCTTTGGAAAGACTCGCGAGAGTATCGGCGATTTCGTCTGGTATGCGCAGGGACATAACTGACATGGTGGTCTCGATGTAGTGGTTTGTAATACAACATACTACACCGTCATCAGTGAAGCGGGGCCAGCCCGTTCGTCTGTCGAGATGTTTCAGTCGACAGGCAATGACCTGATATAGACTGGCCACCATTCACCAAGCCGTTCAAAAGGACTCCCCATGACCCCATCGTTGCTAATGGCCGTGCTTGCCTCGGGTTTTATCTACGGCATCACCCCGGGACCGGGTGTGCTGGCGGTATTCGGTATTGGCGCGGCCCATGGGCGACGGGCCGGGGCGGGGTTTCTGTGCGGGCATTTGCTCGGCGATGTGGTCTGGTGCAGCACGGCGCTGATTGCGATTGTCGGTGCGCGGGAGATCGGCAGTACGGCGTTTGACGTGCTCGGTGTGCTCAGCGGCCTGTACCTGTTCTGGCTCGGCTGGCGTGCGGTGCGCGCCCGGCGTAGCAGCGGTGATGCGCCGCAGGGCCCGGCGCGGCAGCCGTTCTGGCACGGCATCCCAATCCCAAGGCCTATCCGGTGGCGGTGGCGACGTTCACGGCATTGCTGTCGAGCCGCGCGGAACTGCTCAACTGGTCAATGCTGCCGGCACTGATCGGCCTGAGTTTCGTCGGCGGGTTGCTCGCCTACGCTATTCTCATCGGCATCGTCGGTGCACGGCGAGTGCGTACCTTGTACCAGCGTCATGAACTGGCAATCACCCGGTTGTGCGGAGTAATGTTCATCGGTTTCGCCATCAATGCGCTGGTCCATGCGTTGCCGGGGCTGATGCCGGAAAAGGCTTGAATGTAATCACAGGGATGCAAGGCTGACGGGGCAGGGATGATTGAAGAGCGCTGCATTATCGGGGCACCCACGCTGAACCATGGAAAACCGGAATTCCGCGCCGCTGGCGAGTTATATCGATCTGTTGCTGGACGCCGTCTGTGCGGTGGATAAGCAGGGCCGCTTCGTCTTTGTCAGCGCGGCATGCGAGCGCATTTTTGGCTACAGCGCCGATGAGATGATCGGCGAGGCGATGATCGACATGGTGCACCCGGGCGATCGCCAGCGCACCCTCGACGCCGCCCGGGAAATCATGGACGGTGAGCCCAAGCTCAACTTCGAAAACCGCTACCTGCGCAAGGATGGCAGTGTGGTGCACATCCTCTGGTCGGCGCGTTGGTCCGAGGATGATCAACTGCGCATCGCCGTTGCTCGTGACATCACCGAGCGTAAGCAGGCCGAGTCCCGGCAGGCAGCGTTGTATGCGATTTCCGAAGCGGCCCATGCGGCAGAGGATCTGCTGGCGTTGTTCAAGCGCATCCACATGATCATCGGCGAATGGCTGCCGGCATTGAGTTTTTCCGTGGCGCTGTACGACCAGCACTGCGCACAGCTGAACTTCCCTTATCACGTCGATGACCACGAGCCACAGACCGAACAGCCCGGAACCCTGACCGGGCGCCTGTGTGTCGAGGTGATCTGCACGGGGCAGCCGATCCTGTTGACTCCGGGCCAGCGCCCACCTCTTGCCGGCTTCGAAATGCTGCAGACCGAACAGAACTCACCCTGTTGGCTGGGTGTGCCGCTGAATTCGCAAAACGGCACCATCGGCGCGCTGATCGTCAAAAGCATTCCGGGCGGCGAGCGCTACACCGAGCAAGACAAGGAACTGCTGCAATACGTCTGCGCCCAGGTCGCCACCGCCATCGAGCGCAAGCAATTGCACGCCCGCCTGCAACACATGGCCCAGTACGACCAACTCACCCAGTTACCCAACCGCGAGCTGCTGCGCGACCGGCTCAAGGCGTCACTGCAAATGGCCCGGGAGGGCGGCGGGCGCATGGCGCTGCTATACGTCGACCTTGACCGCTTCAAGCAAGTCAACGACACCCATGGGCACGCGGTCGGCGACATGTTGTTGCAAGCGGTGGCCAACAGGCTCAAGGGCTGTGTGCGGGAAACCGACACCGTGGCCCGCATCGGCGGCGATGAGTTCGTAGTGTTGCTGCACAGCATTCACGCGGCGGACGATACCGACCTTGTGGTCGAGAAAGTCCGTCAGGTCCTGGGTCAGCCCCTGCGCCTGGACGGGCACAGCCTGAATATCCAGCCCAGCATCGGCGTCGCCCGATACCCCGATCACGGCACCGAAGAGAAGCAATTGTTCCGGCATGCCGACGAGGCAATGTACTGCGCCAAACGCGAGCATCACCTGCGACTGGTCTGAAAGACAGCGCACCGTTCGTCGTGGCATCCACGTAATTTTCTAAACCTTTTGGGACGCGCAAATTCAGACTCTATGCGGGCTACAGCTCGCCGCGACTACCACCAAGAGGAAGAGAATCATGCCTAATTCAAGAAACTCGAACTCGGGGAACTTCGCCAACGATCGAACGGTCGCAAGGGTGGGAAAACCACCACGACGACTGTCGACAAAGAGCCTGCGAAACCCGACATGGGCCGCAAGCCCGGACAGAAATCCAAGTAATGGATGATGGTGGTTTTGATTGAGAAGCGGGGGCGAAAGCTCCCGTTTGAATTTGAAGAGGAGGGCGCGACCATGAACCGGATGGCCACCCGATTATGTAATACCAGTCTTGCCACGTTACTGGGCCTGTTTGCCAGCGGCGTCTTTGCCCAGTCGACTGCCGAATTCATCGACGAGGCCTCGGCAAAAGGTATTGCCGGTATTGAAGCAAGTCGCCTGGCGCACCAGAAAGCCGAGTCCAAAGAGGTCAAGGACTACACCATTATCGTCATCAACGACCGCACCATGGCGAACCAGCACCTGGCGAAAATCGCCAAACAACTGGATATACCGGTCGCCCCCCGGGAAGAGATTGTCGAAAAGGCGAAAACCCTGATGCCACAAGTCCTGGATGGGGCGACCTACGACGAGGCCTATACAGCCAGTCAGGTGAAGACCACGCAGGAAGCCATCGAACAACTGCAACAGGAAGCGCAGACCACCGACGTGCCGCAAATCAAGGCGTTCGCCGAAGAAACCCTGCCTAAATTGCAAAATCACCTGGAAATGGCCAAGGCGTTGCAGGCCAAAAGTTGAGCGCATGGCTTGAACACAAACGGCGCGGGGCTTCAGTCACGCGCCGTTTTTCTCCGGATGCAGTTTGGGATTATGTGTTGGGTTCAGGCCGTCTAGGTCGAACACCTGGTTCTCGCCCATGGCGCGGTAGTGCCTGCGCAGCGCCTCCAGTTGCTTGAGGTCCAACGCCTCAAGCCCGAGCATGGCCTGTTGCGCCTCCTTGGTCACCCGCAGCAATTTGTCGACTTTCAAGTGCAGGATGTCGGTGACGCGGTTCTGCGTGTTCTGGATCAGGAACACCATCAGGAAAGTGATGATGGTGGTCGAGGTATTGATGACCAGTTGCCAGGTATCGTTGAAATGAAAAATCGGCCCGCTCAAACCCCACAGGAAAATCAGGATCAACGCGCTCATGAACGTCTTGGGGCTACCGGCCCAAAGGGCTAGTTTCTGCGCGATTTTTGCGAATTTCATGACCGTGTTCCTTTTGAGGGGGCGCCTGATTTTTCAGACAGTGGCGGGAGAATGAAAATTCGGCTGGGGTTGCAAACCAATGAAGCATGGAGGTAGGCAAGATCTTAATTTTGGGTGGGAATCTTCCTTTGTACCGGTTTGTGTCTAGTATCAATGGCAGTCAATTTGCCAGCATGTGTTCACACGGATCGAAACCGGAAAAGAGGCTACTCATGGAATTCTTCGAAAAGTTAGCAAGTCTCGCTGCCAAAGTTCGTTTGCAGAGCTCTGCCATTCAAACGGAGGAAGCGACCAAGAATGCTTTTGTCATGCCCTTTATCAGTACGGTACTGGGCTACGACGTTTTCGATCCGACGGAAGTGACACCTGAATTCGTTTGCGATATTGGAACGAAAAAAGGCGAGAAAATTGACTACGCAATCATGAAGGCTGGCGAGGTTCAGATCCTCATTGAGTGCAAAAAAATTGGTGAGCCGCTGCACATCAATCACGCCTCCCAGCTGTTCCGCTACTTCCATGTCACCAGCGCTCGAATCTCCATTCTCACCAATGGCCAGGTCTATAAATTTTTCACTGACCTGGACGCACCCAACAAAATGGACGAGAAGCCGTTTCTCGAACTCGACCTGCTGGATATCGACGAGTATTCCGTCCCAGAACTGGTGAAACTCACCAAATCTGCATTCGATGTGGAGTCAATCATCAGCGCAGCAGGTGAGTTGAAGTACGTCAGCCAAATCAAAAAGGTGATTGCATCCCAGGTCAGCAAGCCTGACGACGATTTTGTGAAAGTGTTTGCTTCGCGGGTTTACGACGGGGTGATTACTCAGAAGGTCCGTGAGCAGTTCCATGAGCTGACGAGAAAGGCTGTGGTGCAGTTTCTCAATGACCAAATCAATGACAGGCTAAAGTCGGCTATGAGTGGTGCCATCCAGCCTGCGCTGGCCTCTTTACCAGCCGCTACTGGTGACTCTGAACAGACAGATGTTCGAGATGAGTCAGAGGACAAGGTTCTGACGACATTGGAAGAACTGGAGGGCTATCACATCGTCCGGGCCGTGGTTCGGTCGGTTGTTGATGCCAAGCGGATTGTTCAGCGCGACACACAGAGTTACTTTGGCATCCTGCTCGATGACAACAACCGTAAACCGATCTGCCGACTGCACTTCAACCGATCGCAGAAATATATCGGCATATTTGACGAAGAGAAGAATGAAACCCGGCATGCAATCAATTCCGTCGATGACATTTACGAGTACTCCGATCATTTGAAGAAAACTGTCGGGTATTACGATTAAGGCCCGTATCAAATAAAAAAAGCCGGCTAATCACGCCGGTTTTTTTTTGACATGCTTAGCGAAGATTCCCACCAAAAGTGGAATGGAGCAGTGTTTGTCAGTCGAGGTATCGTAGCGATCCGGTTGCTGGCCTCGACCAGGACAACGCACCGACAGGAGAGAAAACGCAATGAGTTGGTCCGCCAAACAGTACGTCGCTTTTGAAGATGAACGCACCCGTCCCGCCCGTGACTTGCTGGCGGCCATCCCCGTCGGGGATGTGCGTTCGGCCATCGATATCGGTTGTGGTCCCGGTAACTCCACCGAGTTGCTGGTCGAGCGTTTTGCCAACGCCACGGTCCGCGGCCTGGACAGTTCGTCCGACATGATCGAGGCCGCACGCAATCGCTTGCCGCAGGTGCAGTTCGACATCGCCGACATCGACACCTGGAACGACGCAGGCCCCTTCGATGTGATTTTCGCCAACGCAGTGTTGCAGTGGCTGCCCGATCACGCGGCGCTGTTTCCTTCACTGGTGAGTAAATTGGCACCGGGTGGCAGCCTGGCGATCCAGATGCCCGACAACCTCAATGAGCACTCGCACCGTTTGATGCGTGAAGTCGCCGCTGATGGTCCATGGGTCGGCAAACTGGCAGGCGCAGCCGGGCAGCGGACCGAGATGGCCGATGCCAGTGGTTATTACTCGATCCTCAAGGCCTGTTGCTCACGCGTCGATGTGTGGCGCACCACTTACCATCATCCGCTCGCAGGCGGCGCGTCTGGCGTGGTGGAGTGGTTCAAGGGCAGTGGCTTGCGACCGTTTCTGGAACCGCTGGACGAGGCGGAACGGGCGCAGTATCTGAAGCAATACCAGGCGGCTATCGAGCGGGCGTATCCCGCCTTGGCCGATGGGGCGGTGCTGTTGCCGTTCCCGCGACTGTTTATCGTCGCGACTCGCTGATGCGAAAAAGGGACAGTTGATGAGCGTCACCTGTCCCTTTTATCGCTTGGAACAATCACGGCAGTTTGTTTTTTTTCGAGCGTCTGGCGCTCAAGTATTCAAAAGCAAACGAGGCAAAGCCGAACAACCCGATCAATGAAATGATCATGATTCCCAACTCTGAATTGTGCATGTCGATCTCGGGGCGATGGATGAGCCGGGAGAATAAGGGATCTGTTTCCGGGCTCAACGCCGCGCTACGCTTTCTTTATTCGCGTGCCGGGATCTATACGCAAAAGATACGCGCGTGGCTCAGCGCTGAACGCCGACCAACATCACCATCGGCCGCTCGCGCTCTTCGGCCAGCGTCGGTTGCGCCGCCACCTCGGCATCGCTCGGCCCCCATTCGTTGACATGGCGGATGCTGAAACCCGCTGCAATCAGCAGGTTGAGCAAGGTGCCAATGGTGCGATGCTGCTTGATCACACCCTCGGCCAGCCAGTTGGTCACGCGCTCGCCTTCACGCTGATAACCGTCCACCGGCCAACGCTTGTGGCCCTCGGCATCGATGATCCAGCCAGGATTACGCGGTGCCATGAAGATCGGGTGCTCGATGGAAAACACGAACTGCGAACCGGGCTTGAGCGCCGCGTGCACATTGGCGAACAGCCCCGGCAAGTCCTTGATGTAGTGCAACGCCAGGGAGCTGTAGGCCAGATCGAAACCAACGGTCGGCAGATCGAGGGCTTCCAGGTCGGCGCGCTCATAACGGATGTTTGATGCTGCTGTGGTTTTGCGTGCCTGCTCCAGCATCTTTTGCGAAACATCCAGCCCGAGCACGCTGTCAGCGCCTTGCTCACTGGCCCAACGACAAAACCAGCCGTAACCGCAGCCGAGATCCACCACCTTCAAGCCCTGCATGGGCGGCAGCATGGCCTTCAGCGCCGGCCATTCCGGCGCGGCATCGAGACCGCCGATGGAGCGGGCCATCTGGCTGTAGCCCTGGAAAAACTGAGGGTCGTCGTAGATGTTTTGGGTCATGCTCGGGTTGCTCTGTTGAAGTACTCACATGATAAGTGAAGGCACCTGTGGCGAGGGAGCTTGCTCCCGTTGGGTCGCGAAGCGACCCCGAACAGGGCCTGCTGCACAGTCCAACGGGACGGTGCGGCGATCCGACAAGCTCCCTCGCCACAACAGCATGCGGCCCGGTGCAATCCTACGCCGGCTCTGCATCCATGCGTCGAGCGATCACATCCAGCACATCGCAACCATCGCGCAACGGCACGCAGCAGAGCAATGCGAAGTCGCTCAGCACCACGGTGTCAGAGGTTAGGTCGCCGCGCATTGCAAGATTTTCGAGGAGTTGCGTTACCGCTCGGATGCGGTAACTGGCGGTGCTGAGCAGGGAGTGCAGCGGTTGGGTGGTGTTCACGTACAGCGAGGGGAGGTCGTCGGCGTTGCTGGTTAAAGCCATGAATTCTTTCATGAGTGATTCCTTGAATTGAGGTGAACCACCACTCAGTGTCGCCAAGCAAATGTATGGTCAGCCCACCTCCTGCAACCACGAGCGATGAGCGGTAAAGCATGCTTGCGCTAATGTATCCGGGCTCGTGGTCGGCAGTTTTGCCACCTGGC
>LNAP01006142.1_pt1 | contig 10444 bp, 13 predicted proteins | sample 602601 | NCBI WGS metagenome assembly LNAP01 (sample SAMN02440304, study PRJNA202911) | soil metagenome | biome: Subtropical and temperate rainforests or woodlands; isolation source: soil samples (1 kg each in a 20% v/v slurry with milli Q water) were... ...
CGGACCTCGGCGCAGGCCTGGCGCAGCGCGCCGCCGCCGTCCATGGTCGACCGGCTGCCGGCGGTGACGCCCTCGTTGGGGCTGCGGCCGGTGTCGGCCGGGATCATGCGGATGCGGGCGTAGTCGACGTCGAGCTCTTCCGCCGCGATCTGCGCCAGAGCGGAGACGATGCCCTGGCCGATCTCGACCTTGCCGGTGCGCACCTCGACCACGCCGTCGGTCCTGACCTCGACCCAGCGGTCGAGCCGGCTGTTGCGGGCGAGGCCCGGGGGAAGCGGATGGGTCGTCATCTCACCCGCCCCTGTTCATCGCTTCGCTGGCGCGTCGTATGGCGCGCAGGATGCGATCGTAGGCGCCGCAGCGGCACAGATGGATGTCCAGCCCGGACCGGATCTCGGCCTCCGTCGGCGACGGATTGCGGGCGAGCAGCGCCGCGGCGCCCATGACGATGCCGGTCAGGCAGTAGCCGCACTGGCCCGCCTGCTCATCGACGAAGGCCTGCTGCAGCGGATGCGCTGCAGCCGTGCCGCCCGGCCCTTCGCCCAGGCCCTCGATCGTGGTGACCTCGCGGCCCTGCGCCGCCGATACCGGGGTGTTGCAGGACTGGATGCCGCGTCCGTCGAGCAGCACCGTGCAGCATCCGCACACGCCGGCGCCGCAGCCGAACCGGGTGCCCTTGAGCTTCAGGTCGTTGCGCAGGACGTAGATGAGCGGCGTGCCCGGGTCTGCCGTGACGACGCTCGGCGCGCCGTTGACGGTGAGGTCGATGGTCTGGGTCAAGCGCTAGACGCCCAAAGGAGCGTCTTGACCGACGACCTGCTTGTAAAGGGCGCGGACCTCGTCGGACACGCGGTGCGTATCTTCCTTCAGGTTGCGCGGCGTGATCGCGATGAAGGCGATCTCCCAGTTGTCCGGCTGGGGCACGCCGACCTTCGGCACGAAGGCATGCGGTGCGCCGGGCGCGTTGTGGAAATGGCTGCCGCCGACCACCGGCTCCAGCACCGGCTTGCCGGTCTCGTCGAGGGAGAAGCCTTCCGCCTCGCCCACGACATACATCGGGAACTGATCGGTGCGGCTGGCGATGTGGGTGTGTAGCTCGACCTTCGGCAGGAACACCGCCGCGACGCCGCGGCCGTGCCGGTTCTGGCCGAGACGCCACGGGCCGGGTCCGCTGAGATCCGGCGCGTCGATGGACAGGCGGTATTCGGGGCGGGCCAGAATGGCGCGCAGCGCTTCCTTGGGGTTGAAGTCGGGACCGGCCGCGGCGCGCGCTTTTTGGAAGTCCGCGTAGACGGACTTCATCCATTGAAGCTCGTCATCGGCCAGTTCGTGGTCGAGAACCGGGAGAGCCGCGCCATCGGGCATGAGAGGCTCCTCTGCCTTGTTGTCCGACATTCCGCGGATGCACCGCGGAACGTCGCAAACGCTAGCATCCCCTTGACGCACGAGGCAACGCTGCGCTCACAGGAAGTCCCCTAACCAGCTCTTCGACCAGATGAAGGCGACTGGGATTCAACGGTAGTGGCATTCTGAGGAATGCACACTTCGAAATGACAAAGCCCCGCACTCCTCTCGGAATGCGGGGCTTGGCATCTTCACTCCGGCCGCCAGGACATCCGTGGTCGGCTGGAAAGACGAAACGGCGACCCGAAGATCATCCGACGGTCTTTAGATTGTCGGACGACGTCTTGCCGCTGCGCTCGCCCTCGGCCAGATTATTGAGGCCGGCGCGCTCCACGGCGCTGATATGGACAAATGTGTCCTTGCCGCCGCGCTCGCGGCACGGTTCAGTGTCGCCATTTCTTCGCCGGCGGCAAACCTTCAGTGACATCGATGTGGGCTGCTTCCTCGTTGGGATTCTGCCGTTTGCCGGAGAACCGAACCGTGAGCACGCCTAAGTCCTCGGTAAAGAGGCGCAGATCGTTGCGGCCGAAAGCAAGGGTTAGCGCTTCGGCTGGCATACGCAGTTCGCCAGACGCCACGACCCTCCCAGTGTTCACCGTCCACGTCGTAGTCGACCGGGCCGAAGGTCTGCCCGTCCGAGCCGGCCATCCCGCCGGTCCCCCGCATAGTTCCAAGATACTGCATCGACATGCGCCAGCTTCTGCGAGATCGTCGACGTGGGAGATTGGTAGGATACTCGCCTTGCTGACGCCTACCGGGCGGTCCGGGAATGTCAGTTTACGTTGTCCACGGAGAAGTCACATGACTCAGCCGACGAATCGCGACCGAAAGAGCAGCGATAAACAGCAACAGGCCGTATCGCGCGTATCGACGAAGCAGATTGCGAAAAATGCCATCCATGGCGGGCCCAAGACGGCGAAAAAGGACAAGCGCGTCGGCGCTGGTCGGGGTCAAAAGGGATAGGTCGGCTCGATCCGTCGCCTGCTCGAATAGAGTCGAGGGGGTCAGACGCGCATCCACTCCTGCCGCAGTGCATCGTCGGTCACGTATTCTTCACGGCGGGATCCGTCCGTTGCACGCAGTAGCCAGGTCGGCTCACTGCCCACATCGTTACGACGCCCCATGACCTCATAAACCGTTCCTGAGGCATCAACGCGCTTGATGTACCGCCCTCCCAGCATCATCGCGACTCCCTTATCGGCGCAAGCAAGACCGGTGACGATGATCACGCCGACGCTGCAAACGATCTCGAGCGGCCGAGCGTGATGACCCATCGTACGTCAATCGCGCGGGATGCCCAAAGCTCGAGTATGACGGAACACATGGGCGGGTTGCGCGGCGCCGGCTTCCGCCGCAGGCTGATCGCCGGAAACTCGAGAGGATCGCCTCGTGAAATTCGGCGCGTCGATGTTCTTCACCGACTATTCGATGGGGCCGGCGGAGCTCGCGGTTGCGCTCGAGGAGCGCGGCTTCGACATTGTCTGGGCGCCCGAGCATTCGCACATCCCGACATCGCGCAAGTCGAGCTTCATTCTGGGGAGAGAGCTGCCCAAGCGCTACTACGACGTCATGGACCCGTTCGTGACGCTGACCGCTGCCGCGATGGCGACCAGGACGTTGAAGGTCGGAACCGGCGTCTGTCTTGTCGCCCAGCGGGATCCGATCCAGACCGCCAAGCTGGTCGCCTCGATCGACCAGGTCTCGGGCGGGCGCTTCGTCTTCGGGGTGGGAAATGGCTGGAACGAGGACGAGATGGAGAACCACGGGACCGCCTTCGCCACTCGTCACAAGCGCGCGAGAGAGAACATCGAGGCAATGAAGGAAATCTGGACCAGGTCAGAGGCCGAATATCACGGCGAGTTCGTGAACTTCGATCCGATGATGGCCTGGCCCAAGCCCGTGCAGAAGCCGTACCCCTCGATCCTGGTGGGCGGGGCATTTCCCTACTCGGCGCGGCGCGCCATCCGCTATGGCGATGGCTGGATGCCGCAGGTCACGGAAAGAAGCCCGACGCCGCTGATCGAGCTCATTCCCAAGTTCCGGCAGATGTGCGCCGAAGCCAACCGTGACCCGGACAAGATGGACATCTCGATCGGTGGCCAGTCGCCCGACGCCGATCTGGCGAAGCGCTACCGCGACGCCGGCGTCAACCGCGTCTCCGCCAGCCTGCCATCGGAAAAGGCGGGCACGATCTTGCCCATCCTGGACGAATGGGTGGCGGTGATGCGGGCGGTCAACGGCTGACGACAACCGGGTGCCATGCGGCGAACTTTTCAAGGCAGAGCAGATAAGCCTGACGTCCGGCGCGGACGGAGCCATCGACACGCGCCGGCGCTGTTGGCAGGAGGACCGGGCTCAGCCTATGGTTTGCCCCATTGGCTCTTACCGGAGGCGCGATCCAGATGACCTACTCCCTGTATGACGCAGCTGTAACTCCCTGCATCCAACAGCTCGGCGCGCTGATCGGCATCATCGACAAGGCCGCGGCGCATTGCGCCGCCAACAAGATTGAAGAATCGGCGCTGCTGCAGGATCGGTTGTATCCGGACATGTTCTGCCTCGCCCGCCAGATTCGTCAGTCGGCGGATTTTGGCATGAACACCGGCGGCCGGCTGGCCGGCGTCACCCCGCCCGCCACGCCGGCAGTGGACGACACCAGCTTCGCCGCCGCCAAAAGCCGCGTCGAAACCGCGCTCGGCTTCGTGAAGTCACTGACTCGCGCGCAGGTCGATGGCGCCGAGGACAGGATCATCGTCTGGACTGCCGGCGGCAACGAACGGAAGTTGAAGGGCAACGACTATGTACAGCAGTTCGCCCTGCCGAATTTCTTCTTCTTCGTGACGACGACCTACGACATCCTTCGTCATCGCGGCGTACCGATCGGCAAGCGGGACTTCCTCGGCCCAATCAACTGGCTCTAGGCAACTGGCTCTAGGCAACTGGCTCTAGGCAACTGGCTCTAGGCAAGCGATGCTGAGTTACCTGACGATCGGCGCGAACGATATTCCGCGCTCGGAGCGCTTCTATACGGCGGTCCTTGGGCCGCTTGGCTATGAGAAGGCCGAGCAACAGGACGGGGTGGCTTACACACTTCCCGACAGCCCCGATCGCGCCGACGGTCCCTGTGCCCTTTATGTCAGGAAGCCTTACGATGGGCTGGAGGCCACGGTCGGCAACGGCTCGATGATCGCCTTTCGTGTGCCGAGTCATGCCCAGGTTCACGCCCTTCACAGCGCCGGCGTTGCCGCTGGGGGCACCGACGAAGGCGCGCCGGGCTTCCGCGCCCAGTACAGCAGGAATTTCTTCGTGGGTTATCTGCGCGATCCGCTGGGCAACAAGCTGGCCCTTTTCTGCACGGCGACAGATCAAGCACCTTAGGGCGGCGTCACCAGGTCGTCGTCCCCCGCGCGCTGAGGATCGGGTCTTGCAAGTGCTTGACGATGCAGTGCTCACGAGAACCACTTGACGCACGACGCAACGCCGCGCTCACCTTGGGTGCTGCGCTTGTGACCACTGCAAATCGCGGGGAGAAAAATGGACCAACCGACCTTTGACTTCATCGTCGTCGGCGCCGGCTCGGCCGGCTCGGTGCTGGCCAATCGCCTCAGCGCCGACCCGCGGCACAAGGTGCTGGTGCTGGAAGCCGGGCGCGAAAGCCATTTCTGGTCGCGGATCCCGGTCGGCTTCGCCAAGCTGATCGATAACCCCAAGGCGAACTGGCTCTATGCCTCGGAGCCCGAGGCGTCGACCGGCCAGCGCCGCATCCCGATCCCGCGCGGCAAGCTCCTGGGCGGCTCGTCGTCGATCAACGGCATGGTGTTCGTGCGCGGCCAGGCGCAGGACTACGACACCTGGGCGCAGCTCGGCAATCGCGGCTGGAGCTGGCAGGACGTGCTGCCGGTCTACAAGCGCATGGAGGCCTACGACGGCGGCGCCGACGAGCTGCGCGGCCGCACCGGGCCGCTCCGTGTCACCGACACGCCGCGCCAGAAAATCCCGCTGCTCGAGAAGATGATCGAGGCGGCGAACAAGATCGGCCTGCCCTTCAACCCCGACCTCAACGGGGAAACCCAGGAGGGCATCGGCATGTCGCAGGTGACGATCGCCAAGGGTCGCCGCCAGAGCACGGCCTTCTGCTACCTCGATCCGGCGCGCGGCCGGCGCAATCTAACGGTCGAGCCGGGCGCCCTGGCCGAGACGCTGATCCTCGAGGGCAAGCGTTGCATCGGCGTGCGCTATGCCGCCAGCGGCGAGAAGCGCGAGGCGAGAGCCGCGCGCGAGGTCATCGTCTGCAGCGGCTCCATCAACTCCCCCAAGCTCCTGGAGCTCTCCGGCATCGGCCAGGGCCAGCGCCTGCGTTCGCACGGCATCGTGCCGCTGCACGAGCTGAACGGCGTCGGCGAGAACCTGCGCGACCACTATTCGCCGCGCGTGAAATTCGCCATCACCGAACGCAACGCCACGTTCAACGACAACGCCCGTGGCTGGCGGCTGGCACGCGAGGCCTTGAAGTACGCGCTGTGGGGCGAGGGCTTTTTGGCAACGACCTCGGTGCCCATCCGCATGTACTTCCGCACGCGCCCCGGGCTCGAAACACCGGACGCCACCATCTCGGTCCTGCCGTTCCTCTATGAGCGGGTCGGCCATGAGCGCCGCATCGCCAAGCGCCGCGGCATCACCATGAACGTCAATGTGCTGCGCTCGGAAAGCACAGGCTCGGTCCATGTGAAGTCGGCCGACCCCGCCGAGCCGCCCGCCATCCGCTTCAACTTCCTCTCGGCGCGCGCCGACCGTGACGGTCTGTTGGCCGCCATCCGCAAGGGGCGGGAACTGATGGCTACGTCGCCGCTGAAGGAGCTGACCGGCGAGGAGATCGCGCCGGGCGCGCATCTCACGACCGACGAGGAGATCCTCGACTGGGTGCGCAACAACGCCGAGACGACCTACCACCCGGTCGGCACCTGCAAGATGGGCGCCGATCCCATGGCCGTCGTCGATCACGAGCTCAGGGTGCACGGTCTCCAGGGACTGCGCGTCGCCGACGCCTCGATCATGCCCACGCTCACCAGCGGCAATACGAACGCGCCCTGCATCATGATAGGCGAGAAGTGCGCAGAGATGGTGCTGGCCGGCGCAGCCACGCCTCAGCGCAAGGTGGCGGCGTAGCGAAAGGATCTAACGCCGAAAGGCGGGTTCCTGCACGAATACTTCGCGGACTGAGCCCGAGCGCCCTGTGGGTACGGCGATGATATTGCCCTGACGGTCTGCAGGATTGCCCTGAGCGTCATAGCGCTCGCCTACCGCCGCGCCGTGGTCGGACAAGGTTCCATAGACGAACGTCTCGGGAACCGTCACCGACGCCATGCACCGGTCGGCACTTTGGGCCTGCGCGTCCTGTCTCTGTGCGCAGCTGCGGTCAAAGGCCTGGGCGGCGCTCGTGAGCGAAAGCGCACCCAGGATCAGGAAAGTCGGCAGGCCGGCGCGGGCAAGCATGGGTTCCTCTGCTGGCGGCCGTTGAGGCCGCCCACCTGATCAACTCGGCCGAGCCCGGAAAGTTGCCGATGGTATCTGTGTCTTGAATGCGGCATCGCCGCGTCGGCGAAGGGCGCGGGTTCCAGGCCAACGGGCCGGTTTCAGGCCGACCAGCCGTGTCCGTAGGCGCGGAACTGGGGCTGAACACCTGGGTCGGGAGGACGCATCACGTCTCGCGGAACTCCTCGTTCAATCGGTCGGTGACCAGCATGTGCCCGGCCTTATGGGTGATGCAGAACGGGGGCTTGGCCGCTTCGATCACCGCCTGCGGCGTGACTCCGCAGGCCCAGAACAACGGCACCTCGCCAGGTCGGATGTCGGGCTCGCCGCCGTACTCGGGCCTGTCGATGTCGGCGATGCCGATCGCCGCGGGATCGCCGAAGTGGATCGGCGCGCCGTGCACCCGCGGAAAGCGCGAGGTGATCTCGATGGCGCGGATTGCGTTGGGCACGGTGAAGTTGCGCATCGACACCACCATCCGGCCATGCAGCCGACCGGCCGGCACGATGTCGAGCGTGGTGCGGTAGGTGCAGACTTTCTTGCCCTGCTCGATGTGACGGATCGGTACACCGCCGTCGAGCAGCGCCGCCTCGAACGAATAGGAGCATCCCAGGGCGAAGGCGACGAGGTCGTCACGCCACAGGGCGCTGATGTCCGTTTCTTCCGACACGGCCATACCGTCGCGGAAGACGCGATAGCGCGGCAGGTCACGGCGCACGTCGATGTCGCCCAGTGTCGGCAAGGTGGGATTGCCGGGCTCGCTTTGCGCGATCAGCGGACACGGCTTGGGGTTCGCGGCGCAAAACGCGGCGAACTCCTGGGCCCAGTCCATCGGCAGGATGACGAGATTGGCCTGCACATGGCCCGGCGCCAGGCCCGTCGTGACCTTGGTGTGGCGACCGGCGCGAATCTCCTCGCGCAGGAACCTGACCGGATTGATGGTTGGCGCGTTCATCTCCGTCCTCCGACAGATTTCTGGCACCCGGACCATCTTGGCCCCAAGATGCCCGCAAAACCAGAGATGTCGGGATGACCAGGGCCGAGGCGATTGCATTGGAGGAGTTCCGGCGCACGCACGTGCCGCTCTACAACGACCAGAAGCTCAAGCTTGGTGTGTTCGGCATCAATTGCAGCTACGGGCTCAACATCAGCCACGCGCCCACCACCTACAAAGTGACCTGGCAGCATACGTCCGAGATCGTCAGGCGCGCCGATGCCATGGGGTTCGAGCTGGCCCTGCCGGTGGCGCGCTGGCGCGGCTTCGGCGGCACGACCGACTTCAATGGCGAATCGTTCGAGACCTATACCTGGGCCGCGGGGCTGGCTCAGGCGACCAAGAACATCATGATCGCCGCGACCTCGCACGTGCCGACCGTGCATCCCATCGTTGCGGCAAAGCAGGCGACGACCATCGACCACATTTCCAACGGCCGCTTCGCCCTCAATCTGGTGATGGGCTGGTTCACGCCGGAGATGGAGATGTTCCAGGGCGCGCAGCGGGCGCACGACGATCGCTATCGCTACGGCGCCGAGTGGCTCAGCGTCGTCAAGCGCCTGTGGACCGAGGAGGCACCGTTCGACTTCGAAACGGCGGATTTCCACATCAAGCAGGCGCAGGCCCATCCCAAGCCGGTCCAGAAGCCCTATCCCGTCCTGATCAATGCCGGTCACTCACCCGCGGCCAGGGATTTCTCCGCTCGCGAGGTCGACTTCAGCTTCGTCGGCTTCGACAGCGTCGAAGCGGTCAGGGCGGTTGCCACCCGGGTCCGTGAGCTGGCGCGCACCGATTATCGACGCGACATCGGTGTCTGCACCTCGGCCCTCGTCGTTTGCCGGGAGACCGAGGCCGAAGCGCGTCAGGTCTATCGCAGCATCATCGAGCATGGCGACCGGGTGGCCGCGGACAATCTCATGAAGGTGCTGGGCATCGAGAGCCAGTCGTTCAACGAGCGCATCGACAAGTATCGCGAGCGCGTCGTCGCCGGCTGGGGAACGAATCCGATCATCGGGACGCCCGAGCAGGTCACCGCCCAGCTCGCCGAGGTCTCGGCGGCCGGTGTCGACGGCATCGTGTTCGGCTTCCTCGACTACAACGAGGAGCTCAAATATTTCGACAGTGCGGTGATGCCGCTGCTGCGCCAGGCCGGGCTTCGCAAGTAGCTAGGCTTTCTTCGGCGACCAGCCGTAAGCCTTGGCGCAGGCGCCGCCCATCAGCATGGCGCGCTCGCTTTCGCTCAGGCGATCGGTCTCGAGGAAGGGCTTCACGGCCTGCTCGTAGTTCACGACGGCGAAGGCGCGCGTCCAGTCCGTGCCCCACAGGCAGCGGTCGAACCCCCAGGCATCGAAGATGCGGGCGAGCGGATCCCAGATGTCGGGGAAGGGATACGGCTTGGCCGAGAGCGTGCAGGCGCCGCTGACCTTGATCACCGCGTTCGGCCGCTTGGCGAGCTGCAACACCTTCGGCAAGTCGGCCCAGGGCTGTGGCGGCGCGGGCGGCGTGCGCGGCTGCAGGATGGCCAGGTGGTCGATGATGAAACGCGTGTCGGGATGGCGATCGATCAGCGCGGTGCCGGCGTCCACGTTGCCCCAGCACAGCATGTTGACCGGAAAGTCGTGGCGAACGGCGGCGCGCAGGATGCGGTCGAGGCCCGGGTCGTTGGGGTCGCGGTTGGCCTCCTTGGTCATCATGATGCGGATGCCGACCGTGCCCGGCGTCTTCTTCCAGTCGGCGATGACATCGGCCACCGCGGCATCATCGGGGTCGACAGGCTTGACGATGGCGAGCCGGCCGGGATGGGCCCGCGCCACCTCCACCGCATAGCTCGCGTCGTAGCGATACATGGAAAAGGCCGAGATGAAGATCGCGCCATCGACGCCGACCTTGTCCATCGCCGCCACCATCTCGTCACCGGTGACGTGAGCCGGCCAGTTCGGCACCGTGTGCCAAGGCCGCTTCGGCGTGTTGGCCTCATAGGCATGGACCTGGGAATCGATGACGATCATCCGGAATAGCTCCTCTGTGCTCAGCCAGTCTGGTACCGCGGCAGGTCGAGGTCCAGCAGGGCCATGAGTTGCAGCGCGTGACGGGTAGCCCTCACACCGTAAGGAAGCGCGCCCTGATCGACTCTTCCTCCGCCCGGAACACGGCCGGGCTCGCACTGTAGACCATGCGACCCTTGACCATGATGTGCAGCTCGTCGGCGACTGCTTCGGCCAACTTCATGTTCTGCTCGACCAGCAGGATCGTCACCCCTTCCTCGCGCAGCAGCCGGATCACGCGCGCGAGCTCGCGCACGACCAAGGGAGCGAGCCCCTGACTCGGCTCGTCGAGCAGCATCACCTTGGGATCGGAGACCAGCGCGCGGGCGATCGCCAGCATCTGCTGTTCGCCGCCCGACAGCTGCGAGCCCCGGCTGGCGGAGCGCTCGCTGAGCGAGGGGAACAGCTCGAGCAGGCGGGCGAGCGGCCAGGCGGTGCCGGGGCCGCGTTCGCCGACCTTTATGTTCTC
>LNAP01006147.1_pt1 | contig 10440 bp, 10 predicted proteins | sample 602601 | NCBI WGS metagenome assembly LNAP01 (sample SAMN02440304, study PRJNA202911) | soil metagenome | biome: Subtropical and temperate rainforests or woodlands; isolation source: soil samples (1 kg each in a 20% v/v slurry with milli Q water) were... ...
CCACCAGCGGCTGGTGATCCCAGCTCTTGAGTTTGCCCAGGGTCAGCGCCTGGGCGACGAAACGGCGGCGGCGCTGGTGACGGGTGATCGCCGCGTGCTGGCGCATCGACTGGCGGGGCAGGAAGCGGCGCATCGGCCCTATGGCGGGGTCGTGCCGGAGATCGCGTCGCGCAAGCATGTGGAGTCGATTACACGCATTATCGAGGATGCGGTCCGCGAGGCCGGGATCGAGCTGAGGGACGTGTCGGCGGTGGCGGTGACGCAGGGGCCGGGTCTTGTCGGCTCGCTGCTTGTCGGGCTCGTGTCGGCGAAGGCGCTTGCGTTTGCGCTTGAGGTGCCGCTGATCGGCGTTCATCATATTGCGGGGCATATTTATGCGAATGCGCTTGTACAAGAGCTGACATATCCGTTGATCGCGCTGGTCGCGTCGGGGGGGCACACGGAGCTAGTGTATGTCCCTGCGGAGGGCCAATTCCGTATCATCGGTCGGACGCGGGACGACGCGGTCGGAGAGGCGTACGACAAGGTCGCGCGCGCGATGGGGCTGCCGTATCCCGGCGGGCCGCATGTCGATAAGCTTGCGGCGCAGGCGGACGAGGAGATCGAGCTGCCGCGGGCATGGCTGGAGGACGACTCGTACGACTTCAGCTTCAGCGGCGTGAAGTCGGCGGTGCTTGCGATCGTCAACCAGGCGAAGATGAAGGGCGACGTGGTCAACAAGGCCGGGTTGGCGCTTGGATTTCAACGTTCGGCCGTGGATGTGCTGGTGACGAAGGCGATGCGTGCCGCAAAGGAATTCAGCGCTTCGCAGCTGCTGTTGTGCGGCGGAGTTGCGGCAAACCGCGGCTTGCGTGCGGCGCTCGGGGAGGCGTGCGAACGGGCCGGCGTTCCGCTGGCGGTTCCGCCGTTGTCGCTGTGCACGGATAATGCCGCAATGATTGCGGCGGCCGGGTATTTGAAATGGAAGCGCGGGCAGTTTACAGCGTTTGATATGAAGGCGGAGCCTTTGTTTTCGCTCGAGTCTTGGTCGGTTGTCCAAAATTGAGAAAAATTGGTTGACTAGCAATTGTTTTTCATGTTAAGTTGTATTCAACTTTATATTTCACAGTGCGAAAGAATCGCCTAGTAACCGCTTGATGAGAGCGGGTGCTAGGCGTTTTTGTTTTTTGGAGTTTTGGGCCGGAGAGGGGATTTTGTGATGTGGCGCAGATGGGCGATGACGGGAATTGGCCTCGTTCTGATGGGGGGTTCTTTATACGGATTTCATTGGTACGCGGAGCGTACAGCCGTATCGGCTGCGACGGTGGAGGTGTGGCAGCCGGTGCGGACGTTAAAAAGCGGAGAGGTGGTGCAGGAGTCGATGCTGCGCAAAGTGCTTGTGCCGGAATCGGCCGTGCAGGGAGGTACGGTTCGTCAAGCGGAGGAAGCTGTCGGAAAAACGGTGGTCGTCCCGATCGGACCGGAAGAACAGCTTCTTCAGTGGAAGCTTTCGGAACAGCAGGTGAGTCCGAAGGAAGGAGAACGGTATATAAGCTTCTCGACGGATGAAGTCACCAATGTAGGGAATTTGATACGGCGCGGGGACCGTGTCGATGTGTGGGTGGAGTTCGAAGCGCCGAGATGGATTGCGGGAGAGAGGCTGGGGGCGTTGAAGGTCGTCGAGGGTTTGGCGGTTGCCAGTGTTCGGACGGAGGAAGGGGTTGAACTGACGGAGGAAACGGCGTTTGCCTCGCCGTTTCCCGGCGGGAGCGGAAATCATCCGATGCGCGAGGGGGATAAAGGAAAGCCGGCGATCAACACCTTTATTATGACGGAGGAAACCTATGAGGCGTACACATTGGCTTCGTTGGAGGGAAACATTAAACTCGCGCTGCCGGATTTATCATCCCAGAAGGCGGACGAAGGATCGTCCGGAATGGTAACGGCTGAGTTTCGATGGCTGCAGCGTCAGGAGGGAGGGATGGAGCAATGAATGTACTGGTGGCCACGGGCACGGAATCCGCAGCGGAACGGATGCAAGAAAGGCTGCAAGCATCGGTATCGTTCACTCGTGCGTCGAATCAGATGCGATTGTGGGAGCTGCTGGAGGCAACGTATGACGCGGTCGTGGTGGATGCGGCATTGTTTGCCGATGCCTATCCGTGGGAGTGGATCGGGACGTTGGCTGAAAAGATAGGAGCCGCGAAGGCCGTCGTATTTGCGGATGAAACGATTTACGATTCGTTGTGGTTCGAGGTGCTTGGCAGGCTGGCCGATCGGCACGGGATTGCGGTCGCTCCCTACGACGGAGGTGTAGAGGGAGCGGCAGCGTTCGTTGAGGGTAGCCTGCTTGGGGAAAGAGACGAGAAAGCGGCCGGTGCCCTTGGGGGTATCGTAAGCGTTGTCTTCTCCGCCTCTTCTAGGAATGGCGCAACGTCGGTTGCGTTGAATACGGCGGTTGCACTCGCTACGCATACGGGGCTTCGGATCGGCTTGGTCGATTTAAATTTGAAGAATCCGGAATTGCGTGTGGCGTTGCAGCTTCCTGCGGGTGGTCATGACCGAACGAATCTCTCGCTTCGCCCGAAGCTGCAGACAGCCGCTCTCGCACCCGGCGATTTGCTTCGTGCGACCGTCGGGTACAGTAAGCTGCAGCGGCTGCACATTTTGCCTGGCACCTCTCGCAGAGACACGGCATCGGATGTGACGCCCGAGATGGTTACCCATCTGATCGATGTATGCAGGCACACTTTTGATATTACGGTTCTGGATGTGTCGGGGGTTCCCGATAATGCGGCGACCGTTTGTTCCGTGCGGCAGGCTGACGTCCGTTGGTTGGTCGCAAATAACCGCGATTCCTCGTGCCTATGGAGCTGGCGGGAATGGTACGAATGCTACTGGAAGCTTTGCGGATTGAAGAAAGAGGATGTGGGTCTTGTGTTAAATCGATACGATACGCATGGAGAGCCGGCGGAGAAGGTCGCTCGCGCGCTCGGAATGCCGTTAGCGGCTGTGCTTGCCTACATTCCCCGTGAAGCACGATTAAATGCTGTGAGAGACGGGTTGGTTATGCAGGAGGCACATCAAGCGACGTTGTATGCCGAAGGGATTCGGCAGCTGGCATCGGAGCTTTCGGTCATGTCCGGAGGCGCACAAATTTCGGTAAGCGCTCCTCAGCGTAAGAACGGCTTCTTGCAGATGCTTTCCGGCTTGTTTTAAAGGAGGAGAGTGGAAGTATGAGAGGGACGATGCAGCGGAGAAAACGGTTTGATGCTTCACAGTATGCGAGAGATCTCCAGCTGGGAAAGCTTTCCGAAGAAGCTTCCTGGAGGAAAAGGGATCGTTCGGGAGGCTCGCGGCATGGCTTGGATGGGTTTGTCCGTGTGCCGCTTCGAGAAGCATCCGGCGTCATTTATGAGCATCTGATGGAACGCTCGAAGCGGGATGAATCGCTGCATCAGGATATTCTGAATGCAGGGCTCGGCGAGCCGTCCGCGCAGGCAAGAATGAAGGCGGTCATTGACACGCTGCTGACGGAATACCGGCTGGAGCTGGAGCCGTCCACTTTGATTGACGATTTATCGCCAACGGACTCCGTTTTTGCGATGACGTGCGGGTCCGGATTGATCGAAGACTTAAAAGGGATGCCCGACGTCGAGGAAGTGCAGGTGATCGGACGGAGTATTTTTGTGATTCGTGGAGGACGCCAATCGCTGCATCACAGGTCCTTTGAAAGCTTGGACGAGGTTCGTTTGCTGCAGGATCGTCTTGCCTTATGCGGGAAAAAGCCGATCAGCGAACGTCAGCCGTTCGTTCAATCGTATTTATGGAATCGTTCCCGTCTCGTGATGACAAGGGAGCCGTACACGGATGTGCCTAGTATCCATATCCGCAACTTTATCGTGCGGGACGTAACGCTTGAGAAGCTTGTTGAGCTTGGCACGATCAATGAATCGATGGGCAAGCTGCTGAATTTATTGGTGCGCTATCATGCGAGTGTGCTGATCGGCGGAGGGACGAACACGGGGAAGACGACGCTTCTGTTTGCGCTCGCTTCCGAAATTCCGTCGGAAGAACGAATTCGAACGCTGGAAAAGGAGTTCGAGATCTCTCTTCGGGAGCGGCTTCGCGGGCCGCGAAACATTTTGGCGGCGCGGGAGACGATGGAGTCTGATTTGCCGATGGAGGAGGCCTTTAAGCCGCTGCTGGTCATGAGCCCGGAGTGGGTGATCGTCGGTGAAGCGAAGGGCTCGGAGGTGTCTCAGATGGTGCAGGGCGCGCTGCGCGGCCATGACGTGATGGGAACGATGCATACGAAATACCGCGAGTCTTTCTTATCCGACGTCGTCGATATGATTAAGCAGGATGGGCGAACCCATGATTTCGCGGATGTCGAGCGCAGGGTAGCCAGGGCGTTTAACATCCTGATCTTTCTTCGTTTAGTGAAAATGGGGGCGTCGTTCCGGCGTGTCGTAACCGAGATCAGCGAGCTGTTCGTGGACGCTGCAGGAAAACCGCAGGTACGTACCTTGGTGGTATGGGATTACGAAGCAAGGCGCTGGCGATTTACCGGGGCCACCCTGAGCGAACCGCTTCGGCAGCATTTGCTGTCGAATGGCGCCGATCTTGAAGCGTTTCGAGCGCTTGGGGTGTGGTCGTGAGCGGCTGGTGGCCTGTTTTATGGACCGCTCTTTGGGCGGCGGGCGTCGGAATCGTCATTTTGGTGTGGCTTCGATTCGGATTGGAGCGCTGGAGGGAACGCAGCCGGATCTTCATGCTGCTGGGCGAAGCGCGGGGACAGAGAATGGAACGGTTTCGCGAGCTCCCGTTTATCCGCAGTTTAGCGGAGGACTTGCAAGTCGCCGAAATGAAGGCTCCAGTGGAAACAGTATTCGGATGCATGCTGTTCTTCAGTGTCGTTGGGTGGTTTGCCGTAGAAGGCTCTATTGTTGGATTGCAGCATCGTTATGCATTGGACGCGGACAAGCTGCTGTCTGTGAATACGTGGCTGCTCAACGGGTCGGTGTCAAGCTTGGCCGGGTCGGTGCCTTATTTCTATGTGAAGTTTCGTCTTCAGCAAAAACGCCATCGCATTGCGCTCGATATGATCAAGCTCGTCCAAAACGTCATCGGCCATTACAACGTAAACCGCACCGTGCAAGAAATGATCGCCAGATCCTCGGCGACGATGCCCGATCACGTCCGCACCGAATGGAGACTGCTTGAAATCAGCTCGCATCTATCGCCCTCGTTGGAAACCGCGTTGTACGATTTTGCTCGGCGTGTCGACAATGAGTGGGCGGAGGATTTAGCCGATATTTTGATCATTAAGCATAAATACGGGAACGACGTGGTCGATGCGCTGCACAAGCTGGTGGTCGATATCCAAACCGCCCGCAGAAACGAGGAACGACGCCTTGCAATGGTAACGGTGTATCGCATTGGGACGGTTGTGATGGCCGGTTTTGCGATCTTTATTGTATTCTTCAACATTTATGCAGACGGCGCGAATTACCGGCATTACTTCATCAATTCTTCCGGGAGAACGCTGCTTTTGTCTTCGGTTGTCGTCTTCTTCGTGTCGTTGGTGCTGGTTGTAAGGTCCGGCCGGAGAACATTTTAACAGGGGGTGATCCTTGATGGCGGCTTGGGTCTGGTATTCCTTATTCGCCGCAGGATCGGGTTTTGTCGGTTGGCCGTGGTTGGCTTATGTGTTTCGCCGGTCGCGCCGCTCGGCAATTCGAGAGATGATTGATCGATTTTGGGAGTCGCATCGCCGTGGGCGTGAGGATACATTTAGTTTTCCGGAATTGTCTTTGAAGGAACGTCTATTTTTAGAAAAGGCTAGGCTGGCGGGTGTGCGGTGGACATTCCGAACCTTCGAACAAGTGCGATGGGGACTATGTATTGCGGGGATGTATTTGACCGTGATGGCGGCAGTTCCGAGCGTAGGCGGGTGGACGTGGGGCCATACGCTTCGGTTGCTGGTTATAACCGGCTTGTCCGGATGGCTGTTTCATTGCTTGCCGGTCTGGTCCATGATGTTTGCCGCAGCGCAGCGCCGGGCACGAATGCTGGGGGAGATTTCGAAATTTGCGCATAGGCTGTCTATTTGTGTAACGGACAAAGCGGATATACGAGAGATGATTGTGCGCGCCGGACGGCCGATGAGCCTTATGAAGCCGTATTTGAATCAGTTGGCTGTTCAGTGGGGGAAGGATCAGCGCGAAGCGATCCTTGCGTTTAAGGACGCTGTCGGAATTTCGGAGGTGTATCCGTTAGTGAATGCGTTTATGGCGATTTCTAGGGCAAAGCCGTCCGATGTAGCGCGTCTGTTGGCCGAGCATTCCCGCAGCATCGACGCTACGCTGGAGTCTGAGTTGAACAAGAAGCTCGAGAATGCGCCGGTGTGGATCAGTTTTTACATTATGATTCCGTTCTTGGTTTGTCTACTGCTGTTTGTGTATCCGTGGGTGTTGACGATTCTTGAACAGCTGACGGTTAGCTTTCAGGAGGGTTAGTGTATTTAACTCAGGGAGGGGGATTTGTTTTGGCTAAATTGGTAACGGCTTTGGCGCTGTCGGTGCTGGTGCTTGGGGCGGCGCTGTTCACGTTCGGGCAGCTGATTCTCCCGGCGGCGGGCGAGGCGGGAGTATCGACTACGAGCCAGATTCGGGATGCGTTTTGATTGATGCGGTGAATGTTTCACATACCATATGATGGAGGTTATTAATGTATGAGTAAAATTGGAGTGGCGTTGGCGTTGACGGTTCTTTTGCTGGGGGCTGTGCTGGTGATTGGGAACAACATTTCGGCTCAGGTCGTCGATCGCGGACGCGATGTTGGCAACGCATTGACCAATGCCAATCTCGGTGTTGACGAAACGTCAGGCACAGTTACGATCACGACACCGTAGCATGTCTAAATTGCTGGTTTCTTTATCGTTGGCGGTTCTCGTTTTCGGCATTGGCTTGTTTATTTTTCGCGGAGGCGGCGGAGTAGAGAATGTTTTGATTGAGGGTCATACTTCGATTCGCGATACGATACGGAGCTTCGATTATGTGACGGACTAGGAGGTTCAGGACGGATGATGAAACAGCTGGCAAATGAGCGCGGAAGCGTCGATACGCTGCTTATCTCCATGATGGTCATACCTGTGCTTCTGTTTGTCAGTTTTGCCGGAGTGCCGTTTTTCGTCTATATGATGAAAGGAAATCATCTGAATGTTGTAGCGAACCATACGCTGAAGGAAGCGGAAGCGGTCGGTTACGTGAGCGCGGACATTGCGCAGGCCTCCGCTTTCCGTTTATCCTCGCTTGGCATTGAGCCGGTGACAATCGATGGAAGGACGTATCCGTCGTTCGAAGGAAGCACGAGCACAAAAGTGCTGCAGGACGACGGCGATCCCACCGTTGTCGTCATACTGACGTATCCTGCTCCGGGCGTGACCCGGTTGCTGAACATGCTTGGCGGCAGAGGGGGTGCCGAGGATGGAGAGGGCTTTTATCGCGTGGTGCTGTATGGCAAAAGCGAAGCGTTCGAGTGACCGTTGGGTTGCCAACGAGCGAGGCGGGGCACATGTGCTCGTGTTCGGACTGCTTGCGCTGCTGTTTGCGGTGGCTTTGCTGCTCGTCTCGATGAACTGGATGCTTCAAAGCAGCGCCAAAACGAAAACCAAGCTTGCACTCGATCAAGCGACCCAGGCCGCCGCGACGAACGTGGACCCGATAGAGGCGGCTTACGGCCGCTTAGTGTGGGATGAGGAAGCGGGAGAGGCGGATTTTTACCGTTATTTGGCGATGAATCTGCGCTTAGATGGACAGGGGCGGCCTACGGAACGGAGTTATGCGGCAGCCCCTCCGGTCGTTCATCATCTGGAGTTCGTTTCGTCACCGACGTATCCTGCCGTAATTACACGTTCCGTGAGCGTCAGTGCCGGAGGAGGTCAAGAAACGACCCGCAATGTGCAGGTGACCGTGTACGGTCCGTCGGTGGTGGCGGTCGTTGAAGTGCATCAGCGGTTGATCGGTGCGGATGAGCTTGAATCGATCGTACTGCCCAGCGTTGCCAGCGTGCGATTTCGATAATTGGAAGGAAGCGGCAGGACATGTAGCGAAAAGGGAGGTGGAAAGGTTTATTACCTATAAATGATTTCATTTTGCGAGGGAGAGAGATTATGAGAAAAAGCTTTACAATTTTGTTAGTCATGGTCTTATGCGCTTCAGTTTTTAGCGGTATTGTTTCGGCGGCTCCGGCGCGTACCGAAATCAACGTGATTATGGATGGCAAAAGATTGCCGTTCCCTGATGCGAGACCGTTTATTGATGGTAATAATAGAACGCTGGTACCTGTTCGATTCGTTGCAGAGAATCTTGGTGCGAAGGTTGCTTGGCATGATGACGTGGATCGGGTGGACATTTCGCTCGACGGGAAATACATCTCGCTTACAATCGGCGATAAGAACGCTCTAGTGAACGGGGAGGAAGTTGCATTTGATACGGCGGCTGTCATTAGGGATAATCGCACCTTTGTGCCGCTTCGCTTTGTGAGTGATGCGCTAGGCGAGCAGGTGGAGTGGGATGGACTAAGCAATTACGTGTGGCTCGGGGAGAAGAAGATTCTAACTCCGGAACAAAAGGGGCTTACGAAACTTCCGATTGAGGACTTTTATAAATACTTCCCACAGAAGGAGACAAGATATTTGAAAGACCAATACGACAATCCTATCAAAGAGGCAATTGTCATCGAAGAATCGGATTTTCCTCTTCAATTAGGGAGCTTTACCGTTTACGACATTTGGGATAACCAAGATAACTATATTGGTTTTAGATCAAGCAATTCCATGAATATTTTGTACCTTACTGATGATAATTTCTATCCCCGGTTAAGAAGTGATTTAGATCCTATTGCAGAAAGGCATCCCGATAAAACCAGCTATTACTATTACAAAAAATTCGCTTCTTCCGACGACACTTTTTTAGGCGACACCAATTATAGGAACTTCAAAATTGGTAGTGTGGATTATATAGCGTTTTTTATTGGGGAGCCTGTATTGTATTTGCTTAAAAATCCGTTTGTTTCTAAAAAATGAGGGGTAATCTTATGTTTCAGCCTTCGTTTTGCAAGAAAATATCCATTACCTTATTTACCGTGTTCGTAGTTAGCTTTCTTGCTCCGATCCTGTGGATACTGAATGTTCCGTGGTCTGAATCAGCGAAAGCTGCCGATGTTAAAAACTATGTGACGGATGCAGGGAACGGGACGTACTATTGGGTTGGTCTAGGGTATTATGATGTCTGGAAGGATTCCTCCGGGAACTGGACAGGAGACGGTGCTCGACCCGGATCAAATGTAACCTTGGACGATTTCAGTTTTGAATTATCTTTCTCGGGACAAAAGGTGAAGGATGTTAAGGTAGAAAAGTTTAGGAAGGATTTCCCGAACGCCGAGCCTATATTTGATTTATCCCGGTACGATAAAACTGGTGAATATGACAAATTGAACTCTTATTTTTCTAATAGTGCTTATGTTCCGGATTTTGATGCGCCGGTGTCGGGGATAGGAACGTCAACCATTAGTGGTACGGTTAGTGCAACAAATGTGAGTTTGACCGTTAGTGATCTGCGTCCTGAAGGTCTTTACGGTGATGATAGCATCATGTCCGAAGGAAAATTTGCCGAAGCTGTAGAAGCGTATCGCTATTATGTTCCGATCCTCTATACCATCACGCTTGAGCCTGAAACCGGCATAGCACACATCCGACATTTTACTACCGATGGAATAAGCCTCGATGGAGTAATTAATGATCGGGACGAAACGATCACCAAAGGACAAAATTACAGCTACGTTCACCCAACACATCCGGATTATGTTTATAAGGGATGGGAAAAAAGCACGATCTCGCTACCTTCAGGGGAAAGTTTAACGAAAGATCCAGAAGATCCTTATCCGCTAGAACCGTATGACGGTTCATATGATAATTATTACGTGTATTTCTATTATGAACCTGCTCAAGTCCAATTAGAGTACGAATTGGATGTTCAACCTGCTTCATGGACGATGTATGTTGGGGAGAGCAAAGAATTCGTGGCCCTGGGAAGATCCCGACCAGCCGGAACAACCGATCCGTGGTCCGCGTGGGGAGAATTGTCTGATTCAGAAATAACATGGTCGATTGGAAACAGTTCCATTGCATCCATTGATTCGGCAGGGTTTACAACCGGAAATGCCGCTGGGACTACAACGGTCCGGGCCGCCTGGAAGAGCTTAACTGACACGGCATCATTAACCGTTAAGGAAAATCTTGAGCCTGTACTAGAATACGAGCTAGATATTGACCCGGATGATCGGAGGATTCAGATCGGAGACACCAAAGATTTTGAGGCTCGTTTTCGTGAACGTGAGATCGGGACGGAAACGTGGTCATCCTGGAGCAAGCTTTCAGATTCTGAAGTTACCTGG
>LNAP01006148.1_pt1 | contig 10439 bp, 8 predicted proteins | sample 602601 | NCBI WGS metagenome assembly LNAP01 (sample SAMN02440304, study PRJNA202911) | soil metagenome | biome: Subtropical and temperate rainforests or woodlands; isolation source: soil samples (1 kg each in a 20% v/v slurry with milli Q water) were... ...
GATCGCCGTGGCGAGCGCAAGCCCGACGGTGAGCGTTCCGAGGGTTCCCGCGAGCCGCGCCGGGATGGCGGCAATCGCGATAATCGGCCTCAAGGCAGCCGTCCGCCGCGCCCGGCGCAGGAGCGGTTCACTCCGCCGCCTCGTCAGGAACCCCGCCGCGACAAGCCGGTCGATCCGGATTCGCCGTTCGCCGCCCTGCTGGCGCTGAAAGCGCGCATGGAGGCGGACAAGAAGGGCGGCTGACGCTTGGGTGGCGAGCGCCACCGCCTCGACGTGTGGATTTTCCACGCCCGGGTGGTCCGCACCCGCAGCAATGCCGCCGACCTCATTCGCGCCGGCCATGTCCGGCTCAATGGCGCGCGGGTGACCGCGCCGGGACAGGTGGTCCGTCTTGAGGACGTGCTGACGGTTTCACTGAACGCGGGCGTGAGAATTCTGCGCGTCATCGGCTTCATCGAGCGGCGCGGGGATGCAAAAGCCGCGCAGACTACCTATCTCGATATCACCCCCGGCACCGCGCCGGACAGCCATGCTTCCTGAGCGGCCAATCCGCCTTGCGTGCCATCAGGGGGTGCGCTAGGTGATTGCCGCGGGATAAACCACACGCCCCGCACGGAGACTGGACTAATGACCTACGTAGTTACGGATAATTGCATCAAGTGCAAATACACCGACTGCGTCTCGGTCTGCCCGGTCGACTGCTTCTATGAAGGCGAGAACTTCCTCGTCATCCACCCGGACGAGTGCATCGATTGCGGCGTGTGCGAGCCCGAGTGCCCGGCCGAGGCGATCAAGCCCGACACCGAGCCGAACCTCGACAAATGGCTGACGCTGAACGCCGACTTCGCCAAGATCTGGCCGAACATCACCGACCGCAAAGAGGCGCTGCCTGACGCGAAGGAATGGGATGGTGTAGCCGACAAGCTACAGTATCTCTCGCCGGAACCGGGTAAGCAGGACGAATAAGCGACGCCGCCCGACGGCCTCGTCGCCGACAACACCGGACGCTGCGGCACCTTACCTGCGGCTGCTGCGGTGCGGCAGTATTTTGATTCTCCCCAGATTTGTGTTATAAGATCGGCCGTGCAGTCGATTGGGTTTGCCATGGCGCAACGCTCCCGTACCGGAGCGCCCTTCCCGGAATTTAGAGCGGGCCTTTCTCTTGCGAGCGGACAACACCGCGCGCCGGGACCCCTGAGTTTTCCGACGACTGAAAAGACGGCTCCCGCATCCGTTGGAGCCGGGGTGTTTCTTATGCCCGCGAGCATAGTCGCGGGTCGGCAAGGCGCCAGAGCGGCGCGGCGCGATGAGAACCTAGACCCAGGAGCAGGCACAGCATGACGCCGACGACGAAGAAGCCGACCACCAACACGCGCCAGGGTTTCAAGACGGGCGAGCATATCGTCTATCCGTCGCATGGCGTCGGTCGCATCACCGCGATCGAGGAGCAGGAAGTGGCGGGCTTCAAGCTCGAACTCTTCGTCATCAGTTTTGAAAAAGACAAGATGACGCTTCGCGTGCCGGTGCCGAAGATCGTTTCCGTCGGCATGCGCAAGCTGTCCGAGCCCGACATCCTGAAGAAGGCGCTGGAGACCCTCAAGGGCCGCGCCCGCGTGAAGCGCACCATGTGGAGCCGCCGCGCCCAGGAATATGAGGCCAAGATCAATTCCGGCGATCTCGTCGCGATCTCCGAGGTCGTGCGCGACCTCTATCGTTCCGAGGCTCAGCCCGAGCAGTCCTACAGCGAGCGCCAGCTCTATGAGGCCGCGCTCGACCGCATGGCCCGCGAGCTCGCCGCCGTCGAGAACCTGACCGACACGGAAGCGGTCAAGATGATCGAGCAGAACCTGCTCAAGGGTCCGCGCCGCCTCGGCAAGGGCGAAGTCGAGGCCGAGGTTGTCGAAGCCGAAGCCGAGGAAGTCGACACCGACGAGCCGGAGGCCGAGGAAGCCGCGGCCTGAGCCACGCCTCCTCGACGCCTGAACATTTGAAAAGCCCGGCCCCGCGCCGGGCTTTTTGCGTGTTGGGCGCCGCTTGACCTGCACGCGATCCCGGCTTTGCGGTTTCGCCTCGGCCGGGATGATGGCTGATGGGGGACAGGGTAACTACGAGGCTTGTGGGGAGTCCACGAGGGCGCCCGCGACGAATTCCACCCGCCGCGCCAGCGCCCGGAATCTCAGGAAGCTTGCCAGGCTAAAGCACGCCAAGCTGCTCCCGAACGGGTCGCAGGCCATCACGTGCTGAGGGGTTGCACGCCCGATGCGAGCCGTGATGTCCCCACGCTCCAGCGCCGACTTTTTCAACGACATCGGCGCGAAGCTGCCTTCCATGTTGGTTTTGCCCAACAGGAGCCGTACACATCAATTACACTCGACCAAACCACGTAGCCGTTTCCAAACAGCCTCCAATGTTATCCGGTCATCGCAATTCACCGTGTTAATATTACCGTGAGAGGCTTTCTGAGTGTCCGATGGCGCAAGCACTGATGCCCACAATATTGATTATCGACGACAGCTCGACCAATCGGCGCATCTATTCAAAACTGTCCAGGCAGCTGGAACCCGATGTCAACGTCCGCACTTTCGAAAATCCGCGAAAGGCCATCGACTGGCTGGCCGAGAATACGGCTGATCTGATCGTCACCGACTACAAGATGCCCATGATGTCCGGCGCGGCCGTGGTTGCCGCCATCCGGACCGATAGCCGCAACAGCGATGTGCCGATCATCGTCATCACCGCCTATAGCGACCACAAATACAGGGTTAGCTCGCTGGAGGCCGGAGCGACGGATTTCCTACTCAGCCCGGTGGACCATGTCGAATTCCTCGCCCGGGCCAGGAACCTCCTGAAGCTCAGGAGCCAGCAGCTTCTCATCACGCAGCGGGCAGACCAGCTGGAGATGAGCCTGAATGCGAAGGAGCAGCTACTGCGGGAAAGCCGCGAGGCCCTCGCCCAGGTGATCGACACGGTGCCCGCGTTGATCACCGCGACCGACCGCGACGGGCGCTGTGTCTTCGTCAACGCCCACAAGGCCGCCTTCGTCGGCAAGCCGCTCGGGGATCTGGTCGGCCAGCCCATCGAGGTGCTTCTGGGCGAGGAAAGGGGCCATATCAGCCGTCAGCTCGACCAGCTGGTGCTGAAGGCCGGCCGCGCCATCCCCTCCCGCGAGGAGGATGTGCTGGGCCCCAATGGCGAGCATCGCATCTACCTCACGAGCAAGGCGCCGCTCTATGACCGATCGGGAGAGATCGTGAGCATCCTCACGACCTCGATCGACATCACCGAGCGGCGGCATGCCGAGAATCGACTGCAGCACATAGCGAACCATGATTCGCTCACCGGCCTGCCGAACCGCATGATGCTGCGGGACCATCTGCGGCGGGAACTCGCGCGCGGCCGGCGGGGAGACCGGCTTTTCGCCCTGCATTTCATCGACCTCGACCGCTTCAAGGCGGTCAACGACGCCCATGGTCATCATCAGGGCGACGAACTGCTGCAGCGTGTCGCTGCGGCCCTGTCGGGGCTGGTCGACAGCAGCCATACCGTGGCTCGCCTCGGTGGCGACGAGTTCGCCATTCTGCAGCCCGACATCAACGGACCGGATGACGCCGCCCGGCTGGCGCAGTCGATACTTAAACTGTTCAACAACGACGAGGACAGTCCGGAAGCCCTCAAGATCGGCGCCAGCATCGGCATCACCCTCGCCCCCCTGGACGGAACCGACCCGGACGAGCTGCTCAAGAACTCGGATCAGGCGATGTATCTGGCCAAGTCCCTCGGCGGCGGTACCTGGCTCTTCTTCGCCGCGGACATGCGCTCGCGCGCAAGCCAGAACGCACAGCTCGAGACCGAACTGCGCGTTGCGCTAACGCGCCGGGAGTTTGTGCTTTATTACCAGCCGCAGGTCGATCTGCGCAGCAACAAGGTTGTTGGCGCAGAGGCGCTGCTGCGCTGGCAACACCCGGAACATGGCCTGCTGGCTCCCGACTCCTTCCTGGGGCTGGCCGAGGAGACAGGGCTGATAGTCCCCATCAACGAATGGGTCCTGAAGGAGGCCTGCCGCCAGGGCGCGGCATGGGAAGCCGCCGGGTTTGGCGACCTGCGCATCGCCGTCAACCTCTCGCCCATCCAGTTCAGGCGCCAAGGGGTGGAACGCCTGGTCACGGATGCCCTCCAGGCGAGCGGCATGCGGCCGACATCGCTGGAGCTGGAGCTGACGGAGCGCATCCTGCTCGGCTATGACGAGCAGGTCGTCACGCAAATGCATGTGCTGCGCGCGCTTGGAGTAACCTTGTCGGTGGACGATTTCGGCACCGGCTATTCCTCCCTGAGCTATATCCGCAACTTTCCGCTGCACCGGCTGAAGATCGACCGTTCCTTCGTGCAGGACCTGGGGAGCGACCCCAGCGCATTGGCCATTGTGCGTACCATCATCGACCTCGGCCATATCCTGCATCTCCATGTTCTGGCCGAAGGCGTCGAGGTGGAGGCACAGCTCTCGCTTCTGCGTTCGGAGGGTTGCGACGAGGTGCAGGGGTTCTATTTCAGCCGACCGGTCCCGGCCGATGCCTTCGCCGCCTGGCGGATACAGCATGGCGGGGGTGGGCTCCCGACCCTCGCCGAACAGGGCGGGGAATGACCATGCCGGCCCCGACGAGGGTGCTCCAGTCTCTGGCCACGCCGTTCCGCTGGATGGCGGCGCGGCTGCGGGGCCGGCCCGACAGCGAGCACGAGATGAGCTTCAACCGGCTCATTTTCTCCATCCTCATCGTCATCGTGCTGTTGGCGAACCGGCACAGCAGCGATCTTGGCAGCGCCCTGAACGTGATGGCGCTCTACATCCCGCTTGCCTTGGCGGTGCTCATCCACATCCTGCTGTTTCCCGGGATATCGCGCGGCAGGCGGCTCTTCGCCCTGCTGCTGGATTGCGGCTTCCTCTCCTGGCAATTGCATCTGGGCGACGAGGTCGCGGCGCTGTTCTTTCCGATCTACCTCTGGGTGATCTTCGGCAACGGTTTCCGGTTCGGCCTGACCTCGCTCGCCATCGCCATCCCGGTGGCGACCGTCTGTTTCGGCATCGTCATCGTGACAACGCCGTTCTGGAGCGAGCACTGGCATCTCTCGGTAGGGCTGCTGGTCGGTCTGGTCATCCTGCCGGCCTATGCCGGCACGCTGATCCGCAAGCTCTCCCAGGCGACCCAGGCCGCCGAGGAAGCCAGCCAGGCGAAGAGCCTGTTCCTCGCCAGCGTCAGTCACGAACTGCGCACGCCGCTCACCGCCATCGTCGGCATGACCGGGCTGTTGCGGGTCAGCCCGCTCGTCGCCGAGCAGCGCGAGATGGTCGAGACGGTGGATGTTGCCACCCGCTCGCTGCGCACGCTGATCAACAGCCTCCTCGATCTCTCGCGTATCGAGGCCGGACGCATGCCGGTGTCGATCGAGGATTTCGATCTCCTTGCCATCCTCCTCGACGTCCGCCGGCTGGTCGAGAACCAGGTGCGCGAACGGGGGCTGAGCTTCGACATCCATGTCACTCCCAGAACACCGCTCCGGCTGCGCGGCAGCCGGCAGCACCTGCATGAAATTCTGGTCAATCTGGTCGGCAATGCCGTGAAGTTCACCCGCGAGGGCGGCGTGACAATCGCGGTGGACGGGCAGCCGGAGGAGGACGGCAGCCTGCGGCTGGTGATGGAAATCACCGATACCGGCATCGGCATCGCATCGAAGGACCAGGAGCGCATCTTCGAGGATTTCACCCAGGCCGATTCCAGCATCATGAACCGCTTTGGTGGCACCGGCCTGGGTCTGGCCATCACGCGGCGGCTGGTGGAGCTATTGGGAGGCGCCATCACGGTCGAAAGCGCACTGGGGGACGGCAGCACCTTCCGTTTTCACGTCACCGTCTCGACACTCCTCGACGAAGGGCTGGCGGAGGAGGAGCCATGGCGTCAGCGGGGCATCGTGCTGGTCTGCCAGGATGTGGTGCCGCTGACCGGGTTGGTGAACACGCTTTCCTCGCTTGGAATGACGCCCATGGTCGCCGACCCGCGCCAGGGACCGGCGCGTCTGTTCACGCCGCAGGCCGCCGACGCTGTCCGGCTGTTCTACGAGCCCGATACCCGCAATCTGGCGCTGCCGGCCAACGGCACCGCCGGGTCCGCCCCGAAAGTCGTGCTGATCCACCCCCAGGCCCCGCCAACGCTGCCTGACGTGGCGACCCGGCAGCGCTGCGCCAGCGTGCTGTCGGAGCATCCAACGGCTGTGGAACTCGCTCGCGTGCTGACCATCGCCTGCCGGCTGGCGACGCCGGCGCCCGGTCAGTCCGTGCCATCGCCCGAGGAGGTCGCTCCGCGGCGTCTGGCGAGGCCGGGCCGGCCCCGCCGCGTGCTGCTGGCGGACGACAACCGCATCAACCAGCGCGTCTTCTCCCGCATCCTCGAAGCGGCCGGCCATTCCGTGCTTCTGGCGGAGACCGGCGACCAGGCGCTCGATCTGCTGGAGGAGAAGGCGGAGCAGCTCGACATCGTGCTGATGGACTTCAACATGCCCGATACTGACGGGCTGGAAGCCACCAAGCTCTACCGCATGATGGCCACCGGAGACCGGCGGCTGCCCATCATAGGCTTGACCGCCGATGCGACGGCCCTGACCGATAATCGTTGGCGGCAGGCCGGCATGGATGACTGCCTCATCAAGCCGGTCGAGCCCGCCATCCTGCTGGCCGCCATCGACAGCCTCGCCCGTGAAGAGACCGGCAAACTCGCCGTTCCTATCACGCGGCCCATCCCGGTCCACTCCCATGCTCACCCGAGCCTTGACGAGAAGGCGATCGAGAATCTGCGGAGGCTCGGGGGCGCGGAGTTCGTGGCCGAGCTGATGGAGGATTATCTGGTGGATGCCGAGACCATGCTCGGCAGGCTGGTCCATAGCGCGGCCCTGGGCGACCTGACGGCTTTCCGCAGCGATGCCCATGCTCTGCAAAGCAGTTCGGCCAATATCGGCGCGCTCGCCCTCGGCAGGATCTGCGCGCCCTGGAGAAATCTGCGCGGCGAAGAATTGCAGGCGGGCGCGATGGAGTTCACCCGCCAGGCCAAGGCGGAGCTGAAGCGGACGCAGCGAGCCATGCGCGCCTATTCGGCGCGCGAGGCCGGTCTGGGCTGAACGACAAAGCGGCAGGCGATGCGCCCCGGGGGCGCATCGCCGATCGACGTCATTCGGCGGCCAGGAGGACGGACGCCGTCGATTGCAGGCCCGCGAGCCGGCGGTTCTGTGCCACGCAGAGCCGGTCCATCTTCCGCAGGTCGGCCTCGGTCAGGTTCAGCGCGGCCTCGGCCCAGATGTCGACGACGTCATACAGTTCGTCGAGCGTCACCGGGTTGACGCGCCGCCGCGCGCGATAGATCGCCTGATGCGCGTTGCTCTTGCGGCTGTGGCGGGCGATGTAGTCCAGCGCCGCCCGCTGCCCCTGCCCGTCCTCCGCAAGAACGTCCACGACGCCCATCTCGTGCAGTTCCTCGGCCGTATGGACGCGGCCCGACAGGATCAGCGCCTCCGCCCGGTTCCGGTCCATGCGCCGCGACAGGAAGCTGTAGGCCCCCATGCCGGGGAACATGTTGAACAGGATTTCCGGCAGACCCATCTTCGCGCTGCGCTCGGCGACGATCAGGTCGAAGGACAGTGCGTGCTCGAAGCCGCCGCCCAGCGCATCGCCCTGGACCAGCGCCATCGTCACGACAGGTGACTCAAATGCCACCGCATTGCGGTGAATGGCCTCGACGGCGACATGGCCGTAATGGCGCATCGCCTCCAGGTCGCCGCGGCGGATGCGCTGCGCGAAATGACCGAGGTCGCCACCCAGATTATAGATGCCCGGCACTCCCGAGGCCATGACGAACCAGGAGAACGGCGCCGCCGCCGGACTGGGAAGGCTGGCGAAGGTTTGGGTGATGGCCTTCTGCATCCGGCTAATGTCGTGCATGAGCTCATGGGTATAGGAGGGCTTGCCCACCGGCTCCATGAAGCACCAGCAGGTGGCGTTGAGCGTGTCGATATCGAGACGAATATTGTCATAGCCGATATCGCTGATCGCCTTTGCGGCCTCCGTCATCGCGAGGCCGCGGGCGCTGGAGGTTAGGTTGCCGGAGGCAACGGGATCGTTTTCCATGTGAATTAAAGTCATATTTCTCTCCATTGAGGGGTGTAGTGGGAAGACCGCTGCGCGAGGGGACGCCGCACGGACAGCTGCCATCACATTAGGCTCAGGACTCGCGACGAGAGTCAGAAGGACACGGCGGCTGCGACGCAGATGAGGCAAAAAAGGTCTATGCGCATCGGTCGTTGCGATGCGACCCGGCACTTGAGGCCACCGGACATGCTCTCGATGCAATGGCGATGCCGCCCGAGGACTCGGTCGCAAGCAAGTGAAGCTGCGGCGCATGAACGGGGTACAGGGGCGAATCCGCGCGGGTTCAGCGCCTGACTGCCCATGGCTTCGGTCGGCGATGATAGGAGGCGCTGGGGGCGGCAATGCGTCGCCCGACACCTCGCACCCTACCGGATCGAGCAGGGGCGACAGGGCCACCTGTATTGATGCCCGGCTTCCCATCGCGCGTCGAGCCAGCGCAGGAACGGTTCGAGCGAACTCTCGCGGACACGGAAAACGTCGGAGCGCTGTCGGCGCGACGCACGCTGGGGAAGCTCGGCTCTCCCCATGCCACGTTGTACCGCTGGTACGATCGCCAACTCACTGGCGGGACGGAGACGCTTGTGTCGATCATCGCTCAAAGCGACAGGGCCTGGAGCCGGATCCCCGACCCGGGATGATATCATCGAGCTGGCGGTGCGCGAGGCGGGTCTCGGCCCACGCGAGTTGGCAGTGCGCCTCACGGACGGGAAGAGCTAATGCGTCCCGGAACGCTCAGTGCATCGGCTGTGGAAGGCACACCAGATGCGAAGCGGTATCGATCTCGGCCGTCCCTCAACGCGCGAAGGCCTCACCGATGCCCTGGTTCTCCGGATCGCGCGGCTTCAGCCCGGTATGGTCGAACGAGACCAGCCGCGGCGCCATCTGCGTGTCCACCACCGCTGGCGTGCGGTCGTCCACCGTGCCCGTCCAGCCGCCGCCCAGCGCCTTGTTGAGCGCGACATAGTCGGTGGCAATGGCGACCCGGCTGGCGAGCAACGAGTCGTCGGCGGAATAAGCCGAGCGCTCCGAGTCCAGCACGTCGAGGAAGCTCGACGAGCCGCTCTGATAGAGGATGCGGGCGAGCGAGACGGCCTGCCGGTAGGAATCGGCGGAGGCGGCGAGGCTGCGATATTTCAACCGCTCCTGCTGCAGCGCGACGCTGGCATTCTCGACATCCTGCAGGGCGGTAAGCACCGCCGCGCGATAGGTGAGAAAATACTCGTCGCGCTGGGCCTGCGCATAGTCCACCGCAGCTTTCAGCTGGCCGGCATTGAAGATCGGGATGCTCACGCTGGGCCCGAAGCTCCAGCTGACGCTTGAGCTCTTGGCGAGATCGCCGACCTTGGCGGCGGAGGTCGTGACCTCGCCGACGAGGCTGACATCGGGATAGCGCGCCGCCTCGGCCTCGCCGATCTTCGCCGTGTACTGCGCGTATTGGCGCTCGGCGAGCCGCACATCGGGGCGCGCGAGCAGCACATTCGCCGGCACGCCCCGTGGGATCGCTTTGACCGGGGTGGGGATAGGCGCGCTGCGCTTCATCACCTCGTTGAGCGCGCTCGGCGGTTGTCCGAGCAGGATGGCGAGTTGGTGCACCGTCTGCTGATAGCTCGATTCGAGCTCGGGAACATTGGCCTCGGTACTCGCGGCCTGCCCCTCGGCATTGGCGACGTCGACGGCGGAGGCCGAGCCAGCCAGCAGCTTGGTGCGTGTGAGTGCGGCGGTCTCGCGTTGCGAGGCGGCGGTGCGGCGGGCGAGCGAAGCGCGGGCCTGATAGCCGCGCGCCTCGACATAATAGGTCGCCACATCGCCGATGAGGGTAAGCAGCGTGTTGCGCAGCGTCTCCTCGGCGGCGTCGAGCCCATAGGTCGCAGCCTCGGCGGCGCGGCGGTTCTCGCCGAACAGGTCGAGCTCCCAGCTTGCATTGGCGCCGAGGGAGAAGGAATCGAACGGGCCGGCCACCGTCACGTCGCCGGTATCGGAGACGTTGCTGCCATTGTCGGCACGGCTATAGCTGCCCGAGCCGGTGACCGAGGGGGCCAGCACGCCGATCGCCTGCTGGCGCGTGGCGCGGGCCTGGCGCACCCGCGACTTGGCGGTCGCGACGTCGAGATTGCCGGCCACCGCGTCGTCGATCAGCCGGTTCAGCGTCTTGTCGCCAAGCCGCTCCCACCATTTGGCGAGTTCCGGCGGGCGGTTGTCCGGCTCGTCGCCGGTGACCGTCACCGCCGGCGACGCGGCGCCCCACTTGGCCGGC
>LNAP01012759.1_pt2 | contig 10438 bp, 14 predicted proteins | sample 602601 | NCBI WGS metagenome assembly LNAP01 (sample SAMN02440304, study PRJNA202911) | soil metagenome | biome: Subtropical and temperate rainforests or woodlands; isolation source: soil samples (1 kg each in a 20% v/v slurry with milli Q water) were... ...
CGAATCTGTCGGGACTGGCGGCGCTGGCGCCTTCCAGGCGCAGTAAGGGAGCAGCTGATGAGCCACACCTGCCACTGGCCTGGCTGCGCGCGCGAGGTGCCGCCGAAGATGTGGGGATGCGCCCATCACTGGTTCAAGCTGCCGAAGGATCTGCGCGACCGGATTTGGGCTGCCTATGTGCCTGGACAGGAGATCACCAAAACGCCAAGCACCGCTTACCTGGAGGTGGCGCGTGAGGCCGAGCGGTACGCCCGCGCGTTGCGTGTGGAGCCCGGCACCGCCGGCCGGCGAGATTCGGCGCCCGACACACCAGCAGCCCAAGGCTTGCTGTTCTGAGGTGCCAGGCGTGCGTGTAGAGACTCGATCGGAGGAAGGTGGACAGGGCGCTGACACCGGCTGGTGCCTCTACCTTCTCGAATGCGCTGGGGGTGTTTACTACGCAGGAATCACCAATCGCCTGAGCGCGCGCTTCGCCGCGCACCAGGCAGGGAAGGGGGCGCGATTCACTCGATCGCACCCGCCGATCCGGATCATCGGGTCACGCCCTTTTGCGAACCGCTCTGAGGCCTCGAAGGCCGAGTACGCGATCAAACAGTTGCCGAAGGCCCGGAAGGTTGCGTTCCTCGAGAGTTAAGCCACGCGACGGCAGATTTGAGCTGGGAAGCCTCCAGAGTCCGGAGGTATGGAGCGTTCGTTGGTGCAGCGAGCAGTCGACCCGTGGCATCCTCAGGCGACGAGTGTTTTTCTCAACGACTCAATGCCCACGCCACTCCTCTCCGCCATTGCTCCGTACTTCAAGCCCTACGTTGACCTAATGGCTCTGTCTGGAGGCGTTTACTACTTCAGGAAGACTTCCACTGCCCTTAAAGACCAAGAAGGCAAGCCGAGAAATTGGCATCCGGGTGTCGCGCACGTGATGCTGCGTGAGTACCACTCTGCAAACGAAGGCATCTTGTACGCCGCCTTCCCTCGAGCTGCTGACGTCTCCAATCTCTTGGAGGACGATTTGCTATACCTCGGGTGCTCTGGGTCGGGAGGCTCCAGATACTGGCGTGGGAGACCGAGTGAGGTCGCGCGGTTTCCCAGCAGTAGGTGTTGCTTCCATCATGAGCAGATGCGAAGAGGGCGAGACGCGAACAACCTTGAGAGCTACCTTGCTCAGGAAGGGCCTGTGAGGATTCACACGCTCACCGACACCGATGTCGGCGTGCTTTGCTCCAAGCACGGGCTGATCCTTCCGGACGGCAAATACCCGTCGCATCAGCTCGAAAAGAAGATCCTTGCTGAAGGTTTTCGGCTTTGGAAGTGGAACAGACGAGCCTGAGGGGCGCGACTGCAGGTGCTCCTAGGCGCATGCGACGCAATGAGCCTCATCGGGGGTTCAAGACTTTGAGGTCCGCCACCGTGGGGCCAGGACCGCCCCGCCGCCGCTGGCGAGCGTGCTGCCCACCAGCGACGCGGCGTTCGTCAGGTCGCCGCGGATGACGTTGCTGGACATCTCGAACAGTGCCTCTGGGCTCAAGAATCGGCCCGCAGGGACGCCTGGCACAGCGCCGCCACTCATGTACGCCGGTCGGGTCACGATGTCCGTGCTCGCCTTCATGCGGTAGGCCAAATAGATCCAGTGACCTGCGAGCGGTGGCGCGCCGGCTTTCGCGTTCGCTGCAACCACAATCTGGTAGGTCCTGGTCTCGACCATTGCAGCCGCCGCTGTCGCCAGCGCCCAGAGCTCGAGTCGAACTGTGCTGCGCCGCAGAGAGCGATAGCCTGTCCGGCAAGGTCCGCAGCACTGGTTTCGCGCGTGCTGCCACTGCCCAGAAGGGCCATGTATTTGCGGCACGCTCCGACCGCTTCCTCGCAGCTCATCCGTTCCAGGGCTCCAGCGGCGGTCCATCCGGTCGCGACGTCGACAACGTAGACGAGCGCGTCGCGGCGCGTGAGAGAGTTCCCGCTCGATGCACTTGCGTCGTTGATTCGCACGTTCCAACCCGGGTTTAGCGTGTTGGCGATCTCAGTGAAGAATTTCCGCTCGTTGTTCATGCTTTCCAAGATACAGCCGGCGTCACTGCTCGCGCTAGGTCGTGGACGAAAAAACTACCCCTGACGTCCGCGTGCCGGCCGCCTTCTCGCGCGTAGTCGTATCGTCCCTGACGGCGCCGCGTTGCGAGCTGAGCGATTGACCCGGCAGGGTCGCCGGCGTCGCGGCCGCGGTCTTCAGCTTTCGCGGCTTGGCAGGTACGAACACGATCTTCTCGCCGGCGGGCACTTCGACGACCTCGCCAGTCCGCGGGTTGCGTCGCTTGCGCGCCTTGAAGTCGGTCCGCTTGAATGTCCCGATCCCGGGCAGCCAGCATTGCCCGTTGTCCATCGCGCTGCTGAGCACGCGGTCCATCATCTCGTTGAAGAACGCGACGCTGAACTCCGGGGAGAGATTCCGTAGCTCCGCCTCCTTGCGGACCACGGCGTTCGCGCTGTATCGCAATGAGGCGCGGCGAGGCGTGCTCATACCAGGTGATCCTCGTAAAGCGACGAGGCCAGCTGGTGCGCCAGCTTGACGGTACCCGTCGACCCCTCGCGCTGCTTTCCAACGATCACTTCTGTGATGCCGGGCTCGTTCGTCTCAGGGTTGTAGACCTCGTCACGGTAGAGGAACATGATCACGTCGGCGTCTTGCTCGATCTGACCGGACTCCTTGAGGTCGGACATCAAAGGCCGTTTGTTGGCGCGCTGCTCGACGGTGCGGCTGAGCTGAGCCAGTGCGATCACGGGGCATTTGAGCTCGCGCGCGAGCTGCTTCAAGCCTTTAGACGCCTCACCCACCACGATCCTCGCGTCGACGCCCGGTTTTGCCGCGGCACCGGCGGCGATGAGTTGCAGGTAGTCGACTGCGATCAGGATTTTGCGGCCGGCATTCTGCGCATGGAAGAGGCGCGAACGAGCACGGATCTCGGCGAGCGATAGGCCTGGGGACTCGTCGATCCAGATCGGAGCCTGGCCGAGGGCTTGGGACGCTTCGTACAGGTCGTCGAGTCGCTCACCGAGCTGGTCGGCATTGGAGAACACTGAGCCCGGGATTCGACCCTTGCGTGAGATGAGCCGCTTGGCCATCGAGGATCCACGCATCTCCATCGAGAAGAGTAGCGCGCAGCGCCCCGCCTCGGCGGCGCCCAGCAGGTGATTCACCGCCAATGCAGTCTTGCCCATGGAGGGTCGCGCGGCGAGGACGATCAGATCCTCGTCGGCGAAGCCGCCGCCCAGCAAACGGTCCAGGCTATGGAAGCCGGTGGTGACGGCTGATTCAACGTCCACACCGCTCAGCCGCTGCTCGACTTGCTCCAGGATGACGCCGATGAAGGCAGAGACATGCTCCGGGCCGGAGCGTGCTGATTTCGCCGACGTACGTGCGTTGCCGGCTGTGTCTTCGAGCATCGTCGTCAACGCCTCCAGCGAGGTCGTGCCCGCGTTGGCCTGGTCCAGGCAGAGCTGGATTGACTTCGCGAGCGTGCGCGTCCCGCTCAGTTCCTTGATTCGCGTCGCAGCTGCTTCGATCGCCTCGTCGCTTGCCGCACGGTAGGTCGCGTTCGTCGCGAGGTTGATGAGGTAGTCCTCGCCTCCGGTGAACAAGGCGTACGAGCGGGACTGGTCGACCAGTGCGGCCAGGTCATGCGGCTGGCCGGACTCCGTCAGCGTCTGCCATAGGCGAAAGAGGTTCGCATGGACCTCTTCGCCGAAGTCCGACGGGCCAAGGATCGACGTGATCTGCCCCGCGAGGCGCTCGTTGGCTTCCTGCATCAGAGCGCACAGCACCGTCCGTTCGCTGATTTGCGAGATGAGCGGACCTTGGGCGGAAGTTGCAGTCGCTGTTGCAGCTGACGTCGTCGGGTTCTGTTGCGAAACGGCCGCGCTTTTCTGAAAGCCAAACGGTGCGGGAGTTGCGGTCGTCAAAGTTTTCTTTCCTCAAGTTCTCAAAAGCGAAACCTAAAGGTTCATGTTTTTGCAAACGTGACCTTACGGAGTGCCGTTCCTGTGGATATTCTGGAGACAGTTCGCAGCAACCGTCAATGCGAAACAAAAAACATTTCGCCTTTACTTCGCAAACCACTAACATCGCGGACCAAACCCGCCTCAACAAAAAATGCAGCTTGTGCACGTCGACAGTAGATGGATGACCGAAGCCCGGTGGTTTGCGTCGGACGACGTTGATCTCGTGCGAGCCGGGGTGCTCCTGCTGGAAGCTGCGGCCCGGTCGACGCGACCGGGGTGCTTGTCGGGTGACCCCCACATCCTGGCGCGTTTGGCCGGCGTGAGCGCGGATTTTTGGGCCCTGCGAGCATCCCAAGTTCTTGAAGGCTTCGAGCTTGTCGAGGACGGCTCATGGCGGCACGTGGCCATGGCTGACCTGGCAGCAGCCGTGAGAGAGCGGTTCGGCGCGCAGCTGGAAGAGCTCGCTGCGTCCTCCGTTCTCGCCTCTCAAGCGGTTGACGAATTCCCGCTGACCGGCGAGCCGAAGACCGCGGGCAGGAGCAAGGGAAAGCGCGCGCTGCCCAAGGACTACTGCTTCCCCGATGCGGTCTTGAAGCGCGCTGTCGAAGCCGGCTTCGTCACCGAAGAGCACCAGTCGTGGCTTCTGACCAAGTTCCGTGACTTTGCGAGCGCCCAAAAGCGCCTCTACTCCGACTGGGACGCTACGGCGCGCAACTTCATCTCCAGCGCTATCACTGGGAAAGACTTTCACGCGGCGTTCGGCTACTACCCGAGGGAGAGCAGGGACCGCCTGGCGCATGGGTCGCAGGGCCAGATGGTCGCCCGTCGCACGGGCCCCGAGACCTTCGAGAGCGCTGCGCTCAGCGGCAGCCAGTCGAACGCCAGGAAGGTCATGGCCGCAAGGTATGGCGCCCCAAAGGACGACGGTGGTGCCAAGCGCCCGACGTTCGGCTTCGGGTTCGGGTTCGCGCAGCCAGCCGGGGGCGCGCAATGACGCATGACGGACGAGGAGAAATCGAGGCAGTCCTGTCGATGGCCATCCAGGCGTGCGCTTCGGCGCGGCACGAGCTGAATGAACTGGAGATCACCGCCTGGCTTGCGGCTATCGAGAGCTTCGGAACGAACGCAACCAAGAGCTTCTTGCTCAACTGGGTGGGCTCGAATCGCAGAGCTCCATCGGTCTCTGACCTCCGAAAGGCGCTGGACCCCAGCTTCGTCGAGGAGGAGGTCGCCCTCGAGCAGCTGTACAAGTTGGTTACCTCCATCGGACCGTACGACGCACCCAGTGCGAACGCCATCGGCACCACGCTCTGCCGCGTGATCGAGAACCTTGGCGGATGGACGCGGGTGAACGAGGTGATGCCCGACCGCGGGGATCGTTTCGCTTGGAACGCCTTCGCCGACCGCTTTGCCACCGCGTTTGGCACGGCGCGCACCCAGGAATTTCAGGCCACGCTGCTTCCACCTGGCAGCCGCCCAGTGCTGATCGCTCCGGTGGGCATCCATCAAATGGGCAAGGCGGCATCGCAGGTGAGCGGCGCGCTCGCGCTCCCCGAGCCGGCTCGTGAAGCTCTGCCAGGGTGCCGAGCATGACTCAGCAGACTCTCAACCCGATGGGATCTGACGGGGTCGCGTTCGCCGAGGCTATTGCGCCTGCCGCTGCGCGGCGGCTGCTCAAGTTCTCCGAGGCGCTCTCGTTGGCCGCTTTTTGCCTGGCCGCCTTGCTGCTCGCGGCAGTGATCATGGCCGTCCGGGTCGACTTCGAGGTCGTCGCCGTAACGCCGGGCGGCACGCTGCTCCCCCTGGTTCAGATCGATCAGGACAACGAGGGCGCCCAGCGCGCCTTGCTCGGCTCCGGAGCGAGTGAGACGCGCGCTCCTGCGCCGTCGGCTCAAGCGCCTTCAGCGGCGGGTCCAGGCAAGCCGATCCCAACCAGTAACCGCTCCCCCAAATCATGACGACCCCCTCACCGAAAAAGGGGGCTGTGCAAAAGCCCCAGCCACCCGTGGCGCCCGTGCCATCGACGAGCTCCGCGCCGGCGCAGGTGAGCAAGCTCACTCGTCTGGTCGTCTGGCTCGGTCTGGCGCTCGCGACGATGTCGGTTGCCTTGGTGATCGCCATCGTCTTCATCACGCGAACCCACCGCGAGGTCATCGCAGCGACCAACGACGGACGAGTCGTTCCAGTCATTCCACTGGACAAGCCCTACGTGAGCGATGCGCGCGTGCTCGGATACGTCGATGAATGCGCGCGGCTTGTGTTCAGCCACGACTTCATGCACTGGCGCACCACCCTTCAGAACTCGAAGGTGTGCTTTACGGAGCGCGGAGGGGACGCCGTCGAAGCAGCCCTCGGGCCTTGGGTCAAGGACATCACGGCGCGTGAGATGGTGATGTCGGTCAGCATGGCCGATACGCCGGTGATCGCAAAGCGAGGCGAATTCGACGGAACGTTCGCATGGCGTGTTCAGGCACCGATCTCGCTCTTCAGGCGCGGGACGAACGTCAGCGACGTGCCGCGCCCATTTCTCCTCGAGGTGGTTGTGCGCCGAGTAGGTCTAGATCAGAACCCGCGGGGCATCGCAATCGACAGCCTGCAACTCATTCCCGACTCGTCCCGCAAATGACTGAGCTGACCCATATCCATGCGAGCCGACCCAGCGCGCCGACGCCACATGACGAGCGTCCGCTGACGACCGGCCCGACCTTTCCCGTACCAACCGCAATCGCAACTGAGGTGACAGAGCAAATGACTGAGGACCGAACCCAACTCGATCGCGACAGCGAGAACGAATACGCTGCGATGGAGAACACGACGGCGTATTGGGAGGCCATCCGGACCAAGTACCCCGACTGGTACGCGATGTACGAGGACGTGATGCCCGACACGGTGGCGACGCGCTCGGAAATGATCGAGCTCTGGACGACAGCGCCCACAGATTGGGCAAAGGGTCTCATCTACGGCAAGTTCACGCTGCGCCTTGAGATCGCCGCGCACACCGGCATCGCCTTCGTCTAATTTTCGCCACGAAGCGAGCCCCAAACTTTGAGGGCCGCGAATTGCGTTGCAGCACAATAGCGCCATGAAACAAAAAAGCGAAGGTTCTGCGCGCCTGTGCGGGAACGCGATGTGGCAGCGACGCTCCGGCTTCAACCGTGCAGCCGTCGTAGCGTTTCTCGGCGCCGCGGTGGCGAGCGCGAGCATGGCGCAGGGGGTGTCTCGTGTCGTCAACCCGGGCGCAACACCTCCATCGCAGGTCGTCCAGGCTGGTCCGGCGCCGGCGGGAGCGTTGCCGCAGACTGGCCCGACACCTCAGTACGCTGTCCAACCGGGGCCGGGCATGCAGGGCCCACTCGCCTCGCCGGCGGTGAGTGCGCCAGCGGCAGCCAACGCGGCGATGCCCACGCCTTACGTCGGAACGGCGCAATCGGTTCTCGACCGCGTTGCTCCCCTGACGCCGAAGGAGATCGTCAACCTGCGCAAGTCGATTGAGGAGCGCAAGGACGCGTTCACGGAGAACATCTCGGGAGCGCCTCCAGCACGTCCGACCAGTACGCAGACGACCATCGACCTCACGCCTGGTGCGACTCCGCCGGTGCTGCGCCTGGCGCTCCGCCAAGGCGCCACGATCACATTCGTCGACCTGGCCGGCCGACCCTGGCCCGTGGAGGCCTCGGACAACTTCAATGCAGAGGGTTACAAGGTGACCGGCCTGGCAGAGCATGCCTTTTCGGTTGGCCTGATCAAGCCGCAGATCGGCAACGTCGCCTTCAAGCTGAAGGACATCGTCCGGCCGCGGTCATGCCGGCACAGGACGCCGCGGACTACAACCTCGATCTGGTCGTCCCGAAATTCGTGGGTGGCGTCCCGCCGACGGCGATGGCCAGTGCTGCTCCGGCTCCCAGCCACATGTCCGACGAACTGATGGCGTACCTCTACCGGTCGCCACCGCGCAGCGCGCGGCGCCTCAACGTGGCTGGGAGCGCGACCGACGAGATCATGGCTTGGCAGATCTCCCCCACCAGCATGGCGGTCCGGACATCCGCCCAGGTGCTGTCGCCAGCTTGGATTCGCCGCCAAGGCTCCACGGATGGCGTGTTCGTCTACCAGTTGCCGCTGACGCCGGTCGTGGTTATCGCACAGGGCGGTGAACTGCGGAATGTCTCGCTGAGCGGCATCAGCGTCGAGCCGGCCGGCTCTGGCTCTTCGACTGTCACCGGCGCAATTCTTTCGAACGCGCGTCTGCAGGGGTATCCACAATGAACGCTCATATCAACGATGGGACTGAGCACGCCGAACACCCGCCGACGGCAGAGGAGTTCGACGGCGGCGACGCCACCATTCCAGCTGGGCAGCCCGCGGCGGCCGGCCGTCTCGATCCAGGTGCGAAACGCGTCCTGAAATACGTGGGAATCGCCTTCCTCGTCGCCTTCGCGGCTGTCGTGGCGCTGGTTGTGCTGGCAAGTTCGAAGAAGGAAATGGCAGCGAAGGTGGACCTGCCCGCGCGCGCCGGTGGTGGGCAACAGACCGATGTCGCGCAGACCGACTATGAGAAGGGGCGCCTCGCTGAGTTCCAGAAGCAGCAAGCCGAGGCGGCTCGTCAGCAGGGGGGGATCTACGTGCCTCCTCCAGCCGGTGCGCCAACGCAGCAGGGCCGACCGGACCTGGGTAATGGCGCAGGCCCCAGCCCCTACACGACCTATGCGCAGCAGCAGGTTGCCGCCGCGCCTGGCTCTCCTCAGGATCCAGCGAGACAGCAGGCGATCCAGGAGGGCCTGAACCGACAGTTGGCGATGTTCGCTGCCGACACTGCGGTTTCCGATCCAGTCGTCCGAGTTGCGCTGTCAGAGGACTCTGCCAAGAAGGCGGCCGCCGCTGCCGCCGCCCAGGCGCCACAGGCCGGCGGAATGGGGACCGGTGCTGCTACGTCAGCGTCGGTTGGCCAGATCGAGGACCCTGACCTTCCGGGCGCCCTTACGATCCATGCTGCTCAGACGACAGCACCGGTGGACACGGGGCGGACGAGTTACGTCTCGGCCAGGTTGATCGGCGGCAAGTTCAACGGCGCGTTCGTCAAGGGCGTTGCGGTGCTGAATCAGGGCGAGGGGCTGCAGATCACCTTTACCGAAATGAGGCACAACGGGAAGGTCGCCAAGATCAATGCCGTGGCGCTGGATGAAAGGACCTCGTCGGATGCCCTGGCGGGCAACGTCGACCGTCATATCCTGACGAAGTACGTGCTTCCCATCGCGTTTGCTTCGGTCAGCGGCGCGGCCAGCGCTATTGCCCAGCGCTCCTCGCAGATCGTCCCGGACGGCGTGTCGAGCTCCGTCGTCATACCTGAGGCGACGGGACGGCAGGCCGCTGCTGCTGGACTCGCGTCGGGCACTCAGATTGGCCAGCAGGTCGTCCAGGCGCTGGCACAGCAGCCGAATACCGTCTCTCTGCCCGCGGGCACGACGATCGGCGTGCTCTTCACGTCAGTCCAGAGTGCATCTTCCGTGGCTCAGCAACCCGTCGCCCAGCAGCAGCCAGTGCAGACGCAGCCGCAGCCGCAGGTGTCGTACGCGCAGCCTTCCACGATGGCACCAGCGTATCCCCAGGTCAACCTCTCCACCGGCATGAACTACGGCAGCTTCGCTCCCGCACCGGTGAACCAACTTCAGGTGCGCTTCTGATGAGCAGTCTCGACCATGACGATCCCCACGTGCACGATCACGGCGACAACGTGTGGGAGGAGGGGTTCGACAACGGCGAAGCGACGGACGTGCTGGACGAAGGCCACGAGGGCCCGTTGGACGTGGTCGAGAAGAGCCCGGGCGATCAGCCTGTCAAGAAGAAATCCAACGCCGCGTTCTATGGTGCAGTCGGCGCCTTCGCCCTCGCGGCAGCCGGCATTGTGGCGTTCAAAACCGGCTTGATGCGTCCATCCAAGATGACCGGAGCACCGCAGATGGCTGCAGTCGCACCAGGCCTCGCGGATTCCGCGGCAAACCCAGCGTCCTTACTGACCGCTTCGGCTGCGCCAACCGCGGCGGCTGATGTCTTCGAGACGAAGGACGCGGCGCGAGGAGGGCGGGGCTTGGAGGCCGACGCTGCGGTGCTCGGCGATTCGAGCGTGAAGAGCGTTGAGGGCGCCTTGCCCGCAACGAACCCGGGGGCAAAGGGTCCCGAGGTTCCCGAGCCACCACAGTTGGCTCCGCCTGTGGCCGCAACTTCTGAGCCACTTTCTGCGCCGGTGGCGCCTGCTCTGACGGCGATGCCGTCGACGCCAGCGGCACCTGCTGCTCCGGTTGTCCAGGCACCCGCACCCGCACCCGCACCCGCACCCGCACCCGCACCCGCACCCGCACCCGCACCCGCACCGGCACCGGCACCGGCACCGGCCAGCCCGAACGTGCTGGGCATTTCCGGCGACGTGATGGTCAACGGCGCGGTGTCCAACGCGGAGTAC
>LNAP01006149.1_pt1 | contig 10437 bp, 9 predicted proteins | sample 602601 | NCBI WGS metagenome assembly LNAP01 (sample SAMN02440304, study PRJNA202911) | soil metagenome | biome: Subtropical and temperate rainforests or woodlands; isolation source: soil samples (1 kg each in a 20% v/v slurry with milli Q water) were... ...
CACCTCGCGCCAATAGTCGAAGCGATCCTTCGGCTCGACTTCGTCGGTACACCAGCGATACACGGCAGCCCCCTCGCTTCCAGCGCGTTTGGCCGATGCCAAAGAAAAAGCAGATTCCAGCGCAATCTGCCATAGGCAGATCGTGGAACCGGGGCCCGGGCGCTTGAACCCTCGTTACGTCTGGGCCGACTATCACACAGCGGCAGGGGGTCCAATGAATTGCCGTTCGAGGGAAGCGGCGTGGCGCCGTTCTGCAACGGGAATTTTGCGATGACGCGTCGGCTTTTCGGAATTCTGGCGGCCCTTGGCCTGGCGGCGAGCCTGAGCGGCTTCGTCGCCCCCGCCCATGCCGAGAAGCGTGTCGCGCTCGTCGTCGGCAACAACGATTACAGGAATGTCCCGAAGCTGCTCAAGGCGGTCAACGACGCCCGCACCATGGGTGATACGCTGAAGCAACTCGGCTTCTCGGTGATGGTCGCCGAGAACCAGAGCCGGCAGCAATTCTCCGAGACCCTGCTCGCCTTCGACAAGGCGATCGAGCCCGGCGACACCGCGTTCTTCTTCTACGCCGGCCACGGCTTCGAGATCGCGGGCCAGAACTACCTGTTGCCGACCGACGTGCCGGCGGCGACCGAAGGGCAGGAAGAGCTGGTGCGGGACGCCTCGATCCTGGCCGATCGCATCGTCGAGCGCCTCCAGAACAAGAAGGCGCGGACGTCGATCCTGGTGTTCGACGCCTGCCGCAACAACCCGTTCGAGCGCAAGGGCACGCGCGCAGTCGCCGGCGGCGGCGGGCTTGCTCCGATGGTGCAGCTGCCCGAAGGCGTGTTCTCGGTGTTTTCGGCCGGTCCCCGCCAGACCGCGCTCGATCGGCTCTCCAACGACGACGCCAATCCCAATTCGGTGTTCACACGTACTTTCGCCAAGGAGCTGCTGCAGCCCGGCGAAAATCTCGTACAGGTGGCGCAGCGCACCCGCCGTCTCGTCAGCGAGATGGCCGGCACCGTCAAGCACAGGCAGGTGCCGGTCTATTTCGACCAGATGGTCGACGACGTCTTCCTCAGCGGCATGGCGAAGGATGCCGTCGCGCGGCCGGCCGATCCGCCGCCGCAGAAGCTTGCGGCGCTGCCGCCGGTGTCGGTGCCGCAGATGCCAAAGGAAGAAACCATCAACGCGCCGATCGCGAGCTTTTCGCGGCACAATGGCGGCTGGAGCGTCGTGTTCTCCTTTGCCGACCCGACGCTTGGCATTTCCTGGCGCATGGCCGGCAAGGGCGATTTCCGCGAGACCGGCTTCATCGACACGCTCGATCCGCGCACGCGCAAGCGGATGCCGAACCCGTCGATCGAATTGCCGCCGGATGCCGCGGCCGGCACCATCGAGGTCCGCTATGTCGATCAGTCCGGTGACATGCAGGGGCCGTTCCCGATCCGGTTCGATCCCGAGGCCGCACTGATCCGCGACCAGCGCAAGATCCTCGACATGACCGCGACGAGCTGGCTGTCGTTCCGCGAGTTCAACGGGCTGCTGGTCTACTACACGCATCTCGTGTCGTACCGCTGCGCCATCCGCGAGGTGCGCATCGGCATCGACAGCGCCGTGCCCAACCAGGTGCTGAAGATGCCCGCTTGCGACATGCGCGATCCCAGCGCGATCACCGCCGGCATGCCGCTCTACATGAAGCTTGCACCGAGCACGCAGTCCATCTCGGTGGAACTGACCTATCGCGACGGCAGCGTCTCGGAGATCAAGAGCTTTCGCAGCGGCAACCGCAGTAATAATTGAGGCCGTCGAGCGGGGCGTGACGGGATGGACGAAGTTTAATCGGACAAGCCAACTCTGGAGGTGTTAGAGCCGGGGATGACAAAATTCATTATCGTTGCGCTCCTCACGACGGTTCCGGCGATGGCGCAAACTGCTCAAATCCACGCGCCGCCAGCCACCGACAGGGAACGCGTCCAGGCGGAGCGTGCGAAAGAAGCCCAGGATGACAAGGTGGCTCCGGCAACCCGTCCGTGGGATCGCGACGCCGACGGCAAACGTCCGTGGGAACGGAAGTCGTCAAAGCCCTGAGGCGAGCAGACTGCCGTTCGCCGCAGGCGGAAGGAGCGCCGACAGCCGCGCAACAGCGGAACGCTGGGGTCGCTCATGCGCCGAACGGGTTGCCGACCGGCAGCCCGGGGACCGGAACCGGCAATGAGGATCGGAAATAGTTTGGGTTCCGTCCCAGAAAGGCTCGCGCAGTGCGGGCCTTTTTGGTCTCCGGGGCGGCCGTCGGCCTGACGCGCACGGCAGATGCTGGCGGCTTTCGCCGCAGACAACGCCAGACCCCGGCTCTAAACCCGCAGCTCGCTCTCTTCCGCATCGCGGCTTCTGCCGGCCGGCGTTGACATGGCGCATCCAGATTCAGGCTCGGCCCGGCCGGAATCGGCGTTACACTACCCGGCATGACTTGATCGATACTCGCATCGCGGATCGTGGCTGCAATGACCTCCGGCCAACAATCGAACCGGACGAAGAAAGTCCGCTGCTGCATCGTCGGCGGTGGGCCCGCCGGCATGATGCTCGGCTATCTCCTGGGACGCGCCGGCATCGATGTCGTGGTGCTGGAGAAGCACGCGGATTTTTTCCGCGACTTTCGCGGTGATACCGTGCATCCCTCGACGCTTCAGGTGATGGACGAGCTTGGCCTGATCGACGGCTTCCTGAAGCTGCCGCATCAGCGCCTGCAGAAGATGGACGGCCTGTTCGGCGGCACGCCGGTGCGCATCGCTGATCTCCGCCGGCTCCACACCAAATACCCCTTCATTGCCTTCATGCCGCAATGGGACTTCCTGAATTTCCTGCGCGAGGCCGGCCGGCGCTTTGCCTCGCTCGAGGTGATGATGAGCACCGAGGCGGTCGATCTGATCCGCCGCGGTGAAGCGATCGCCGGGGTGCGGGCGAAAACGCCTGACGGCATCGTCGACATCGAAGCCGATCTCACCATCGCCTGCGACGGCCGGCATTCGACCGTGCGAGAGCGTGCGGGCCTCAGCGTCGAGGAGATCGGCGCGCCGATGGACGTGCTGTGGTTCCGCGTCGGTCGCAAACCCGACCAAACGGAAAACGTGTTCGCGCGCGTCGAGCCCGGCAAGATGATGATCACGTTCGATCGCGGCGACTATTGGCAGTGCGCCTATGTCATCGCCAAGGGACAGTATGAGGCGGTGAAGGCGAGGGGACTGCAGGCGCTGCTCGACGACGTCGTGCGCATGGCGCCGATCCTGAAGGGCGGCATCGCCGACGTGATGAGCTTCGACGACGTCAAGCTGCTGACCGTCGCGATCAACCGCATGGCGCGCTGGACGCGGCCGGGCCTGCTCTGCATCGGCGATGCCGCGCATGCGATGTCGCCGGTCGGCGGCGTCGGCGTCAATCTCGCCGTGCAGGACGCGGTCGCGACCGCCAATCTCTTGGCGGACAAGCTGCAGCACGGCTGCCCGTCCGAGAACGATCTCGACGCCGTACGCCGTCGCCGCGAGTTCCCGGTGAGGATGACGCAGCGGATGCAGGTGATCGTGCAGAACAAGATCATCAGCGGCGCCCTGCAGGGGAACGATCGGCCGCTCCGAGTGCCGCTGATCGTGCGCCTGATCACCGCGCTGCCGTGGTTGCAGGGCATTCCGGCGCGCCTGCTTGCGCTCGGCGTGCGACCCGAGCATGTGCATTCGAAGGCTGCGCCGTCATCGTAGCGCAGCAGTTCGGTAGGGATAATGTCGCGTTAAATCGCGCCTGCGGCGTTGCGTGCGTGCAACAGCGCCGAGGATTTGCGGACCAGCGCGTGCCCACGCGCTGCGTTAACTCTGTTGATTCGAATTTTAGTAACACCCGTCTGTGACCGTGCGTGCATCAAAGGACACGGGGTGTACCATGCGTAACAAGTTGATTGCCGCCTTCGCCTGCACGACCGCTCTGGTTTCGACCGGCGCGGCCTCCGCCGCCGATCTCGGCGCGCGCTACACGAAGGCGCCCGCCTATGTGGAGCCGCTGTTCAACTGGACCGGCTTCTATGTCGGCGGCCACATTGGCGGCGCGTGGACCAACGAGCAGTTCATCAACAACGGGATCGGTGCGCCGTTCGGCGATCTCGTCCCGGGCGAGGGCTATCGTCAGCGCGGATCCGGCATCATGGGCGGTGCCCAGATCGGCTACAACTGGCAGGCCAACAACTACGTGTTCGGCATGGAAGGCACGATCTCCGGCCTCGACAACAAGGGCTCTTTCACGAACACCGCGTTTGGTGCCGGTGACGACGTGTTCTCCTGGCGCGCCAACGTGCTCGCGACCGTGGTCGGCCGCGCCGGCTTCGCCGTGCAGAACAACCTCTTCTACATCAAGGGCGGCTATGCCGGCGTGAACAACCGTCTCTCCGTCAGCGACACCGTCGGTGTGTCGGGCTCCGGCGGACAGACCCACTGGGCCAACGGCTGGACCGTCGGCGCCGGCTGGGAATACGGCGTCACCCGCAACTGGATCGTGGGCCTCGAATACAATTACGCGGCCTTCGGCAGCCAGACCTATCAGCTCGGCGGCACCTCGGGGAACTACACCTTCGATGCCAAGCCGCGCGACATTCAATGGGCCGTCGTGCGCGCGAGCTACAAGTTCGACGCCCCGACCATCGCCCGTTACTGAGCAAGTCGACCGCAACGCGACCAACGATCAAAAAAAGCACTACCAAAATTCAAAAGCCCCGGACTTGTCCGGGGCTTCCTTTTTGCGTGGTCGGATAGCGTGTGGCCCGGCCTCAGGCCATCACCGAGAAGCCGCCATCGACGGGGATTGCGGTGCCCGTGACGAAGTTCGATGCAGGCGATGCCAGGAACACGGCGATGCCGGCGAAATCGTCGATGTCGCCCCAGCGCCCCGCAGGCGTGCGCGCCAGCACCCGCTCGTGCAATCCCGACACCTGCTGCCGCGCACCGCGGGTGAGGTCGGTGTCGATCCAGCCCGGCAGGATCGCATTGACCTGGATGTTGTCGGGCGCCCAGGCATTGGCGCAGGCCCGCGTGTACTGCACGATGCCGCCCTTGCTCGCAGCATAGGCGGTGGCGAAGCTCGCACCGAAGATCGACATCATCGAGCCGATGTTGATCACCTTGCCGTTGCCTGAGGCTTTCAAGGCCGGATAGGCGAGCTTGGAGCACAGGAATGCGCTGGTGAGGTTGGTTTCGATCACCTTGTTCCACTCGTCGAGCTCGAGCTCGTGCGGCGGCTTGCGGATGCTCATGCCGGCATTGTTGACGAGGATGTCGATGCGGCCGAGATCCTTCACCACGCGCGCGATCATGGCCTCGATCGCCGCCTTGTCGGTGACGTCGGTCGCAACCGCGATCGCCTTGACGCCGCGCTGCCTGAGATCTTCGACTGCTGCCTTGGACTTGGCTTCGTTGCGTCCGACCACGGCGATGTCGGCGCCGGCATCGGCAAGGCCGCGCGCCATGCCAAGCCCGATGCCGCCATTACCTCCTGTGACGATCGCGACCTTGCCGCGGAGATCGAACCGGCTGGATGTCATGCTTGTATTCCCTGGTTTCTTTTATTGGTTGCTCTGCCAGATCAGCACCAGCCCGAAGCCGGCCATGGCGGCGCCATAGCCAGCCCAATGCAGCTGGTTGACCATGAAGCTCGATCGCGGCCAGGGAACCGTACCCGTGCCCTGTCCGATCCAGAGCAGCCCGATGGCGAGGGCAAACAGGCCTGCTACAAGCAGAAATCTGCGCATGCATTCCTCCCCGTCGATCCGCTTCCCTCGCGACTCGCGGCATGAACGATTGCCGCGGTCCCGAAAGCTTGGGCACACAGTAACCGTAGCTTTGGTTCGGATACAATGGCGCCGGCAGAACCGGTGCGATGCGTGGGCAGGGCAATCAGCAATGTTGTGCTGGGTCGAAGCCCAGCTCAGCGCTGCGCACCGTCGCTGAAGACGAGCATTGGCTGCCGACAAGCCCACAACGAAAAAGCCCCGGGCGATGCCGGGGCTTTGACGTTTGATCGTGAGATAGGATCAGTACTTCGCGACGACCGGACCGGTCCAGTTGAAGCGGTAGACCAGCGAGGTCGAGATCGTCTGGTTCCAGCTGTTGGCGCGGATGCTGTTGCCAGTCAGCGCGTTGGTACCATCGAACAGCTCGTCCTGGGTCTTGGCATTGTAGAAGGCCGAACGATACTCGGTCTTCATGAACCAGCCGGGCGAGGTCATGCCGAAGATGTTCAGGCTGTTCTCGACACCGCCGCCGATGAACCAGCCGTTGCGGTTGTAGCTGTTGAGGTGGACGCCCGCGGGAGTGCCGCCCAGCGTCGTGAAGTTGGTCTGGCCGAAGTGAGCGCCGGAGTAACCACCGTTGACGTAGGAGAGAACGTTCGGGGCGACCAGCCAGCCGAGGCGCACGCCCGCGGCCCAAGAGGTTTCCAGCTTCTGGTTGCCCGTGAGGCCGGCGATCGGATCCTGGATGGTAGCGCGGATGCTGCCGAACTGGCCGTCAGCGAACACACCGGCAACCCAGGTGCCGCTGAACTGCCAGTCGTAACCGGCACCGACGGTGCCGAACCAACCGGAGCCGCCCTGACGCTGATCAATGGTGAGCGGAACGCCCGTGGCGGTATCCTGGACGTGCTGGTCGGCATTGGAGAGGCCGCCGCCGCCGCCGCCGAACACGTAGAAGCCGGTCCAGTTGGCGACGGGCGCCGGCATGGGGGCCTTCACGTAGGGACGGGCACCGAGATCAGCCGCCGAGGCCGAACCGGTCATCGCGGCAACCGCGGTCAGAGCGAGCAAAATCTTCTTCATGTCAAATCCCCAACTTGGTCTGTGTAGCAGCGCGAGCGCACTGGAGTTCGTGTCAACTGATGTCCGGACTATAGACGTTTCCTGCTGGAATGCTGTTGCCGGGCAAGCACAGTCGCCGGAAAACGCCGGTGCGCGGGTATTTCGGTCGCAATTGTCGAAATCTGAAATAACCACATATATTCAATACCTTGAGTGGATTTTCGAAACTCAAGCTCAGGTAGGGTTTCGTTAGGAAATTCGACCTTGTCCGAAATGGAGGCTGCTGCACCTCGGCTTGAGCGCCGTGAGTCGTTGGCCGAGTCGCAGCGCCAGCGCCGCGAATCGTTCAAAGCTATGCGGCGCGGCGACGTTGTCGCGCCACGAAACGCAAAAGAGCCCCGGCTTTTCGCCGGGGCTCTCGACGGAGTGCTATTGCGCCGCGGACTCAAACGTCCAGCAGCTCGTCGCTGGCGAATTCGGCCTTGTCCGTGATGAAGGCGAATCGCGCCTCGGCCTTGGTGCCCATCAGGCGCTCGACCGAATCCGCGGTGGTGTCGCGGTCGTCGGCGAGCAGCACCACCTTGAGAAGCGTGCGCTTCGCTGGATCCATGGTGGTCTCCTTGAGCTGCGCCGGCATCATCTCGCCGAGGCCTTTGAAGCGGTTCACCTCGACCTTGGCGTTGGCGTTGAACGCGCTCTTGATCAGCTCTTCCTTGTGCTTGTCGTCGCGTGCGTAGACCGACTTGGTGCCGTGGGTCAGCTTGTAGAGCGGCGGCACCGCGAGGAAGAGATGTCCTTCGTCGATCAGCTTCGGCATCTGCCGGTAGAAGAAGGTGATCAGCAGCGACGCGATGTGGGCCCCGTCGACGTCGGCGTCGGTCATGATGATGATGCGCTGATAGCGCAGATCCTCTTCGCGGTATTGCAGGAGCTGGCCGCAGCCGATCGCCTGCACGAGGTCGGAGAGCTGCGCATTCGCCGTCAGCTTGTCCTTGCCGGCGGAGGCGACGTTGAGGATTTTTCCGCGCAATGGCAGCACCGCTTGCGTCTTGCGATCACGCGCCTGCTTGGCGCTGCCGCCGGCCGAGTCACCCTCGACGATGAAGAGCTCGGAGCCGTCGGTGCCGGCATCGGTGCAGTCGGCGAGCTTGCCGGGCAGGCGCAGCTTCTTGCCGGCGGTTTTCCGCGCGGTCTCTTTCTCCTGCCGCCGCCGCAAACGTTCCTCGGCGCGGTCGATCACGAAGTCGAGCAGCCGGTTGGCCATGTTCGGATTGCCCGAGAGCCAATGATCGAACGGATCCTTCATCGCCTGCTCGACGATGCGCTGCGCTTCGGCCGTTGCGAGGCGATCCTTGGTCTGGCCCTGGAATTCAGGTTCGCGCACGAACACCGAGAGCATCACGGCGGCTCCAACCATCACGTCTTCCGACGTAATGGACGAGGCGCGCTTGCCCTGGCCGACGCGCTCGGCGTGATCTTTCAGGCCGCGCAGCAGCGCGCTGCGCAAGCCGGATTCGTGCGTGCCGCCATCTGGCGTCGGGACGGTGTTGGTGTAGGAGGACAGGAAGCCGTCGGCATCCGCGGTCCAGGCCACCGCCCATTCGCAGGCGCCATGCGCGCCGTTGCGGCCCGACTTGCCGGAGAAGATATCCGGGTGCACCAGCGTGTCGGCGTGGATTGCAGCCGCAAGATAGTCCTTGAGGCCGCCGGGGAAGTGGAAGGTGGCTTCGGCCGGTACGTCCTCGATGCCCTTGAGTAGTTCGGGCGCGCAATTCCAGCGGATCTCGACGCCGCCGAACAGGTACGCCTTCGAGCGCGTCATCTTGAACAGGCGCTGCGGCTTGAACGCAGCCTTGGCGCCGAAGATGTCGGTATCGGGCTTGAAGCGGACGCGCGTGCCGCGCCGGTTGTTGATCTTGCCGAGGTCCTCGAGCTTGCCCTTGGGATGACCGCGCTCGAACGTCATGCGGTAGAGCTTCTGGCTGCGCGCGACCTCCACCTCGAGCAGCGAGGAGAGGGCGTTGACCACGGAGATGCCGACGCCGTGCAGGCCGCCCGAGGTCTCGTAGACCTTGCTATCGAACTTGCCGCCCGAATGCAGCGTGCACATGATGACTTCCAGCGCCGACTTCTTCGGGAACTTCGGATGCGGATCGATCGGGATGCCGCGGCCGTTGTCGGTGACGGTGAGGAAACCATCCGCGGAGAGTTCGACGCCGATGAAGGTCGCGTGTCCGGCCAGCGCCTCGTCCATCGAGTTGTCGATGACTTCGGCGAACAGATGATGCAGCGCCTTCTCGTCGGTGCCGCCGATATACATGCCGGGCCGCCGCCGCACCGGTTCCAGGCCTTCGAGCACCTCGATGTCGGCCGCGGTGTAGTCGGCTTCGCCGCCGCTTCCGCGCGGCGCCGCCTTGGGCGCGCTGCGGGGCTTCGACTCATCGCCGCCGAAAAAATCGTCTTTTACTTTTGGTTTCAACTGCTTGGACATATATTTTGATACGCTTTGAGGGGCCGCATCAGCGGCGAATCGGTTGGGCCGACTATGCCACTTCTGACTTGGAAAGGTTACCGCGGGGCGGGCCGGGCGGTGTGGTTGGGAGCCAATCCCGGCGATTTTACGCCGCAGGCCCCTGCAATTGCCGGCAATTTGACCGGCTGGTAGGGGCTGAGCCGAGCTTTGTGACTTGATGTCACACAAGCCCTTGGCTTACCAGTCCTTTTCATCGAGCAGCACCTTGAGACGGGGCGGGAAGGCTTTTTTAGATGGAGCAGTTTGCGCACGCCCTGGCCGATTTCGTGCGCGTTCACCAGGCCTGGGCGGCTCCGATCGTGTTCCTGCTCGCCTTCGGAGAGTCGCTTGCCTTCATTTCGCTGCTGATCCCGGCCTGGGGCGCGCTGGTCGCAATCGGTGCGCTGATCGGGGTGAGTGGCATCAGCTTCTATCCTGTCTGGATCGCCGGCGGCCTCGGTGCCGCGCTGGGCGACTGGGTCTCGTACTGGTTCGGCTACCGCTACAAGGAGAAGGTCGCCCAGATGTGGCCGCTCTCGCGCTATCCGGATCTCCTGCCCAGAGGCGAGGCCTTCGTGCGCAGCTGGGGCATCCCCAGCATCTTCATCGGCCGCTTCTTCGGTCCTTTCCGCGCCTCGGTGCCGCTGGCGGCCGGCATCTTCGAGATGCCTTATTGGAGCTTCCAGGCCGCCAATTTCGTCTCGGCCCTGATCTGGTCGGCCGTGCTCCTGCTGTTCGGCGACGTGCTCGCGAAGATCATGGAATGGATCTGGCGGGTGATCTGACGCCGGAACCTTGACGAAAGCCTGATCTAGCCTTATAGCCGCGCGCCATGATCAACGCCGCGACCATTCTGTTCGCCCGTCGCCGCCGCCGCAGTCGTGCGGTTCGGGCGGTCGATCGCGTTTGAGATCATCGTCTTTGCCGCTGGATCCGATCCGCGGCATTCTTTCTCCTGTCAGTGCGATCTGATCCGGCGGCCCCCAAAGAGGCCCAGCAGGAGACCACGATGTACACGCCACCCTTTTTCAAGCAGGACCGCGCCGCGAGCCTGAAATTCGCAAGCGATCGGGGCTTCGGCACCATGTGTGCCTTCGACGGCCACAAGCCGGTG